>Ga0209474_10000239_pt1 | contig 65934 bp, 54 predicted proteins | sample GraSoiAngelo_145_FD_185902 | JGI IMG/M metagenome (GOLD analysis project Ga0209474, IMG submission 185902) | Grasslands soil microbial communities from the Angelo Coastal Reserve, California, USA - 14_1009_05_20cm (SPAdes) (version 2) | ecosystem: Environmental > Terrestrial > Soil > Grasslands...
GACCCGCAGGCGAGAGCGGTGGTTCCGCCCGGCTCGGGCATCAATCATCCCGGCCAGACCAACGAGTTGCGGCCGCTGCTCGCGCACCTTCCGCCCGGCGTGCTGCTCTCGGACATCGCGTACGTCTGGGCGTTCACCACCCAGTCGGTCACCCGGGAGATGGAAGCGATCGTCCAGGGGATGGACGGGACCGGCGGCCTGCTCATCCTCGCTACCCAGTTCCCGATCCAGGTCAGCGACCCGAACCTGGGGCAGAACGCGTACCGCACCATCATGACCGTCTCCCGCGAGCACGACGGGACGACCCCCGTCTCCATCGCGGACATCGCCTACCGCCTGAGCGCCCCAGAGTTGCTCGCGTTCCTCGGGGACCCGGCGGTCGCGCCGCTCTTCGGCTCGCCCGGGCCAGAACAGGTGCAGGCCCTCGCTGCCTCCTTCCGGTACATCGACTATTTCGTTTCAGGCACCTACACCTCGCCTGCCTTCCTCGACGTGACGGACCAGTCGCCCCAGGACGCGAGCTTCCAGGTCGATCTGAACGCGCGCACGGCTCGGGTGGTGGGCCGGGCGGTCCCGTTCTTCGTGGCGGTGCCGAAGAAGACGACGCTGCACCAGCCGCCCTTCGCCCCCGTCATCGTCGGCCACGGCTTCGGCTCGAGCCGGGCAATCGACATGCTCGCCTTCGCCGGCACCTTCGCCAAATTCGGGCTCGCCTCCATCTCCATCGATGCGTTCGGCCACGGGATCGCGGTGGACGCTGCGACCGCCGCGGCCGTGCGCGCCGCGGGTGCAAGCCGCGGGATCGGCGCCTTCGCCGACGTCATCCTCTCCGGCCGGGCCCGCGACCTCGACAACGACGGGATCGCGGATCCGGGCGGCGACTACTTCGGCGCGCAGCTTTTCCACGCCCGCGACGTCCTGCGACAGTCGGCCATCGACTGGTTCCAGCTCGCGAAGCTGCTCCGCTCCTTCGATGGGACCGGGCAGTTCCTCCTCATCTCCGCCCCTGGCGCCCAGCCGATCGCCTCCCGCGCCGGCGACTTCAACGGAGACGGGATTCCCGACTTCGGCGGCCTGCCCACCTTCCCCGGCGCGTTCGCTTCCAACGACAAGCCTCCGGTCACCTTCGCGCAAGGGGCGGCCAATCCCGGCGCCGACGTGTTCGTCTTTGGCGAGTCGCTGGGCGGGATCCTCACCGGCCTGATGCCTGCGCTCGAGCCTTCCCTCCGCGGAGCCGTGGTGGGTAGCGGCGGCGGCGGGCTAACCGACATCGGGCTCCGCACCAACCTCGCGCCGGTGATGAACGCCATCTTCCTGCATATGCTCGGTCCCTTCGTCGCCACCTGCCCATACAGCGCCGCGCTCGGGCGCTGCGCCCCGGGCGAAGCGGACGCGCAGCCGACCCTGGTGATGGTCGTCGCCGATCTCACGCGGGAGCGGGACCTTCCCGTCGCACCTCTCGCCCTGCAGCCGGGCGACAAGGTGTCGGTTCGCAACCTCAGGCAGGTGGCGGCTACCGCGCCTTGCAGCGGCGATCCCCTGCAGGGCTGCGCGACTGGCACCGCGGACGCGAGCGGCAACGTGCGCGTCGCCTTCTCCGCCGATTGGCCGACGCTCTCGGTTTCTTCGAAATTGCCCGCGGGATCGCCCGGCGCGGTCACAGTGCTGACGCCGGGCGATGGGTTGCAGATCGAGATCTCCGGATCGACCACGCGCACCATCAATACCTTCGGCTTCGACACATCCTTCTACGGAGTCACGTATCGGGCGGGCGACCCGCTCTCCGCTCCCGCTCGTGGCTACGGCAGGACCCGGAACACTCCCGAGCTCCGCAGGCTGGTCCAGATTGCGCAGACCGTCCTCGAGCCGGCGGACCCGATCAACTACGCTCCGTTCTACTTCCAGAACCAGGTCGCGGCCCGCCTCGGCGCGGGTCCGGCCCCCACGCTGGTGGTGGGGACGGTCGGAGATCCAGCCGTTCCGACGAGTACCGCGATCGCGCTCGCCCGCGCCGCCGGAATGGTGGAGATGAAACAGCCCGATCCGGCGTACGGCATTCCCATCGACCAGGTGCTGATCGAATCGGGCGTGGTCGAGGGAGTGGCTCGCACACAGCGGTTCGCCTCGACCACCTTCGGGCCGCGCGTGACGCTCGAGGGCCATGTCCGCTGCGATGGCGGAGCGGATTGCACCGGCGACGTCCTCGTCGATCCGAGCGGCTATTCGTGCGACGCCGCGGGGGCGAACTGCACGGACGGATTGATCGCGCCCCGCCTCAATCCGCCCTTGCGCCAGCAGCTCCTGCGGCCCGTGACGCTGGCGGACAAGACGACCGCGTTCTCCGGCCTGTTGCTCCCCTACCTGAGCCGGACAGGGCAGCACGGGTTCTCGAGCCCCCAGCCGCAGAAGCTCTTCGACATGGATCGGTTCCTCGCCAACCTCATCGGCCGGTATTTCGAGACGAGGGGCCACGAGGTGCAGTTCGACCCCTGCCAGGCGAAGGAGCCCGTCGCCCCCGATCCCGATCCCGAGTGCCCCTGGATGGCTCCGCCGCCGCCTTGACGTCGCCCCCGGAGAACGCGTGCGGAAGGAGCGCGCCCATGGTGGTCGAGATGGGCCGTCCACCGGGACAGGCGTAGATCACCGGCACGGAAGCATCGCAGAACTCTGCCAGCACCTGCCGGCAGCCTCCACAAGGAGACGCCGGCTTCGTGGTTCCTCCCACGACGGCAACGGCCTCGATCCGGCGCGCGCCGCGAGCGACGGCCATTCCCACCGCATTCCGCTCGGCGCAGACCGAGAGCGGGAAGGAGCCGTTCTCGACGTTGCAGGCGGCGTGGATCCGTCCGCCGGCGAGCACGGCGGCGCCTACCGCGAACTTCGAGTACGGCGCGTAGGCCAGCTCGCGGGCGCGGGCCGCGGCTCGCAGCAGGCGTCGCAAGTCGACCGCCTTGGGCATCAGGCGAGCGCCTTCCTCGCGGGAACCGCCGCGGCGGCGCGCGGGATGAACGCGCAGAGAAGGCGGGCGAAGGTCCCCTCGACGCGCCTGGCCACTTCCACCACTTCCTGGTGGCTGAGGGGGGTGTGCGAGATCCCTGCCGCGGCGTTGGTGATGCACGAGATCCCGCAGCAGGGAATGCCCTGGTGGGCGGCGGCGATCACTTCGGGAACGGTGCTCATCCCGACCGCATCGGCGCCTAGCAGCCGGAGCGCACGCACCTCCGCCGCCGTCTCGTAGCTCGGACCGGTGATCTGCGCATAGATTCCGCGGCGGAGCGCGATCTCCGTTTCCTTCGCGGCCGTTTCCAAAGCCTCGGCGAGCCGCGGGTCATAAGCGCGGGAGAGATCGGGAAAGCGAGCTCCCAGTGCGTCCTCGTTGGGCCCGAGGAGAGGATTGCGTCCGCTCAAGTTGAGGTGGTCGGCGATCCGCATCAGGTCGCCCGGAGCGAAATCCGGGTTCACTCCTCCGGCAGCGTTGGTGACGACCAATGCGCGGGAGCCCAGCACTCCGAGAACGCGGGCAGGGAAGGCCACCGTGGCGGCATCGTGTCCTTCGTATCCGTGGAGGCGTCCCTGGAGCGCGAGAACGGGAACTCCACCCAGATCCCCGAAGACGAGGCGTCCGCGGTGGCCGGGAACGGTGGTGGCCGGAAAGCCCGGCAGGCTCTCGAACGGGACGGCGGTCTGGGACGCGAGGCGTTCGGCGAAGGCGCCCAGCCCGGATCCGAGCACGACTGCGACCGGAGAGGCGTCCGACGGGAGGCGGAGGGCAGCCCGCGCCGCGCGCGCGCAGGCGAGGGCCAGCTCGGTCCAGGCGGGCACGGGCGCCGCTTATAGCGCATCGCGACGAAGGGGGCGCTCTCCGCAAGGAGGCGGGCGTGTTCGCGTGTTATGCAAACCCCATGAACTTCGGTGAGCTGAAGCTGTTCCTGCAACAGGGCGGGATCACGATGGGGATCATCGTGCTCGGCTCGCTTCTGGCCCTGTTCATCGGGATCGAGCGGGTCCTCTTCCTGCGCGGGTTCTCCTCCCGGTCCCAGGAGCTGCACCAAGGGGTGATCCGGGCCCTCTTGCGCGGCGATGCCTCCCAGGCACTGCATGAATGCGACCGCGCGCACACGCCGACCGCGGCCCTCTACCGCGCGGCGCTCGATCGGACGACCCGGCTCGACCGGCTCCCCGATGCGGTCGATCGCGCCCGCCGGGAAGTGATCCAGGCCCTGCGAGCTCCGCTCTGGGTCCTCGGCACGCTCGGAGCGGTGATGCCGTTCGTCGGTCTCTTCGGCACCGTCTGGGGCATCCTGCACTCCTTTCGATCCATGGCAGCTGCCGGCACCGGTGGATTCGCCGTCGTCGCGAGCGGCATCTCGGAGGCCCTCATCACCACGGCCGGCGGCATCGCGGTCGCCGTCGAAGCGGTCGTCCTCTACAACTACTTCCAGGCCCGGGTCAGCAAGGAAGCCTTCGATCTGACGCTCAAGGCCGACGAGCTGGTCGAGGCCGTGGAAGAGAAGGCCGAGGCGCTGCGAGCCTCGCTCTCGGCCTCGCGGCCGGCGCCCGCCGAGCCTTCCGCCGCGGCTCCCGCGCAGGGCGTGAGGGCCTGATGGCGATCAGCGGTCCGCACGGCAGCCACCACCATGATGACGACTCCGGCGACGCTCCGCCGGCCGTCTTCAGCGACATCAACATCACTCCGCTGACCGACATCTTCCTCGTGCTGCTCATCATCTTCATGGTGACGAGCACGGCCCTCGTGGAAGCGGGCCAGGGAGGGGCGGGCGCCGGCATCCGCGTCGATCTGCCCAAGGGGGCCGCGAAGGAGCTGCACGTCGCCGCGCAGGACTTCCCCATCGCCATCCTCGCCGATGGGCGCACGGTGATCGAAGGCAAGGTCGTCGACGCGGAGCAAGTCCGGGAGAGGCTCACCAAGCTGCACAAGGACTCTCCGGACGCCCAGGTGATCATCCAGGCGGACACCGGAACGCATCACGGCAAGGTCGTCGAGGTGATGGAGATCGCGAAGTCGGTAGGCCTGGAAAGGCTGGCCATCGCGACCGAGTCGGAGGCCAAGTAGCTACTTCCGCGCCGCCTCGCCGATCGTTTCCTCGAGCTTGGCGAACAGCGAGCGGTTCCCGTCTTGCGAGTACCCGGCGAGGCGCGCCTCGAACCGCGGGAGGCCGTCGAGAAACTCGCCGAGCCGCTCGGCGCTGAACCGTTCCGCGCTGAGCCCGTAGCCGAGCGATTCCAGGTAGCGGGCATTGAGCACCTGCTCGAACTGCTTTCCCACAGGCTCGGACAGCATCGGCTTGTGCAGGTAGACGGCCTCGCCCATGAGCGTGAACCCGCCTCCCGCGATCACCGCGCGAGCAGTGCGGAGGTCCTCGATGAAGCCGTGCTCGTTGAACGGCAGGTAGGTCAAATTTCCTTCGCGAACGGGTTCGGTGAGACCGCGCCGCAGGCCATAGATCCGGCATTCGCGACCCAGCGGCTCCAACAGTGCGGGGAGCTCCGCGTTCGTGGTGTACGTCTGGTAGACGAGGAGGTGCTCGCCCTTCTCGCTCTTCGCTGCCAGGATCTCGGGGCGCAGGATTGGCGGGTGGAGCGTCGTCCCCTCCTTGCGCAACTCCGGATAGAAGAACGTCGTCACGAGGTAGTGGAAGGCGCCGGGCAGCTTCGCCTTCACCACCGCCTTGGCGATCTGGAAGTCCGCCTCGTGCCCCTGCAGGATCGCGGGATCGTGCCGGCAGCGGTTGATGATCTGCATGTTGTCGACGCTGATCACCGGCAGGCCGCGGTTGACCGCGAAGAGATAGCTCCAGGTCTCGAAGTCGCTCACCACCACGTCGGGACGGAAGCGCTCGGCCACGTCGAAGTAGGCACGGACGTTCTCCGGCCATCCGCCGCCGAGGGCGCCCTTCACGTTCTGGAGCAGCGTCTTGAAGTTCCGGACCTCGTTGTCCTCGGTGACGATGGTGAGGCCCCAGATCTTCTTCACGTCGAGATGAGGGCCGATGCGCTTGGAGAGATAGTCGTGGGCGCGGCCGGAGACGACGACCTGCACCTCGTGGTTCTTGACGAGCTCGTCGAGAATCACGCCGGAGCGGATCGCATGCCCCATTCCTTCGCCGACGACTCCATAGAGGATGCGCATCGGCGCGTATTGTAAGGTGCCGCCGAATGCGCGCCTACGACCTGATCAAGAAGAAGCGCGATGGAGGGGTGCTCGCTCCGGAGGAGCTGCGCTTCCTCGCGCTCGGGGCCGCGAACGGAACCGTCGCCGACGAGCAGCTCGCCGCCTTCCTCATGGCGGTCTTCTTCCGCGGGCTGGACGGCGGTCGCGAGCTGCCTGCCTTCCTCGAGGCGATGCTGCACTCAGGGCGCGCCGTCGATCTTTCCGCCATTTCCGGACGGAAGGTCGACAAGCACTCGACCGGTGGCGTGGGCGACAAGATCTCGCTGCCGCTGGCGCCGCTCGTGGCTGCCTGCGGAGTGCGCGTTCCGATGGTGAGCGGGCGCGGTCTCGGACACACCGGCGGCACGCTCGACAAGCTGGAGAGCATCCCGGGTTTTCGCGTCGACCTGCCGCTCTCGCGCTTCGTCGAGCTGGTCGGGACGGTCGGCGCGTGCCTCATCGGCCAGACGGAAGAGATCGCCCCCGCCGACCGCAAGCTGTATGCGCTGCGCGACGCCACCGCGACGGTGGAATCGATCCCGCTCATCGCCTCGAGCATCCTCAGCAAGAAGCTCGCGGAGGGCATCGACGCGCTCGTCCTCGACGTGAAGGTGGGACGGGGCGCCTTCATGAAGACCGTGGCCGAGGCCCGGGAGCTGGCGCGAACCATGGTGCAGCTCTGCCGTGCCATGGGCCGCGACTGCACGGCGCTCCTCACGGCGATGGACGAGCCCCTCGGCGAGGCGGTCGGGAACGCCGTGGAGGTGACGGAGTCGGTCGAGATCCTGCGCGGCGGGGGACCCGCGGACGTGCGCGAGCTGACGCTGCTGCTCGGAGTGGAAATGCTCCTCGCGGGTGGAGCGGCGCGAACGGAGGGCGAAGCGCGCGAGAAGCTGACCGCCGCCCTCGCGGATGGACGCGCCCTGCGGAAGTTCGCCGAGATCGTCGAGGCGCAGGAGGGCGACCCGCGTTGCGTCACCGATCCGTCGCGGTTGCCCCAGCCGCGGCAGCGTCGCGAGATTCACGCGAAGCGCTCCGGGTTCCTCGTCTCGCTCGACGCGGAAGAAGTGGGCCTCGCGGCCGTGGAGCTTGGGGCCGGCCGCGCGCGCAAGGAGGACCGGGTGGACCCCGCGGCGGGCCTGCTCTTGCGCAAGCGCCGGGGCGACGAGGTGCGCGCGGGCGAGACGCTCGCGGAGCTGCACGGCGCCTCCGACGCCCGCCTGGATGCGGGCGCAGCGCGATTCGCGAAGGCGGTGCAGGTGGGCGACGAGCCGCCGCCCCCCGCCCCGCTCGTCCTCGAGCGAATCGCCGGTTAGGCGCGGCGCGGCGCTTGTCAATTCCAGCGGTGGGGCATACCGGTCGCCCATGGATCTCCTCGTCGAGCCCGGTCCCGGCGCGAGCCCGTTTTCCGACGATCTGAAAGAGCGCCTGCGGGAAGCGGTTCAGAAAAGAGGGGAGCCGCCGCGGACGCGGCATCTGCGCCCCGATGGCGGACCGCGCTTCACCAACCGGCTCGCGCTGGAGGCAAGCCCCTACCTCCTGCAGCACGCCCATAACCCGGTCGACTGGAGGCCGTGGGGAGACGACGCCTTCGCGGAGGCGAAGGCGAAGGACAAGGCGGTCTTCCTCTCGGTCGGATACTCCACCTGCCACTGGTGCCACGTGATGGAGGAGGAGTCGTTCGAGGACCTGGAGATCGCAGAGCTCCTCAACCAGCTGTACGTCCCGATCAAGGTCGACCGCGAGGAGCGGCCCGACGTGGACAGCATCTACATGCAGGCCGTGCAGCTCCTCACCCAGCACGGCGGCTGGCCGATGAGCGTGTTCCTCGCGCCCGATCGCAAGCCCTTCTATGGCGGCACCTACTTCCCGCCCCGCGACGGCATGCGGGGTGCGCGCATCGGTTTCGCTTCACTGCTCAAGGAGCTGCACCGCGTCTACTCGCAGGAGCGGGAGCGGGCGGTCGAGGCCGGCGACCAGATCGCGCAGGCCATCCGCGGCAACCTCTCCGCAGCGGCGCCGACGAGCTTGCCCGGCGTACACGTGCTCAACGGCGCGGCCGAGTCGTACGGCGAGCTGTTCGATCCCGAGGAAGGTGGGGTGAAGCGCGCCCCGAAGTTTCCCAGCAGCCTCGGCAACCGCTTCCTCCTCCGCTACTGGAAACGAACCGGCGCGGAAGAGGCGCGGAACATGGCGACCTTCTCGCTCACCAGGATGGCGCTCGGCGGCATCTACGATCAGGTGGGCGGAGGCTTCCACCGGTACTCCACGGACGCGCGCTGGCTCGTGCCGCACTTCGAGAAGATGCTCTACGACAACGCGCTCCTCGTCCCTGCCTATGTCGAGGCCTGGCAGGCGAGCGGAGACGCCTTCTTCCGCACCGTCGCGGAGGACGTTCTCGAATACGTCGCCCGCGAGATGACCGATCCGGGCGGCGCGTTCTGGTCGGCGACCGATGCCGACAGCGAGGGCGAGGAAGGTCGCTTCTTCGTCTGGACGGTGGCGCAGCTTCGCGAAGCGCTCGGCCCGGAAGACGGCGACCGCGCGGCGCGGATCTTCAACGCCACCGAGCCGGGCAACTTCGAAGGGTCGAACGTCGTCAGTCTTTCCCGCGTGCCCGACGCGGAGGAGCGCGCCTTCCTCGATCGGATCCGTCCCGTCCTGCGTGAAGTGCGCGCGCGCCGCCCTCCGCCGCTCACCGATCGGAAGATCCTCACAGCCTGGAACGGCCTCATGATCTCGGCCTTCGCCCGGGCCGGGCTCGCATTCGCGCGCAAGGACCTCGTCGATCGCGCCGCTCGCGCGGCGGATTACCTCCTTTCCGCGCACCGGCCGGGCGGCAAGCTCGCCCGAAGCTCGATGGCAGGCCAGTCACGGCACGCGGGATTGCTCGAGGACCACGCCTTCCTCGGCGCGGCGCTGGTCGATCTGTTCGAGGCGACCGGTAACGCAAGGTACCTGCGAGAAGCGCGAGCCCTGCACGCGGAAATGTCACGGAGCTTCGCTGACCGCGAGAACGGCGGCTTCTTCCGCACCCCGATCGGCCACGAGGAGCTGATCGCTCGGGAGAAGCCCGGGTACGACGGCGCGGAACCGACCGGAAATTCGGTGGCTGCGCTCACCCTTCTCCGACTCGCCGAGATCACGGGCGAGGAGTCGTACCGCGAGGAAGCCGGGCGGCTCTTCCGGGCGTTCGGGACCACCCTCGCCGGAGCGCCGCTGATCCTGGGCGAGATGCTGCTCGCCGTCGACTTCGCCCTCGCGGACACCCGGGAGGTAGTGCTCATCCGTCCCGCCTTGGACGCCGACGATGCCCTGCTCGAACCGCTGCGGCGGAAGTTCCTGCCCTGGCAGGTGCTCGTCCGGAGCGCGGAGGGCGACGCCGACCTCGCCCGCGAGACGCCGCTCGTGCGGGACCGCCCGGCGCGGGACGGCCGCGCTACCGCCTACGTCTGCCAACGCGGCGCGTGCCAGCTCCCGGTTACGGACCCCGCCGAGCTGGAAAAGCTCGCCGGCTGAACTCTGCTAAAAGCGCGGGATGCTCCTCGCCCTGCTCGCTCTGGTCGCGGCGGTGGAAAGCCCGCCGCCGCACCGCATCCTGCTTCGCGCCGCGCATCTCTTCGACGCTCGCAAGGGAGTGCTGGTCTCGCCCGGCGCCGTGCTCGTCGAGGACGCACGCATCGCCCAGGTCGGCGCCGACGCCAGCGCCCCGGCTGGAACCGAGACGATCGATCTCGGAGATTCGACGCTCCTTCCGGGGCTCATGGACGCCCATGAGCACCTGACCTTCGAGGCGGGGCCGAGCTGGTACAAGGACGAGGTCGAGCTTCTTCAGCGTCCCGCTACCGAGCAGGCCCATTTCGCTTCCGCCTATGCGCGGCGCGTGCTCGAAGCCGGGTTCACCACCGTGCGCGATCTGGGATCGTCCGAGTACATCGATCTCGGCCTGCGCAACGCCATCCGCGACGGATTCGTCGTCGGTCCCCGCATGCTGGTAGCGCTCTACCCAATCGGTGCGCGGGGCGGCCATGCGGACATCGATCCGTTTCCCGCCGACCGCATCGTCCCTTCGGGCGTCCGCCAGGGAATCTGCGCCGGGCCCGATCAGTGCCGCGACGCCGTACGCTGGCAGGCCAAATACGGCGCCGACGTCATCAAGTTCATGGCCTCCGGAGGGGTGCTCTCGTTCGGAGACACGGTGGACGCGCCCCAGCTCACGTTGGAGGAGATGGCCGCCATCGTGGACGAGGCGCACCGGCTCGGACGCCGCGCCGCTGCCCATTGCCACGGAGATGCCGCCGCGAAGGCCGCGATCAAGGCAGGGGTCGATTCGATCGAGCACGGCAGCTTCCTCACCCGCGAGACGCTGCTCTCGATGAAGAAGGCGGGAACGTATCTCGTGCCGACCCTGCTCACGCGACTCGCGCTGGCCAAACAGGACACCTTTCCGCCTCCCATCCAGGTCAAGGCGCGCGCGGCGATGGAGGCGCAGGCGCGCATGATCAAGCAGGCGATCGAGATCGGCGTGCGCATCGCCCTCGGCACCGACAGCGCGGTCACGCCGCACGGGCGGAACGGTCGCGAGCTCGCGCTACTCGTCGAGTCGGGGATGAAGCCCGCCGTGGCGCTGCAGGCCGCAACGGTGGTGGACGCGGAGCTGCTCGGGATCGCCGATCGCCTCGGCACTCTCGAGACGGGCAAGCTCGCCGACGTCATCGCCGTGCCGGGCAATCCGCTCGCCGGGATCGCCGCCGTCGAGCACGTCTCGTTCGTAATGAAGGAAGGCGTCGTCTTCAAGCGCCCTTCGCCGCCGCCTCCTCCGCCCGCGCGGCTGCTGATCCGCGCGGCACGCGTTTTCGACGGCGAGCGGATCGTCCCCGGCGCATCGGTCCTGGTCGACGGCAAGACCATCGCCGCCATCGGGCCCGACCTGCAGCCGGCACCGGGCATTCCGGTGGTCGATCTCGGCGACGCGACGCTCCTGCCCGGCCTCATCGACGCGCATGTCCATCTCGGCAGCGAGCTGGGCAGCGACTACTACGCGGAGCGCGCCGCGAGCCTGTTGCGCTTTCCGGCGGAGCAGGCCCTGCACGCGGAGCTCTACGCACGGCGCACCCTCGAGGCCGGCGTCACCACGGTGCGCAACGTGGGGTCGTCAGACCGGATCGATTCCGGGCTGCGCAACGCGATCGATGCCGACCTCATCGAGGGGCCGCGAATCCTCGCCGCGGGCTACGCCATCACGGCGAGCGGCGGACACGGAGACGGCGACCCCACTCCGCCCGATCGCCTGGCCACGCCGCGCGACCCCCTCACTGGCGTCTGCAACGGACCCGACGAGTGCCGCAAGGCCGTCCGCCTGCAGATGAAGTACGGCGCCGACGTGATCAAGTTCCACGCCTCGGGCGGCGTGCTCTCGCTGACCGATCCGGTGGACGTGCCGCAGTTCACGCAGGAGGAGATGGCGGCGATCGTCGACGAGGCCCACCAGTGGGGACGCAAGGTCGCGACCCATTGCCACGGCGATCGCGCCGCGAAGATGGCGATCAAGGCGGGCGTCGACTCCATCGAGCACGGGATCTTCCTCCAGCCCGATACCTTCGCGCTCATGAAGCAGGCGGGGACCACCTTCGTACCGACCCTCATGGCGGCGGAGACGGTCGGGCACATGGCGAAGGAAGGAAAGTTGCCTCCTCCCATCGCGGTGAAGGCGACCGCGGCGGCGGAAGCGGCGGGCCGCGCCTTCCGGTCGGCGATGCAGGCCGGGGTGAAGATCGCTCTCGGCACCGACATGGGCGTGCAGCGGCATGGCGGGAACGCGCATGAGCTGCGTCTCATGGTGCAGGCGGGAATGGCTCCGGCGGCCGCGCTGCGTGCGGCGACGCTCGGAAGCGCGGAGCTCCTCGGCGTCGACGGCCGCGTTGGAACGCTTCGCCCCGGAAAGGTCGCGGACCTCATCGCCGTGCCGGGCGACCTGCTCGCCGATGTCGGCCGCGCGGAGCACGTGTCGTTCGTGATGAAGGACGGCAAGACGATCCTGCGCAAACAGTAGGCGTGGCCCTACTTTGAGAGCGTAAGTCCTTGGGAGGTGGGGATGCGCGCTCTCTTCATCGGCCTCGCCGTTCTCATCGCCTGCAGCGGAGGAGGCGGAGGCTCGCCCGCTCCCTCGGGCAGTGGCGGGACCGGAGGAGGCCCTGCGGGACCGCCGGCCGGGACCAATCCCCCTGCGGCGGGGCCGGCGGGCGGCGGCGACTGGGGGCAGTACCGGGGATCCGTGCGCGGCACTTCTTCGTCGCCCGGAACCTGGGACGTTTCCGACGCGCCCGCGATCGCGCCCTTGTGGACGCAGGACCTGGGGAGCTTCGGCTACTCGCAGCCGACCATCGCGGGCGATGCGGTCTACGTCGCGATGGCGTTCAGTGCCCACGTGGCGGCGCTCGATCTGCGCACGGGCGCCACGCGCTGGACGCGGACCGACTTCGACCCGCACGTCGGCACGACCTGCGGAGGCATCGTGCGTCCAGGATTCTGGGCGGCGCCCGCCGTCTCGGGAGACGCAGTGTACGTCGCCGCGCCGGACGGCCACGTCTACTCGCTGCGCAAGGCGGACGGCTCGACCCTCTGGGCGAGCAAGGTCGCGGACGGCAGCCCTGCAGGTCACGGCGAGTTCATCCAGTCGAGCCCGGCCGTCTCGACGGTTCTCGGCAAGCTCTATCTCGGGGTGGCCTCGACCGACCATTGCGACGAGGTGGCCGGGCGCATCCTCGCAATCGATCTGACGACCGGCGCTTCGCAAACGGCTTCGCTGGTCAGCCCCGGCGAGCGAGGGGCCGCCATCTGGAGCAGCATCTCGGTCGACGAGGGGGCGGGATTGCTCTTCGCCAGCACCGGCAATCGCGTGAACCCGGTCGTCGCGGAAACCCTCTCGCAGTCGATCGTCTCGTTCGACGCGCGCACGCTGGCGGTCGTCGATCACTGGCAGGACCCGACCCCGCTCCAGAACAGCGACTTCGGCTCCTCGCCCGCACTCTTCGAGGCTACCGATGGGACCAAGCTCGTCGCCGCGGCCAACAAGGACGGATGGCTCTACGTCCTGCGGCGCGATCGGCTCTCGGCGGGTCCCGTGTGGAAGGCGCAGCTTGCGGTGATCGACCCGGCCGCGCCGACGGTGGGTGGCGATCCGGCGGCGGGATTCGGCAGCATCGTCTCTCCGACCTTCACGCACGGCATGCTCTACGCCGCGGGCGGCAGGACCCCCGCCGGGCATCCGGGATCGGTCGTCGCCCTCGACCCGCTCACTGGCGCGGTGCGGTTCCGGCATGTCACGCCGGGCTACGTCATTGCCGCCATGCCTTCGGTCGGCGATCTCCTCGTGGTCGAGTCGAGCACCCCGGACAACCAGCGCGGCTGGCTCGAGATTCTCGACGCGCGCGATCTGACGCTATTGAAGCGTTTCGACGGACCGAACGCGACTTTCGCCTCGCCGTCGATCGGGCACGGCCTCATCCTCTGGATGGACTCGGTCGGCCGCCTCACCGCTCTCGCGGGATCCGTCAAGCCGTGAGTTGACGCCGGGTTCCGCCGCGCGATACGCGGCGTGGGATGCGCGCGTTCCTCGTTCTGGCGACGATCGCCGCGCTCGTTCCGGCGTGCAGGAAGAAGGCTCCCCCGCTCACGGTGGGTCTCGCGCTCGACGTGGGGGGCCGGGGTGACCAGTCCTTCAACGACGGCACGCTGCGCGGCCTCGAGAACATGGCCGCTGGCCTGCGCTACACGCCCCGCGGCTACGAGCCGCTGCCCGACCCCGATTACCGCCTGCTCCTTCCGCCCGATCTGCGCTCGAGGCCGTTTCCCCATCTCGGCATCCCGCAACCGATCGTGTTGCAGGGAAAGGCGCAGGAGGACTACGAGCCGAATCTCCGCCTCCTCGCCGCGCAAGGCGCGGACCTCGTCGTCGCCGTCGGCTTCATGATGGAGCCCGCGACGCGAAAGGTGGCGCGCGACAATCCGCAAACGAAGTTCCTCCTCCTCGATACCCCGATCCTCGACGAGGCGGGAAAGCCGTCGACGCTGCCCAACGTGCGCGCGGTCGTCTTCCGCGAGAACGAAGGGACCTTCCTCGCCGGCGCGGTGGCGGGCGAGATCACGCGCAGCGGCAAGATCGGGTTCGTCGGCGGCATGCAATTGCCGCTCATCCAGAAATTCGAGGCGGGCTTCCGTGCCGGCGTCGCCGTCGTCAACCCGGAAGCGGCCCGCAACGTGCTCGTCGCCTACACCGGGACCTTCGACGACGAGCGCAAAGGTGTCGAAGTGGGGCTCGATCTCTACCGCCGCGGCTGCGACGTCGTCTTCCACGCCGCCGGACTCGACGGCCTGGGCGTCATCAAGGCCGCCCAGCTTTCCGGGAAGATCGTCATCGGCGTGGACAGCGACCAGTCTCACGTGGCACCCGCGAACGTGGTCACGAGCATGGTGAAGCACGCCGACGTCGTGGTCTATGAAACCGTCCGCGACGTGGTGCAGGAGAAGTTCACCGGCGGCGACGTGGTGCTGGGGCTCGCTGAAGGGGCGTTGGGTCTCGTGCCGCTGTCGGTCTCCGCCTTCCCCACTCTCCGGGCGATGGGTCTGCACGACCCGGAGGACTTGATGGCGATCGTCATCGATGTGCAGACCCTGCAGCACGCCGTCATGACCCGCCACATTCCGGTCCCCGCCACCCTCGAAGAGCTGAAGGCGTTCCGGCCACCCGATCCGGCGGTGACCGGGAATCTGCGCGCGGCGAAGCGGTGACGGAACCCGCGCTGCTGTTGCAAGGCATCACCAAGCGCTTCGCGGGCGTCGCGGCGGTGGAGGACGTCTCTCTCTCCGTCGAGGCAGGAGAGGTCCTCGCGCTCGTCGGCGAGAACGGCGCGGGGAAATCCACCCTGGTGAACATCGCCTGCGGCCTGTACCGGCAGGATTCCGGCACGGTCCGGTCGTCCGGATTCGAGGTGCCGCCCGGCGACCCGCGCGCCGCCATCGGTGCCGGCATCGGAGCCGTCCACCAGCACTTCCTGCTCGTGCCGCCGCTCCGCGTCTGGGAGAACGTGGTGCTCGGGCGGGAGCCCCGCCGGTTCGGAGTCCTCGATGCCGAGCGCGCGCGGAGGGAGGTACGGGCGGCCGCCGACCGCACGGGGCTGCGCCTCGAGGTCGACGCGCCTGTCGAGACGCTCGGGGTCGCGGCGCAGCAGCGGGTCGAGATCGTGAAGCAGCTTTGGCGGGGCGCGCGGGTGCTCATCCTCGACGAGCCGACCTCTGTCCTCGCTCCCGCGGAGATCGCGGAGCTGCTCCCCACGGTGCGCGAGCTTGCCCGCTCGGGGCGCGCCGTCCTCTTCATCTCGCACAAGCTCCGCGAGGTGCGGGCGATCGCGGACCGGATCGCGGTGCTGCGCCGCGGCCGCATCGTGCTCGAGAGCGCCGTTTCCGAAGTGGGCGCGGAGGAACTTGCCGCTGCGGTGATGGGAAGCTCGTCGGCGATTCCCTCGGCGCCTGCTCCCCTTCCCGCACCGGGCCCGCCGCGGCTCGAATGCATCGACCTGCGCTGCCGCGGGCAACGAGGCGGCGGTCTTCGCGGCGCGTCCTTGACGGTGGCGCGCGGCGAGATCCTCGGGGTGGCCGGAGTCGAGGGCAACGGGCAGGCCGAGCTCGTCGAAGCGCTCTGCGGGCTTTGCCCCTCGACCGGTGTGCTCCGCCTGGACGGCGAGGAAGGTTGGTCGCGGACGCCGCTCGCCGCACGCAGCAGCGGAGTGGTCCATCTGCCCGACGACCCGCGCAGGCGCGCTCTCTGCCTGCCTCTCACCAGCGAGGAGAACCTCGCGCTGGGATGGCATCGCGATCCGCCCCATGCGCGCGGTCCGCTCATCGATCGCGCCGGCCGGCGAGGCAAGGCGGCGGAGCTGATCCGCTCCTTCGACGTGCGCCCGCCGGATCCGCTCGCGCGGGCAGGCGACCTCTCGGGCGGCAACCAGCAGAAGCTCGTCGCCGCGCGCGAGCTCGAGGGAGGACCCGCGCCGAAGCTCGTCGTCGCCGCACAGCCTTCGCGCGGGCTCGACCTGGCGGCGACGCGCCGCCTGCACGACGCGCTGCGCTCGGCGGCGCGGGCAGGCGCGGCGGTGATCGTCATCTCCTCCGACCTCGACGAGCTGCGCGCGATCTGCCACCGCATCGCCGTCCTCTTCCAGGGACGCATCGCGGGAGAGGCGGATCCTTCCGCGAGCGACGAGGTGCTCGGGCGGCTCATGCTCGGCCACGGCGATCATGCCGCGTAACCCGCGCGCGCGATGGTTCGCGCCATCGCGCGAGCCGTTATGGGGCGCGGTGGTCGCGGTTGCCATTGCCCTCGCGGTGTCGTTCGTCGCCATCCTCGCCTCGGGCAAGAACGCGGCGCTCGGATTCGCGCATCTCTTCGACGGAGCGTTCGGAAGCGCAGCGGCGCTCGGGGAGAGCGCCGTGAAGGGAAGCGTCCTCGTCCTCACCGGCCTCTCCGTTGCGATTCCGTTCACCGTCGGCGTCTTCAACATCGGCGCAGAGGGACAGCTCATCTGGGGCGCGCTCGCGGCCGCGGTGGCGGGAAGCGCCTTGGACCTGCCGGCGCCCCTTCTCGTTCCCGTCTGCCTCGCATCCGCCGCGCTGGCCGGCGGCATCTGGGGAGCGCTGCCGGGCCTTCTGAAGGCGCTGCGTGGAGTCCACGAGGTCATCTCGACCATCCTGCTCAACTGGGTGGCGATCCATCTCGTCCACGGCTGGCTGGTCGTCGGGCCGCTTTCAGCGCGCACCTCGGGCAGCGCGATCAGCATGGTGGGCACGGCGCCCATCCAGCCCGCCGCCCACCTCTATCGATTCTTCGAGGGAAGCCGTCTCGACATCGGGCTGCCAGTCTCGCTGGCCGCCGCTTTCGCGGTCTGGTTCTTCCTCACCAGGACGCGGCGCGGATTCGAATGGCGCGCGACCGGCGCCGGCGCCGAGGCGGCACGAGCGAGCGGGATCTCGACGCGCGGCTGCGTCGTGGAGGCAATGGCCGCGGGCGGCGCGCTCGCCGGACTCGGCGGCGCGCTCCTCATCCTCGGCACCGAGCATCGGTACCCGGGCGTATTCCGCACCGGCTACGGATTCGACGGGATCGCGGTCGCGCTCATCGGTGGAGCAACCGCTCCGGGCGCGGCCCTCGCCGGATTGTTCTTCGGCGCCTTGCGGGCCGGATCGACGGCCCTGCAGCTGGTCGGCATCCACCCGAGCTTCGCCGAGCTCATCCAGGGAATCGCCGTGCTGCTGGTCGCCGCGCCCCGGTTCTTCTCGCCTCTGCTCCTGCGCTTGCGTGCGCGGGCCGCGCCGGCCGGAGCGCCGCCGTGATCGGCATGCTCCACGGCATCCTGGAATTCGCTCCGGTCCTGGTCCTCGCCGCCCTGGGCGGAGTCCTTTCCGAGAAGGCTGGAGTCGTCAATATCGGTCTCGAAGGAATGATGCGGTTCGGCGCCTTCGCGGCGGCCGTCGGCGCTTTCTTCACCGGCTCGCCGTGGGCCGGTCTCGCTTGCGGGGCGCTCGCGGGAGCGGCCAGCGCGGCGATCCATGCGCTCTTCTGCCTCCGCCTGCGGGCCGACCAGGTGGTGACCGGGATCGCTCTGAACCTCGTCGCCCTCGGCCTGGTCACCTTTCTCCTCGAGTCCATCTTCGGATCGTCGGGGGTGAGCCCGCCCGTTCCCACCCTGCCGCGGGGCGCGAGTGGACATACAATCCTCGCGGTCGCGGCTTTCGCCGTGCCCCTCCTCCTGCACCTCGCGCTTTCGCGAACGCCCTGGGGGCTACGCGTCCGGGCGGTGGGCGAGCATCCCAACGCCGCCGCCGCGCTCGGCGTCCGGGTATTGGCGCTCCGGGCGGGGTGCGTCCTCGGCAGCGGCGCGCTCGCCGGCCTCGGTGGAGCAGCGCTCTCCATCGGAATCCTCGGACAGTTCGATACCCGGATACCGGCGGGTCAGGGGTTCATGGCGCTCGCCGCGATGGTGTTCGGCCGCTGGACTCCGCTCGGCGCGGCCGGAGCGGCGTTCTTCTTCGCCGCCGCGGATGCGCTGCAACGGCAGCTTTCCTTCTCGCTGCGCGCTTCCGATCTGCGCATCGAAGGCGTGTTCCTCGCCCTGCCCTACGCGCTGACGCTGCTCGTGCTGGCGTTCGGGTCGAAACGGGTGCGTGCCCCGGCGGCTGACGGCGTTCCGTACGATCCGGAAGGGCGCTGATCAGGGACGCACCTGGGCGAGGAAGCTTTCGCCGCAAGGCGCGCGCAGCCCGAAGTGCTCGGCAACCGTCGCGCCCAGGTCGGCGAAGGAAACGCGCTCGCCGAGGTTTCTGCCTCGCTCGCCCCCCGGCGCGTAGACCGCGATCGGCACGCGCTCCCGGGTGTGATCGGTCCCGGGGAAGGTCGGGTCGCAGCCGTGATCGGCCGTGATCGCGAGCAGGTCGCCCTTGCGGAGCTTGCCCGCGATGGCCGGCAGCGCGCGATCGATCTCGCGCAGCGCCGCCGCGTATCCGATCGGATCGCGGCGGTGTCCATAGAGCATGTCGGTGTCGACCAGGTTGACGAAGAGGAAGCCCTCGCCCGTCTCGGCGAGCAACTCCTCCGTCTTCGCGAGGCCATCGGCATTGCCCTTGGTGTGCAGCGAACGGGCAATTCCGCGCCCATCGTAGATATCGGGAATCTTCCCCACGCCGACGACCCCCACTCCCGCCTGCGCGAGCAGATCGAGCACCAGCCCCGCGGGCGGTTGCTGCGTGAAATCGCGCCGGTTGTAGGTGCGCTGGAAGGATCCGGGCCGACCGACGAAGGGACGCGCGATGACCCGGGCAATGCCGTATCGCTTGCCCGCTTCGCGCGCCGCCTCGCAATACCGGTAGAGCGTGGGGAGCGGGATCTTCTCTTCGTGCGCCGCGATCTGGAAGACGGAGTCCGCGCTCGTATAGACGATGGGAAGACCGGTCATCAGATGCCCATCGCCCAGCTCCTCGATGATGGCGGTACCGCTCGCCGCCTTGTTGCCGAGGTACCCGGGAGCGCCGCTCCGTGCCAGCCAGTCCTGCATCACGCTCTCTGGAAATCCGTTCGGGAAGGTGGCGAATCCCTTCTCGAGGACGATTCCCATCATCTCCCAATGGCCGGTGGTGGTGTCCTTTCCGTGCGACAGCTGCGCCATCGTCCCGCAACTCGCGCGCGGCGCCGCCGCCGGCGGACAGCCCTCGATGGAGGTGAGGTTACCGAGGCCCCAGCTCTGCAGCGTCGGGAGCGACAGGCCCCCCGCGGCCCGCGCGGTGTTGGCAAGCGTGTTGGCGCCGGCGTCCCCGTACTCCGCGGCGTCGGGGAGCGCGCCCGCCCCGCAGGAATCAATGACGAGGACGACGAAGCGGCCGGGCATCAGTACCTCGACGGCGGTCCCGGAGCATGCCCGGTGACGATGGCGACGCTGGCGCTCGCGCCGATCCGGCTCGCGCCCGCTTCGACCATCTTCTTGGCATCGGCCGCGGTGCGGATCCCGCCCGAAGCCTTGACGCCCATGTCGTTCCCCACCACGCGGCGCATGAGGGCGACGTCTTCCGCCGTGGCGCCGCCCGCTCCGAATCCGGTGCTGGTCTTCACGTAGGCCGCGCCCGCCGCTTTCGCGAGCGCGCAGCCGATCACCTTCTCCTCCGTGGAGAGGGCTCCCATCTCGAGGATTACCTTGACCGGCAGCGGGTGCGCGGCAGAGGCCACCGCGGCGATGTCCTCGAACACCGTCCGGTAGTCCTTGCCTTTGAGCGCCCCGATGTTCGCCACCATGTCGATCTCGCGCGCGCCCTTGCGGATCGCCTCGCGGGTCTCGAACACTTTGGCCGAGGTAGTCGCCGCGCCGGAGGGAAAGGCGACGACCGCGATGGGGACGGTGCTCGATCCGTGCAGGAGCCGCGCGGCAACCTCCACCCAGGAGGGGTTCACGCAGACGGTGGCGAACCCGTGGCGCCGCGCCTCCTCGCAAGTCTTGACGATGTCCTCGCGGGTCGCGTCGGGCTTCAGCATGGTGTGGTCGATGACCTGTGCGAGGTCCTTGCTGGTGCGGATGGCGATGGGCGTCAGGCGGGTCGCTCCTTCCTCGAAGAGCGCGCGGGCTCCACAAGAATGGATCTGCGGGCAGGGCTCGCAACCTCCGGGAGCGCAGTCCGTTTCCGGGAGGCTCGCACTGTTGCCGGAACCCTCGCCCCGGAGACGCGCGAGCGCGCGATCGGCGATCGCGGCGGCAAGCTCGTCGAGCTTCTGCGGCATGAGGGGGCGGTTGTACTCCGCGCCGCCGCGGAGTGGCAACGCTGTAATTCGCCAAGCCCGAGAGCGCTGAGGGGTTTTTCCGCCGGGGCGACGAAACCTTTCCGGTCCTCTTGACTCCAACCTATACTTTGAGCTCAAACATACTCGTTTGAGGTCAAAGTTGTTTCGGCGAGGGGACGCCCTGACAGAGGGGGCAGGGCGTCCCCTCGGCCCTCTCGCCGGGACGCGGCGCTTTCTACCAGGCGACGAGCGGAGGCAGGCTCATGAAGATCGCCTCCACGTTGCCGCCGCTGCGCAGGCCGAAGAGCGTGCCGCGGTCGTAGAGCAGGTTGAACTCGACATACCGGCCGCGCCAGTGCAGTTGCTGGGCGCGGTCGTCGTCGGTGAAGCGGGTATTTGCGCGCCGCTCGACGATCGGCGCATACGCCGGCAAGAAAGCATCGCCCACGTCGCGCACGAACGGCCAGTGCGATTCCCCGCGCAGGTAATCGAAGAAGATCCCGCCTACTCCGCGCTCCGATTGCCGGTGCGCGAGGAAGAAGTACTCCTTCGCCCAACGGGAGAAGCGCGGATAAAGCTCGCGGCCATGCGCGTTGCAAACCTTCTCCAGCACCCGGTGGAAGTGCCGCGTGTCCTCCTCGACAGGGCGGAAGGGAGTCAGATCGGTGCCACCGCCGAACCACTGCGTATCGCCCACTTCCAGGTAGCGGACGTTCAAATGCACGATGGGAACGAATGGATTGCGGGGGTGCAGGACGAGCGAGACGCCGGTGGCGAAGAAGGGCTTCCCCGCCAGTTCCTCGGGTCGCGGAGGCTGGATCCCTAGCGCCGTGTCGTTCTCGCCGCCGCCCGGTGCCCTGCCCTCGCCCTGCGCACCGCCCGCGATCGCCGACGGATACTGCGCGCCGCTCACCTTCGAGAAATTGCAGCCGCCCTTCTCGAAGAGCTGGCCGCGCAGCTCGCTCATCTCGCCGCCGCCGCCGCCAGGGCGCTCCCAGGTGGTGCGCCGGAACTTGCCGCCGTCCAGCTCCTCGAGGCGGGCGCAGATCTTGTCGCGCAGGTCGCGGAAGCGTTCCTCGACCTCGGCGCGTAGCCCGCTCACGCTTTCGCCGCGCGGCGGAACATCATCGCCGACCAGGTGTCGTCGAGCGACATGGGCTACTTCTTGGGCTCGCCGCCCTGCGGCCCGATCGCCTTGCTCACCTCGGCGGCGAAGTCCTTCTGCTCCTTCTTCATGCCCTCGCCGAGCGCCATGCGCACGAAGCGGCGCACGTTGATGTTCTCGCCGATCACCGCGATGGCGTCGGTGACCTCCTGCTGGACGGTGCGCTTGCTCTCGGGATCCTTGATGAAGATCTGCTCGAGCAGGCACTTCTCCTTGTAGAACTTCTCCAGCTTGCCGGGGAGGATCTTCTCCAGCATCGCCTCCGGCTTCCCCTGCTCGATGAGCTGGGCGCGGCTAATCTTCTTCTCGTGCTCGAGGGCGTCGGCGGGAACTTCCTCGCGGCGCACCCACTCCGGGCTCATCGCCGCGATCTGCATGGCGATGTCCTTCACCAGCTGCTGGAACTTCTCGTTCCGGGCGGTGAAGTCCGTCTCGCAGTTCACCTCCACGAGGACGCCGATCTTGCCGCCCATGTGGATGTAGTGCCCGACCATGCCCTCGGTCGCGGAACGGCCCGCCTTCTTGCCGGCCGTGGCGAGACCCTTCTCGCGCAGCCAGTCGGAGGCCTTGCTCAGGTCGCCGCCACACTCCAAGAGCGCCTTCTTGCAATCCATCATTCCCGCGCCGGACTTCTCGCGGAGCTCCTTCACCAATGCCGAAGTCACCTCTGCCATGTGTCAGCTACCTCATTCCTTGGCGGCCTGGGTCTCGTCGCCGGCAGCTGCGGCCGGGGCCTCGGTGACCTCGCCTGCGAGAGGAGGCGGCTTGCGGACCACCTCGACGTCGGGACCTGCTTCGCGCCGGGGGCGCTCGCCGCCGCCCATCCCGCCGCGCCCGCCGCCGCGTCCACCCCGCCGCTCGCCGCCGCGCTTGCCGCGACGCTCGCTGGCCTGGTCGCGATCCTCGGCCCCCGACTCGCCCTCGGCCTGCTGCTCCTGGCCTCCGCCGTGCGCCGCGTAGCGCGCCTTGCCCTCGATGGCGGCGTCCGCAATCTTCGCGCAGAAGAGCCGGATCGAGCGGATGGCGTCGTCGTTGCCCGGGATGACGAAGTCGATGCCTTCCGGATCGCAATTCGTGTCGACGAGGCCGACGATGGGAATCCCGAGACGCGTCGCCTCGTGGATTGCGATGTGCTCCTTCTTGGGATCGATGACGAAGAGACAGCCGGGAAGGCGGGCCATCTCCTGGATGCCGCCGAGGTTCTTCTTCAGCTTGTCCATCTCGTTCTGGAGGATGGCGACTTCCTTCTTCGGCAATTTCTCGAAGGTGCCGTCGCCGGCCATCTTCTCGAGCGCCTTCAGGCGGTCGATGCCGCTCTTGATGGTCTTGAAATTCGTGAGCGTGCCGCCCAGCCAGCGATTGGTGACGTGGAACTGCGCGGAGCGGGTGGCCTCCTCGATGACCGCGTCCTGGGCCTGCTTCTTGGTGCCGACGAAGAGCACGGAGCCGCCCTTCGAGCAGATGTCCGAAACGAACTTGAAGGCCTCGCGGGCGAGGCGGACCGTCTTCTGCAGATCGACGATGTAGATACCGTTCCGCGCGCCGAAGATGTACGGCTTCATCTTCGGGTTCCAGCGCTTGGTCTGGTGACCGAAGTGGACCCCGGCCTCGAGCAGCTGGCGCATGGTGATTCCCTGCGCCGGCTGCATGGCCTGCTGCATGGCGCCGGGATCGATCGGCGGCGGGGCTGATTGCGTGGTTTCGACGTTCTCCGACATTCGTTTTTGCTCCTCCACCTCCGTCGCGCCCGATTGCAGGCCCCGGTCTTGGGGAACCCTGCCCGGATCGGGAGGTGTGTGGGATGGTGTTGCGAGCTACAAGCGACCTTCCTTCCGGGACCTTTTCCCGGAAGGGGCGCTGCTTCTAGCAGCTTCCAGACACTCGCGCAACGAAGGACCGGGAAGGCCGGCGCCCGGCCGCTCCCTGCGCGCTTCATTTGACATCGCTTGGATGCTCCGATATCGATGTCGTTCCATGTTCGGAGCCATCCAGAAGTGCGTCTGTTGTCGCCCTGGCGCTTCCCAGCGCCGGGTGCGCGCGCACGCCTGAGGTGGCGGCTTCCTTCCTGACGCCAGCTTGAAGCCAAGCGCACGGCCCGGTCGCCCGGCTGCGGGTTCTCGCCCGCCCTTTGCCCTGCGAACCGAGGAGCTTGGCCCATGTCGTTGCACGTCGATCTACCGGAAGTCGACCCCCGCGAAGTCGCCGCCGCCGATGCGGAGCTGGAAAACGCTTCGCTCGAGCAGATCCTGCTCTTCGCTGCCGGGCGATTTCCCGGCCGGATAGGCTTCGCCACCGCCTTCGGACCGGAAGGCTGCGTCATCGTCGATGCCATCGGCCGCGGGGGCCTGGCGATCGACATCTTCACCCTCGATACCGGGCTGCTCTTCCCCGAGACCATCGAGCTCTGGGAAACGCTCGAGCGCCGTTACGGCCTCACCATCCGCGCGGTAAAGCCTGCGCAGAACGTGGCCGAGCAGGCCGCGCGGTACGGCCGCGCGCTCTGGGAGCGCCTTCCCGATCGCTGCTGCGAGTTGCGCAAGGTCGAGCCGCTCCGGCGGGAGCTTTCGCGACTCGACGCCTGGATCAGCTCCATCCGGCGCGAGCAGACCACCGACCGCGCCTCGGCACGCACGGTCGAGCGCGACACGCCGTTCGGCCTCGTGAAGGTGAACCCGCTCGTCCACTGGACGTCGGAAGCAGTCTGGGAGCGCATCCGCGAGCGCGGGATTCCCGTCAATGCGCTCCATGCCCGCGGATACCCCAGCATCGGCTGCGAGCCTTGCACGACGCGGGTGGCGGCCGGGGAGAACCCGCGCGCCGGCCGCTGGCGCACCTTCGAAAAGACCGAGTGCGGGCTGCACGCCCGCATCGCCGTCGTCCCCAAGGAGACCTGAATGGAGACCCTCGTCGCGCCGCACGGCGGCGCGCTCACCGAACGCATCGTTTCGCCCGCCGAGGAGCCCTCCTTGCGGGAGATCGCCGCCGCCTCGCCTTCCCTCGTTCTCGATGCGCGCGAGCTGGCCGATCTCGAGCTCCTCGCCGTGGGCGCCGCGAGCCCCTTGCGCGGGTTCCTCGGCGCCGCCGACTACGAGAGCGTCCTCGCAAGGATGCGCCTCGCGGACGGCACCGTCTGGCCCCTGCCACTGACGCTCGCCGTCTCCGACGAGGACGCCGCGCGGCTGGAACGCGGTTCCGCCGTCGCGCTGCGAGACGGCCGCGGGTTCCTCTGGGCCGTACTCACGGTGAGCGAGGTCCACCGGCGCGATCCGCTCGCCGAGGCGCGCGCGGTCTACCGCACCGAGGATGCCGCACATCCCGGGGTCGCGTACCTCCTTTCACGGCCCGTGAACCTGGTAGCGGGCGAGGTGCGCGCCTTTCCGCTGCCGGACGATCTTCCTTTCGCCGCGCATCGTCTGACGCCGCGGCAACTGCGCGCGCGCATCGCCGCCAAGGGGTGGAAGCGCGTCGCGGGCTTCCAGACGCGCAATCCCATCCACCGCGCCCACGAGCACCTGACCAAGCTCGCGCTCGAGTTCACCGACGGCATCGTCATCCATCCGCTCGTCGGCGAGACCAAGGGCGATGACGTGCCCGCCGCGGTCCGCTTCCGCGCCTACGAGGCGCTGCTCGAGCGCTACTATCCGAAGGACCGCACGCTGCTCGCCGCCTTCCCGGCCGCCATGCGCTACGCCGGGCCGCGCGAGGCGCTTTTCCACGCTCTCGTGCGCAAGAATTACGGCATCTCGCATCTCATCGTCGGCCGCGACCACGCCGGCGTCGGCGGCTACTACGGCCCGCTCGAGTCGCAGCTCATCTTCGATACCTTCGAGCCCGCCGAGCTGGGGATCACGCCCTTGCGCTTCGAGCCCACCTTCTTCTGCCGCGCCTGCGATGCGCTCGCCTCGCCGCGCACCTGCCCGCACGGACCGGCGGATCGGCTCGATCTGTCCGGCAGCCGGGTCCGCGAGATCCTTCGCTCCGGCGGAGATCTGCCGCGCGAGTTCACCCGGCCCGAGGTGGCGGAGATCCTCCGCACCCACCTCGGAGGAGTCGGCCGCGCGGACGGGCAGCCGCGCAAGAGCGGATTCATCCTCTGGTTCACGGGCCTCTCCGGCGCCGGCAAGAGCACCCTTGCCGGGCGCGTGCAGGAGGCGCTCTCCGGCGAGCGGGCCGTCGAGATCCTCGACGGGGACGAGGTGCGCACCCATCTCTCGCGCGGCCTCGGATTCTCCCGGGAGGACCGCGACACGAACATCCGCCGCATCGGCTTCGTCGCACGGCTCCTCGCGCGGAATGGCGTCGGCGTGGTGACCGCCGCCATCTCGCCCTATGCGGAGACCCGCGCCGAGATGCGCCGCCTCGCCGACGAGGAAGGCATCCCGTTCCTCGAGGTGTACGCCGAGGCGAGCCTCGACGCCCTCGTGCAGCGCGACGTGAAGGGCCTCTACCAGAAGGCGCTGCGGGGCGAGATCGCTCATTTCACCGGCGTCAGCGATCCGTACGAGGCGCCGATCGCCCCCGATCTCGTGGTCCACACCGACCGCGACGCGGTGGAAGAGAGCGCCTCGCAGGTGCTCGGTCTCCTCGCCGCGCGAGGCCTCTTGCTCTCGCGGAGGGCGGCATGAGCGAGACGTATCCGGTTTTCCTCCGCTTCCAGGGCCGGCTCGCCGTGCTCGTGGGAGGGGGGCGCGTGGCGGCCGCGAAGCTCTCCGGGCTGCTCGCGGCGGGGGCGCGCGTCCGCGTCGTGGCGCCCGGAGTGGCGCCGGAGATCGAGCGCCCCGAAATCGAGATTCGCCGCCGCGCCTTCGTGCCGGAGGATCTCGACGGCGCCTTCTTCGTCGTGGCCGCCGCTCCGCCCGAGGTGAACCGGAACGTCCGGCTCGCCGCGGACGCGCGCGGCCTCTTCGTCAACGCAGTGGACGACGCGAAATCCGCCTCCGCCTTCCTCGGCGGAGTGGTCCGCAAGGGCGGGGTGACGGTGGCGGTGGCGACCGATGGGCGCGCGCCTGCGCTCGCGGGGCTCTTGCGCGAGGCGCTCGAGCGCGTGCTCCCGGACGACATCTCCGCCTGGGTCGATCTGGGGGAGCGCGTCCGCGCTGGATGGCGCGAAACGGGCATTCCCATGGGCGACCGCCGGCCTTTGCTCTTGCGTGCGCTTCTCGATCTGTACCCCCAGGTCGGTCCGGCAACGCAGCCTCAACCGAGAGAGGTGCAACCATGACTGGCTTCGTGTCCCTCGTCGGCGCGGGACCGGGCGATCCCGAGCTACTGACCTTGAAGGCAGCCTCCCGGCTGCGCACCGCCGATCTCGTCCTCCACGACGCGCTGGTCGACCCGGCCGCGCTCGGGCTCGCCTCGCACGCGCGCTTCCTCTACGTCGGCAAGCGCGCGCGGCGGAAGTCGATTGCGCAATCGACCATCGAGCGGCTCCTCGTCCGCGCCGCCCGCCGCGGAGAGCGGGTCGTCCGCCTCAAGTGCGGCGATCCGTTCGTGCTCGGCCGCGGCGGGGAAGAGGCTCTCGCCCTCGCCCACGCCGGAATTCCGTACGAGATCATTCCCGGCGTCAGCTCTGCGATCGCCGCGCCGGGCCTCGCCGGGATTCCGGTCACGCACCGCGGCCTCGCTTCCGGCTTTGCCGTCGTCTCGGGACATGCGGAGCAGGCCTTCGCGCCGATGCTCCGCGCCATTGCCCCGCAGAGCCTGACGGTCGTCGTCCTGATGGGAATCGCCAACCGGGCGCGCATCGCCGAGGTGCTGGTCGATCGCGGCTGGCCGGCGCAGACGCCCGCCGCGATCGTCCTCGACGCGTCCTGGTCCGAGCAGGCGTCCTGGACGGGAACGCTGGCCGCGCTGGGCGGTTGCCAATTGCCGGCGCAGCATCCGGAAGCCGCGGGCGTGCTGGTGATCGGAGAAGTGGTCTCGCTGGCGGAAGCGCTCTCCGCGGCTACGGCTACCGCGGTACGGGCTGCCTGACGACAAGGAAGGTGCATCATGGCAGAGGTAGAGCTACCGAACGATCTGGGCGACGGCCGCCTTGGATTCGCCAGCGAAGAAGAAGTGGATCGCTTCGTCGACACGCTCGAGAAGTTCGAGCGCGGCGACCTCGCTCCCGACGCCTGGCGCGCCTTCCGGCTCGTCCACGGCGTGTACGGGCAGCGGCAGGAAGGACCGATGATGGTGCGGGTGAAGATCCCGCAAGGGGTCCTCACCGTCGGGCAGCTTCTCGCCCTCGGCGACGTCGCCGAGAACTGGTCCACCGGCAAGGGACACGTCACCACCCGGCAGAACGTCCAGTTCCACTTCGTGAAGATGGACGACGTCGAGACGGTGCTGCGCAAGCTGGCCGACGAGGGAATGACGACGCGCGAGGCGTGCGGCAACTCGGTGCGCAACATCACCGCCTGCCCGTACGCGGGCGTCTCCGCCAGCGAGGCCTTCGACGTCACGCCCTACGGCGAGGCCTTGACTCGGCACCTTTTGCGCGGCCCCCTTTCTTCGTCCCTGCCACGCAAATTCAAGATCGCCCTTGGCGGCTGCTGCGACACCGACTGCGTCGGCGCGGGGTTCAACGACATCGGGCTTCTCGCCCGGCTGAAGGACGGCCGCCGCGGCTTTCGCGTCACCATCGGCGGTGGGCTTTCCACGGTGCGGCGGCAAGGATTCGTCGCCCACGAGTTCGCCCCTGTGGAGGAGCTCTTCGACATCGCCGACGCGGTCGTTCGCGTCTTCAACCGGACCGGCAATCGCAAGCGCAAGGATCGAGCCCGGCTCAAGTTCGTCATCGACAAGCTCGGGCAGGAAGGTTTTCTCGCCGAGTACCACCAGGAACGCCAGGCGATCGCCGACGAAGGCGGAACCCCGGTCGGTGAATTGCCGACGGTGGCGACGATCCGCGAGAAGCCCTCCCGCCCGTTCGTTCCCTCTCCGGGCTTCGCACGTTTCGTCGAGACCAACGTGCGCCCGCAGAAGCAGCCGGGCCTCGTCGCCGTCGCCATCCGGCTGCCGCTCGGCGATGCCACCGCCGCCCAATTCCGCGTCCTCGCGGGGCTGGCACGGGAGTTCAGCGGCGAGGAGCAGGTGCGCACCACCGTCGACCAGAACCTGCTCCTCCGCTTCGTCCGCCGCGACTCGCTCCCGGCCCTGTACACCCTGCTCGACCGCGCCGGGCTCGCCATGCCCGGAGCGCACACAGTCGCCGACGTGACGAGCTGCCCGGGCGCGATGTCCTGCAAGATCGCCGTGACCGCCTCTCGCGGAGTGGCGGCGCTCGTCTCCCGCGAGCTGGAAGCCAATCCGGCGCTCGCGGCCAAAGCGGAATCGCTCTCCATCAAGGTGTCGGGCTGCCCCAACGGCTGCGGCCAGCACTATGTGGCGGGAATCGGCCTGCAGGGATCGGTGCGGAAGATCGCGGGCAGGCCGGTGCCGCAGTACCACCTCTACGTCGGCGGCGGCGCCAAGCCGGAGCAGGTGCTGTTCGGGCGGCTCGCCGCCAAGGTGCCGGCGCGCAGGGCCGGTCAGGCGGTGGCGCGGCTCATCGAGCTGTATTCGGCCGAGAAGCGGGAGGGCGAGGCGCCCGATGATTTCCTCGCCCGCGTCCCGTTGTCGCGCGTCTCGAGCTTGCTGGCGGATCTGGAGGAGCTGCCCGAAGCGGCGGCGACGCCCGAGGACTTCATCGACCTGGGGGAGTCGAAGGCATTCGAGGTGGTGCTCCAGGAAGGGGAGTGCGCCGCCTAGGCAGCACTCTCCAGATCAGGGCCGCGACGCCGACATCGCCGGCGCCAGCTCGTCGGCGATCGCCTGGTAGACGAGCTGCTTGAAGAGCTTGCGATAGTAGACCCGCGTAGGCCCGGGCGCCTGCGTGAGCAGGACCGCGACGAGCTGCTCCTTGGGATCGACCCAGAAGAAGGTGCCCCCCGCGCCGCCCCACATGAACTCGCCGGCCCTTCCCGGCGTCGCGGCGAAGCCGTCCTCGAGACGGACCGAGAACCCGAGCCCGAAGGTGTAGCCACGCACGCCGAGGAGCAGCTCTCCCGGCGTCATGCCGTTGTCCTTGATCTTCCCGAGATGGTCCGAGGTCATCAGGGCGACGGTCGTGCGGCTCAGGTAGCGGGTCCCCTCGAGCTGGCCGCCGTCGAGCATCATCTGCGCGAACCGTACGTAATCGGAAGCGGTGGCGACCGATCCCGACCCGCCCATGTCGTTGCCTGGCGGCGCGCCGACGTCGAGCATCTTGATGGCGGTGCCGGTCGACGGATCGTTCGGGAACGCCTCGGCCAGCCGTCCCTTCTTCTCCCGCGGGACGAAAAAGGCCGTATCCGCCATCTTCAACGGCTTGAAAAGGCGGACTTCGAGGAAATCCGCGAGCCGTGTTCCCGTAACCGCCTCGACCACCCGGCCGAGGACGTCGACGGAAAGCCCGTACTCCCACACCTCGGCGGGATCGTGCGCCAGGGGGGCCTTGGAGAGCCGCTCGACTTGCTCGGCCGCGGTGAGGCTCGTCGCCGTGCCGAGGAGGCCAGCCTTCTCGTACGCTTCTTTCACCGCCCCGTTGGGGGTGAACTCCGCGTAGACGAGGCCCGAAGTGTGGCGCAGGAGATCGTACACGGTCATCTCCCGCTTCGCGGGCGCGGTCTCGTAGGTGAGCCGTCCGGTCGAGTCGACGCGAGGGACGCTCACCTGCATCTTCGCAAAGCCGGGCAGGTACTTGGAGACGGGGTCGGTGAGGACGATCTTCCCTTCCTCGGCGAGCATCATCGCGGCGACCGAGGCGAACGGCTTCGTCATCGAGTACATGCGGAAGATCGCGTCGCGGCTCATCGGGGCGCCGCTACGCGGGTCGCGGGCTCCGAGCGCCTCGAAGTAGACGATCCGCCCCTTGCGAGCGACGAGCGCGACCGCTCCCGGAAGCTTCTTCGCGTCGACTTCGCGCTGGAAGACCTTCCCGATCCTGCCCAGCCGCTCCGAGGAGAGGCCCACGTCCTCCGGACGCGCCGAGGGGAGCGCGTCCGCCCAGGCAGCGGCGGACGCGAAGACGAGGACGATGCCGAGGAAGCGCCGCATGATGGCCTCCTTCGCTCAGCGCGATGCGGACATCGCCGGCGCCAGCTCGTCGGCGATCGCCTGGTAGACGAGCTGCTTGAAGAGCTTGCGGTAGTAGACGCGCGACGGTCCCGGCGCCTGGGTCATGAGCAACCCGACCAGCTGCTCTTTGGGGTCCACCCAGAAGAAGGTGCCGGCCGCACCCGCCCACATGTACTCGCCGGCGCGGCCCGGCATCGCGGCGAGGCCGTCCTCCTGGCGAACGGCGAACCCGAGTCCGAAGGTGAAGCCCTTGACCCCGAGGAGCAACTCGCCCGGCGTGATGCCGTTGTCCTTGATCTTGCCGAGATGATCGGAGGTCATCAGCGTCACGGTGGTGCGGCTGAGCAGACGCGCTCCGTCGAGCTGGCCGCCGTTGAGCATCATCTGGGCGAACCGGAGATAGTCCGTCGTCGTCCCCACGCTACCCACGCCCCCGGCGTCGTTCTTCGGAGGGCTGCTCACGTCGAAGACCTTGTTCGGCGTACCGGTCGCCGGATCGTTCGCGAACGGCTGCGCGAGCCGGCCCAGCTTGTCCTTGGGAAGCGAGAAGGCCGCGTCGGCCATCTTCAGCGGCTTGAAAAGGCGGGACTCGAGGAACTCGGACAGCTTGGTACCCGAGGCCGCCTCGACCACCCGGCCGAGCAGGTCGACGGACATGCTGTACTCCCAGACCTCGCCCGGATTGTGGGAAAGCGGCGCCTTGGAGAGCGCCTCGATTTCCTCTGCAGGAGCCAGGCTGCGCTGGTCGTACGGGAAGTCGGCGTGGAAAAGACCGGCCTTCGCGTACGCGTCCTTGACGGGCTGGTTGGCGGTGATCTCGCCGTAGGCGAGGCCCGAGGCATGGCGCAGCAGATCGTACACGGTCATCTCGCGCGCCGCGGGTACGGTCTCGTACGTGAGGCGCCCGGTCGGGTCGACCTTGGGGACGCTGACCTGCATCTTGGCGAAGGCGGGGAGGTACTTGGAAACCGGATCGGTGAGGACGATCCGCCCCTCCTCGGCGAGCATCATGGCGGCGGTGGCCACGAATGGCTTCGTCATCGAGTAGAAGCGGAAGATGGTGTCCTTGGTCATCGGCGCGCCGCTCTGCGGGTCCCGGGCGCCGAACGCCTCGAAGTAGGCGACGCGGCCCTTGCGCGCGACCACGGCGACGGCGCCGGGAAACTTCTTCGCCTGGATCTCGGCCTGCAGGACCTTCCCGATCCGGCCCAGCCGCTCGGTCGAGAGGCCGACCTCTTCGGGCTTTGCCGAGGGTAACGACTGCGCCTGGGCTACGGAGACGGAGAAGGACGCGAAAACGACGAGGAGGACCAGGAATCGTCGCATGTGCAAGCTCCCGCGCTGAGAGGTGCGCGGGATGGTAGCGATCTGCGCGGAAAAGAGCGAGGGGGCGCGCGAATGCTGGTGCTCGAAAGAGGGTGACTGCCTGACGCCAATTGGGTTCGGGCTGATTAGGGGGAGGGGTGGATCGGCTTGCAAACCGCGGCCGTCGCGCAACACGCCCCGGGGCGTGTTCATTGCGGTCTGCAGATTTACGCCCAATCAAGAGTACGATTTCGCTTGACAGGAAAATCGCGCGTCGCGGCTTCGATTCGCGAATGAGCCTTCGCAGTGAGCACGAGCAGGTCAAAGATGCGCAGACAGCGCGCCGTTTTCGTAGGCCGGTCTTCGAGTGGATTCAGCGCGGCGCGTTCACCACGCGGAGGCTGCGAGGGCCGAGAAAACCGGATGCTAGAAGGGCGGCATGATTGACTCGACTGCTCCGATTCCCGTGATGAACGACGACGATCTGATTGCTTCGACGCGCGAGCTTGCTCGCAAATCGAATGGCGTCGAGGCGGAGCTGCTGCTCTACCTCGGCGAAATCGACGCGAGGAAGATCTACCGGGAGCGCGCGTCGCCTTCCATGATCGCGTTCTGCATGAGGGAGTTCAATTTCTCCGAGGGAGCGGCCGCTTATCGCATCCATGTGGCTCGCTTTGCTCGGGAGCTGCCTGCCATCCTCGACGCACTCCGCTCAGGGGCGGTTCATCTATCTGGCTTGCGCGTACTTGTCCCCCATCTCAATGCAGAGAATCACCAGAGGGTGCTGGCGCAGGCCGCTGGCAAGTCGAAGCGTGAGATCGAGGAGCTCGCTGCGGCACTTTCGCCACAGCCACCGGCGCCGGATATCGTTCGTAAACTTCCAAACCGCGAGTTGGTGTTGATGGCGCAAACCGCCGCCGCCGCGTCCAGACCGTCGCAGAACGAGCGTCGACCTGTCGTCGCGCCTCTCTCGGCGGATACATTCAAGATAGAATTTACGGCATCGCGCGCTACCCACGACAAGCTTCGCCGAGCGCAGGACCTGCTACGTCACCGCATTCCCAACGGCAATCTCGCCCAGGTCTTCGACAAGGCGCTCGATGTGCTCATCGCGAAAGTGCTCAAGGAACGCTTCGCGGTCGGACGGAAAGGTCGCCGTGCATCGGCTCCCATCACGTCGGCGTCGCATGAAGCTCCCGATCCGATGAAGCGGGAGGTCTACGAGCGGGATGAAGGACGGTGCGCCTTCGTCGCCGAAGACGGCACGCGGTGTCCAGAGACGGGCTTTCTGGAAATCGACCACATCGATGGGTTCGCACGAACGCATGTGCACGACCGGGACCGGAGTCGTCTCCTCTGCCGAACCCACAACCAACTCTCAGCGGAGCAACTCTACGGTCGCGAGTTCATGGAGCGCCTGCGGCAGGAGCGCAAAGAGGCTAAGGCAGCCGCGCGTCCTCCACCGTCACAGGCGCCGGAAGCCCTGCTTCCCACACGCCCCGGGGCGTGTGCGCAGCAACAACTGTTCTAAGTGGACTTCGAAGCGCGCACCGGGCCCAGCGCACCACCCCCCCTTCCCCTAACCAGCCAAACCCAACTCGCGGCCGGCTCTCACCCGCATCGGATCACCTACTCCGCGCTCGCTCCCGCCCCGCCCTCCTCCAGCGGCAGATGGCACTTCTTGTACTTCTTGCCGCTCCCGCACGGGCACGGATCGTTCCGTCCCACGCGGGGGCCGGCCCGGGTGATCTGCCCGGCCGACGCGACCGCGGCGCCCTTCGCATTCGGGCCGTCGCCGTGCGACTCGATGGTGCGCGAGGCACGCCGCTGCGGCAGAGGCGGAAGCGTTCCGCCGCGAGCGCCTTGCGCGGGTCGCTGCGTCTGGGTCGCCGTCTGGGCGGGCGCGGCCGCCTGCGGCTGCACCGGCTCGACGCGCATGATGATGGAGATGGTCGAGGCGGCGATGCGCCCCTTCATGATCTGGAAGAGCTCGAACCCTTCCTTCTTGTACTCGATCTTCGGATCCTTCTGCCCGTAACCGCGCAGGTGGATGCCCTGGCGCAGGTGGTCCATCTGCAGCAGGTGGTCCTTCCACAGCTGATCGATGGCGTTCAGGTAGAGCCACTGCGCGTAGGCGCGGAAGTCGTCGCCTAGCGTCTCGAACTTCTGCTTCAGCCTCTTCTCGACCACGTTGTAGATGTCGAGCTGGAGCTTCTCCTGGTCGGGATGCGCGCCCGCAAGATTGATGTCGGTATTGAATTGCTCGCGCACCCTCAGCGCCAGCACCTCGGGATGGAACTCGTCGTTCTTCGTCTGCGGCACCGCCTCGTCGACGATGTCGATGATGAGGTCCTCGATGAGGTCGTAGAAGTGCTCCTCCTGGTCCTTCCAGGAGACCATCTTCTCGTGCCGGGTCTTCTTCTTGGTCTTGGCGTCCTCCGTGAACCAGACGAGCGGGATCCCGGCGCCGGCGGCGAGGACCTCCTTGCGCATCCCGTAGATGGTCTTGCGCTGCTGGTTCATCACGTCGTCGTACTCGAGGAGGTTCTTGCGGATGTCGAAGTTCTGCCCCTCGACCCGCTTCTGCGCGCCCTCGATGGCCTTGGAGAGCCAGGGGTGCTCGATGGGTTCGTTCTCCTGGACCCCGAAGGTCTCCATCAGCTTGGAAATCCGATCGGACGCGAAGATCCGCATCAGATCGTCCTCGAGACTCAGGTAGAACTTGGAGGAGCCGGGATCGCCCTGCCGGCCGCCGCGGCCGCGAAGCTGGTTGTCGATGCGCCGCGATTCGTGCCGCTCGGTGCCGAGGATGTGCAGGCCGCCGGCCGAGACCACCTGCTCGTGCTCCCGGGCGCACTCGTCGCGGTACTTGCCGATGGCGGCGTCGAAGCGCGCCTTCCAGTCCGCGTGTTGCCGCGAGAATTCGGCATCGACTTCGGCGGCCGTCACGGGCGCGAACTTCGTCTCGCCGCTCTCCTTCGCCTTGGCGACGCGTTCCTGCACGAGCCGCCCTTCGATCTCGTTCGCGTTCGGCTCGGCGCCCACGTCGCGCCGGGCGAGGAACTCGGGATTGCCGCCGAGGAGGATGTCGGTGCCGCGGCCGGCCATGTTGGTGGAGATGGTGATGCGTCCCTTGCGCCCGGCCTGCGCGACGATCTCCGCCTCACGCTCGTGCTGCTTGGCGTTCAAGACGTCGTGGGGAACGCCGCGCTTCTTGAGCAGAGCGGCTAGCACCTCGCTCTTGGCGATGGAGACGGTGCCGACCAGCACCGGCTGCCCCTTCTTGTTCTTCTCCTCGATCTCGTTGCAGACCGCGGTGAACTTCTCCCGCTCGGTCTTGTAGACGGTGTCCTGCTGGTCCTTGCGGACGTTCTTCTTGTTGGTCGGGATGACGAGGACTTCGAGCTTGTAGATGCTGCCGAACTCCTCGGCCTCGGTGTCGGCGGTGCCGGTCATCCCGGACAGCTTGGTGTAGAGGCGGAAGTAGTTCTGGAAGGAGACCGTCGCGAGCGTCTGGTTCTCGTTCTCGATCTTGACGTTCTCCTTCGCCTCCACCGCCTGGTGGAGCCCGTCCGACCAGCGCCGGCCCGGCATGAGGCGGCCGGTGAAGTCGTCGACGATGATGACCTCGCCGTCCTTCACCACGTATTCGTGGTCCTTGCGGTAGAGCGTGTGCGCGCGGAGCGCCTGCTCGACGTGGTGGAGGGTCTCGATCTGCTCGGGGTCGTAGAGGTTCGGGACGTTGAGCTTCGCCTCCACCTTCTCCACGCCGTCGTCGGTGAGCACCACCGACCGCGCCTTCTCGTCGACGGTGAAGTCGCGGTCGCGGATGAGCCCCGGGATCACCTTGTTGATGACGTAGTACTTGTCGGTCGATTCCTCCGAGGGGCCGCTGATGATGAGCGGCGTGCGCGCCTCGTCGATGAGGATGGAGTCGACCTCGTCGACGATGGCGTAGTGCAATTCGCGCTGCACGTAGTCGACGAGGCGGAACTTCATGTTGTCGCGCAGATAGTCGAACCCGAACTCGTTGTTCTGGCCGTAGGTGATGTGGGCGGCGTATTCGCGCTGCCGCTCCTTGTCGGAAAGGCCGTGCACGACGCAGCCGACGGAGAGACCCATCAAGCGGTAGAGCCGCCCCATCCATTCCGCGTCGCGCCTCGCCAGGTAGTCGTTGACGGTGACGACGTGGACGCCCTTCCCTTCGAGCGCGTTCAAGACGCAGGGCAAGGTGGCGACGAGGGTCTTGCCTTCGCCGGTCTTCATCTCGGCGATGTTGCCCTTGTGGAGCGCCATGCCGCCGAGAAGCTGGACGTCGAAGTGCCGCATCCCCAGGGCGCGCATGCTGGCCGCCCGGGTCAGCGCGAACGAGTCGGGCAGGATGCGATCGAGCACCGCCGACTTCTCCTTCGGCGGAGCGTCCGCGACCTCCTTCTGCCAGGCGCGGACCTGCTCGCGGATCTGCTCGTCGGAAAGGCCCTTCGCCCAGGCCTCGCGCTCGTTGATGCGGGCGACGGCGGGCTGCATCTTGCGCAGCTCGCGCTGGTTCTTCGTGCCGACCATCTTCTTGATCACGTAATTGAACATCGCTTGGACCTTGCCGATGCAAAGAGTGGGAGAGCCGTACCGCGGAACGCTGCGCCAGGAAAGCGATCAGGCGGCGGCAGGCGGAGCGCGGCTCGGGGCAGGCGCGGAGGGAGCGCGCCAGATGGTCCGCTCGGGCGTCGTGAAGGTCACGCGCACGAGCTCGCGGGCGGGAGCGCGCGTAGCAGTCCGGGAAGCCTTCGGCTCGGCCGCCCGCCCGGCTCGGATGCCGAGCGAGATCGAGCGCTGCGCCCCGGCGACGCTCTCGATGCGATCGCGGCAGGCGGAGGACAGCGAGGCAAGCACGGGCGTGGGGGCGAGCCCCATCAACACCGCCGCACACGCCGCTGCGATAGTTCCCCGCATTCGCTCAAGCGTAAGGCCCGAGCCGCGCTTGTCAAGCGAGCAGGTGGGAAGAGCTTTCTATTCTTCGAGGATGAACTTTCGCGGGTTGTCCGCGACACCGTTGACGCGCACCTCGTAGTGGAGGTGCGGTCCTGTCGACCGGCCCGTGTTGCCCACCGCCGCGACGAAGTCGCCGCGGTGCACCTTCTGGCCGACCTTCACGTCGATGCGCGAGAGGTGGCCGAACCGGCTCTTCAAGCCATAGCCGTGGTCGATCACCAGGACGTGGCCGTAGCCGCCTTCGACGCCGCCGAAGACCACCGTGCCATCGGCGGGCGCGCGGACCGGCGTGCCCATCGCGGTGGCGATGTCCAGGCCTTCGTGCATGACGCGCTCGCCCGTGTAGGGATCGAGTCGCACGGAGAAGTCGCTCGTCACCCAGCCGCGCACCGGCCAGATGGAGGGCGCGGAGGCGAGGAGCGCCTGCTGGTCCTCGAAGTAGCTCTTGAGGGCGCGCGCTTCCTGCTCCTGGACCTTCACCTTCTTGCCCAGGTCGTCGAGCTGCTTGAGGAGATCGCCGTCGCCCTCGGCGGGAGCGGGACGCGAGTCGCCGTCGGCGATCATCCTGCCCTCGCCGCCTGCCTTGACCCCGACCGCGCCCATTCCTGCCTGGGCCGGCTCGGTGGCGATGCCGCCGCCGACGAACTCGCGCGCCTGCCCGGTCGTCGCTTCCGGCGCCGCAATGGAGAGCTTGCGCTCGGGATCGTTGAGCTGGGTGATGTGGCGGAGGTTCGAGTTGAGGCGCTTGACGCGATCGAGCTCGTCGTTGATGTGGGAGAACTTCTGCTCCGCCTCCCGCCAGCGGTTCTGCAGCTCGAGGTTCTCTGCCCGCAGGAGCTGGTTCTCGGCCACCTTCCCGACCACCTGGAAGTAGTGCGCCATCGCGCCGACGAATCCGACCAGGACGAACCCGGCGCAGACGACCGCGCGTACGAGCACCCGGTGCTCGACGCGGATCTTCTTCACCTTGGCGTCGCGATCCGGAACGACGAGGATCGTGTACGACTTGTCCAGGACCAGCCTCCGTCAAAAAACGCGCGACCTGAAAAGGGCCGCGTCCTTCTCCAACCAACAGGTTACGCCCGGCCTTCCCGGTTCGGACGCAAAACCCCGGCAGTCCGGGGCTCGTGCGCAAGGTGGGCGCGCAACCGCGCGCTCGCAAGCTTGCGTCCACTATCGGAACATCGACGAGGCGTCAATTTGAACACAAGCCCTCGCGGGTAAGCAGGGAGCGTACTCACGGCCGGGTGCCGTGGGACAGCAGGCGTGCGGCACCTACTCGGTGCGCTCGACTGCGATGACGGTGACGTTGTCGTCCCCGCCCCGCTCGTTGGCGAGGCCCACCAGCGACTTGCAGACGTCGGCCGGATCCCGCTCGCTGGCCAGCGTGACGCGGATCTCCTCCGCGTCGACCAGGTTGGAGAGCCCGTCCGAGCAGAGCAGGAACCGATCTCCGGGCTTGGTCTCGAGCCCGATGACGTCGACGAGCACGTCCTCTTCGAAGCCGACGGAGCGGGTGATGATGTTGCGCAGCCTGGAGTGCTTCGCTTCTTCCGAGGTGAGCAGCCCCGCCCGGACCTGCTCGTTCACGAGAGAGTGGTCCTCGGTGAGCTGGACGATCGCTCCTTCGCGGACGAAATAGGCGCGGCTGTCGCCCACGTGCCCGACCACCGCCACGTCGCCGCGGAGGAGCAGCGCAATGCAGGTGGTCCCCATCCCCTGCAACTCGGGCTCGGTGCGCGAGGTGCGGTAGACCATGCTGCAAGCCCCCTCGATGGCCTCCTGCAAGGCGATGGCGAGGGGGGTTTCCTCGAGGCCCACGGTGCTCGCGAAGGGATCGTCGGCGCGCAGCCGGGTGGAGATCAGCTCCTTCTCCACCGTCTGCACCGCGAGCCGGCTCGCCGTCTCACCTCCGGCGTGACCGCCCATGCCATCGCAAACGACGTAGAGCCCCAGGTCCTCGTTGAGGAGGAAGCTGTCCTCGTTGTGCTCGCGCTTCATCCCGACGTCGGTCCGGGCTGCGCTGCGGAAGCGGGTCAAGACGGGCTCCCCAGAACGTCGGAGTGTACACGAACGCCCGCCGCGCCGAGCGCGCGGACGATCAGTTGCGTTCGGCGGCTTTCGTTCCGTCGGCTGGCTTGCGCCCGCGTCGCTGGGGACGCTGGGCCTGTTCGAGCAGCTCGCGGGCGTGCTCGAGCGCGACTTGCGAGGCCTGACCTCCGAGGAGCCGCGCCAGCTCGCGGACGCGGGCGTCGCCTTCGACGGCCCGCACCGTGCTGTGCGTCCGTCCCTTCGCGACCTCCTTGTCGACCAGCTGGTGTCGGTCGGCGAAGACGGCGATCTGCGGCAAGTGGGTGATGCACACGACCTGTCTGGCTCGCGCGACCGACCAGAGCGCCCGCCCGACCGCGTCGGCCGTCGCGCCGCCGATTCCTGCGTCCACCTCGTCGAAGAGGTAGGTGTCGACGTCGTCCGCCTCGGCGAGGATCCGCTTCACGGCGAGGAGCACGCGAGAGAGCTCGCCGCCCGAGGCGATGCGGGTGAGGGGCCGCAGCTCCTCGCCCGGATTCGGGGAGAGCAGGATCTCCGCCGATTCGAGTCCACGCGCGCCCAGCATCTCCGCCCCGGCCGGCACACCCGCGAGAGGCGCTCCGAAGCGGACCGACAGCTCGGTACGTCCCATCCCCAGGCCGGAAAGCTCAGACGCCACGGCCCGCGAGAACCCCGCCGCGGCTGCCTTGCGCCGGGCGGACAGCTCGTTTCCCGCGCGCAAGGCCTGCGCCGCGAGCGCGGTCGCGCGCGCCTGCGCCTCGAGCAGCGCCTCGTCGTGATGGTCGAGCGAGGACAGCTCCTCCTCCATCGCCCGCTTGCGCGACAGCGCCGCCTCCAGCGATCCGCCGTGTTTGCGGGCGAGCCTGCGCAAGAGCTCCAGCCGTTCGTCGAGCTCGGCGAGACGTTCCGGATCGGCGCCCGGCCGGGCCGCGTACCGAGCCAGGGTCCGTCCCGCCTCGTCGAGCTCGGCGGCCGCACCCCGGACCGCCGATGCGACCGATGCGAGCTGGGGATCGATGCCGGCGAGCTCTTCCAGGCGACGGAGCGCGCGCGCGGCGAGCGTCGCAGAAGCGTCATCTCCCGAGCGGAGCAACGATTCCGCCTCCTCCGCTCCGGCGCGAAGCCGCTCGGCCGCCGACAGCACCCGCCGCTCCTGCGCGAGCGCCTCGTCCTCGCCTGGCCGGGGGTCCGCCTTGGCAAGCTCGTCGAGCTGGTAGCGCAGGAAGGACGCCCGCTCGGCGCGCGCCGATTCGTCCGAATCCAGGCGCGCCCGCTGCCGCTCCGCCTCGGACAGCGCGGCGAACGCCTCCTGGTAGACGGCGCGGAGTGGACCGGCCTGCGCGTAGGCGTCGAGCAAGTCGAGATGGGTTTCCGCGTCGAGGAGCCCGACGTGCTCGTGCTGGCCGCTGATGTCGAGAAGTCCCCGGGTCGCCTGCTGGAGCTGGGCCGCGGTCGCGAGGGCGCCGTTGACGTAAGCGCGGCTCCGCCCCTCGCGCTGGACGATCCGCCGGACCACCATCTCGGCCCCGCAAGCGGGAAGCCCGAGAGCGCGCAGCCGCTCATCGGTCCGCTCCGGATCGCGGGGCAAGAAGAGCGCCTGGACCTCGGCCTCCTCGGCGCCCGTGCGCACCACGTCGGCCTGGGCGCGGCCCCCGAGAACGAGGTGCAGCGCATCGACGAGGATGGTCTTCCCCGCGCCCGTTTCTCCGGTGAGCACGTTGAGCCCCGCGGAGAAGCGGACTTCCAGCTCATCGATGATCGCGAACGCGCGTACCGTCAGCAGATCGAGCATCGCCGGACGTTAGCAGACCGGTCCGACATTCCGTGGACGAAGGCGTCGAGCTACGCGTCGAGCAGCCCGTGCCGGGCGGCGAACCGCATCAGATCCGCGACCGAGTGCGCATGCAGCTTGTGCAGGATGCGGCTTCTGTGCGTCTCGACGGTGCGCCGGCTGATGGTCAGGGTCTGCGCGATGGTGTCGTTGGGCAGGCCGCGGATGACGAGCTCGAACACTTCCTTCTCCCGCCCGGTGAGGGCTGCGAGAGGCGTCGAGTTGGATTTCCCGTCGCGCTGGATCCTGACGTAGTCATCGAAAACGAAATGGGACAGCGACGGCGCCAGGTACGGCTTGCCGCTCGCGACGGTCCGGATGGCCCCGAACAGCTCCGTCGCGGCCTGCTCCTTGCTGGCCCAGCCGAGCGCACCGGCGGCGAGCGCCTGCGCGATGCGGTCCTCCTCGGCATGCATGCTGAGCACCAGGATGCGGCGGTTGCGATTCCGCTCAATCAAGTCCCGGACGATCGAAGGACCCGCGATACCCTTCAACTGATAGTCGAGCACCACCACGTCGGGCTCGGACGACTCGACCGTGGCGGGGACCTCCCGCGCGTCCGAAGCTTCAGCGACCACGCACAAATCCGGCTGCGTTCCCAGCAGCGCGCGGAGCCCTTCCCGGAACAGCCGATGATCGTCGACGAGCGCCACGCGGATCGTCATGCGATCGGCAATACGCCTCTGCGCCTTGCATAAGCAAGCAAATGTGGGGTGCCGTACGTAGCGATACGCAGGGTCCGAGGGCGACGAACCGGGTTTTGAGGAGTACGCTCGCGAACATGCCTACCCGCGATCTCTTCGTGATCGGAGCATCGGCGGGCGGCGTCGAAGCGCTCTCGCAGCTGGTCTCCCACCTTCCCCACGATCTGGCGGCAGCCGTCCTCGTCGTGCTGCACATCCCTCAGGACCGGCCGAGCGTGTTGCCGCGCATCCTCAGCGCGGCGGGAGCGCTTCCGGCGACACATGCGAAAGGCGGCGAGCGCGCCGTCCACGGCCATCTCTACGTCGCTCCTCCAGGCCGGCACCTCCTCGTCCACGACGGCACGCTGCGCCTGTCGTCCGGACCGAAGGAAGGCGGGCACCGCCCCGCCATCGATCCCCTTTTCCGGACGGCTGCGCGTGCCGCGGGCTCGCGCGTCGTCGGGGTCGTCCTCTCGGGATCGCTCGACGACGGGACCGCGGGCCTCGTCTCGATCAAGCAGCTCGGAGGCATCTGCGTCGTCCAGGATCCCAACGAGGCGATCTGCGGCGACATGCCCCGCAACGCCTTGCAAAACGCCGACGTCGACCACTGCCTGAAGGTCGCGAGCATCGCCGAGCTGCTCGTCCGTCTCTCCAGGGAGCAGGTCGCGGACACGAAGCGCCCCCACAACCAGCTCCTCGAGCGCGAGGCGCGCATCGCCCTCGACGACGGCTCGCAGGACGTCACCCCCGCGCCGGGCGAGCCGTCGCAATTCTCCTGTCCCGCCTGCGGCGGGGTGCTCAACGAGATCCATGACGGCGACCTGCTGCGCTTCCGCTGCCGGGTCGGTCATGCCTACGGCCCTGATGCGCTGCGGATGGAGCAGCAGTCCGCGCTGGAAGGTGCGTTGTGGGCGGCACTCCGCGCCCTCGAGGAGCAGGCTTCACTCGCCCGGCGCCTGGCGGTGCGGAGCCGGGAGCTGAAGCAGGGAAAGACCGCGGGGCGCTTCGACGATCGCGCCACTGCCGCCGAACGGCAGGCGGCCATCGTACGCCAGGCGCTCAGGCACGGGCTTTCTTCGTCCGTTGAGAGCGAGGAAGATGGTCCCGGGACGGCGCCTGCAAAGCCGGCAACTGCCCATCGATCGAAATCGCAGGCCTGAAGCGGAGGGTGAAGACCGCGCCGCCCCCGGAGCGGTTCGCCGCCGATATGGCGCCGCCCATCCTCCGCATGGTCGAGGCCGCAAGCCACAGTCCGAGACCGTTGCCCTTCTCGCCCTTGGTGGTGAAGAACGGCTCGAAGAGCCGCGGCATCACCCGCTGTGGGATGCCCGCGCCGCGATCGGCAACGCGCACGACGACGGCTCCGTTGGTGGCCTTTCCGTCGATTGAAATGGGACCGCCGGACGGCATCGCGTCCCGCGCGTTTCGCAGGAGCGTCATGAAGAGGTGCGAAAGCTCGACCGGAGTGCCGAGGACGGGCGGCACCGGAAGGGAGACCTTGACCTGCACCGGTTGCGAGCCATTGCCGTCGAGCTCGAGGACCGCGATGGCCTGATCGACGACGTCGCCGAGCCGCACGGGGGCCACCGTCAGGCTTCCGGCGCGCGCCGCGGCGAGGAGTCGGCGCAAGGCGCGCTGGCTCTCGTGGACCGACTCCACCAATCCCTGCAGGATGGCCCGGTGTTTCCGGACCGTGTCCGGGTCGGTGCTCATCACCGTCAGCCTCGCGGCCATTCCCCGCAAGGTGCTTCCCATCTCGTGGGTGACGGAGGTGGTCAGCTCCCCGATCACCCGCAGGTGCTCCTTCTGCAAGAGCGCCTCGCGGGTGCGGATCAGCTCCTGCTCGCGGCGCAGGCGCTCGGTCACGTCGGTGGCGAGCGCCATCACCGTGGGAGGGTCGCCGCTGGAGGCCACCTCGAAGCGCAGCTCCAGCGAGGTGTCGCTCGACGCGCGATCGAAGACCTCGGTCACGGTGCCGCTCTCGACGGAGAGCGACGCCTTCGCCTCGGAAAGCGCGAGCGCGTTCAGGTCAGGGTAGCTTTTCGATCCGGCGGAGTCGGAACGGCTTCGCCAGGGCCCGTCGCCGAGTGCGAGCTGCTTCCAGCGCCGGTTGGTGAGGACGATGGAGTTGCCGCGCAAGAGCGCGAAGGCCGTACCGGTCGCCTGCAGGCCGAGCCACCCGAAGCGCGAGACGACGCGCTCGTCGCTGCGCCTCTCGAGCGCGGCGACGGCTCCCGCGTACTTGCGGGTCAGCTCCGAGTACTTGTCCCGGAGCTCATTGCCCTTCGCGCCGTCGGGCGCGTCAGGCCTGGTCTTCCGGCGAGCCATTGTGCGCCTTCAGCTTTTCGTTCTCGGCAACCAGCACCGATTGCCGGGTGGTGTCCTCGAAAATGATCACGGCGCCGAGACCCGCGCCGCCGTCGACGATGGGTACTACGACCAGCGTGGCCGTGCCGGCGCCTCCGCTGGGAAGCTCGTAGCGTACCTCCTCGTTCCGGTTGGCGAGGTTCTGCGAGAGCGCCTTGCGCACCTTGTTGAGCACCTGCCGCGGGATGGCGGGAACCGAAAGGTTCCAGAACACCTGGCCGAGTGCCTCGTTCTCGGCGAGGCCGAGGAGACGCTCGGCGGCGAGGCTCCACATGGTGATGCGGCCCTGCGCGTCGACCACCACCACCGCGGCGGTGAGGCTGCGGATGATGGTCCGCTGGTAGAAGGCGAGCTTGTTCATCTCGTCGGTGCGGTGGGCGAGCTCGCGGTTGGTCGCGTCCAGCTCGGCGTTGGTCGACTGCAGCTCCTCGTTGGTGGTCTCCAGCTCCTCGTTGGTGGACTGCAGCTCCTCGTTGGTCGTCTGCAGCTCCTCGTTGGCGGACTGGAGCTCCTCGTTGGTGGTCTCCATCTCCTCGTTGGAGGACTGCATCTCCTCGTTGACCGTCTGCATCTCCTCCAGCGCGGACTGGCGCTCCTCGGTCGCGTGGCGCAACTCCGTCTCCATCTCGCGGAAGGCGGTCACGTCGTGGGCGATGTAGAGGAGGCCGATGCGCTGGCCGGCGAAGTCGAGCAACGCAGAGACCTCGATCTCGAGGATGACCTGCGGGAATCCGGTGCGCGAAACGGTACCCGTACCGCGCTCGGCCTGGGAACGACCTTCGCGAACGGCTCTCGTCTTCTCGATGAGCAGATCGCCGGAAAGGCCGACGAGATTGAGCGCGGTGAGCTTCTTGCCCATCGCCTCCGACTCGCTGCGCGACCAGAGCGCCGCAGCGGCGCCGTTCCAGAGCAGCACGGTGCCGTCGTTTCCGGTCGCGACCACGGGTACGCGGATGGACTGCAGGACGTCGCGGTGGAAGCGGTCGATGCCGGCCGGCTCCTTCTGGGTGGCCCGGTCGAGCGACTGCTGCTCGATGAGCCCCGAGAGCCGCTCCTGGGCCGCGGTCGATTCGTGGCGCCCGTCCTTCCGGTAGATGCGGCGCCCGAGATCGAGCGGCTCGAAGATGCGGGCGGCAAACGGAATCAGCTCGCTCTTGCCAAGGACCAGGATCCCTTTCTGCCGGAGCGCGTAGTGGAAGCGCGTGAGGATGCGCTTCTGCACGTCGGGGTCGAGATAGATGAAGAGGTTCCGGCACGAGAGCATGTCGAGCCGCGAGATGGGAGCATCGGTGAGCAGGTTGTTGACCCCGAAGACCACCGCGCGCCGCACGTCCTTGCGCACCGTATAGCCGGACCCATCCTCTACGAAGTAGTCCTTGAGGATCCGCGGCGGAACGCTCTCGACCTGCTCCGCGATGTAATGGGCGTGGCGGGCGTGGACGATGGCCCGCTCATCGACATCGGTCCCGAAGACCTTCACGTCCTGGTTGTTGAACGAGGGGCCGAGGACCTCCGCCAGGGTGATGGCGAGGGAGAAAGCCTCTTCCCCCGTCGCGCAACCTGCGCACCAGACCCGGATCGGCTCGCCGGGACGCCTGTCGGCGAGCATCTGGGGAATGACCTTGGTGGAGAGCGCGTCCCAGCTTTCCGGGTCCCGGAAGAACGACGTCGCCTTGATGAACATGGAGGTGAGGAGCGCGTCGTACTCGGTGGGATGCTGGTCGAGGAACTTCGAGTAGTCGGCGACGCGCTTCAGCCGGCGATCCTGCATCCTCCGCTGGATCCGCCGGTACAGCGTCGCGCGCTTGTAGCTGCGGAAATCGAAGTTCCGCGCTTCTCGCAACTTCTGTAGGACCTCTTCGAAGTCCCGGCGCTGCGGCGAGTCTCCATTTTTGCGAGACGGGCGCCGCGGCTCCTTGCTGGCCGCGCTGCTCTTCGCCATTTCCGAGCCCCCGTACATTCTTGTCTATCACGTCGGGGTCCTGGAGGCTCGTCCCTGCGCCGAACCGTCGCTGGAGCTAGCGAGCGCCCCAACGCAGCTTCTGCCTGAGGATGGCGAAGGGATCGAGGTCGGGGTTGCGCAAGAGCACGGTGCGGTGGGCGGCCTTGCGGATGAAGACCTCATCCCCGGCATCGAGCGGACAGCCCTTCGCCCCGTCGAGCGTCACGAACATCTCGCCCGGACTGGCCAGGCGGACCCGCACGGGAAGATCGGCGGGAAGGACTACGGGCCTTTGCGTCAGCGCGTGCGGACAGATTGGCGTGAGCAGGATCGCCTCCAGCGTCGGATAGACGATGGGGCCGCCAGCCGAGAGCGAGTACGCGGTGGACCCTGTGGGCGTGGCGACGATGAGGCCGTCGGCTTCGTAGACGGCGGCCTCGCTGGCGTCGATGCGGACCTCCATCCGCGCGAGCCGGCTTAGCGCGTTCTTGGAGATGACGACGTCGTTCAGGGTGTAGCCTTCGAGGATTACTTGCGCGCCGTGCTTGACCTCGGCGTGCAGCATGAGCCGGCGCGAGGCGGAGAGCTCTCCGGCGAGCGCCTTCTCCAGCATCGCCAGGGCGACATCTTTCGGGATTTCGGTGAGAAATCCGAGCGTCCCGAGGTTCACGCCGAGGATCGGCACTTCGCGACCAGCGCACAGACCGGCGGCATGGATGAGCGTGCCGTCTCCGCCGAGGACGACGATGAGGTCGGAGAGCGCCGCGAGATCGCAGCCCGCCGCGGTAGGAACGCCGTCGATCCCCGACTCGGCCTCGACGAGGCAGCCCGTTCCACGAGCAGAGAGCCAGGCACAGAGCTCGCGGGCGAGCCGCTCCGCGTCGGGATTGCTCAGACGCGGGTTCTGGATCCGCGGGACGATCCCGACCGTCGGCACGGGCAGACTCTAGCAAGTTGCTACAATTGCCGGGATGGGAACGTACATGCCGCGCGGCCGGAGCGGAAATCTGTTCCGCGCCGCCTCGGAAAAGGAGGCCCGCAACGCTCCGCTCGCCGAGCGGATGCGCCCGCTCACCCTCGACGAGATCGCGGGGCAGAAGCACATCCTCGGCCCCAACACGCTCTTGCGGGAGGCGATCGAGACCGACCAGGTCCCGTCGATCATCCTCTGGGGGCCGCCGGGATCGGGGAAGACCACGCTGGCGCGGGTGATCGCGCGCGCCACCAAGGCCGAGCTGGTCGCGCTCTCCGCCGTGGACAGCGGCATCAAGGACATTCGAGAGACCGTGGCGCAGGCCCGGGATCTGCTCGACGAGCAGCGCAAACGGACGCTCCTGTTCATCGACGAGATCCACCGCTTCAACAAGGCGCAGCAGGATGCGCTCCTGCCCCATGTCGAGAAGGGCATCGTCACGCTCATCGGCGCGACCACCGAGAACCCGAGCTTCGAGGTGAACTCGGCGCTGCTCTCGCGCTGCAGGGTCTTCGCGCTGCGGCCGCTCGAGGAAGCCGACCTGCGGGATTTGATGTTGCGGGCGGCCTCCGATGCGGAGCGCGGCCTCGGAGGCGACGGAGTTCGTCCTGGCGAGGCATTCCTCGATCACGTGGCGCGGCATTCCGGCGGCGACGCGCGGCGCGCGTTGAATGCGCTGGAAGTCGCGGCGGCGCGGGCCAAAGCGGAGAAGCGGACCGAGCTGACCGAGAAGGACGCGGAAGAAGCGCTGCAGCAGAAGACGCTGCTCTACGACAAGTCTGGCGACGCGCACTACGACACCATCAGCGCCTTCATCAAGTCGCTGCGCGGATCCGACCCCGACGCTGCCGTCTACTATCTCGTACGGATGCTCGAGTCGGGCGAGGAGCCCCGCTTCCTCTTGCGCCGCATGGTCATCTTCGCCAGCGAGGACGTGGGCAACGCCGATCCGCGCGCGCTTTCCGTCGCGGTCGATGCGCTGCGCGCCTTCGAGCTGGTCGGCTTGCCCGAAGGGGTCTTGCCGATGACCCAGGCCGCGGCCTTCCTCGCGAGCTGCCCGAAGAGCAACTCGACCTTGAAAGCGTACTCGTCCGCGCGGCAAGCGGTGCTGGAAAAGGGCGCGCTGCCCGTGCCCTTGAAGCTGCGCAACGCGCCGACCCCTCTGATGAAATCGATGGGCTACTCGGGCGGGTACAAGTATCCGCACAACTTCGAGGGCAACTACGTGCCGGAGCAGTATCTCCCCGACGAACTGCGGGGGAGCAAGTTCTACGAGCCGAGCGACAGCGGCGAGGAGGCGCGTATCAAGGAGAGGCTCGCGGCGCTCGAGGCGCAGCGCAAAAAATAGTCACCTCGTCGGGGGAATCCTGACGTCGATCGCGCCCGCGAGCGCGCGAGCGAGCTTCCGATCGAGAGTCCACAACGGCGCGTCGAGCTTTTTCGCGAGCGCCGCGTAGGATGTGTCATACGCGGACAGTCCATGCGTGACGGCTAGCTCGAAACCTTCGAGCACCAGTGTTCGATGAGGATGAAGCGCAACCTGGACTTCGAGGAACGCCGTCAGGGCTTCCCGAGCCCGTGACGCCGACCACTCCGCGAATCGAACTTCCTTCCAGAAAGCGTTCGCGACCTCGATCGGCATCAACTCGGGAGCGTGAAGTTGCAGGTCGCCTTTCTTGTACCCGTCGAGAACGACTCTGGCGGCGGCGGCGTCGGAATCGTCGAGGTCGCCGATGAACCATCGGGCAACGACACTCGCATCAACGACGCAGCTCATCACGGTTGTCGCGGTCCTCGCGAATCGACTGAACCGGGTCCAGCCACTTGCCCTTCATTTCACGTGCAATCTTGCGCTGGAGACGTTCGATCGACGCCACGACCTCCGCTCGCGACCGTTTCGGCGGGACCGTTTCCTGGAGAATTTGCCGGACCTCGGCCGACAAGGAGCGACCGGATTTCTTGGCGCGTTCCTTCAGGGCGCGATACACGGAGTCCGGGACGTCCTTCACGTATAGCGTCGCCATGGGGTGATTCTAGCGTTTCACAAGACCCAGGCAAGCGATGCTGGCTCGAATCCAGCGTATTGACAGGCAGGGCGGGATCGCGTATCCGACGGCCCCTTTCGCGGCGCGGCCGCGCCATGCTCGGGGCCCTTCGATGAAGACGCGCATGTTGAGCAAGCATACGGCCCAGCGGAACTGGGTGGTGGTGGACGTCAAGGACAAGGTCCTCGGCCGGGCCGCCACGCAGATCGCCAGCATGCTTCGCGGCAAGCACAAGCCGACGTTCACGCCTCACGCCGACACGGGCGACTTCGTCGTCGTCGTCAATGCCGAGAAGGTCCGCCTCACCGGCAGCAAGTGGCAGAAGAAAGAGTACATCCACCACAGCATGTTCCCGGGCGGCTTGAAGGTGTACACGGCCGAGCAGGCAGTCGCGCGCCACCCAACCCGGCTGGTCGAAGATGCGGTGCGCCGGATGCTCCCGCGCACGAATCTCGGCCGCGCCATGATGAAGAAGCTCAAGATCTATGCTGGCGCGGAGCATCCGCACTCGGCCCAGAAGCCCACCGCCGTCGAAGCGCGCGACGCCTGAGGAATCCGAATGGCAACGAAGGAACTGCTCGTCTACGCAACCGGCCGCCGCAAGGAATCGATCGCGCGCGTGCGCATGAAGCCCGGCTCGGGCGAGTTCACCGTCAACGAGCGCACCCTCGACGATTACTTCGGCCGCGAGACGAGCAAGATGGTTCTCAAGCAGCCTCTCGAGGTGGTCGAGCAGCTCGGAAAGGTCGACATCTTCATCAACGTCTGCGGGGGCGGCCTCTCGGGGCAGGCGGGCGCGATCCGGCACGGGATCTCTCGCGCGCTGACGAAGCTGAACGGCGACTTCCGTCCCGCACTGAAGAAAGCGGGATTCCTCACCCGCGACGCGCGGACGGTGGAGCGGAAGAAGTATGGTCGGCCGGGCGCTCGCAAGCGGTTCCAGTTCTCCAAGCGGTAGCCTTCCCGCCGTCGCGCCTGTCACCCCCCGGGGTTAGACTCCGCGCCGCTCGTACAAGGGGGTTCCACAATGGCCAAGGCAATTCCGCAGGGCATGCACACTGTCACGCCGTCGATTACCGTCGACGGATGCACGGACGCGATCGAAATCTGGAAGAAGGCATTCGGCGCCGAAGAGCTGTCGCGCGCGCCGGATCCGACCGGCAAGAAGATCTGGCACGCCGCCCTTCGCATCGGCGACTCCACCATCTTCACCAGCGACGCCGCGCCGGAGATGGGCAACGATCCCTGGAAGACCAGGCTCTGGCTCTACTTCGAGAACGTCGACTCCGCCTTCAAGCGCGCGACCGGCGCAGGCCTGAAAGCCACCATGCCGCCGACCGACATGTTCTGGGGCGACCGCATGGGCACGGTCATCGACCGCTGGGGCAACCAGTGGACGCTGGCGCAGCATGTGAAGGATCTCACGCCCGCCGAGATGAAGAAGGCCCAGGACGAGTTCGTCGCGCAGCAGGCGAAACAGAAGCGCTGAACGCCTTCGCACTCACGATCCCGCCCGGCGAGCGCCTGCTCCGCCGGGCGGAGCACTTCCGGACCGACGATCGTCCCCACCTACTTCCTGCTCGGCCTACCTACCCGACCTTCCTAGCAAAAGTCGGAATCGCTCTGTTACTGTCCCAGGCCTCGCCACGAGGCCGAAAACACGATGGAACTGAACGAGATCCTGCAAGTTGCCCTCCGAGGTGGCGCTTCCGACATCCACCTCAAGGCCGGTCTCCCGCCGATGTTCCGCGTCGACGGCTCTCTGGTGCCGCTCAAGGATGCCCGCCGCCTTCCTCCCGAGGAGATCGCGAGGATGGCGTACGGCATCATGAACGACTACCAGAAGGAGAAGTTCAAGGCGCAGAACGAGCTAGATCTCGCTTACGGCGTCCCCGGCCTGGGCCGCTTCCGCGTCAACTGCTTCCAGCAACGCGGCACCATCGGCGTCGTCCTCCGCGTCATCCCCTTCAAGATCAACACCATCGAGCAGCTGCTCCTCCCCAAGATCCTCGAGAAGATCGCGGGCGAGCAGCGCGGCCTCGTCCTCGTCACCGGCACCACGGGCTCGGGAAAATCGACCACGCTCGCGTCGATGGTCGATCACATCAACACCAACGAGACCTGCCACATCATGACCATCGAGGATCCGATCGAGTTCCTCATCCGCGACAAGCGGTCGATCGTGAACCAGCGAGAGGTGGGCGTCGACACGCTCAGCTTCGGGCAGGCATTGAAGAGCGCGCTCCGGCAGGACCCTGACGTGATCCTGGTCGGCGAAATGCGCGACCTCGAGACCATCGAGACGGCGCTCACCGCCGCCGAGACCGGCCACCTCGTGCTCTCGACGCTGCACACCCTCGACGCGACCGAGACCATCACCCGCATCATCTCCGCCTTCCCTCCCCACCAGCAGAAGCAGGTCCGCCTGCAGCTTGGATCGGTGCTCCGCGGCGTGATCTCGCAGCGCCTGGTCCCCCGCGCCGACGGCAAGGGCCGCGTCGCCGCCGTCGAGGTGCTGGTCGCGAACAGCCGCATCCGCGAGATGGTCGAGGACAAGGACCGGACGAAAGAGATCACGGCCGCCATCTCGCAGAGCCACACCACCTACGGGATGCAGACCTTCGACCAGTCGCTGATGACCCTCTTCCGGCAGAACATCATCACCTACGAAGAGGCGGTGCGGCAGTCGAGCAACCCGGACGATTTCGCGCTCCGCGTGTCGGGCATCAGCGCGACGAGCGACTCGACCTGGGACAGCTTCGACCAGAAGCCCGAGGACGGTGGTCAGCCCGGGGCCGCCAAGCCGGCCGCCTCCGCAGGGCGGCCTGCCGCCGCTTCCGCGCCGCGTCCGGCAGCCGCTCCGGCACCGGGCTCCGGCGCCGCGCTCGGCCGCATCTCTCCGGCTTCCCGCCCCGCGCCCGCGGCGAAGCCGGCCGCCTCTCCGGCCGCTCCGGCCGAGGACGACTTCCAGATCGAGCGGTTCTGACCGCGCCCGGGCCCGCATGCAGCGCCCGGCGCTCGACGCAGCCCTGAAGCTCCTCGCGGCGAGAAGCCGCACCGAGGCCGAGCTGCGGCGCCTCCTCGTTTCCCGCCAGTATCCGGCCGCGGAAGTCGAAGCTGCCGTGGCGCGCGTCCGGGAACTGGGATATCTCGACGACGGCGAGGTCGCTCGCAACCGGGCGCGCTCGTTGCTCGGGCGTTCTGTCGCGCCGCGCCTGGCCGCTCGCCGACTGGAAGCGCAGGGGATTGCCCCGGCCCAGGCGCGGAAGGCGGTGGACGGCGAGGCGGGCGAGGAAGGCGAAGCCGGCCTCCTCACCCGAGCCCTCGAGCGACGCGTGAAGGGACGCGCGTTGAATGAGTCTGAGAAGCAGAAGGTGTTCCGGTCGCTGGTACAAAAGGGGTTCCGACCCTCGGACGTGGCGCGAAGGCTGGGAGTCGCCTGGGATGGAGACGATGACGGTGAGCGGTAGACCCGGGCGCGCGCTCCTTTGCGCCGCCGCGGTCCTTTTCGCGGCCTGCGCGGGCGGCAAGGATTCCCTCGACATCACCAAGCCCGTCACCGGGGCCGAGGCGACCAACGCCGAGCGCGCCTACAAGCGCGGCATCAACGAGAAGAACGACAAGAACTACATCGAGGCGACCCGCTATCTCGAATGGGTGCGCTCCAACTTCCCGTACTCGCAGTACTCGGCCCTCGCGGAACTGGCGCTCGCCGACATGGCTTTCGAGCGCGAGGACTTCGCCAGCGCGGCGACGGCGTACCAGGACTTCGTGAAGAGCCACCCGTCGCATCCACGGGCGGACTACGCCTCGTACCGCGTCGGGCTCGCCTTCTATCAGGACAAGCCCTCCGATTTCTGGCTGCTGCCGCCTTCGTATGAGAAGGACCAGACGCCGATCCGCTCGGCGAACGACGCGCTCCAGCGCTTCGTCATCAGCTACCCGAAGAGCGAGTACGTCCCGAGGGCGCGCGACCTCATCAACGTATGTCGCGAGCGCCTCGCCGCGCACGACCGCTACGTCGCGGACTTCTACTGGAAGCGCAACGCCTGGAAGGGCGCAGCGGGCCGCTTCCTCTCGCTCGCGGACACCTACGGAGATCTGGAGGCGGGAAGGCTCCGCGGAGAAGCGCTGTGGCGCGCCGGCGAGGCCTACCGGAACCTCGGGGACAAAGGTTCCGAGAAGAAGACACTGCAGCGCCTCGTGCAGGAGGCGCCTCGCAACGAGCACCGCGCGGAGGCGGAAGCCCGGCTCCGCACTCTCCCTGAGGTCGTGCCTGCTCCCCCTGCGGCCACCGAGGCAAAGGCCCCCTCGCAACCGGGTCCCACGGAAGCGAAACCCCCGCCCCGCAGCGACCTCCCCGAGCCGCAATCCTCAACGCCTCCGCGGCCTTCGCCCGTTCCGAACGAGCCCCAGCCGACCAAACCGGCGGGCGACGCCCCCCGCTGAGTTTCTCGAAGATTACACATTGGTGATACCTTTCGCGCCCCAACTTCTAGCGGAGACGATCCCATCGGCATGGACGCCCAAGAGGTCCGGGAGCTGGTCGCCCTGGGCAAAGATCATTACGGGCGCGGCGAGTACGCCGCCGCCGCGGGCATCTTCGAGCAGGTTATCGCGAGGGGCGCGGCGTACGCCGACGTCCATCACCTGCTCGGTCTCATCTATCACCAGATGGGCGAATTCGAGTCGGCCCTCCACGCGCTGGAGAAGGCGGTGGAGATCAATCCCGGCTACGTGGAAGCCGTCCTCAATCTCGCCATCCTCTGCAACGACGTCGGCCAGTACGAGCGCGCGCAGCAACTCTACGCGCAGGCCACCGAAGGAGCGCGGGGCGGTCCCAAGGACGCCCTCGGCGACGAGCCGCTCGACTCCTTCAGCCGCGGCAAGATCTCGAACCTCCACGCCCAGGTGGGCGACGGCTACATGAGCTGCCGGCGGCCGCTCGACGCCGCCGTCGAGTACCGGCGCGCGCTCACGCTCTGCCCGACCTTCGCCGATCTGCGTCTCAAGCTCGCCAACGCCCTGCGGGACGCGGGACAGCGCGACGCCGCGCTCGGCGAATTGCGCCGCGCGGTCCACGACGCGCCGAACCTCCTCGCCGCCCGCGTCGCGCTCGGCATCGCCTTCGCCTCGGCCGGCAAGATCGACGAGGCGCTAGCGCAATGGCAGGAGATCCTCAGGCGCGATCCGGAGCACCGCACCGCGCAGGTCTATTTGAAGCTCTCCCAGAAGGAGGCGCGCGGACCGGCAAGAGGGACCCGATGAGCGACCGCGGCTGGGCGCTGCGCTTCATCAGCGGCAAATACCAGGGTGGCGAGTATCCGATCGGCGGAACCGGCGACCTCGTCATCGGACGCGCCTCCGATCTGGACATGGTCCTCATCGAGGACATGGTCTCGCGCAAGCACGCCAAGCTCCACATCGGTCCCGCCGAGCTCACCATCAGCGATCTCGGGTCGACCAACGGCACCTTCGTCAACGGCGAGAAGGTGAAGACCGCGAAGCTCAAGGAAGGCGACCGGATCCTGATCGGGACGAGCATCTTGAAGCTCATCGCGGTCGATAAGCTTCCCGGCGAGGTGGTCGATCGGCGCACCGCCCAGGCCGCGCTGGAGAAGGCCGCCGCGCAGAAGCAGAAGTCGGGCGGCGAGCGCAGCGCGGTGCAGGGCCGCCTCGAGGAAGTGCCGCTCGTCGATCTGCTCCAGCTTCTCTCCACTTCCAAGAAGACCGGCGCCATCGTCATCCGCGGCATTCGCGGCGGCCGCGTCCACCTCCGCAAGGGGCGGGTCATCTCCGCCTCGGTCGACGCCGACCCGTCGCTGCCGCCCAAGAAGGCGCTCTTCCGGATGACCACCTGGGGCCAGGGCGCGTTCGAGTTCGTGCCGCTCGAGGGCGAGCAGGCGCCGATGCCCAACGAGATCACCGACAGCACCGAGATCCTGGTGATGGAGGCGCTCCGCCAGGGAGACGATCTCGCCGTCGCCGGCTTGCCTCCGCCGACCGCCGCCATCGGAATCGCCATGCCGCTCACGGCGAAGCTCCGCGATCTGCAGCCCGACGAGATCGACCTCGTGCAACTGGTCCACAATTACGGGGTCGTGCAGGCGGTGCTCGACAGGGCCGACGCCAGCGATGCCGACACGGCCCAGAAGCTCGCCTCGCTCATCCAGCGGGGCTACTTGCGCCAGTTCTAAGGGGTGGTCGATCTTCCGGTCCCCGGTTAGCATCGCTTTCCCGTGACCGCGCCCCACGACATCGCAGAGAGCGCCCCGCCCCGCCTGCCCCGGCTCACGCTGATGAGCCACGGCTCGGGTTGAGCCTGCAAGCTCCGCCCCGCGGAGCTCGCGCAGGTCCTGCGCGGCCTACCTTCCTTGCCCCGTCCCGAGGCGCTCCTCGTCGGCACCGAGACGCGCGACGACGCTGCCGTCTTTCGCATCGACAGAAAGCGCGGCCTGGTCGCGACCGTCGACTTCTTCGCTCCGGTAGTCGACGACCCGCGCGACTACGGCGCGATCGCCGCCGCCAACGCGCTGAGCGACGTCTACGCCATGGGCGGCGTCCCGCTCTACGCGCTGAACGTGGTCGGCTTCCCCCGCGGCCAACCCTGGGAGCTGCTCACCGAGATCCTCGCCGGCGGCGCCGAGAAGGCGCAGGAGGCGGGCTGCCCGATCATCGGCGGCCACAGCGTCGACGACGTCGAGCCCAAATACGGCCTCGCCGTGACGGGCCTCGTGCATCCGGGGCGCATCCTCACCAACGCGGGAGCGAAGCCCGGAGACGCGCTGCTCCTCACCAAGGCGCTCGGGACGGGAATCGCGGTCACCGCGATCAAGAAGGAGAAGGCCTCGCCGGAATTGCTCCGGGCGGCGGTCGAGCAGATGAAGACGCTCAATCGCGCCGGAGGCGAGATCTTCGCCAAGGCGTATCGCAGCGTGCACGCGCTCACCGACGTGACGGGTTTCGGGCTGCTCGGCCATCTCGATTCGATGATGCAGGGAAGCGGAACGCGCGCCTTCCTCTCTGCCGCGTCGCTGCGGATCCTGCCGCAGATCCGCGAGCTCGCCGCCGCCGGCCTGGTCCCCGCCGGAAGCCGCTCGAATCTCGAGTTCGTTGCGCCTCGCACGCGCTTTCCCGAGGGGTATTCCGAGGTCGATCGCATCATCCTCGCCGACGCGCAAACGAACGGCGGGCTCCTCGCGGCGGTCGCTCCCAAGCAGGCCGCGAAGCTGTTGCGGGCCCTCGAGGATTCCGGCATCGCCGCTGCCCGGATCGGAGAGGTGCGAGAAGGAGATCCCGGGGTGGACGTCGCGGCCTGAAATGCCGCGCTCCGTCAATCGTACGGAGATGGGTCAAGGGAGGCAGAACATGCTCCGCACTGCGTTTGCCATCGGAGTTGCCGTCGTGATCGGCGCGTGCGTCCTCAAGCTCGTCACCGGAGTAGTGGGGGGCGTCTTGGGACTGTTGCTCGCGCTGGCCTGGGTGGCCCTGAAGATCCTCATCTTCGTCGGCGTCGCCTACTTCGTGCTGTCGATCATCAGCCCGGACACCGCGCGCAAGGTTCGCGAGCGGGTGGGTGGCGGTACCGCGTAAACCCGACGGTGTAGGTGCGGCTCGCACTCGGGCAAGCTTGCGACCACGCGCGACTTTTCCACGACACCGGACAACGTGATCACCGCAACATTGCGGAAACCCTGGGGACTCGGGGTATCTTGCCCGGAGTGCGTCGCCTGGCCTACTTCACCCTTCTTCTCGCGCTGATTCCCGCCTCTGCCTTCGCCGGCGTGCAGTCGCGCTCGCTCACCGTCGTGCTCGATCCGGGCCACGGTGGGGCGTTCCCGCACGACGGCGCGCACGGCCGCGGCGGGCTCGTCGAGAAGGATGTCGCCCTCGCGGTGGCGCGTAAGCTGAAGACCATTCTCGAGCGCTCCGGCGCCTCGGTGGTACTGACCCGCGAGGCAGACGTCGACATGCCTCTCGCGCAGCGCGCTCAGATCGCCAACGAGGCGAGCGGGGACCTCTTCCTCTCCATCCACTGCAACTCGATGGAGAGCTCCCGCGACCGGCTCGTCACCCGCGGCGTCGAGACCTACTTCCTCTCGCCCGATCCGACGGACGCCGAGGCGCGGATGCTCGCCGAATTGGAGAACGGCGGCCCATCGGCGATGCCGATGCCGAAGAAGACCGACGCGGTCGCGGGCATCCTCGCTGACCTGGCGCTCACCCAGGCACGCAACGACAGCGCGGTCCTCGCGCAGATCGTGCAGCGCAACATCGTGCGCGGCGCGGGCTCGCCGAACCGCGGCGTGCGGCAGGCGCCGTTCCTCGTCCTCTCCGGCACCAAGATGCCTTCCGCGCTGGTGGAGATCGGCTTCATCTCGCACCCGTCGGAAGGGCTCCTCCTCGCGAACGAGCAGCACCAGGACCGCATCGCGCAGGCGCTCGCCACGGCCGTCGAGGACTTCGCGGAGCAGGTCCTGGCGCGGCGCCTGCTCGCGCACGGCGACCGCCCCACGGTGGTCCTTCCCGAGCTGACCCTCGACGGCAAGACCACCGCCAAGCCGGCCGCCGACAAACAGGCGCCAGGGCGCCGCGGCCGGTCCGCCCAGACGACGCGTCCCGCGAGCGCTGGAACGACCACCAGCGTCATCCTCGGCGCTCTCACGTTGCCGGTTGCGGCGGCGGGCTCGGCGCGGTAGCAAACGTCGGATGCCGAGACAAGGGAGGGGGCCCGATGAGCTTCGGCGCGTCGAGCTGGTCACCGGCTTCACCGATCACGCTGAGGGAAGCGTCCTCTGCACGTTCGGGGGAACGCGGGTGCTCTGCACCGCGACCGCCGAGGAGCGCGTTCCGAGCCACGTGAAGGGCAGCGGCCGCGGCTGGGTGACGGCCGAGTACGGCATGCTGCCGCGCTCGACGCACACGCGGACCGATCGCGAGGCGGCGAAGGGAAAGCAGAGCGGGCGAACGCAGGAGATCCAGCGCCTCATCGGACGATCGCTGCGCGCCGCCTGCGATCTGGCCGCGCTCGGCGAGCGGCAGGTGCTGGTCGATTGCGACGTCATCCAGGCCGACGGCGGCACCCGCACGGCGGCGGTCACCGGAGGCTACGTGGCGGTCGGCATCGCGCTCCGGCGCATGCGCCGCGAGAAGGCGCTGCGCGCACCCGTGGCTGCGGTCAGCGTCGGAATCATCGCCGGCGAGCTGCGCCTCGACCTCGACTACGAAGAGGACTTCGCCGCCGAGGTGGACTTCAACGTCGTCTCCAACGCCGCGGGAGAGCTGCTCGAGGTGCAAGGGACGGCGGAGAAGAAGCCCTTCACTCCCGCGCAGCTCCACGCCATGGTCGCGCTCGCCCAGAAGGGGACGCGCGAGCTGCACGAGCTGCAGCGGGCGGCGCTGGAGAAAGCTGCCGCGAGCGAGCGCCCTTCGCGCGGATGATCCTCGTCGTCGCGACCGGTAACGCGGGGAAGCTCGTCGAGCTGCGCGAGCTGCTCTCTGGGATCGATCTGGAATTGCGCTCGCTCTCCGAGCTGGGCCTTCCCTCGCCCGAGGAGACGGGCAAGACGTTCGCCGAGAACGCCGAGCTCAAGGCGCACGCCGCGGCCGCCGCCGCCAGGACCTGGGCGCTCGGCGACGACAGCGGCCTCTGCGTCGATGCGCTCTGCGGAGGCCCCGGGTTGCACAGCGCGCGCTACGCGGCGACCGACGAGGCGCGGCGCGCCCGGCTGCTGCGCGAGCTCGAGGCGATACCTGCCGAGAAGCGAGGCGCGCACTTCTTCTGCGCCGCCGCGCTTTGCGCTCCGGACGGCCGGCTCTTCCGCGCCGAGGGCCGCGTGGACGGCAGCATCGCTCTGGCTCCCCGGGGAACGAACGGCTTCGGCTACGACCCGCTCTTCCTGCCCGTCGAGACGCCGGGCCGAACGCTCGCGGAGCTGCGCTCGGCCGACAAGAACCGCCTGAGCCACCGCGGACGCGCCCTCGAAGGGCTGCGCCCGGTGCTCGAGGCGCTGGCTCGCGGCGCGGATCCTCGACAGCAGTGACCCGCTACCTTGCACGCCGGTGGAAAATTGAGTACATCCCGCCGTCGCTTCGCGCGGGGCGTAGCGCAGCCTGGTAGCGCGCCTGCCTTGGGCGCAGGAGGTCGGAGGTTCGAATCCTCTCGCCCCGATTCACGAGGACTTCGCGGGGCGAGGAGGGTCGGGCCGGCAGTGACCCGCGCGGAGCTCGCGCCCATAGCTCAGTTGGATAGAGCGCCAGCCTTCTAAGCTGGATGTCGCAGGTTCGAATCCTGCTGGGCGCGCCAGCGCTTCACCAGCTAGCGCGGTTTCCGGCGATCGTGTAGATCCGGCGCCCCTGACGACGTGGTGGCTGTAGCTCAATGGTAGAGCACTGGACTGTGACTCCAGGTGTTGCCGGTTCGAGCCCGGTCAGCCACCCCAACGCAACCGGCGTCGAAGGTGCAGGGACGCCGACCCACGATCGGCGTCCCCGCTGCACCACGCCCCTCCGGCTGCGAGGACCTGATCGACACGTCCCCCGTCAGCCCGCAGGCTCGAGAGGCACGTGGTGTCGTGCAATCACTTCCTCGAGCTCGGCGGGTACGAAGGGCTTCGCGAGGAGCGCTACCGCGCCGGCTGGCAATCGCCGCTCGGTCGCGCTGATCACGACCACCGGAATCGCGGCGAGCTCGGGATCGGCGTTCTTGCGCTCGAGGAAACAGAATCCGTCCATCACCGGCATCACGATGTCGAGGAGGATGATTCCCGGTCGGCAGCCACTCGCGAGCAGCTCCAGCGCCTGACCTCCGTGCTCTGCTTCGTGCACCGCGTGACCCTCTGCCGAGAAGGTTTCCGCCAGCGTTTCGCGAAGCAACGAATCGTCGTCGACGAGCAGGATCCGCCAGCCCATGGCCCGACCCCTTCTGCCCCAGCCAGGACCTTGCCACGATTCTGTACGTGCCGCTACGTACGTAGCCGGCTTTTGTTCTCTTTCAACGGGCGCCGAAAGCTCGCGAGCGGTGCCGGGCGCGCTCCTTGACCCGCGCGTCCCGCCGGGATACACAGCGCGCCCCGAAACGGCCCTGGGGGCGCGTAGCTCAATTGGCAGAGCAATGGACTCTTAATCCATAGGTTGAAGGTTCGATTCCTTCCGCGCTCACCACCCAGACCGTCAGCGGATCTCGCCGGAAGCCGGCGGGACGAGAGGCTCGCCCGCGTCGAGCGGGTAGAGCTTGACCTCGTTCCCTGCCCGGACGAGCCGCTTTCCGACGGTGGGGAAATCGGCGATCTCGAACTGCCCCTTCTCGCCGCCGGTCAGGTAGACAAGGTCCTCGCTGCCGTGGTTGCGCAGATGGTGCAGCACCGAGGGCGTGCGGAAGCCGATGAAGTCCCCGGGGCCGATCTCGTGCTCCGCGTCTCCGATCCGCGCCATCCCCTTTCCAGAGAGCACGAACATGAACTCCTCCTGCACGTAGTGGTTGTGCAGGATGAACGACTCCTTCCCGGGTGGTACGCGGATGAAATAGAGGCCGACGCGCTGCAGGCCGACCAGGTCGGACAGCGACCAGCCGTGGATCTCGGAGTTCGGGTTGAGGGGATGCTGCTGGCTCTCTTCGGGGATCTTCGCGCGATCGCTCGCGCGGATGATCCAGGGGAGGTCGTCGGGCATGTCCGACTTGTAGCCGAGGCGATCCGCCCGCTCAACGACGCCGGAGCACGTGCAGCTCCAGCGCATCGCTCCGGCCGTCGGGACGCAGGCGCGAGGCGGCGACACCGCGCTTGCGTAGATACGCGATCACCGCCTTGGCGCGGGCGTCGTCGGGCGCGGAGATGCCGAGGAGCTCGATCTCCGGATGGGACGACAGCAGCCTCGCCACGTCGTCGAGCATCGCTTCCCTGGCGGGGAGGCGGGAGCCGCGGAAGGCAACGGGCCGGGCGAGCTCGAGCCGATCGCCCGACAGCGCCGCACCGGGCGCGGCCGGCGGGAGCGGCAGCGCCGAGACGGTGGGGAGGTCGGGCATCGCGGGCAGCGCGTCGGCCTGCGCAACGGTGCGCTTCTTGGTCGCCTTGGCCGGCGGCAAGGGCGGAAGCTCCGGGAGCGGCAGGATCGTCACCTCGTTGCCGCGCGGCTTCGGTGCCGGAGCCGGGGTCACCGCGGCCACGGCGGCTGGCTCGTCCGTATTCGCGGGGCTCGAAGAGGGCTTGGGCGGCGGCGGGGGCTCGGCTTCGACCAGGTGGACGGGGGAAAGCGGACGCACTGGAGCGACCCGCGCGTTCGGATTGCACGCCGACGGCGTGTAGCCCACGCCGCCGATGATGCGCAGCCCGGGCGTGCCGACGCCCGCGGCGAGCGCGCCTCCGATTCCGAAATCGAAGGTCACCGGGCCCGCACAGTAGGAGACGCCCCCGCGCCACTCCGCCGGCACCGAGCCGGAGCCGAATCCTGCCCGCAAGAACGAGGCACCTTCCGCCTCGAAGACGACTCGCTGGGGGGCGAGCGGTCCGCCTCCGGGAAGCCACGCCACCGCCGCGCGCAGGCCGATCTCGCTGCCCGTCTTCACGGTCAGCACGTCGCGCGAGGGCCGCATGCGAAAGTACGCGTTTCCGAGTAGATCGAGCGCGGAGCGCGACGAGAAGGCGACGCGGTAGCCAACGGCCGCGAGGCCTTCGCCCTGCAGGGCAGAATCGCCGAGAAAGCTCTGCTTCTTCGCGGTCGGCACATCCGCCGAAGCCTGGAAGGCCAGGTCGAAGCCCGCGTGCTCCTGCCGGAGGATGCCGACGCGGGCGGTGGCGCGGAGATCTCCCAGACCACCTCCGAGGATCGCGCCTCCGCTGACGTTGTTCGGCAAGGAGGACAGATCCCCGCTCTGCTGGACGAGAAACGGGAGCTGCAGTCCTAGAGAGAGCGGGCCCACCACGTGTGCCTGACCCGTCAGCCAGCCTCCGACGCGGCTGCGGATGAGGGCCTGCGACTGCCCTCCTCCGTCGGGCACGAAGACGAGCGGCTTGCTCTGGCCGACGAGGAGGCCGCGCGCTTCCCAGGCCGCCTCGCCGTCCTCGAGCGGCCGCGCGCCTTCGACGCCGATGGTGCCGTCGCCGCCCGAGGCCGGGCGAAAGGAGTCGAGGCCGAGGTCGGTGCCATCCGCCCGGGCCGCGCCGGCGCTGGCGGCGACGACAGCCGCGAGAGCCATGCCCTTCCTGCGCCGCCCGAGGAGCGGGACGATGCCGAGGAGGAGGAGCGCAACCCAGGTGCCGGATCCGCCGGCGCTCGAGCAACCGAAGGAGCTTCCCGCGACCTGCCCGCCGAGCCCCACATCGAATCGAGCGAGACCTGACGGCGCCGTGTTGCCGAGGAAGTCAGTGGCCGTCGCCTGCGCCGAGTGCGCTCCGGTCGTCAGCTTCCCGGCGTCGGTCGAGAACCGGCCCGTCGAATCGGCGGTGACCGCAGCGAGCGGCGTGTCGTCGACCTTGACCACGACCGTCGCGCCGGCCTCCGCGGTGCCTTCGATACGCACCGGATTCCGGACCGTCCCAGTCGTGAGCGCCGTGGAGAACACGGGCGTCGCGGTCCGCGTCTTGACGTGGAGCGTGGACGTGCCTGCCGCCGACGGGTTCTGCGAGATGTCGGTGTGCACGGCCTTGAGCGTGTAAGTTCCGTCCGCGAGCGCGGGCGCGGGCGTGCAGGTGATCGGCGCAGTGGTCGCGACCGCCTGGGAGGGACACGTCGCCGCGGTCTGGCCCGCCGCATCGACGACGGCAACGGAGATCGATCCTCCCGTCTCCGCCGCCAGGATCTGCAGCGCCGGAGAGGGATTGCGCAGGAACACGCCGTTCGCGGGACCCGAGATGGTCGGCGCGCCCGGAGCAAGGGTATCGACGACGAATCCTGTCCGCGTCGTCGGTCCCGCGATGGTGCCGTCGGCTGCCGTCTCCGAGACGGTGATGGTGCGTCCCGTGGTGCGATCGACGGCGGGGATCGTCAGCGCACAGGCCCATGTGCCAGTCGTGCCCGTCCCCGCGCACGGGATGCTGCAGTTGGCCGCGGAGAGCGGCGAGGCGCCCGTGAAGCTCGCCGTGACCACCTGTCCGGGCGCGCAAACAGTCCCGCCGACGAGGGTGCTCGTCGCGACGTTGAAGAGGAAGTTCGATGGGAAGCCGTCTAGCGTCGGCCTCGTCGTGTTGACGAGAAGCGGTTGCAGTGGCGTCGGGGCCGACAAGTTGCGTCTCGAGTCCACCTCGAACGCCGTTACCGAGTACGCCCCTGCGGTGATGGCGGCGGCAAGGGCGGGACCGGGCCGGCAGCTCCATGCGCCGGCGGCTGCGATGACCGAGTCTCCCGTGTTGCCGCAGAGCGGGCGGTTGAGGCCGGCCCCGTCCGCCGCGCACGCCGTCGCGCGCGCGTCGCAGACGAGCACCGAGGCCGGAGCCAGGGGCGCCTTCAGGGTCCCGCTGAACGTCGGCCGCTGCGAGTTCGTCGTGGCGAGGGCCGCGATGACGGGCTGCGAATCCACGGTGAAAGGGACAGCAGTCGCGATGCCATTCGAGCCCGTCGCTTCCACGAGCGAGGCCGTCGCGTTGAAGGGCCCGTCGATGACACAGGGCGCTGTCGCCGGGCTAGCGCACGTGACCGGCGCGTCGCAGGTCCATGTCTTGTCGGCCTTCACGGTCGTGGTGCAAGTTCCCGCGGCACCAGGCTTCGAGAGCGCGGCATTGACCGTGGCTCCGACGGGGTTCCCCACCGCGCCGTTGGTGGTCGCGAGGCCGGACAAGGTCACCGAGTGGAAAGCGGCTGCGCTCGCGGTCGACGCGAGCGAGGTGGTCGCGGCCACGACCGAGAATCCTTGCGCGGTGCTGAGCGGTGCGATGTCGCCCGTATTGTCCGCCGCGCTCACGGTCGCGAGGTAGCAAGAAGTCCCCGGCGCGCAGTCCGGAAGCGCGACGGCATCGCAGGTCCATGCGGTGGACGATACCGGGTTGCAAGCGCATTCGCCGTTCAACGAGTCCCAGCCCCACGTCTGGGACGCGGGGCAAGTGCTCTGCGTGATGGGACTCTGCGTGTTGGCGAGCGCGACCCGTACCGCGAGCGCCGGAGAGGCTCCGGCGATGGCGACCGTTTGCAACCCGGACGTCAAAGGACCGGGCCTGCCGGCCGTGAAGGAGGGCGTCCCTGGCGCGGTTGTGCCGGCCACGATGAGCGTCGCGTCGTCGTCATCCCCGCCGAGCTCCGCCAAAACTACCGGGACCCTCGACCCGGGCGACGGAGCGCCCTCGTTCGTGAACCCGCTGAGCTCCCACCTCACGTTCGGCGTCGGGGCGCCGGTGAAGCCGCTCGGGCGATTGCCGGAATCGACGAGGAAGGCGTTGTCGCTCCCCGGCACGACGTCGTTGGTCAGGACGGCGAGGCTGTACGGCGGCGCGAACGATGCCGTTCCAAACACGGAAGGATCGGTCGCGTGGCCGGTCACGCGACCTTGCGCGTAGATTTTCGTGCCGGGAGCGATGCCGGCAGCGATCTTCGCGCTCACGTTGATCGTCACCGCGTCGCGCGGAAGTAGCTGGGTCGAGCCCGTACTCGCGAACGGGATGGGGACGAGCAAGTTCGTCCCGTTGTCGGTCACGTTCGTCGCGGGCGTCCCGTTCACCGAGATCGAGGCAGGGTCGAATTGTCCGCTCGGCAGCGCCAGCGTGAAGCACAGCCCCGCCGTGGGGTCGCAGGAGTTCGGGGCGACATCAGGCGGTGTGCCGGCGGGAAATGCAGCGACCGGACCGAGATTACGGATGAGCGCGGTCAGCGTGATCGTCGAGCCGGCAGTCGATAAGCCACTCCAGGACATCGTGGCCCGCACGTCGGGCGAATAGATCTGCGCGCCCGGAACGAGCGAGTAGTTCCCTCGCGTCCACACCGGGGCGTTGAAGGAAGGAACGGGATTCCCTCCTTTCGGTCCGGATGCCCAGGCGAACTCGACGCCGCTGATCGCGCTGGTGGCTCCGTTCTGGTAGGCGGCGAGCGCGAAGGGATAGAGCTGGACGGTGTCCGGAAACGTCACGTCGAACGAGTTCGTCGCCGTCCGGTACGCCGCGACCATCGAGTGATTCGCGAAGTCCGCGGCGGTGACGAGACCGGCGCTCGTGCCTCCCAGCGCGAACGAGTATCCGTCGTCCGCCGCGATGGCGAACGTGCGCGTCGTGTTGCCCGCGGGAATCGCCAGGAATCCGGTGAACAGGCGGGTGAAGTGGAACTGCGCTCCGCTCGCCGGGGTCGCACCCGGAAACAGCGAGCGATCATCTAGGTCCATGTCGCCGCTCGTGGCGGCGAACGCTCCCGTATTGTCGGGGAACGTTCCCGTATACGACCAGAAGTTGATCGCTTGCCCGAGCGCCCACGAATGGACGTACGGGAAGCCGATGGGGAACGACGCCTTTGCGAACCAGGCATCGGGCGGGACCAGCGCGGCGTTGAGGCTCGCCGCGTTATTGATGTCGGGCTTATTGGCCGGAAAGCAGTCATTGCTCCCGTTGGTGAACTGGCACACGACCATCGCGTGCGGACCGTTCCCGCTGGATCCGGTTGGAACGGTCAGCGCGGCGGTCCGTCGCGCCGGCGGTCCAACCTCGCTCAAACTGGCGGGATTTGTCGTGCAGTCAACAGCGGCAACCAAGACGCTGATAGCCAGCGCAATCCGGCTACGGATCATGCGGGAGCTCCCCCTGAGTGCGCGGCGTGTACGCTAGCACGCACTCCGACCGACCCGTGAACCACTCGGACGGTCTAGCAAAGGGCTCGCAGGCGGCCCATCGGTCACCTGACGGATGGGGTCATAACAGCCGTGTAAGGCAGGCCGGAACTGCTGGACCTGACGGCGTTTTCAGCCCGTGCCGCGGACCGCGGCGCGACCGCATTCTCAGGCGGCGGACAGCTTCCCGGACCGCCTCACCACCGGCCGGGCCGGAATCCCGACCACCGTATCGCCCGGCAGCACATCGTCGATCACCACGGCGTTCGCGCCG
>Ga0209474_10000240_pt1 | contig 65831 bp, 58 predicted proteins | sample GraSoiAngelo_145_FD_185902 | JGI IMG/M metagenome (GOLD analysis project Ga0209474, IMG submission 185902) | Grasslands soil microbial communities from the Angelo Coastal Reserve, California, USA - 14_1009_05_20cm (SPAdes) (version 2) | ecosystem: Environmental > Terrestrial > Soil > Grasslands...
TGTCGTCACGCGCTTTCACTCGAACAACGAGAACAACGCGATGCGCTCGCGTGACGTGAGGATGACCGTCTAGAAAGCGGATCCTTCGCGCCTGCGGCGCTTAGGATGACAGGCTCCGCTCACTACCGTCCTCACCCCCTGTCCCCCTCTCCCTTCGGGAGACGGGGAACGATGCACGGACGCCGTTCCCCCTCTCCTGAAAGGAGAGGGGGACAGGGGGTGAGGATTGAACGGCAGAGGGGATTAAAGGGTGAGGACCGAGCGCGCGCCACGCGCGCGAACGAAGGATCTGTTTGAAGAGGTCGCTGGCCTACTGATCTACGACCCGTACTCCGGCCGGGGGCGAAAACGTGAGCTCGCGGCCCGGGACGCCGCCGTTCACACGGATGTCCCGCAGCAGCACCGTGCGCCGCTGGCCCGACGCCTCCACGATGTCGAGGCGGCGGACCAGACCGTCGTCCCGGTTCACCCAGATCGTCGCCTCGCTGTAAGGCTGGTCGTCCGCCTTGGGCACGAGTGCCACGACATCGGCCACGCCGTCCGCCAGCGAGTCGGCCCGGACGTAGCGCGCCGTGTAGCGGTCTCGGGGATGCTCCACGAACTGCCCGATCAGGTTGGGGCCGGTCGAGCCGTACTCCGGAATACGGGAACGCAGCACCTGGCCCGGCGTGGTGCTGGGCGTGTAGAGCCACAGGAATCGTCCGTCCGCCACGATCCGGTCGCCTTTGGGATCGGTGAACCGCATGGCGAAGCGGCTGGGGCGCATCTGGTACAACCGGCCGCGCGTTGTGTCGGGCGCGCCGAGCATCGGATTGGTCACGACCTGCGTGAAGTCGGCCGACAGGCTGGTGATGGTCTGATACACGGCGCTGGCGTGGTCGAGGGTCGGCCAGGGGTCGGGGGATTGGAGGGCGAGGGAGAGGCCGATCGCAATGATTGCGGATTGCGGATTGCGGATCGCGGATTGGATTGGCGGGCGTCGGTTGGGGAGCCCGGCGTCCGCGCAGCGAAGCGCGCTCATACAATCCGCAATCCGCAAGCGACAATCCGCAATTGCCTCACGCTCCCACTCCCGCCGGCTCCGCCACCCGCCTCCCGATCACGTCCGCGATCACCCGAATTTCCCGCATCAGCTGGGCGAACTGGTCCGGATAAAGCGTTTGCGCCCCGTCGGACAGTGCCTGCTCGGGATTGGGATGCACCTCCACCATGATCCCGTCCGCGCCCGCGGCCACCGCTGCGCGGGCCATGGGGATCACCTTGTCCCGCAGGCCGGTGCCGTGCGACGGATCGGCGATAATGGGCAGGTGCGACAGCTTGTGCACGACGGGGATGGCGGTGAGGTCGAACACGTTGCGCGTGGCCGTGTCGAATCCGCGGATGCCGCGCTCGCACAGGATCACGTCGTGATTCCCCTCGGCGAGCAGGTACTCGGCCGAGAGCAGCAGCTCTTCGATCGTCGCGGACATGCCGCGCTTCAAGAGCACCGGCTTCTTGGCCCGTCCCGCGATCTTGAGCAGCGAGAAATTCTGCATGTTGCGGGCGCCGATCTGGATCAGGTCGGCCACTTCGGCGACGTAGCCGATCCCGTCGGGATCCATCGCCTCGGTGCAGATCAGCAGGCCGGTTTCCTCGCGCGCCTTGGCCAGGAGCTTGAGCCCGGGTCGGCCCAGGCCCTGGAACGCGTACGGCGAGGTGCGCGGCTTCCAGGCGCCGCCCCGGAGAATCACGGCGCCCGCGTCCTTCACGAGCCGGGCCGCTTCGATGATCTGGCGCTCGCTCTCGACCGAGCACGGCCCCGCGATCGTCACGACTTCGGTCCCGCCCACGGTCACGCCCCCGCCCCCCCCGCCCCCCCCGCCCCCCCCGAGCCGGACCACCGTGTTCTCGCTCTTCCACTCCCGGCTCACCTGCTTGTAGGGCTTGGAGACGTGGATCACGCCGGGGAGGCCTTCGAGGCGCGACGCGTCCACCCGCCCGTCGTTGCCGACCAGGCCCACGGCGGTGCGCTGGGCGCCCGGCAAGGGCCGCGCCTTGTAGCCCATCTCCTCGATCACCGCGATCACGCGCCGGACCTCTGCTTCGGTCGCGCCGTGACGCATCACGATCAGCACTGCTACCGACTCCCCCCTCCCGCTCCGATGGTGAACCGGTCGCCGTCGCCCGCGGCCGTCACCGGTCCGCCGAAGTGCGTCGCGGCCGTGCGCGCCGGGTCCGAATTCTCTACCGGGGGATAGAAGTGCGTCAAGACGAGTCGCCGGGCGCCGGCTTCACGGGCCAGGTCGCCCGCCTGCTCGGGCGTCAGGTGGATGTCCATCGCCAGCTGGGCCGGCAGCGAGCACTCGGCGAGCAGCAGGTCGGCCCCGGCGGCCCAGCGCGCCAGCTGGCTCGAAGGACCCGTATCCCCGGTGTACACGAGCCTCCCTTCCGGCGCGGTGAGGGACAGGGCGACGCTCTCCTGGGAGTGCGGCACGGGAAAGGTCTCGAGGTTTACGTCCTTGTCGAGCGGGAACGGCTCGCCCGCCTGGACGTCGAGAATGCCGATGGGGAACCCCGGGTCGAGCAGCCACGGGCCGTAGCCCTCGGCGAGCTTCTTGAGGAGCCGCACCACCCCGGGTGGCCCCAGGATCACGAAGGGCTCCTGGCGCGCCGGCACGGTGGTGTACTTGAGCGCGTACACCAGCATCGGGAGCTCGCCCCAGTGGTCGGGGTGGAAATGCGACAGCACGACGTGCGTGATCTGGTGCCACGGCAGGCCGAATTGCGCCAGGCGGTGCAGGGCGCCCGCCCCGCAGTCCAGCAGGATCTTCAAGTTGCCGCGGCCGACCCAGTGGCACGCCGAGGTCCGGCTCCCGGACGGCGCGACGGTGCCGGTCCCGACGGTAACGAGCTCCACTCAGGCCGGTTCCATCTGACCCAGCCGGACGCCCACGATGGTCGAGACACCGGGCTCCTGCATGGTGACGCCGTAGACGGCGTCGGCGGCCTGCATGGTGCGGGGGTTATGCGTGATGACGATGAACTGAGTCAGGTCCTTGAACTCGGCCAGCAGGCGCACGTAGCGCCCGACGTTGGCGTCGTCGAGCGGCGCGTCCACCTCGTCGAGCAGGCAGAACGGGCTGGGCTTGGTCAGGAAGATCGCGAACAGGAGCGACACGGCCACGAGGGTCCGCTCACCCGACGAGAGCAGGTGAATACGCTGGGTGCGCTTGCCGCGGGGCGCCGCGTGAATCTCGATCTCGCTCTCGAGCGGCTCGGCTTCGTTGGCCAGTCGCACGTCGCATTCCCCCCCGCCGAACAGCGTCTGGAACACGGTGCGGAAGTTCTCGCGCACCTTGCCGAACGATTCCAGAAACATCGCTTTCGCCGTCTGGTCGATCTCGCGCGCGGCCTGCTGCAGCGACTGGCGCGCGGCCACGAGATCGTCCCGCTGCGTCATCAGGAACTCGAGGCGCTTCATCTCCTCGCCGTGCTCGTCGACCGCGAGCGCGTTCACCGGCCCGACCGCGTCGATCGCCGCCCGCAACCGCTCGTTCTCCTGACGCAGCCACTCCAGGTCTCCCGCCACTTCGGGCGCTTCGGCGAGCAGCTGGTCCAGCGGTTTGCGCCACTCGGCCTCGACCTGCGCCACGAGACCGCGCCGGCGACCGAGAATCTCGGTCCGCTCGAGCTCGAGCTTGTGCTCTTCGGCACCCCGGGCTTCGAGCGCCGCGCGGGCGGCTTCGAGTGCGGCCTCCGCCTGGGCGAGGCGCGCGTCCGCCTCCTCCACCTGCGTTGCGGCGTTGCGCGCGGCCGCCTCGAGCGCGCCCACCGCGAGACGGCGCTCCTGCAGGGTATCCTCCCACTGCGCCTGCTGCGCCGTGAGCGTCGCGGTATCGTGGTCCAGGGCCGCGATCTCCTCCACGAGGGTCGCGACCTGGCGGCGGGCTTCCTCGGTTTCAGCGGCGGCGCGCGTCGCGCGCTCCCGCGCGGCGGCGAGCCGTGCCTCCACCTGGGCGGCATCCACCTGCCACTTCACGCGCTGCTCCCGCGCCGCTTCTTGTCCGGTCTCGAGCTCGACTAGGCGCTGCCGCTCACCTCCCAGACGCTCGTCGACCCGCACGCGCTCCACGTCGTGCGTTTCGATCTCGCCGTGCAGCGCGCCGAGCCGGGCCTCCACTTCCGACAGGCGGGTCGACAGGCGCTCCACCTGCGCGGTCGCGTCGGCGGCCTCGCGCTGCGCGTGGACGGCGGCGCGCTCGGCGTCGCCCTTCAACGCTCCCGCCTCGAGCTCGTGCTGACGGGCCCGCTCCGACGCCTCGCCGGCCGCCGCGAACGCGGCTTCCGCCGCGGCGAGGTCGGCGAGCGTGCGCTCGAGCGCGGCCGTGGCGGCCGCGCGGACCGCTTCCGCCTCCGCGACTTCCTGCGCCAGCGCCTCGAGATCGGCGCGCCGCTGCAGCGGCCCGCTGCGGCTGCCTTTCCCCGATGTCCGACCTGCGAGGAACACGGCGCCGTTGGCGCGACGCAGCGCGCGGCTCCCGCCGCCCTCGCCGTCCAGCACCTCGTGTCCCGCGAGCAGCGCGCGTACCCACGCCGCCGCCGGCCCGTCCACGCGGAGACCTTCTTCCAAGGGGTGCCCGTCGGCGGCGAGCGCCGGCCCCGGCACGCTGGGGAGCAGCACCAGGGGGCCCGGCTGCGCCTGCTCGTGCCAGCGGCGGATCGCGTCCACCGCCGCCGCATCCCGCACGAGCACGGCGTGCAGCCATTCGCCCAAGAGCTGTTCCGCGAGCTCCGCGTCGCGCCGCCCGGTGCGCACGAAATCCGACAGCGGGCCGATCACGGCGTCGCCGAACTGCGCCTTCTCCTTGAGCAGCGCCTGCGCTGCGGGGGCGAGTCCCACCCGCTGGCGCTCGAGCTCCGCCAGGGCGTCGCGCCGGGCCGCCACCTGCGCCAGCGCCTCCTCGGCTTGACGCCGCGTCGCCCGGTTGTGCGTCTCCTGCTCCTTCAGCGCCGCCACCTGGCGCCGGGCCCGCTCCAGGTGCTCCGCGGCCTCCGCTGCCGCCAGCTCGAGCGCCGCGGCCTGCTGTGCCCGCGTGCCCACGGCGGCCGTCGCCGCCCACTCGGCTTCCGCGCGTGCGGCCCGCTCCTGCGAGGCGTGGGCCAGCTGCTGGCCCAGCTCGCCGCGCTCCCGCTCGAGCGCCGCGCGCTCGAGCTCGAGCGCCCGGAACGCCTCCGCCAGGCGCTGGACCGCCTCCTCCAGCTCTCGCACGGCGTTGCGCTGCGCCACCAACCGGTCGCGCACTTCCTGCTCGCGCGCCGTCCGACCCGCCAGCTCCTGGCCCACCGAACCGAGGTCGCGCTCGGCAGCCGCGCGCTCGGCCTCGGCGGCCGCCCGCTCGCGCTCGGTCTGCTGCGCGCGCCCCGCCTCCTGCTCGCGCCGCCGACCCGCGGTGGTGCGGCGCTGGCCGGCGTTGCGTAGCCGCTCCGCGGCGAGCGCCAGATCGCCCTCGAGGCGGCCCACCTCCAGCCTCGCCTCGTTCAGGCGGCGCTCCACGTCAGTACGCCGCGCCTCGGCGGTGTGCCGGGCCTGGACCTCGGCCTCGCGCGCCTGCTCGGCGTCCGCCAACTTCGCCCGCTCCGCCGGAAGCGCCGCCGCCAGCTGCTCCGCGCGCTGCCCCAGGCCCCCCAGCGCCAGATCGAAGTCCTCGAGCTCGCGCCGCACCAGTGTGAGCGCGATCGCGAAGCGCTCCTCGGTCATCTTGCCGTAGCGCTCCGCCTTGCCGCGCTGGCGCGCCAGGCTGCGCACCTGGGTCTGCACTTCGCTCACCAGGTCCTCGAGCCGGGCGAGGTCCGCCGCCGTCTCTTCCAGCCTGCGCTCGGTGCTCGTCTTGCGGTCGCGGTACAACCCGATCCCGGCCGCTTCTTCGAACAGGGCACGCCGCTCCTCGGCCTTCTCGGACAGGAGCGCCTCGATCATCCTGGCTTCCATCACGACCGCGGCGTCCGCACCCAGGCCCGTGCCGCGCAGCAAGTCTTGGATGTCCCTGAGCCGCACCGGCGATCGGTTCAGCAGGTACTCACTCTGTCCCGAGCGCGACAGCCGGCGCGTCACGAGCACCTCCTGGTACGCGATCGGGAGGGTGCCGTCCGTGTTGTCGAACACAAGCGAGACTTCCGCGACGTTCACCGGGCGGCGGCCGGTCGAGCCCTGGAAGATCACGTCCTCCATTTTGCCGCCGCGCAACAGGCGCGGCGATTGCTCGCCCAGCACCCAGCGCACGGCGTCGGAGATGTTCGACTTGCCGCACCCGTTCGGCCCCACGATGGCCGTCACCCCGGTCTCGAACGGCAACTCGACCGCGCCCGCGAACGACTTGAACCCCGCCAGCTCCAGCCGGGTCAATCTCATGGTGTGGCCCTCATCCGGGTGACGAGCTTGGCGCGAACGCCGGCACGCTTGAGGCGCGCTTCGAGCACGCCGCCCTGCTCTGGGGTCTCGAGCGCGCCCACCAGCAGGCGGCCGTCGCCGTCCCGCGCCAGGGCGGGGATGCCGCGCGCCCGCAGCTCGTCCGGGGTGGTGCCGCTCACCGCGTACGAGTAGGGCGCCCGCAGCACGTCGCCCTGTCCGCGTTGGGCGAGCCGGCGATTCCACAACGTGGCCCGCACGGCGACCGCCGAGTCGCGCGTGCGATACCCGCCCGCGAGCACTCGATACCAGACGGTGCCCCCCCGCCGCGGACCGAGTGTCACTGGGGTGACGAACGGTGTGATGCGCTCGGCTGTGAGCCGGTCGGCGAGCGCCAGCGCGCGGTCGAGGCGTGCGTAGGCCGCGAGCTGCACGGTCCAGGCGAGGGAATCGACGCGCGGCTGCGAGGGGGCGGGCGGAGCTGGAGCCGGTGCGGGGGTGGGGGCGGCGCGTACGGCGGCGTTGGGTGCGCGGTGTTCCGCGCCGCGGGCCAGCAGCGCCCACCCGCCGGCCGTGCCGGCGACGAGCGTCGCGGCGATGACTACGGGCCGGGTCCGGCGGTGCGACACGCCCGCCCGGAGGCCCGGACGCACCGCCGCCGAGATCCGGCCTGGCGGCGGCGCAATGGCTCGCGGATCGGGGGCCGGTGTCGCGAGCGGCGTCCACCGTTCCCGTACCACGCCGAGCAGGGGGATGCCGCGCTCCATCGCGGCGGTGATCCCCTGGCCGATCGACGACTCGGGCTCGTAGCCGTCGGCCGAGAGCACGATCAGCCCGTCCGGCACGGTCGACAGGCGCGCCAGCGCGCCGGCGGAGAGATACAACAGCAGCAAGGCGTCTTCCGAGCGGAAGCCGCCGTGCAGCTTGCGCCAGCGGGGATTGGCGAACAGGTCGCCGGCGTGTGCGGTGACCGTCCCCGCGGCGATGAAAAACACGCGGTCGACCTCATGCGCCGCCTTGTTGAGGGACACGTCGTACTCGAACGCGTCCACGATGCCCTCGGCGGGGCTGAGGCCGACCACTTCGTGCAGCGTGGGACGCTCGAGCCACAGGTCGACGAGCGCGACGCGGCGGTCACCCCGGGCCGCTGCGCGCGCCACGTCCCACGCCGCCCCCGCGGCCCACACGTGGTCCCCGGTTGCCGGTACCAATGCCACGAGCGCCTGTCCGGTCAGGAGCGAGGGCACAAGGGCGTCGAGCCGCGAGCGCGGCAGAGGACGACCGCTCACGGCGTCGGCTGGTAGATCCAGAAGGGGCGGCCGAGCTTGCGCCCGATCGCCTCGGCTTGGGCGCGCGTGGGATAGGGTCCGAGCACCACGCGGTAGCCGTCGTCGGGATTCTTGGGTTGGAGCACGCGCGCCCCGAGTCCGGCTCGCGTGAGCTGCTGCGCCATCTCCGACGACCAGGCCTCGTTCTGCGATGTCGAGACCTGCACATACATCGGACCCTCGGGCCCCGCCGTGTCCGCGGCAGTCCCCTGATCCGCGGGCGCGGCGGCGCCGCCATCGGCATCGGCGAACGCGCCGCGGTAGCCGCCTCGGGGCCGCCACGCCGTGAGCAGCCAGACGTCCGACGCCCCGCCCTTCACACGCCCCGCCTCCGCGAGTGAATCGGGCCGGTAGGAGACAATGTCGTCGCCCCGCGGTACGATCAGCGCGCCGTCCGGCCCAATCGCCGGGAGGTCCACACGCCACGTGGACGGTACCGACCCCACCAGCCGCTTCACGGGTAGATCCACCACCCATACCGAGTCTCCACCGGTCGGCTTGGCCAGGAGCCAGCGCCCCAGCGGGTCCAGCCGGATCGTCTCGGCGGGCAGCGGTAGCGCGACGCCGTCGATCTCTTCCCGATCGAACCGATCGATCGCGGCGAGCCCCGGCTCCGTGCGCCGGGCGACGTAGATGCGGTGGCCCGAAGGCGAAAACACCAGCGCGCGCGGGTGATCGCTCAAGGCGATGAACGTAGCGTCGCGCCGGCCCAGGGGATCCATCAGGAGAACGCCCGAGTCGGTCGCCACGGCCACCACGTCACCCCAGCGGGTCGCGGCGACGTCGCTGCCCGCCGGCAGGGGCCGGCTGGTGGGGGGCTGATCGGCGGCGGCGGTGATGAGCTTGGGCGGGTCGGCGGCGACGAGCCGTTGGTCGGCGGCCCCGAACAGCTGCTGCGGCACCGCCGGCAGAGGCTGTGGCCATGCGACCCGCACGCGCCGCGCCACCGACACCACGCGGCCCTTCGCGTCCACCGTGTACAAGGTACCGTCCGGGCCGAGCGTTGCCTGCTCGATGGCCGTCGCGACCGTGTCCACGCGCGCGCTGCCGAGATCGAGCGCGAGCACATCGCTCTTGAGCGTGGTGTCGCTCTTCGCTTTCGCGCCCTTCCGCTTGCTGGTGGTGTCCCGTTGGGGCGTGGTGACGTAGAGGAACTCCGCCTCCGGGTCGAGCCCGATCACGCGCCGTACCTGGGGCAGCCGGCCGCGGATCGCGGTCGGGATCTCGACGAGGCTCGGCAGGCGGTACACGCGGGGAACCCCGCCCTTGGCGGGGATGCGGATCGCCACCCCGGCGGTGCGGGCCGCTCCGGCGGCTGCCTTGCTAACTGCTTGTTTTACCTGTGGTTGGGACGATGCTGCGGCAGGCGCCCGGGACCGGCAGCCCCAGAGCGTCAGGCTGATGAGGACGAGGTACGATCCGCGGATACGCAAAAGGCCTCGCCGGACAAGATAGGCAACCGGCGAGGCCAGGACAAGTGTTTTAGCCGTGCGGAGTTAGAACGTCGGCCCAAGACTCACTGTCCAGTAGGCGTTGGGGTGGTCCGGACGATTGATCGGCTTGGTATAGTCGAACCGCAGCACCACGAAGCCCAGGAAGTTCATGCGGATCGAGCCACCCCAGCTCCTCAAGGGCGTGCGGTAGACCTCTTGATCCTGGGTCCCGCGGTTCCACACGACGCACGAGCCCGGGGACCCATCGCACGACGTGCCGTTCCAGGCGAGTCCTATGTCGTAGAACAGAGCGCCTTCGATGGGCGGCAGGCCCACGGGAAGGAATCCGAGCACCAGGCTGCGCGTGAGCGGGAAGCGCAGCTCCGCGTTGAACACGGCGATCTTCGAGCCGATGAGCTGGTCCAGGTTGCTGCAGCCGGTGACTCCATTGCTGCTCGAGCTGGGGTTCAGGCACTCGTTATTGAGGATCGAGCCCGCCGTGTAGCCGCGCAGCAGCTCCGTGCTCCCGAGGTACTGCGGGAACAATTCGGCGTCGCGGCCGAAGCGGCCGAAGAACAGCCCGCGCACCGCGAGCGTGAACGGCCGGAAGAACAAGTAGCGCCGCCAGTCGGCCAATCCCGCGGTGAATCTCCAGTCTCCGAAGCTGGGCGACAGCTCGAAGCGCGAGCGCGCTCCGGCGAACGGCCCGACGAATCCGAACAGCGAGTTGTCGTGTACGAGGGCCACCTGAGGTCCGTAATAGGTGACGGACCCCAGGTCGAGTGTCGCCTCGTCCTGGAACTGACAGAACGAGGGATCGCACAGGAAGTGCTCCTGCAGGACCGACTGGCTGATGTTCGAGAAGTGGCCGCCCAGCTCTACGCGCGTGAACCGGTTGAACGGATAAAAAGCCTGCGCGAACAAGTCGCGGATCACGAACCGCTCGATCTGGGGTGTGAACGTGGTCGTGCCGTCCGTGTTCGGCGTCACGGTCGTCGGCAGATAGAAGTACAGCGGCTGCTGCGACCCGCCGAACGCCCAGTTGAGCCGGTGCGCCTGGTTGATGTAGGCGGCAAGGACCTGTGCCTCGCTCAGCCGCCCGTTCACCGAGCCGGAGAACACCATCGTGTGGTTGCCGAGAATATCCGACAGCGAGATCGCGGTGCCGCCGAAGAAGCCGCGACCGAAATTGTTGCGCTCGTACCCCACGGTCGGCCGGGCCACGTAATCGGGCGTGTAGCGCGTATGGTAATCCTTGAGCGTGAACTCGGTCGTGTCGGGGAGCGCGGGTGAGGAGTCGAGCAGCGCCTTCACCGACACGGGGGCGGGTCCGGCGCCCGAGTCGGAGCTCTGCGGCGCGCTCCCAGTGGCACGGAATCCCGTGGGGGAGCGGTACACGGAGGCGCCGCCGCGTTGCTCCTCCGCGGGCGCGGGCGCGGCCGCCTCACCGGCGGGCTTCGCCGCCTGCCCGGCCTCGTGCTGCTGGGCGGCGAGCAACGACGTCACCGGCATCGTCGCGGGCGGCTGATAGGGCTGCCGCCGCAGCGAGCGGGGGTTGTCCACGGCGTAGACGTTATACTCGCCCTCTTCGTAATAGGCGAAGGCGAGCCGGTCGGCCTCGTGCGCCCAGGAGAGGCAGGGCGAGAGCGGCGTGATGCCCGACACGCCGGTGTACACGTCGGTGAGCTGGAAGATGTTGCCGTCGCCCAAGTCGTACAGGAAGACGTTGCTGATGCCGGAGCGGTCGGAGACGAACGCGAGCGACCGGCCGTCGGGCGCCCAGGCGGGGTCGATGTTCTTCCCCTGATCCATGTGCCCCAGCAGCTCGATCGTGCCCTTGTCGAGATGGAACAAGGCGATCCGCATGTTGCCGAACTTGAGGGCGTCGAAGTCGGTCTTGGGCCCGCGGTCCGTCGCAAAGGCGATCGTCTTGCCGTCGGGCGCCCAGGACGGCTGCAGGTCGGCGTACTTGTCGTTGGTGAGGCGGTGCAGGCCCGAGCCGTCCGCGTTGACCACGAACAGGTCCGAAATGCCGCCGTCGTAGCCCGAGAACACCAGCTCTTTCCCGTCGGGCGACCAGGACGGTGTCGTGAGCCCGTTCAAGGGCAGCGGAATGCGGCGCACCTCCTCGTCCTTCTTCACGTCCAGGATCACGAGGTCGTCGCGATCCCGACGCTTGGCCGCGATGGCGAAGTAGCGGCCGTCGGGCGACCAGGAGCCCGCCGAGTTAATGAAGCGCAGGCTCTCGTAGTTGCTCGACAGGGTGGACTTCACCAGGCGCCGCAGCACCTTGCCCGTCTCCGCGTCGGCGAGATAGAGATCGACGAAGAACGAGTTCTTCTCGCTGAAGTAGGCGATCTGGCGCCCGTCGGGCCTGAGCGCGGGGGCGATGTGCAGCGTGCCCTCCGAGCGCTTGCGTGTGAGCAAGGGCTGCGCGATGCGGCGGGCGCGGTAGTGGTCGGCGAGCTGCGGCAGGTACGTGGTCTGCACCGCGTCGCGCCACCCGCTGATCAGCTCGTCCAACGACACGCCGATGATGCGCTTGAACGCGCCCTCGACGCCTGCGGAGGTGGACGCCTGCAGGATCTGGCCGACCGCCTCGTCGCCCCACTTTTCCCCGACATAGGCCCAGATCGCGTGACCGAAGTAATAGGGGAACACCTCGTCATAGCTCAGCTGCTGCAGCGTGGGGAGGTGGCCCTCCACCGAAGCGTCCCGCAGCCACATGGCGGTGTGGTTGTCGATCGGTCCGACCGAGAGATACTCCGCCATGCCTTCCATGAACCACAAGGGCGGGTTGATGTTCACGTAGGTTTGGATGCCGGCGCCAATACGGCCCCGGCTGAACACGTCGTACTGGAACTGGTGCACCATTTCGTGGCCGACCACGTGCTCCAGCTCTTCGTAGGCACCCGTGAACGGCAGCACCATGCGGTGCTTGAAGAACTCGGTGAAGCCGCCCGTCTCCTCGCCGACGTCGCCCGAGGTGGTGTTGGTCTGCTGGAAGTCGGACTGCGACGCGTAGAAAATGATTGGCTTCCGGCCCTGGAACTGGTGATGCAGCACCCGCGACAGCCGGGCGTACCAGCGCTCGGCGATGCGCGCCCCGTCGAGTGCCGCTGCCCGCTCGGCCGGATAGTAGTAGACTTCGAAGTGTTCGGTCTGGATGATGTGGAAGTCGAAGTTCTGGTACTGCACTTTGTTCTGCCCGAAGTACTGCGCTACCAGCGGCGCCGCGCCGAACAGCGCGAGCGCCGCCACGATCCCGCCCATGCGTCGCATGACCGTCATCCTTTCGACCCGCCCTCGGGTGCGCCCGCCGCGAGCACCGGGGCGTCGCCCCACAGGCGCTCGAGCTGATAGAACTCCCGCAATTCCGGATGAAAAACGTGCACCACGAAATCCACGTAGTCGAGCAGCACCCACCGGCCCTGTCTCAGCCCTTCTACGTGATGCGGCACGACGCCGCGCGGCTCGAGCGCGGTCATCAGGTGCTCCGCCATCCCCCGCACGTGCGCATCCGACGTTCCCGACACGATCACGAAAAAATCTGCCGCGGCGGTCAAGCCACGCAGGTCGAGCACCATCGGGTCGATGCCTTTGCGGTCGACGAGCGCCGCGGTCACGAGCTGCAGCGCCGCCAGCGCATCGCCGCCGGGTCGCCCCGCCGGACGCCCGCCCCGCCTGCTACTCATAGCGCCCCGGTGACGCGTTTGTTCCGTCTTCAATCTGATAGAACACGCCCCACGCGCCGATGCCGGCGTGCGCCGCGATGACGGGCGTGATCGGCGCCACGATGCACGCCTTGGGAGCGTAACGCGCCACCAGCTCGGCCGCCAGCTGCTCGGCGAACGCCGCAATGTCCGCATGCGCGACCCCCAGTCGCAGCTCGCGAGGTCGCCCGGCCAGCGCCCGGTCGAGGTGTTCGAGCAGGCGCCGCCGGGCACCCGCACGGCCCCGGCTGCGGGTCACCGGATCGAGCGTCCCCTCTACGGATATGGACAGGATCGGCTTGATGTTGAGCCGGGACCCGAGCCAGGCGGCCAGCCGCCCCACCCGACCCGAGCGCAGCAGGCGGTCCAGCGTGTCCACGGTAAAGAAGCCCCCGGACCGATCGCGCACCCGCCCGAGCTCGCGCACGATGTCCGCAGCCGCCCACCCCTGGGCCGCCAGTTCAGCCCCGCGCAGCACGAGCAGCCCTTCGCCCAGGCTCGCCGAACGACTGTCCACCACCGTGATGCGGTCGCCTTCGGGATCGAGCCGGTGGGCGGCGGCGAGAGCCCCCGCGTGAGTGCCCGACAGCCGGCCCGAGAGGGCCACCACGACGACCTGCTCCCCGGCCCGGAGCGCGTCGCGGTACGCGTGCTCGAATGCGTCGGGAGTCGGTTGCGACGTGCTCGCATCGTACCCCGCGCGCAGCCGCTCGAAGAACTCCGGCCCCGTGAGCTCTACCCGATCGCGGTACACGCGCTCCTGCAGCACGAGCTGCGTGGGGACGAGCTCGATGCCGTGCTCGACCACCAGCGGATCGGGCAGATCGCACGCGGTGTCCGCGACGAACACGACGGGGCGCTTGGCGGCGACCCGGAGCGCACGCTGCTGCGCTCGCATGTCCTCGGCCTTGGTCGATTCGACGCTGCCCCAGCCCGCCGCCAGCGCGAACACGGCATCCGGGGTGTCCGTGTGTACGTGCGCCTTGAGCAGGTCGCCCGTCTCGAGCACGACGATCGAGCCGCCCAGCGCCCGCAGCGCCCGGCGCACCGCGGCGCCGGGCGGCAGGGTGGAGCCGCGCACCAGCAGCTCGGTGCAGAACCGAAAGTCACGCTCGGGCGCGACGTCGGTCTCGGCGGCGGCGTTCGCGACCACGCGATCCACCGCGCCGCGCGCGGCGTGGCCCTGCTCGATGAGTCGCTTCACCCCGTCGAGGAAGCGGACGAACCCTTTCGCGCCGGCGTCCACGACGCCCGCCGTCTTGAGCACCGCGAGCAGCTCCGGCGTACGCGCCAGGGCCCGCTCCGTCTGGTCCACGAGGCGACGCATGAACACCTGCAGGTCGGGCTCATCCTCGGCGCGGGTCGCCTCGGCCGCGGCCTCGCGAACCACGGTGAGAATGGTCCCCTCGACCGGCTCGTCCAGCGACGCCTGCAGGCGCTCGAACCCGCGGACCATGGCCCGGGCCAGATCGTGCGGGCTGGCGCGGGTGAGATCGCCGAAGCCCTCGTCGAGCCCGAGCAGAAACTGCGACAACATCATGCCGGAGTTGCCGCGGGCGCCGCGCACACTCGCCTGGGCCATCGTAGCGGTGACCTGCGGCAGGGGGGCGTCCCCCAAAACGCGCAGCGCCTGTGCCACCGCGCGCAGCGTGAGGCAGAGGTTGGTCCCGGTGTCGCCGTCCGGGACCGGGAAGACGTTGAGGCGATTCAGCTCGTCGCGTCCCGCCGCCACCCAATCGGCGGCGGCGAGCAGGGAACGACGCAGTCGGGGGCCGTCGATGTAGGCGATGCCGATGCCCGCAGTCACTCGTGGCGCTATTCCTTGACGACGGTCACCTGGATTTCGGGGCGCACGTCGGGGTGCAGCTTGATCCCGACCCGGAACTCGCCCAGCTCGCGGATCGGCTCGGGGAGATCCACCTTACGCTTGTCCACCTTGATCCCAAGCTCCTCGAGCTTGCGCTGCACGTCACCCGCCGTGACCGAGCCATACAGCTTGTCCTCCTCGCCGACTTTGACGGCGAAGCTGAGCCGGACCTCGGCGATGCGCGTGGCCTCGGTCTCGGCGGCGCTCTTCTCGTCGGCGCGCTGCCGGGCGATCCGCTCGGCCTCGTACGCGATCTTCTTCTTGTTCGCCTCGGTGGCCGGGTAGGCGAGCCCCTGCGGCAGCAGGTAGTTGCGGGCGTAGCCGTCCTTCACCTTCACGACGTCGCCCGCGGCGCCGAGGTGCTGCACGGTTTCACGCAGGATCACTTCCATGGGTCGAGTTCCTTAAGAGAAGATTGCGCGGAAACGGTTCACGCCGGCGCGGGCGTCGGCGGGCGCGCCGCCCGCGTGGCCCGCCAGGCCAGCGCGAGCGCGACGAGCGTCTCGAGCACGAGCCACACGGGCCAGCCGGCGGCGAGCAGCCGCACCGTGGGCTCAAAGGCGGGGTACAGACCCGGGGCGACCTCGATCACACGCCGCATGGCGCCGCTCGCGTCACGCGTCGCCTCCCACTGAGCTTCCTGCCACACGGACGGTCCCACGGTCAGCGGCCCGAGCAGCGCGACACCGGCCGCCGTGTAGAGACACGCCCGCAGCGCGAGCGGCCAGAAGCGCGCGCTGGCCGGGCGCGCCGCGGCGCAGGCGGCGAAGGCCACCGACACCAGCACGATCCAGGCCCGGTCGAGCGCGCCGAGCAACCCGGCCACGGGGCCGAGCAGCAGCGCCACGCCGGCTCCGGCGGCGCCGGCCAGCACGAGCCACTGTACCCGCGATCCTGGTCGCGCCGCCACCCGCAGTGCGGCGAACGACAGCGCCACGAGGCCGAGCCAGCGCCCCACCGTCAGCCGACGTATCCCTTGATGTACGGCAGCAGCGCCAGCTGGCGCGCCCGCTTGATCGCGGTGGCGAGCTGGCGCTGATGCCGCGCGCACATGCCCGACAGCCGGCTCGGGAGAATCTTGCCGCGCTCGGTCAGGAAGCGGCCGAGCGTGCGGTCGTCCTTGTAGTCGAGCACCCGCACCCCGGACTCGCACACAGGACACGTCTTGGCGGGCCGTCTCATGCGTCGTCCTCCTCGATCTCGTCCACGACATCGGCCGCGATGACCGCGGGAGCGGCCGCGGGCTTGGCCGGCAGGCCTTCGGACACGACCACGAGGAACCGCAGCACGCCTTCGTCGAGCTTCACGGCTCGCTCGTACTCGGGGAGTAGCGCCCCCGCGGTCTCGTACTGTGCGACCACGTAGTAGCCGGAGTCTTTCTTCTTGATGGGGAAGGCGAGGGAACGTTTGCCCCATTGCGCGACGTTGGTGATGGTGCCCTTGCCGTCTTTGGTGAGGAGGGCGTGGAACCGCTCCAGCTTTTCGCTGATCGCGGGCTCTTCCAGCGCGGGATCGAAGATGTAGACGGTCTCGTAGCGACGAGCCATGCCACCTCCCTTTGGTCATAGACGACCCGACGCAGGTGCCGCGTCGAGTAGGGATCGCAACAGGGCGGAAAGATAGAACCAGGGTGCAGGGTGGGGAAGGGCGCGTCGCGCGCGTGATGTCGCTCACGAACGCCGTCGCACCACGCCTGCTTTTGAGGCCGCGGCGACACGGTGTGACGACCATCACGCTACGCAGCGCCCCGCTCAATCATCCTTTCGATAAGGAGTTGCGCCGGGGCGCGGTGCCGAGCGCGAAATGGCACCGCTCTTGCCTTACTACGGTGACGAACACGCACCAGGAAGCGACGCATGCAAGCAGCGGGTCTCTGGCTTCGCGCGCGCGCCACACGCGCCGTCGTGGCGACAGCAGGGTTGATCACCCTGTTGGCGCTACAGCCGGAGCCCGCGCGCTTCAGCGCCGTTGCAGCGACGCGGGTTTCGCACGTGCGAGCGCTGGTGCTGTCCGAGCAGGCGCGTCGCTACCTGGTACTGCAGTTTCGGTCCTTCCCGACCGAGTTCATGGGCTGCATGATCGGCGAGATGCACGGGAACGCCGTGATCGTGCACCGGATCGCCCCCGCCGACGTGGATCCCAAGCAGTCCACGGCGACGCGCGTCGTGCCCAACCAGACGTGCGAAGACGCCGGCTGGACCGGGACGGTAGGGGTGATTCACAGTCACCCCAGTGGCGAGCGCTGCTGGTACTTCTTCCCGGGCACGCAGGTGGCCACGTCGGACGCCCAGTCGTTCGGCCGCCAGCCCTATCCGGTGGACGGCATCATGTGCGGTGACCGCGTGGTCTGGATCAGCCGGGACATGGTGCAGCAGCAGGTGCCGCTCGTCGGTTCGGGAGTGCCGTAGGCCGGTCCCCACAGTAAATTCCGGGGTGTGAGGCCCGTTGCACTGAGCAGCCTGCTCATCCTGTGCGTGGGCGCGTCCCGTTTGGCAGGGCAGGTCGGCGACACGACCGCACGGATCGTGGGCACGGCGCGGTCGTCCACCAATGGCCTTCCCATCGCCGGCGTGATGGTCGCGGTACGCGGAGCCCGGGCGTTCGGCGTGAGTGATAGCGCCGGGGTTTTCGCCCTCGCCGGGCTGCCACCGGGACGGCAGACGGTCCGCGTCCTCTACGGCGACAGCCTGTCCTACGACAGCGAGGTCACGCTCAAGCGCGGCAAGACGCTGGCGCTCTCCGTGCTGCTCGACGTCGACGCGGTGGAGCTGAGTCCAATCGTCGTCGAGGCGCGGAGCTGGCGCGCCGACCGCAGCCTGGCCGGGTTCTACGACCGCAAGAAGTGGCGGTTCGGCCGGTTCTACACGTTGGCCGACCTCGAGCGCCGCAGCGGGCTTTCGCTCCGGAGCCTGTTGAGTGAAACGGGGGTGCAAGTCCGGTGCGGCATCGGACCCTGCCTGCCCATCGGTGGGGAGCTCTGGCGGCGCTGCGTCCTGACGTTGTTCCTCGACGGGATGCAGCTGCCGGCCGATTTCCTCGAGACGATACGGCTCGACGATCTCGCCGGGGTCGAGGTGTACAAGCGCGGGTTCGACGTGCCCATCGAGTTCCAGCACACCTTTGGCGGCGGCTGTGGGGCTGTGCTGTTGTGGAGCCGGTACTAGACGTTGAACCGGAACAGCAGGATGTCGCCGTCCTTGACCACGTAATCCCGCCCCTCACTGCGCACCAGGCCCTGCTCCCGGGCCGCCTTGTAGGACCCCGCCCGCACGAAGTCCGCGAACGCCACGGTCTCGGCCCGGATGAAACCGCGCTGGAAGTCGGAGTGGATCTCGCCGGCTGCCGCGAACGCGGTGTCGCCCCGATGCATGGTCCAGGCGCGGACTTCGTTTTCGCCCACCGTGAAAAACGTCTGGAGGCCGAGCAAGCGGAACCCGGCGTGAATCAGGCGGTCGAGCCCCGGCTCCGTGACCCCGGCGCTCGCGAGGTATTCGCGCCGCTCGTCGCCCGCCAGCTCGCCCAGCTCGGCCTCGAGCTTGGCGGAGAACAGCACGATCTCCGCTTCTTCGTGGTGCGTCTGGACCGCGGCGCGCAGCCTGTCGAGCCAGGGTCCTCCGCCCGCGGCCAGGTCCGGCTCGTTGACGTTGGCCGCGTACAGGATCGGCTTCGCCGTGAGCAGGCCGAGCTGTCGCAGGAACCGGACGGCCTCCTCGCTCTCGCCCGCCTCGCGCGCGCCGCGGCCCGCGTTCAGCTCCGCCAGCACGCGTTCCAGCACGACGAGCTCGGCCTGGGCGTCCTTGTCACCCGCCCGCGCGGTCTTGCGAGTCTTGTCGAGCCGCCGCTCCACCACCGCGAGATCGGCCAGGGCCAGCTCGCTCGTGATCACGTCGTGGTCGCGCACCGGATCCACCGGGCCCATCACGTGCACCACGTCGGGATCGTCGAAGCAGCGGATCACATGGACGACGGCGTCCACCTCGCGGATGTGCGACAGGAACTGATTGCCGAGCCCCTCGCCCTGGGACGCGCCCCGGACCAGCCCGGCGATGTCCACGAACTCGACCACCGCGGGGACCTTCTTCTTGGGCTTGACGAGCGCGTTCAGCTGTTCCAGCCGCGGGTCGGGGACCTCGACCACCCCGACGTTGGGCTCGACGGTGCAAAACGGATAGTTCTCCGCCGCCGCGGCCCTGGACGAGGTGAGCGCATTGAAGAGCGTGGACTTGCCGACGTTGGGGAGACCGACTATGCCGAGACGCAGCATATCGTCACGTGCGTAGCCATTGCTCGACAGCCGCGATCAGCTCCGGCTGGAGCGTCTCGAGCTGCTCGAGCTGCTCAGGATCGAACGGCGCGAGCACGTACTCGGACCAATCGCTCATGCCCTCGGGAAGCGGGCCCACGCCGATCCGCAGGCGCGCGTAGGCTTGCGACTGCAGTGCCGCCTCGATGCTCTTGAGGCCGTTGTGACCGCCCGACGACCCCTCGCCCCGCAGCCGGAACGTGCCGGAGGGGATCTGAAAGTCGTCCACCAGGATGAGCAGGTCGCTCGCCGGGTTGAAGGCCGGATCGGCGCGCAGGGACGCGAGGGCCGCGCCGCTCGAGTTCATGTGGGTCGTGGGCTTGAGGATGCGGACCGGCACGCCGTCCACCTCACCCTCGGTGAAACGAGCGCGCTCGCCGCGGCGGAACGGGGGGAAGCCCCAGTGCGCGACGAGCGCCTCGGCCAGCCAGAAGCCCGCATTGTGCCGCGTCGCCGCGTACTCTGGCCCCGGGTTGCCGAGGCCGACCACGGCGCGCAAGCGTCAGCTCTCTTTGCCGCCCTTGGGCTTCTCCGCCTTGTCGGGCTTGGCCGGTGCCCCTCCCCCCGCCGCCCCGCCTCCCGCCCCACCCTTGGCTTCGGGCTTGGCGGGCGCGGCGCCCTCGGCCGCTCCCTCGCCCTCTTCCTCTTCTCCCTCGCGCACCTTGCGGATCAGCTCGGGCTCCGCGACCTCGGTCGCGGCCTCCGGGGTGGGCGCCGCCACTTCCTCGGCGCGCGGCGGCACCACGGTCGCGATCGTCAGGTCCGCCTCGGTGAGGATCTTGGCGTTGGGGATGGTCAACTCCCGCACGTGCAGCGAGTCGCCGATCTTGAGCGCGGTGACGTCGAGCTCGACGCGGTCCGGGATGTTCTCGGGCAGGACCTCGATTTCCACCTCGCGGGTGACCTGGTCGAGCACGCCGCCGGCGTTGCGCACGCCGTCGGGACTGCCCACGAGATGCACGGGAACTCGGAGCTTGACCTTCTCCGCGGCGTGGATCTCGTAGAAGTCCACGTGAATGATGTCGGGCCGCAGCGGGTGCCGCTGGATCTCGCGGATCAGCGTCTTCACGGCCGCCTTGCCGTCCACGGCCAGCTCGATGATGGTGCTGGCGGGCTCGATGCCGGTGAGCGCCTTCTCGAGCGCCTTGGCCTCGAGCTCGAGCGGTTGGGTGTCGCGCCCGTGCCCGTAGATCACTGCGGGGACCTTGCCGCGGAAGCGGGCCTGGCGCGCGCCACCCTTGCCAGTCGCCTGCCGGGGGCTCGCCGTGAGAGAGATGGTCTGGGCCATGCGTCAGTCCTCAGCCGTAAGTCGTAAGCGGCAAGTCGTCGAACAGCGAGCTCACCGACTGGTTCGAATGCTCGTACCCGATCGCTTTCGCCATCAGTCCGGCGATCGACAGCACCTTCAGCCTCTCGAAACACCGGTCTTCGGGGATCCGGATGGTGTTCGCCACCACCACCTCGTCGATACACGACGCGCGCAGCCGCTCCACCGCGGGCCCCGACAGGAGCGCGTGGGTCGCGAACGCGTAGATCTTGCGCGCTCCCAGCCGCTGCAGCGCCGCCGCCGCCTCCGTGATCGTCCCCGCCGTGTCGATCATGTCATCGGGGATGAGGCAGTCCTTGTCCGCCACGTCGCCCACGACGTTGACGACCTCGGCCACGTTGGCCGATGGTCGCCGCTTGTCGATGATCGCCAGCGACGCGTTCAGACGCTTGGCGAACCCCCGGGCCATCTTGGCGGACCCGACGTCGGGCGCCACCACGACCGGATCGTGCAGCTGCTTCAGCCGGAAGTAGCTCACGAACACCGGCGCCGCGTACAGGTGGTCCACCGGGATATCGAAGAACCCCTGCAGCTGGTGGGAATGGAAGTCCATTCCCAGCACACGATCCGTTCCGGCGTGCGTGATCAGGTTCGCCATCAGCTTGGCGCTGATCGCCACGCGCGGCTGATCCTTCCGGTCCTGGCGCGCGTAGCCGAAATACGGCAGCACTGCCGTGGTGCGAGCCGCGCTCGCTCGGCGCGCCGCGTCGATCAAAAACAACAGCTCCAGATAGTTCTCCGCGGGTGGGTTGGTCGGCTGAATGATGAACACGTCCCGCCCGCGCACGTTCTCGTCGATCTTGACGAAAATCTCCCCGTCGGCGAAGCGCCGGATCGTCACCGCACACAGCGGCTGCCCCAGGTGCTTGGCCATCTCCTCGGCGAGCGGCCGGTTGGCCGTGCCGGCGAGCAGCAACAGCTGGCTCCGAGAGAGCGAAAGGTCCGCCATGTGAGCCCTGCAAAATAGAAAGCAAACTGCACCACGCCAAGGGGTTGGGGCGCGCTATTTGGGCTTAGTGGGCGTGGCCGGCTTGGTGGGCTCGAGCGAGCGGCTGGCGGGCGTGATGCCGTCCACATCCCAGGTGTTCATGCGGTACACGGTGGCCCCCTCGCCGCCGAGGTGGCGCACTACAAAGCCCGTGGCGGTGGAGTCGAACGTGAGCGACAGGAGGAGGCCACCACGCCCGCGCACGCTGAGGCGGCGTTTGGGACGCAGGGCCTTGGTCGAGTCGACTTCTTTGGGCGCCGCGAACCCCGCGGCCGTGATGGATTTGAGCCGGTCGAGGTAACGGTGCACCGCGCCCGAATCGGTGGCGCCGCCATTCAACGTCCAGGCCTTCCCCGCGCGCTTCAGGTCATACCGGTCCTTGCCGCGCTCGACGTCCAGTGCGGTGATGCTGTCGGGCACGAGGGCGGCGATCCGCTTGTCACGCCAGTCGTCGGCGCGCCGCTCGGTCAGCCCGGCGAGGGGGCCGCGCCAGACGTAGACGTTCGCGTCACCCGGGCGACGGAGGTAGACGCTCTGGTAGTCGCTGGCGCGCGCGCCGACGATCAGCTGCAGCACGGGCTTGCCGCCGTGGAACACGCGCAGCCAGCGGCCAGCGGCGCTGTCGACCTGGAGGCGCCCGAATGACGAGGCGTCCTGCGCCACGAGCTCCGGATGAACGGTGTCCTTGAGGGCCGTGAGCAGGTCGGTCACGTCCACCGGCACGGCCGGATGGCCGTTGACACTCCATGCGGTCGCAGCCTGCTTCGCCAGCACGACCGTATCGGCTCCCTTCACCAGCACGATCGAGTCGACGTCGGCCGGGGAGAGCCGGGGAAGCGCGAGCGACCCGGTCACCGTGTCCGAGCCGCGGGAGAAGAGCTCGCTCCCGCCCCACAGGAGCAGTAGTAGGGCGAGCCCGAGGGCGACCATCTTCAGCTGCTTGGCGCTCATGCCGCCGCTCCCTCGGCGGCGAGCGGTCGATACACCCGCCGCGTCGTCCGGCGCCGGCGCAAGAGACGCGCGATCCCGGCCGCGATCAAGAGCAGCGGCACGCCGATGAGATTGCCGTACTTCGCGGCGCCGCGCGTCACGCTGCTCGAGAACACCAGGGGCGGGGGGGAGCGGTCCTTCGAGCGGATCGCGATCAGGGCGTCGTCCTGGGATAGCCAGTCGATCGCGTTCTGCACCAGCACGATGTTGGTCGGCGAATTGCGGGCGTAGCGGTCGCTCGCGAAGTCGCCACTGCCGATCACCACGACGCGGCCGCGCGGCGCGGCGCCGGACGGCGCCGGGGAGGGCGCCGCGAGCACCGCGACGATCCGCGGCCGCAGGCTGTCACGGCTCAGCGGGCTGCCCGGCTGGATGAAGGCGGTGGTCTCCTGCACCCCTGCCGCCCGGCTGGTCACGAGCAGCGGTGTCACGCCCGCGGCGGCCTTGCCCGTATCGATCTGGCTCGCCCACGGCAGCATCACCGGTCCCAAGTCCGCGTTCACCGGCGAGCGGCGGGTGCTGAGCGCCCGCAGCCAGAACGGATAGGGGATGAGCACCTGGCCGAACTGCGCCGGGATCCCCACCTGCGTGTTGGACGCCAGGTCGTACACCATGTTCGAGGCGATGGAGACACCGTAGGGCTTGAGCAGCTCATTCCAGCCCACCCGCCGCGACATGGCGAGCGGTCCCTGGTCGGAGAGGGTCATGCCGCCCGCCATCACGAGCAGGCTCCCGCCGCGGTCGAGGAACGCTTGCAGCCGCGCGAGCTGGGCGGGATTGAGCGAGTCGGGCGTGCCCGCGACGGCGATCGCTTTCACATCGGGCGCGATCGTCGTGTCGGTGAGCGCGAATGTGGTGACGGTGTGGTTCGCGCCGAGCTGCTCGCGCAGCTCCTCGAAGCTGCGGCGGCCGCGCGCCGCGGCGGCGTCGCTGATCTCCCCGAACGCGATCTTGGACCGCTCCGGGTGGGTCAGCGCCCGGATGTCCGACGTGAGGCGGTACTCAAGGTCGTTGGTCTGCTGGATGAAGGGGATGGTCTTGACGGCGTCGGCGTACCGAACCGCCAGGCCGAGATACCCTTCTTTCACCGACAGCTCTCCCTGACCCAGGACGTTGAACTGTACCGGGGGGATACCGCTCGAGCGGGCCTCGCGCTGGGCGGCGCTGTCGGCCGACGGGTCCTGGATGACGAGCTTCACCTTGCCGCGCCCCGCCGCGCGGTAGTCGCGCAGCAAGTCGTCCACGTCGCGCTGCGTGGATTCGATCTCCTTGGGCAGGGCGCTGGACGCGAACAGCTTGATGGTGACGAGGTCCGGCAGCGTGCGCAGCAGCTGCCTGGTGGCCGGTGCGAGCGTGAACGCCCGGCCGGGCGTCAGGTCGATCCGGCCGCCGATGTTTCCGCCGAGCAGGTTCACGACGACGACGCCCACGGCGAGCAGCACGGTGGCCAGGCGGAGGCGCTTAAGCGCCTCGCCGCGCGCCGTGAGCTTGCGGGAGAGCAGGGCGAAGTACGCGAGCACGAGGAACAGGGCCGCGAGCGTCACGAAGTACACGGCGTCGCGCAGGTCGATCACGCCGCGGGCGATCTGGCTGAAATGCGACAGCACGCCGAGCGCGCCGGCGATCGCGCCGAGGCGGGGCGGCAATCCCACGAGCAGCTGGTCCAGTCCCACGAAGATCAGCAGGAACATCACGAAGACGCCGACTATGAACGCCGTGATCTGGTTCTGGCTCACGCTCGATGCCCACACGCCGACGGCGGTCAGTCCCGCGACGAGCAGGGCCGCGCCCACGTACTGGGCCACGACGATGCCGAGCTCGGGCGCAGTGCCGAGCGCGAGCCCGAGCGGGACCGTGAGGGTGATCGCGAGCGCGATGAGCAGGAACAGCACCTGACCGCAGTACTTGCCGAGCAGCAGCTGGAGCTCCGTGATCGGCTGCGCCAGCACGACCTCGAGCGTACCCGAGCGCATGTCTTCCGCCAGCGCCCGCATCGTCACGGCCGGCACCAGGAACAGCAGCAGCCAGGGAAGGAAGTCGAGCATCGGCCGCAAGGACGCGATGTTGTAGACCTCCACCTCGCGGAAGAACAGCAGCGCGTTCACGCCCGTGAACACGACGAGCAGGATGTAGGCGATGGGCTGGTCGAACAGCGCCTTCAGCTCGCGTCGCGCGATGGTGCGGATCGGGCTCACGTCACCGCTCCGGCTCGCTGGTCAGCTGGTGGAACAGGTCCTCGAGGCTCCCAGCCGCCTGATGCAGCTCGTACAGCGTCCAGCCGCGGGCTTTGGCGAGTCCGAAGATCTCGGGCCGCACATCGGTCGAGCGATCCGCGGTGAGCGTGACCGCCACCCGACCATTCGTCGGCGGGCCTGCCGGACTCACCTGGCGCACGCCGGGGAGCTGGCCCAACGCCTCCGCGACGCCCGTGCCGGCGGCCTCGACGGCGATCTCGACCGCGCCTTCCGCTTGCTGGATGAGCCGCTCCACGGGTCCGTCGGCCACGATCTTGCCGCGGCTGATGATGAGCAGGCGAGAGCAGGTGTGCTGCACCTCCGGGAGCACGTGCGTCGACAGGATCACGGTGCGGTCCTTGCCGAGCGCGCCGATCAGCCTGCGGATCTCCAGGCGCTGATTCGGGTCGAGCCCTTCGGTGGGCTCGTCCAGGACCAGCAGATCGGGGCGGTGCAGGATCGCTTGCGCGAGGCCCACCCGTTGGCGGTATCCCTTCGAGAGTTCGCCGATGGGCCGGTAGTACACCGTCTCGATGCCCGTGCCGGTGACGGCCTCGTGCAGCGCCTGGCGACGCCCGGCGCCGGCGAGGTCTCGCAGGTCGGCGATGAAGCCCAGGTAGTCGCATACCAGCATATCGCCATACAGCGGATTGTTCTCGGGGAGGTAGCCGATGCGGCGCTTCGCCTCGCGCGCCGCGTCGGCGAGCGGTACGCCGTCGAGCTTGATGTCACCCGTGTCCGGCTCGTAGTACTGAGTGATCATGCGCATGGTCGTGGATTTCCCCGCCCCGTTGGGGCCCAGAAATCCCACCACCTGGCCACGGTCCACGGCGAACGAGACCTGGTCCACGGCGGTCACGCCGTCGAATCGCTTGGAAACACCTTCGACTGAGAGGAGAGGCATACAGAGCAGGGAGCGCGTGTATAGGCGGAGTGATGCTAATCACATTGGCCCGCCTTCATCAAGTCCCCCCGGTCCGCGACGGGTGGTGGCCTCCATATCCTCACGGCGCCGCCTTTTCCAGCTGCTCGGCCGCACGCTCGAGCACGTCCGCCGTGGCCTGGAGCGCCTTGCCGGCGGCCTCGATTTGCGCGTCGCCCTCGGACCAGTTTTTCTGCTCGATCGCCTCGCGCACGCCTGGAAGTGTTTTCACGCCGTAGCCCGTGTAGAAGCCGGGCGCATAGACCGCGTGACGATACCACGGCCGGCGTGGCAGTCCGGCCGCGGTCGTCAATGCGCGCTCCGAGCGGAGCAAGGTGGCGTTCACGGACTGCGCGTCCGGCTTGGCCAGGGCCGCGCCGCCATTGGCCTGGGCGCGCCCCAGGGCTTTCTCGTAGCGTTCCGCCGCGCGCGTCAGCGCGTCGGTCGCGTTGTCGAGCGGCGCGAAGTTGAGAAACGGCGGAAGAGCTTCCCTTGCCGGGGGCACGTCGGGCTCGCGCGGATCAGCGGTTGCGGTGAACAGGCCCTCGTCGAGCTCGCGGTTTCGCTCGCGAATCTCGTCCTGCTTGTCCTTCGCGAGCTTCTCCACCTCCTTGGTGTACTTCGCCACCGTCTCGGCCAGCCCGGTGAACTGATAGGGCAGGACTTCGGCATCGGCGAGGCGCAACACCGCGGTGCCCACGGTCTGAGCCAGGGCGCGCCCGTACACGAACGACGTGTCGTCGAAGGTGGTGAACCATTTGAAGTCGTCGTAGATCGAGTGATAGATGCCGCCGCCGCCTTCACCGCCGTAGCCGAGGTTCAACGTGGCGATCCCGACGTGCTGCAGGAACGGCGTGAAATCCGACCCGGACCCGAGGGCGTCGATGCGCAGGTCGGCCCGCTGGCGCGTTTCCTGGCGGGCGTCCGCGGAGGTCGCGTCGGCGATGGCACGGAGCTGGGCCCGCTTCCATACGGTGAGCTTGGTTTCAGGATCTTCGATATCGCGTGCCACGTCGTTGATGAAATTCTCGAGCGAGTGCGAGCCGCCGATGTTCAGGTACCCGCGGTTGTTGGTGTCGCTGTTCAGGTACGCGACGGCCTTGGCGGCCAGCTCGTCGGCATGGGCCTCGACCCACTCGGTCGAGCCGAGCAAGGCCGGCTCCTCGCCGTCCCAGGCCGCGTAGATGATGGTGCGGCGCGGCTTCCAGCCCTGCTTGAGGAGCTGCCCGTAGGCGCGCGCCTCTTCCAGCAACGGCACCAGTCCCGAGATCGGGTCTTCCGCGCCGTTCACCCAGGCGTCGTGATGATTGCCGCGGATCACCCACTCGTCCGGCGCGACGGCGCCCGGGATGCGCGCGATCACGTCGTACAGGGGCTTCAGACTCCAGTCGGACTTGACCCGCAGATGCACGCGGGCGGGCCCGGGACCGAGGTGGTAGGTGATGCCGAGGGCGCCGCGCCACTCGGCGGGCGCCATGCGACCGCGCAGCGCCGCCAGCAGCGGCTGCGCGTCGCCGTAGGAAATCGGCAGCACGGGAATCTTGGTGATCGTGGGGGCTTCACTCACCGCCAGGCGCTTGGCGTCCTTGGTCGCCCCGATCCCGGGGGTGAGCGGATCGCCGGGATAGAGCGGCATGTCCATGACGCTGCCGCGCTGCACGCCGTCCTTGGGCCGCCACGGACCCTGCGGGTACACCTCGCCATGGGCGTACCCGTCCTCCCGCGGATCGGAGTAGATGATGCAGCCCACGGCCCCGTGCTCGGCCGCGACCTTGGGCTTGATGCCGCGCCACGATCCGAAATAGCGCGCGATCACGATGGCGCCCTTGACCGAGATGCCCATGCGCTCGAGCTGCTCATAATCGGCGGGCACGCCGTAATTCACGTACACCAGCGGGGCGGTGACGTCGCCGTCGATCGAGTAGGCATTGTAGGTCGGCAGCTGCTCCGCCTGCTGACTCGAGGTGGGGTCGCCCGCGACCGGGGGCTCCTGCAGCTTGGCGACGAACTTCGTGGGGGCCACCAGCTCCACCACCCGCTCCTTGGGCGTGGGAAACAACACGTCGAACGTCTCGATCCGCGCGTCCAATCCAAAGCTCTTGAACTTGGCGAGGATCCACTCGGCGTTGTCCTTGTCGTACGGCGAGCCGACGTGGTGCGGCCGCGCCGAGAGGCGGCGCATGTACTCGCGCAACGAGTCGGGCGACGGGATAGCGCGGAGCTTGGCCTCCCAGTCCCGCTCGGCCTTCGCTGCGTCGGTGGAGTAGCCGCGCAGGTCGGTGGTAGGGGAGGGAGCGGCGGCGAGGAGCAGCGCGCCGAGGGCGGAGGCAACGAGCGCGCGGGCGATCGTGTGCATGCGGGACGAGACCTCGTTTGCAAGAAGGAACGTTGACGGGCGGTGCAGCGCGAAAAGTTGCATCGCTGCAGCAGTCGATGCCACCCCCGGGCCGCCCTGGCCGCGGTTGCGCATGGAACCCCTCCTCACCCGCCGCTTGTACCAAGGGCGGGGCACCATTGGGGAAAGGTGCCGCACTCACCACTTAGCAAGGGAGGCATCATGAATCGAACGATCCTGGCGGCCACCCTGGCCGCCGCCTTTGTATTCTTCACCAGTGCCGTGAGCTCCGCCCAGGCGATGCAGGGGGAACACGTCACGGAAGCGGTCAAGGAGACCCAGGCCGCGATCGATGCGGGAAACTCGGGACAGAAGGACCTCGTGGTCCAACACGCGCAAGAAGCGTTGACGCACGCCGAGGCGGCCGAGAAGGAGCATCGCAGCCCCAAGCTTGAGGCTGCCATCAGGAATCTCCGGCAGGCCGTGAAGCAGGGGAAGTCGGGCAGGGTGGAGGTCGCCAAGAAGGCGGCGCAAGCCGCGCTGCAGAAGCTGCAGGCCTGACGCGGCGTCGGGACAAGACGGCGTCCGTGCGCGAGCAGTGGCGCACGGATGCCGTTTCGCGTTCCTGCTACGGGTATTCCAGCTCGCGCCGGGTGTACGCCTCGCCCCGGTGAATGACGAGGGCGATGTCGCGCAGATGCCGAATGTCGGCGAGGGGGTCGGCGTCCAGGACGAGCAGGTCGGCCACAGCGCCGCCGGTGACGGTTCCCGTGCTGTCGAGGTCGAGCGCCCGCGCGGCGTTGCGCGTCGCGGCGACGAGGACATCACGCGGTGCGAGCCCCGACGCCTGCATCGCCTCGAGCTCCCGGAACACCGACGCGCCGTGCAGCGTGAGCGGGTTCCCGGCGTCGGTTCCGAGCGCGACGGGGATGCCGGCGTCGAACACCCGCTTCAGGTTCAGGGCGCCCTGGTCGTGGCGGCGGGTGCGGCCGAGTCCGGGCGCAAGGGAGCGGACGATGCGGCCGAGCCGTTGCCGGATCGACAGCGGCGCGCGCTGCGCGAGCGCGACCGTATCGGTGGCGAACGCCTTGGCGCGCGTCGCGCGATCGACGCACCGCAGCGCCCCGCGGTCAGGCAGGAAGTGGCGCGCCGTCACCTGGCCATAGCCGTCCGGCACGGTGAGCGTGGGCACGTAGATCGCCCCCGCGCGGCGGGCGAGCGCGAGAAACTCGTCGTCCACCGGTGCGGACCAGACCGAGTGCACCAGCACCCGCGCTCCCGCGCGGAGCGCGTCCTTCGCCTCCCACAGGCCGGTGGCATGGACGATCAGCGGCAGCCCGACCTTGCGGGCTTCGTCGCCGGCGGCGTGCACCAGCGCCGACATGCGCGCCGTGTCCGGCGGCTGGGGCGGCATGATGTACCACACTTTGATGGCCGCGGCGCCCCATGCCTTGTGAGCGCGGACCGCCTGACGCACCGTGGCCTCGTCCGCCATATAAATGAACTGGCGTTGATCGGGCAGGTTGAGCCAGGGGTCGATGGTCGAGAGCAGCGGCCCGGCGGCCACGACGCGCGGTGCGGTGGTCGAGCGCCCCGTGCGTGTCTGGAGGTCGAGCGTCCAGGGGTAGCCGCCCACGTCGAACACCGAGGTGACGCCGCTGCACAGGTAGGAGCGAAAGAATCGGTCCGGCCGCCGGTGCAGCTCTGCCTCCACCGTCTCATAGGGGTAGCGGGCTCGCAGGTCGAGGGCGTCCGGTCGGCCGTCCACCCAGCCGGTCTGGGAGAAATGCACGTGGGTGTCGATCAGGCCCGGGACGATCCATTTGCCGGTGGCACGGATGGTGTCGGCGTCGGGGGGAACGGGGCAGCTCATGCGGGCGCCGGCGCATGCGATGCGACCGTTCCGCGTCACGACCACGGCGTCGCGCACAGGGGCGGCGCCCGTCCCGTCCACCAGCGTCGCCCCGACGATCGCCAAGGGCGGTGGCGTCGCGTCCGGCGTGGGGAATGCGGTGGTGACCGCGATCTTCCATCCCTCGGGTGTGCGAACGAACACGCGCTCGCTCACGCCGGGCACGCTGCCGCTCGAGTCCACCACGCGGTAGCGGTACGCCCCGTAGACCACGTCGGGCGTCACCGGGACGATGCGAAACTGGGTGGCTACGAGGGTATCTGGCCACGAGGTACCCACGCCCGCGGCAAAGGTGTCATAGCCCTGGCGCAGACCGTCTGGGCCGACGCGCGCGAGTGCGGGGGTGTGGAGGTAGTGCGAGAGATAGGCGGCGCGGTTGCGGGAATGAATGGCCGCGATGTTACCGCGAAAGGCGTCGAGCGGCGTGTTCTGGGCGAGGAGGGGCGTGGTCCAGGCGAGGGTCGCGAGAACGAAGCGATTCATGAAATTGGCCCCGGTGGATTCGAACCACCATTCCCAGATCCAAAGTCTGGTGTCCTGCCGTTGGACGAGGGGCCAGCGCGACGGCAAGAATCTACATTATGACCCCGTAAGCCGTAGGGGCGCAGCATGCTGCGCCCCTACACGACGTCTCAGGTCAGGCGTTCCTTGCCGAGTCCAAAGATTTCCCAAGGCCGACGTTGCGGGCGCACCACAGTTGCGCGCACCGAGTCGGGATTGTACGGTAGGGTCGAACACCACCCGAGGAGGTGGGGCCGTGAGTCAAGCAAACGGCCACAAGCGAAGCGAAACGCTCGCTCGCCTCGGCGACTGAGCGGCAAGCCCCCGAGGGTCGGCTAGGGCCTCTCGGGGGCTTCTGCTTGTGGGAGGTCGTTCACGGCCCCAGCACCACCCCCTGCGTCTGCCCGTGCTTGGTGTCCACGTCGTAGGCGCGGTTCCTCGCCCGCCCGTCCGCCACGATCTGCTCGGCCACGCGCGACGCCTCGGCGGAGAGCAGGTCGCAATTCATCCCACGCAGCGGGGTGAGCGCGGCGAACACCTCGCGGGCGTTGCGCTCGGCGATGGTGCGGTGCCCGGCCTCGTGCAGCCGGACCGCCTTCACGTAGCTCTGCCACGCCTTCACGACCTCGGGGGACGCCGTCGCCTGTGGCTTCCAGCGCGGCAGGGTGATCGCGACGTTGAGCGTGACCTTCACATCGCGCAGGACGCAGCCCTCCGGACGTGACGTCGCCGCGTAGCCCCACTCGATACTCCACACGGTCAACGCGTCCCGCGACTTGCCGCTCTCGTCCTTGGGGCCGAGGCGGTTGATCTGATCACGTAGCGCGCCGGTGCTCGATCCATCGATGTCGTAGTACTGCTCGGTTGCGACGATCGACGGCCGGGCCGCGGTGGGGGCGCCGGGGGCCGCCGCGGGCACGGGTGGGGGAGCGACCTCGGGCGACGAGGACCCGCACGCGTAAGCGAGGGCGACGACTGCGAGCGTTGCCGTCCGCATGCCGGCGCTACGCCAGGGTGATGTCGTGCTCGATCACCAGGTTCAGCGGCAACCCCTGGATCTCGAGCCGGGCGCGCGCCTTCAGGGTCTCCGTACCCTTGAGCTTGCCCGAGCGCACGGCCGCGTCGACGCTCTTCTCGATCTCGCGCTGCGCGTCGACGCCGAAGTGCTTCAGGAATTTGCGGACGGAAAGATTGAACGCCTCGTCGTTCATGGGGTCACCTTGAAGACTTGATCATGCTGCCGCGTGCGCTCGGTCACCTGAATCGCGACCTCGTCGCCGACGTTCGCCTGCGGAACCTTCTGGTGATTCAGTTCCATCGAAACGATCGACGCCGTGAAATCGGTGGTGTGTCCGTGGAACCGAAGGCTGTCGCCCACGGCCAGGGTGCCCTCGGTCACCCGCACCACGGCGACACCCGGTCCTTTGAAGTAGTGCACCACGGTTCCCACTAGTTGCTCCGGCATCCTTGAAAAAAGCGGTCCCGCCGTCGACTAGGGAAGGGGCTCCGGCCCGCCCGCGGGCACGGCCCTGGTCGTGGTGTCGATGAGCCGCTGCTGCTTCTCGCCCAGCTGCATCCTGGCATCGTCGCGCAGCCGCTCGCTCGCGTATACCGCGGCCACGGCGCTGCCCGAGCCGCACAGCCGCACCCAATAGGGGTGCGTGGCGGCGAGCCGCTCGAACAGGGCCCGCAGCGGAGGATGCTTGCCGAAGACCGGAATCTCGAAGTCGTTCCCGCCCAGCCGCCCGATGCTGCCCCAGGTCGCGAACGCGTCTTGGGTGAGCACGACCGGGCCGTGCACCGGCGGCTCCGGATTGAGCTGGTCCCACCAGCGGTAGGCATCGGGCGTGGCGACGCCCAGCGTGGGCACTGCGAGGAGGATCGGCGCGGGGGGTGGCGGCGTGAGTCGGAACAGCCGCTCGCCGCGACCCCACGCCACGGCCGCGGGCGCGCCGCTCGCGAAGAACCCCACGTCGGCGCCGAGCCGGGCCGCGCAGTGGAGCAGCTCGGGGCGCGGCACGGCGTCGCCCGCCAGCGCGTTCACGGCATGCAGCGTCGCGGCCGCGTCGCTCGACCCGCCGCCCAGACCGGCGCGAACGGGGATGCGCTTGGTGAGCTCGATCGCGACGCCGAACCTGTGACCCGTCGCGTCGAGCACGGCGCGCGCCGCGCGGACCGCGAGGTTCTCCTCGGCCGGGCCCAGGTCAGGCCCGTGGACCGTGAGCGCGACGTCCCCCGCTCCCGGAGAGCGTGATACGGTCACCTCATCGGCGAGCTCGAGCAGCGCGAACGCGGTCTCGATCTGGTGGTAGCCCCCCGCCTCCCGGGCCAGAATGCGGAGGAAGAGATTGACCTTGGCGTGAGCGGAGGTGCGGACGCGGTCCGGGGGCGATGCCACGCTCAACCACCCGTCGTCGCCGCGGTGCGGAGCTCGCCGAGGCGCAACCGCAGCTGCGAGAGCGAGTACAGCCCCAGCAGCGTGATCGGCAGGAACGTGCTCACGTGATAAGCGACGGCGTAACTCACGGCGCGAGTCGCGTCGATGCCGTACAGGCCGAGCGTCGCCCGCGTCGCCGCCTCGAACACTCCGACAAATCCAGGTGAGCTCGGCAGCGCGACGCCGAACCCGATGATCCCCTGCAGCAGGAACGCCCCCACGGCGGGCACGGGCAGCCCGAACGCGCGGAAGCACACGGCAAAGGCCGCGGCGTTCACGAGCCACAGCACCACCGACCAGAAGACGACTGCGGCGAAGCGGCCCGGGTTCTTGAGCACCTCGAGTCCCGCGACCAGTCCATCGGCTATCCGGGTGATCCGATCCGCGAGGCGGGCGGGCAGGACGGCGTGCGTCGCGCGACCGAGCAGCGCGAGCCAGGGCGCGGGGCGATGCACCACCAGCACCGCCACCACCAGCACGACCCCAAAAAAGGCGGCCGCGGTCGTGGTGATCGCGGAGACGGACGTCCGGCCGATGTCGGCCTGGTGGGGAAACGCGGACGACGCGATTGCGACGCTCATCAGGCTCACGAGCATCAACCCGTCGAACACCCGCTCCACCCCCACCGATGCGAGGGCCGTCGAGAAGCGCACCGGGAGCTGGCGCGACGCCACGTAGGCCCGCGCGAACTCGCCGGCGCGCACCGGGAGCAGGTTGTTCGCCATGAAGCCGATCGCAGTGGCGTGCCACAGCGCGCCCACGGGATAGGGGCCGCCGCCCACGTCGCGCAGGATGAGCCGCCAGCGAACGGTGCGGATCGGGAACGTGAGGGTCGCGAGCGCGACGGTCGCGAGGATGAGCCCGCGGTCCGCCCGGCGCACGCCGTCCACCAGATCGCGGGCATTAACGCCGTGCAGCGCCCACGCCAGGAGCCCGAGCGTGATCCCGAGTCCCACGATCCACGCCCAGCGCGAGGCGACGGCGCGGTTAGGAGCGAGCGGAACCGGGATTGGGCTCGAGGGCGAGGGCAACGAGGTCGCAGACTTCGTCGACGAGGGCGAGGAGCGAGTCGCCGGTCGCCTGCCGCGCCGCGGCGCGCAGCTCCTGGGCGCGCGCCAGCGCGCGGTCTCCACGGTATACCAGGCTGCGGACGTCGACCACCGCCGGCTCAGGTTCCGTCGAGGGCGAGGCGGGCGGAACGGTCGCCCGGGGGCCGGCGAACAGCTCCTCCAGTGACGCGGGGCCGATCCCGCCCCCCGACAGCCGCTGATATGAGGTCCAGGAGCCCACCAGGTCGGCCGTCTCGGGCACCGGTTCTTCGGCCCGCGGCGTCGGCGGGTGGGGGGGGGAAGGGGGAGCGGGAGCGGGTGGGGGAGAGGAAGCGACTGGGCGCGGAAGCGGCGCCGGTGCGCCCGGCTTCACGGCGCGGATCGCCGTCGTGATCGCATCGAGCTCCGCCGCGAGCGCTTCTTCATCGCCGCCGCCCGAGCGCGCCAACACGTCGCCGGCGCGGCGGAGCTCGGCGGCAATGGCGGCCGGACTCGTGACCGCGACGCCGGACGCGACGGCCTCGCGCGCGGCGACCGCGAATTGCGCCACCCGGTCGGCGAGCGCACCGCCGCCGGCGTTGGCGAGCGCGCGGAACGTGGTGCCGAGCGTGTGGGCGCGCAGCTCGCGCTGGGTCGCGGACGGCGCGCGTTCCAGCGAGTCGGCCGCCTGGCGCAGGTGGTCGCCGTGGCTCACGAGCTCCAGTCGGCCCAGGGTCGAAGGGCGGGCGGCGGGAATGCCGCGGGACACGATGTGCGGGCCCGAGTCGCTGTAGTAGAGCGTCCCGATCGACACCACGTCGGGCTCGCTCTCCATGAACCGGACGAGCTGAGCGGCGAACTGGCGGAAGTCCGGACCTTCGGGGTCGGGGCGGCCGCGCTCGGCGACTTCGCGGGCGGCCCGGGCGATCGCCGTGGCCCCGGCCTGAAACAGCTCGCTCACGTGGGCAGGCGGGTCGATGCCGGCGCGCGACAGCTCGGCGATGGCGCGCTCGATCCCCTCGAGCAGGTCGGGGAGCGGCGGCAGGTCGTTCACGGCGGCGAGACCGCGCAGCGGCTGCAGCGCCCGCAGCACGTGCTGTAACGGGTCGTGCGCGAGCGGGTTGGCGCGCAGCGCCTGGGCCGCCCGGTCGAGCGTGCTCGCGATTGCCGCCCCTTCGCGGGCCACGAACGCCCGCGCGCCCGCGTCCAGGCCCAAGGCCTCCGCGGCCCGCACCTGGGCCGAGGGCCGCCCGGCGAGCTGCTCGAGCTCCTGCGCGAGCGCTTCCGCCTTGGCGGTGTCGGCGTCGCTCCAGGCCGGCGCGCGGCGTACGAAGATCTTGAGGTCGTCCACACCGCGGACCGCCAGTTGCTTGGTCTGCGCATCCCAGGCCCGCCGCCCCTCGCGCACCGCCCGTGCGAGGGCCTCGAGCGCGGCGGCGGTGCGCGCGATGGCGTGGTGGTTGGCCATGAGCGCGCTGCCGCGCAGCGCCCGAGCCAGGCGGACCAGCTCGTCGGCGTTGGGGCTGTCGCTCGCGGCGAGCAGCCCGTCCAGCCGCTCGAGGTACTCCCCCGCCTCGAGGGCGAAGAAGTCGGACATGCCGAGCGGTTTGGGGGGAGGTCCGGTCATGGCGCTACCAAGCTAAGCCTTTCGGGCCTCGTCGACCAACTGCCGCATGCGGCGCACCGCCTCTTCCATCCCCCAGAACACCGCGTTGCTGACGATCGAGTGCCCGATGTTGAGCTCCTCGATCGCGGGGATGGCGGCGACGGGTTGCACGTTCTCGTAGGTCAGGCCGTGTCCGGCGTGGACCGCGAGGCCGCGGGCGCGGGCGTGGGCCGCCACGCGCTCGAGCGCCCGCAGCGCGGCGTCGCTCTTGCGCCACGTGCGGGCGTAGCGGCCGGTGTGCAGCTCGATCGCGGGCACCTCGAGCTCGGCGGCCCGATCGATGGTCGCGCGGTCGGGGTCGATGAACAGGCTCACGCGGATGCCGGCGCGCTTCAGGTCCCGCACCGCCGCTCCAATCTTACGGTTGGGGCCTTGCAAGGCGAGACCGCCTTCGGTCGTGATCTCCTGACGTCGTTCGGGGACGAGCGTCGCCTGGAACGGCGCGATGCGCGCCGCGATGCGCACGATCTCGGGTGCCGCCCCGAGCTCGAGGTTCAGCACGGTGCGCACCGACGCGGCGAGCGCGCGCACGTCGGCGTCCTGAATGTGGCGCCGGTCCTCGCGCAGGTGCACGGTAATGCCGTCCGCGCCGGCGCGCTCCGCGGCCGCCGCGGCCCGCACCGGGTCGGGCTCGTCGGTGCGGCGCGCTTCGCGCAACGTCGCGACGTGATCAATGTTGACGTAGAGCCGCATGCCGTCTTACCTTCGGGTCACTCCGACCCACTCGAGGAACGTCCGTGAGACCACGACTGATCCCGTTCCAACTCGCTTGCCCGGGAACCTCGTCTCGGTCGAGAAAAGTTGGAACGGGACTGACCGTGCTCGTCGCGCTGGGCTGTCTTGCGTGCGGTGGGGGAGCCGGCCCGGGGAAGCTCGCGCCACAATCGCCTCAGGAGACGCTCGCGCAGTTCATGTCGGCGGTGAAGGCGAACGACCTCGGGCGCATGCAAGAGCTGTGGGGCAGCGAGCGCGGGGCCGCCGCCGACCACATGAAGAGCTCGGACGTGAACCAGCGGCTCACCGTCATCCAGATTTATCTGAACCACGTCGGCTACCGCGTCATCGAGGGCCCGCTCCCCGTGCCCAACAAGCCAGACCGCCGCGTGTTCCGCGTGGAGCTGCAGCGCTCGACGTCGTGCACGGTCGTCGTGCCGATCGAGGTCGCGCTCACGAAGGGCGGTCGCTGGCTCGTGGTCGGCACCGATCTCGCGAGTATCCCGAACCCGGCGTCGCCGTGCAAGAGTTGACGTCGCGGGAACTTGGGGAGCCCGTCCCGGGTTTCTACTCGGTCAGCTCCACCAAGATGCCGGCCGTCGTCTTCGGATGCACGAACGCGATGCGCTGGCCGCCAGCGCCCCGCCGCGGCACCTCGTCGACGAGACGATACCCCGCTGCCCGGCAGCGCTCAAGCGCCCGGTCTAGATCCGGCACGCGGTAGCAGACATGATGGATGCCCGGGCCGCGCTTGGCGATAAACTTCGCCACCGGGCCGTCCGGATCGCGGGGCTCGAGGAGCTCGACCTGGACGTCGCCCAGCGCCAGGGCGACGATGGTGGCGCCATCGGCCGTTTCCGGATGCCCCGGCGCGAGGCCGAGTACGTCTCGGTAGAAGGGCAGGGCGGCGTCGATCGACGGGACGGCGATGCCCACATGGGAGACACGAACGGGCGACGCGGTCATGTTGCCCGTGAACATAACGATTGCACCAGAGGGAGTGGAGAGGTCATGGCAGCGGAACATCTCGTAGCGGTCACGGACGCGACGTTCGGCCTGGAGGTCGAGCAGCACAAGGGGCTCGCCATCGTCGATTTTTGGGCGACGTGGTGCGGGCCCTGCCACATGGTCACGCCGATCCTCGACCAGCTCGCCGGCGAGTACGTCGGCAAGCTGAAGGTGACCAAGGTGGACGTGGACGCCAACCAAAAGACGGCGATGCGCTTCAACGTGCGCTCGATTCCGAGTATCCTATTCTTCAAGGACGGGCGGCACGTGGATACGCTCGTGGGAGCGTACCCGAAGCCGGTATTCGAGCAGAAGATCCAGCAACACCTGTCGTAGCATCCTCCCCGGAGGGCCATGCGCGCGAGCACCGCTCGCCTGATGAACTCGCCGGTTCGCCTCGCGGACCTCACGTTCCCGCAGGTGAACCGGCTGATTCATCGCACCCGCCTGGCCTTCGTCCATCTCGACAACTTGCTCGCCTTCGCCAAGCGTGACCGGGACGGCCGCATCGACGGCTACATCACGGCCTACCTGCCGGAGGAGTGCCTGCTGCTGTTCTTCCGCAAGGGCGAGGCCGTGAACGCCGCCTCGCTCCACACCGGCGGGCGGCAGGTGATCACCATCACCGAAGCCCTGAAACGGATGCGCGCCGAGGTGGAGCGGGGCGAGCTCGCCTACTGCGCCGCGCCGATGGAGCAGCTGGCCTGGATGTATCAGTCGTGCTCCGCGCCGGTGGAGATGCGGAGCGTCGATCCATCGCAGCCGGGCGCGTTCTTCGACGCGTTCACCCGCGACAAGGCCAGCGGCATTTTGGAGCTGACCTCGAACGCGCGCGTCTCCTACGTGCGGTTCGACGCGGGGCGCTTTGCGAGCGGCTACTTCTGCGACAAGCCGGAGACGATGGGCATTCCAAAGTTCCTCGAATCGCAGTTCCACGCCGGCGCGGACGGGCAGCTGCCGGTGTTGACCGCCGCGGGGTTCCCGTACGTCGCCGACCTGCCGCAGCAGGCGCCCAACGCGCTGATCAACACATACCGCGAGCTCTACTGGCGTATCGTCGACGAGGTGGACAAGGAATTCCCCGGCGAGGCGCGGCGCCGCGCGCAGAAGGTAAGCGCCGGGATCCTGGACGCGCACAAGGCGATCGCCTTGCTGTCGGCGCCGCGCGGGGCCGAGACGCCCGATGCCGTCGTCCAGCCGGAGGAGCTCTCGAGCGCGCTGACCGACTGGTCGCTGCAGCTGCTCGAAGGCGTGGAAGTCATGATGCCGGGGACCGCCCCCAAGATCTTGCGCGAGGCGACGCGGGAGCACCGCTACGTGCTGCAATCGGCCGGCTACTACGGCCGGCTGCCGTGGCAGGTGTCGTGGTGACATGGCCGGCACCCTGTACGTCGTCGCCACGCCGCTCGGCAACCTCGACGACCTGTCGCCGCGCGCGGCCGCCACGCTGAGCCGCGTCAGCGCCGTGGCCGCCGAGGACACGCGGCACACCAAGCCGCTGCTCGCGCACGTCGGCTCGCACGCCGAGCTGATGAGCTTCCACGCGCATTCGAACGAGGGCGCGTTGCGCCGCATCCTGCATCTGCTCGGGAGCGGTAAGGACGTGGCGCTGGTGACGGACGCGGGCACGCCCGCGGTGAGCGATCCAGGCGCCGTGCTCGTCGCCGCGGCGCGCGAGCGCGACATCCCCGTCGTGACCGTCCCGGGCCCGACGGCCGTCGCCGCCGCGCTCTCTGTCTCCGGCCTCGGCGCCGACCGCTACGTGTTCCTCGGCTTCCTGCCGCGCAAAGGCGCCGAGCGGCGGCGCCTGGTCGAGACGGTCGCCAAGTGCGAGTGGACGGTCGTGCTGTTCGAAGCGCCGCTGCGCGTGACTGAGCTGCTCGAAGACCTGGCGGCGGCGTGCGGCGGCGAGCGCCGCGCGGCGGTGGCGCGTGAGCTCACCAAGGTGTTCGAGGAGACCCGCGCCGGGACCCTCACCGAGCTCGCGGGTTATTACGCCGCAGCACCGCCCCGCGGCGAAGTGACGGTCGTGGTGGCGGGGACCGGCAGGCCCGCCCGCGAGGATCCCCCGCCCGATCCCGAGGGCCGTGCCCGCACGCTGCTCGCCCAGGGAATGACCAGACGCGACGTCGCCGACCAGCTGGCGGCGGAGACGGGCATTACCAGAAACAGGGCGTATCGGTTGGTGAACGACCTGTGAAGCGCTTGACGGTGGTGCTGTGTGCATTCGCGCTGCCGTTCGCTGGCCGGCGCAATTGCGGATTGCGGATTTCGGATTGCGGATTTGACGGGCCGAAGCTCGACGCAGCCAATCCGCAATCGCCAATCCGCAATCCGCAATTGGCCGCGCTAACGATCGGAAGACTGCATTACGATGGGGGTGGCGACTGGTACACCGGGCCGTCCAAGCTGCCCAACCTGCTCGCCGCGGTTCGCCAGCGCACCGGGCTTGCCGTTGCCCCGCGCGAGCGCGTGGTCACCCTCTCGAGCCCCGAGCTGTGGGACGTCCCTTACCTCTATATGACCGGGCACGGCAACGTCCACTTCTCGGACGAGGAGATCCAGACGCTGCGCCGCTACCTGGAGCAGGGTGGATTCCTCCATGCCGACGACGATTACGGCATGGACAAGTCGTTCCGGCGTGAGATCGCCCGCGTCTTCCCCGATCACCCGCTCGTTGAAGTGCCGTTGACCCATCCCGTCTACCATGTCGTGTACGACTTTCCCAAGGGGATACCCAAGATCCACGAGCACGACGGGTTGCCGGCTCAGGGGTTCGGGATCTTTTTGGGCGACCGCCTGGTCGTATACTATTCCTATCAGTCGGACCTGGGGGACGGGTGGGAGGATCCCGAGGTCCACCACGATCCCCCCGAGCTCCACGAGGCGGCACTACGCATGGGCGTGAACCTGTTCACCTACGCCGTGAGCGCGCTCCCGTGACGGACACGGCGGCCCGGCTGCGGCGGCTGGGGCGCCCACATGCGCTCGCCCGCGCGGGCGCCGTGCTGCTGGCGAGCGCCGGCGCAGCGTTGGCGATCGCAGGGGCCGGCGTGGCGCTGGCCCCGAGCGTCGCTGCGGTGCTCGTTGCGTGGCTGTTGATCGGCGTCGTCACCGGCCTGGCCGCGCGGCTGGCGCTCGTGGCAGGGCGCCATGCCACGGCGCCGGCCGTAGGGCGGCTCGTCGAAGCCGCGTCGGGAGGGCGGCCGGGGAGCATCGTCGGGCTCGTGGCGGCGACGACACCGGCGGGAGCGAGCGATCAGCTGTGGACCCTGGCGGATCGAAAGGCGGTCGCCGTGGTCGATGGCGCGGCGCTCGCGGTGGGCCGGCTGCTCGCCCGCGACACGCGTACTTCCCTCTTAGCGGCGACGGGCGTGGCCGGGCTGGGTGCGGTGCTGTTCCTCGTCACGGCCCCCCCCTCCGGTGCCGGCCGGGCGGCAGCGTTCTGGCATCCGTTGCGCACGCTCGCCGACGCGCGCACGCCTGTGCGACTCGCGGTCGACCGTGCGGCCGTACGCCGGGGCGAGAGCATCACGGTCACGATCGACGTGCCGGCAGCGACGGGCGCCACGCTCTGGACCCGCGGGCCGGGCGAGCCGTGGCAGCCAGCGCCGGTGGCGCTCGACTCGCTGGGACACGCGCGCCGACGGTTGGGACCGCTGCAAGGGGACCTGTACCTGCGAGCGTCGAGCGGCGGCCGGCGCAGCGCCCAACTCCGCGTCGCGGTGGCGCTGCCCGCCTTCGTCGCGGGCCTCGAGCTCACCGCGCGCTACCCGAGCTATCTTGGCCGCCCGGACGAGCCGCTGGCGCCCGGTGGCGACACGATCCCGATCCCCGAAGGCACGGTGATCCTGTCCAGCGGGTCGGCGAGTGTGCCGCTCGCACGGGCGGCGTGGCGTCGCGGCGACGTCCGCGCGCCGCTCACCGTCCGAGGCAGCGCGTTCTCGGGGCGCCTGGCGCCGGGCGGTTCGGGAGCGTGGCGGCTCGAGCTCGCCACCGCCGACGGCGCGCCGCTGGAAGGCGACGCGCCCGAGCTGCGGCTGACCGTGGTGCGCGATTCGGCACCGGTCGTCGCCGTACCCGTGCCGGGGCGGGATACCACGCTGCCCCTGACGCTGCGCCAGCCGCTGGTGATCGACGCGCGCGACGATCACGGCCTCACCCGGCTCGAAGTGGTGAGCTGGCGCGTGAGCCAGACCGGGAAAGTGGGGGAGGCGGTGCGCGAGTTGCTGGACGTGTCGGGCGCGGGTGAGCGCACCATCGTGCAGGGCGATCTCGACGCCGGGCAGCGGGGCCTCCTCCCCGGCGACACGCTGCGACTGCGCGTCGACGCCTGGGACAACGCGCCCACTCCGCACGTCGGTCGCAGCCCGGAGATCGCCCTGCGGCTCCCGAGCCTGGAGGAGCTGCGTGCCGCCACGCGTACCGCCACGCGCGAGGCGACGGCGGAGGCGGACTCGATTGCCGCCGCCCAGCTCGAGCTGGGCCGGCGCACCAGCGACCTGGCCCAGCAGCGCTCGCGTGACGGGGCCACGGCGCGCCGGGGCGCGGAGGGCGAGCGTGAGGGGACAGGGGCGCTCCCCTTCCAGGCGACCGAGCGAGCCCAGGCCGTGGCCCGTGATCAGGAAGCGCTCCAGGCGCGCGTGCAGGAGCTGTCGCGAGCCATGGAGCGGATCGCTCGGGCGGCGCAGGCGGCGGGGATTGGAGACACGGCGTTTCAGGCGCGGCTGCGCGAGGTGCAGGAGCTGCTGCGGCGCGCCGTGACGCCGGAGCTCGAGCAGCGGCTGCGCGAGCTGGAGGAAGCGCTGGCGAAGCTCGACCCCGAGGCGACGCGCCGGGCGCTGGAGCGGCTGGCCGAAGCGCAGCAACAGCTCCGGGCGGAGCTGCAGCGGAGTCAGGAGCTGTTCCGGCGCGCCGCCGTCGAGGGCACGCTGGCGTCGCTCGCGGCGGATGCGGAGGATCTGCGGCGCCGTCAGGCGGAGTGGAACCGCGACGCCGCGCCCAGCCCCGACAGCGCGGCGGCGGTACACCAGCGGGCGCTCGCGAGCGGCGCCGACTCGCTGGCGCGCGGGATCGGTCGGGTCGCGAAAGACATCGGGGCGCGCCCCGGGTCGGCGCTCGCCGCGCCCGAGCAGGCGGCACGCGAGGCGGGAGTTGCGATGCAGCGCGCCGCGCAGTCGGCGGACCTGCGGCAGGCGGCGGCCGCTGGCCAGGCCGGCGCGGACGCCGAGCGTCAGCTGGCGGGCGTGCCGGATCAGCTCCGGGGGCAGCTCGATTCGCTGTCGCAGGCGTGGCGAGGCGAGACGCTCGCGGCGCTCGACCGCGCATTGTTCGAGACGGCGGCCATGGCCGCTCGTGAGCAGCAGGTGTCGGATGCGCTGCATCACGGCGAGGCCGGTCCCCCGACCCGCTCGCAGCAGGCGTCGGTGGAGGAAGGAACCGACGTGGTGGCACGGGCGATTCGCGAAGCGGCAGGCAAGCACGCGCTCGTCTCGCCGCAGCTCGACGCGGCGCTCGGTTACGCCAAGCGCCAGATGGCTGCCGCGCGTGGCCAGCTCGAGGAGGCCGATCCGAACGCGTCCGCCGCCGCGGCGCTCGCCGACGATGCGCTCGACGCCCTCAACGCGGTCGCGGTGGGGCTCGCCCAGAGTCGCAAGCAGGTGAGCGGGGCGCAATCGGGCACCGGATTCGCCGAAGCGGTCGAGCGGCTGGCGCGTCTGGCCCGCGACCAGCAGGGGCTCAACGGTCAGGCGCAGGGTCTCTTGCCCCTGATGGGAGCCGGGCAGGCGATTCTGGAGCAGCTCCGCGGCGTGGCGGCGCGGCAGCGCGCGCTTGCCGAGCAGCTCGAACGAATGCAAGCACAAGGAATCAGCTCCGCCGCCGGCCCGCTGGCGCAAGAGGCCCGAGAGCTCGCCCGCCAGCTCGAGGCCGGGCGACTCGACCAGCGGACGATCGAGCGTCAGCAGCGCCTGTACCACCGGCTGCTCGACGCCGGCCGCACCCTCTCCAACGACGAGCCGGACCAGAACAAGGAGCGTCAGAGCCGGCCCGCGACGGGCGACAGCGTGCACGTGCCCGCCGCGCTCCAGCCCGGAGCGACGGGCGCGGGCCCGCGGCTCCGCTACCCCACGTGGGACGAGCTGCAGTCACTCACGCCGGAGCAGCGTCGGCTCGTGCTCGACTACTTCCGCCGGCTCAATGCGCCACCGTAAGGCCCGCGTCGCCCGCGTGGCGGTCCGTCTGGGTCTCGGGCTCGCGCTCGCGGTCGCGTCCGGGCAGGTGGCGCGCGCACAGGCCATCGGACAGGGCTTCGAGCTCGAGCGCGCGGGTCAGTTCGAGCAGGCGGCGAGCATCTACTTCGCGACGCTGCGCGCGGACCCCACCAATCTTTCGGCGCTGCTCGGGCTGGAGCGCGTGCTGCCGCCGCTCAACCGGCTGGCGGAGCTCGTGCCCGCCGCGCAGCACGCCGCCGGTGCGAGTCCCGCGAACGCGGCGCTCCGGGCGGTGCTGCTCCGCACCTACGTGGGCATCAACGAGCCCGACAGCGCGCGAGCCGTGGCGCGGCGCTGGGCGGCCGCGGCGCCGCACGACGAGGCGCCCTATCGCGAGTGGGCGATGGCGCTCGACGACCAGCGCCGCCACGCGGAGGCGAGCGCCGTGCTGCTCGAGGGTCGGCGCGCCCTGGGACGTCCCGGCGCGTTCGGGATCGAGCTCGCCGCGCTGAGCGCGCGCGCCGGCGACTGGGTAGGCGCGGCGCGCGAATGGGCCGCGGCGCTCGAGGGCGCGCCGGTGCAGCTGCCCACCGCCGCGAGTGAGCTCGCCCAGGCGCCGCAGGGTGAGCGAGAGCGGATCGCCGCTCTGCTCACGGCCGGCGATCCGTCGCCTCTGGTCCGCCGCCTCGCCGGGGAGCTGCTGTTGGCGTGGGGGGCGGCCGAGCGCGCCTGGGCTGTGTTCGCACCGAGCGTCGCGACGCCCACCGCCGATGCGGCCTACGCGGCGCGGCGATTCGCCGACCTGGCGGCGGCGCAGGACACCCCCGAGGCGCGGCGGGTACGCGCGCTCGCGCTGGCGCGCTACGCCGAGCTCGCGCCCGACCGGGTGGCCGTGCGCGCCCGCACCGACGCCGCTCGGGCGTTTCTCGCGGCGGGCGACCGGGAAGGAGCGCGCGCCGTGCTGGAGCAGGTCGCCCGCGATTCGGCCGCGCCGGCCGAAGCCCAGGCGCTCGCGCAGGCGGCGCTGGTGCAGACGCTGATCGAGGCCGGGCGGCTCGACGAAGCGTCGCAACGGCTCGCGGAAGACGGCCGGCTCTCGGACGAAGACCGCGCGACGCTGCGGCTGCGGCTCGTGCGGGCTCGCATTGCCGCGGGGGACCTGGATCGCGCCGGGGCGATGCTGGCGCGGGATTCGAGCGTGGAGGCGCTCGCCCTCCAGGGATGGATCGCCCTGTATCGCGGCCGGCTCAAGCACGCGTGGCAGCTGTTCCTGGAAGCGGGCCCGTACGCAGGCGACCGCCACGACGCAACCGAGCGCTCGGCGATGCTCTCACTGTTGCAGCAGGTGCCAGGCGACTCGTTCCCCGAGCTGGGAGCCGCGCTGCTGACCCTCTCCCGTGGCGACTCCGCGGGTGCCGTGCGGTCCTTGCGGTTGGCCGCTGGGAAACTGCAGGCGGTGGAGGGCGGTGGGGGGCGGGCCGCCGTGCTGTTGTTGGCGGGCCGGGTCGCGGCCCGGCTGGCACTGAGCCAGCCCGACACCGCCGTCGCCCTGTTCGCCGAGGTCGTGCGGACCGGCGGCACCGGCGCGGCGGCGCCGGCCGCGGAGCTCGAGTGGGCCCGCCTGCTCGAGCGCCGGCAACAGAACGCCGACGCCATCCAGCATCTCGAGCACCTGATTCTCTCCTATCCCGAGAGCGCCCTGATTCCGGAGGCGCGGCGCGAGCTCGAGCGGGCGAAGGGAGCGATTCCCAAGTCGTGAAGCGGCGGCAATTCATACAGACGCTACGTCGCTACGTCGCTACGTCGATCGTCGCGCCGCTGGTGCCCGTCGTAGCGTCGTACCGTCGTAGCGTCGTAGCGTCTCTCCTGATTCCCATGGACGACGCGCAGAGCGATCACCTAAAAGCCTACGGGGTCACCTACCGCGTGGTACAAGCGGGGATCAAGGCCGAGTGGCTGCTGAACTACCGCGGCGGGTCGTTTCTGATGCCCGACGGGGCCGCCATCCGGCGTGACGCCGCGCTCGCCGGAGTGAGCGTCCAGCCGGTGGACGAGGCGCAGGTCACGGACATTCGCGGGGAGATCGAGGCGAGCAACATGGACGCAGTGCCGCTCGAAAAGGCGCCCCGGGTGGCCGTGTACGTGCCCCCCAACGCGCCGCCGTGGGACGACGCCGTCACCATGGCCCTGCAATACGCGGGGATCGCGTTCGATACCGTGTGGGACTTCGAGGTGCTCTCCGGGAAACTGGCGCAATACGACTGGCTGCATCTGCACCACGAGGACTTCACGGGGCAGTTCTCCAAGTTCTACCTGATCTACGCCGGCACCCCGTGGCTGGCCGAAATGGTGCGGTTCAATGCCGACGCGGCCAAGCGGCTCGGTTTCGGCACCGTCCCCGACCTGAAAAAGGCCGTGGCCCGGAAGATCCGCGACTACGTCTCCAACGGCGGCTTTCTGTTCGCGATGTGCACGGCCACGGAGACCCTGGACCTGGCGCTCGCCGCCGCGCACGTCGACATCGCGGCCGCATTCGCCGACGGCACGCCGATGGCCCCCGACGCGGACCGCAAGCTCGACTGGTCGCAGGCCCTGGCGTTCAGCGGCGCACGGCTCGAGCCCAGTCCGCAGGTCGCGAGCTTTTCCGACATCGACGGGCACCAGGTCAACGCCGCCGGCCGGCGCCAGCCGCTCGGCGCCTTCAAGCTGTTCAACTTCAGCGCCAAGATCGATCCCGTACCGACGATCCTCGTGCAGAACCATCGCCAGGTGATCCCCGACTTCTACGGCCTCACGACGTCGTTCCTGCGCGACCGCCTCAAGCCGAGCGACACCGTGCTCGCGGACGAGGAGGGCGCGCCGTGGGTCAAGTACATCAACGGCGACCACGGTAAGGGGACCTGGACGTTCTTCGGCGGGCACGACCCGGAGGATCAGCAGCACCAGATCGGCGATCCGCCGACGGACCTGTCGCTGCACCCCCATTCGCCCGGTTACCGGCTCATCCTCAACAACGTGCTCTTTCCCGCGGCCAAGAAGCGCGAGCTCAAGACGTGACCGTGGAGCGGCTCGCGCCCGCGGTGCGCGATCTGCTACGCGCCGAGATCGCGGCGGCGCATGGGCGCGAGGTCTCGTTCGTGGCGCGCCCCGATGCCAATGGCCTGATCATCGAGGCGCGCGTCGTGGCGCGCGGCACCGTGGACGCCGTGCTCGCCCTCCCGGGGATCGCGCTGCGGGGCGAGCTGCTCGTGCACAATCACCCGAGCGGGGTGCTCGAGCCCTCGGGAGCGGATCTCAGCGTGGCGGCGCGGCTGCACGACGGCGGCGTCGGGTTCGCCATCGTCGACAACGCCGTCAGCGACTGCTACGTCGTCGTGGAGTGCCCCCGCGCGCGGGCCACCACGCGCATCGATGCGATGGACGTGGCGGGGCTGCTCTCTCCCAGCGGGCCGGTGGCGCGCGCGCTCGGCAGCTTCGAGGACCGGCCCAGCCAGCGCGACATGGCCGCCTACATCGCCGATCTGTACAACGACGGCGGCGTGGGGATGCTCGAAGCCGGCACCGGCGTGGGGAAATCGTTCGCGTATCTCGTTCCGGCGCTGGTGTGGGCGCGCGAGAACGGCGAGCGCACCGTCGTCTCGACCAACACCATCAACCTCCAGGAGCAGCTGGTCGGCAAGGACCTGCCGATTCTCGCCCGCGCACTCGGGACCGGGGAGCACACCCCCACGTTCGCGCTGCTCAAAGGGTGGCGGAACTACGTGTGCCTGGCGCGCCTCGAGCAGGCGCGCGAGCAGGCGACCTCGCTGTTCGAGGACGAGCGCCGCGCCGAGCTCGAGGCGCTGGCGGCGTGGGCGGCGCGCTCAGGCGACGGGTCGCTCGCGGACCTCTCCGACGAGCCGAGTGGTGAGGTGTGGGACGCGATCGCGGCGGAGTCGGACCTGTGCACGCGGCTCAAGTGCCCGCACTTCGACCGTTGCTTCGTGTTCCAGGCGCGCCGGCGGGCGGCCGAAGCCGAGGTGGTCGTCGTGAACCATCACCTGCTCGCATCCGATCTCGCGGTGCGCATGGTGTCCGACAACTGGCAGGAGGCGGCCGTCCTGCCGCCGTACCGGCGGCTCGTGCTCGACGAGGCGCACCATCTGGAAGACGTCGCGGCGATGCACCTGGGCGCCCAGGTGAGCCGGCTCGGTGTCGATCGGCTGCTGGGGCGGCTCGACAAAAACGGCCGCGGACTGCTCCCGACGCTGCGCTCGGTGCTGTTCGCGCGCGACGACCTTCTCTCCGCGGGGAGCCGCGACCTGGTGCAGCAGAGTCTCGTCGACGCCCTCGCCGGAGCGCGCCGCGCCGCGGAGACGGTGTTCACCCTGCTCGCGCGCCGGCTCGACCACGAGCCGGGCACGGGAGCGAGTCCGGTGCTCCGCCTCGGCGACGAGTTTCTGGGCGACGCCGTGTGGCCGCAGGGCCTGGACGTGGGGCTCGACAACCTGCTGCTCGCGTTCTCGCGGCTCTGCGACGGCGTCGAGACGATCGCCAACCGCCTGACACTGGACGATCCGTCGGAGCGGCGGGCCCAGCTCCTGGGTGAGCTGCGCGGCGTGGCCCGACGACTCCAACAGGTGGCGGCGGGGCTCATCGCGGCGCTACGGCCGCCGCCGGGGGGCCCCGCCGCCGTGCGCTGGCTCGAGCGCCGGGGGGGAGGCCGCAAAGTCGTGAACGTCTCGCTCGCCGCCGTGCCGCTCGATCTCGCGCCGATTCTCAAGGACAACTTGTTCGACCGGGTGGAGACCGTAGTGCTCACGAGCGCCACGCTCGCGGCGGGCGGCGACTTCAGCTACCTCGAGGCGCGGCTCGGGCTCGATCTCCCGCCCAGTCGCCTCAAGGTGCGCGAGATCCACGCCTCTCCGTTCGATTTCGCGGCGCAGTGTCTGTTCGGCATTCCCACCGACGTCCCGGAGCCGCGCGACGACGAAGCGGGGCACGACGCGGCGGTCGCGCGCGTGGTGGTGGAGCTGGCCCACGCGGCGGACGGCGGGATGTTCGTGTTGTTCACGAGCCACGGGGCGCTGCGACGCGCGGCGGACGCGGTGCGCGGCGAGCTGGGGGGCCGGTGGCCCCTGCTGGTCCAGGGCGACGGGCAGCGGGACCAGCTGCTGCGGCGCTTCCGCGAAGCGGGGTCAGCGATCCTGCTGGGCACGGATTCATTCTGGGAAGGCGTGGACGTGCCGGGGCGCGCGCTGCGCGTGCTCGTCCTCGCCAAGCTCCCCTTCAAAGTGCCGACGGAGCCGCTCACCGCCGCCCGGCTGGAGCGCATCGAGGCCGGGGGCCTGAACGGGTTCGCGCATTACCTGGTGCCCAACGCCGCCCTGAAGCTCAAGCAGGGGTTCGGGCGCCTGATCCGGAGCCGGGCCGATGTGGGGGCTGTGGTGCTGCTCGACCGGCGGGTGGTGACCAAGCGCTATGGGGCCATGATCCTCGACGGCCTGCCCCGGGCCACTCGGGTGATCGGGAACTGGGCGGACGTGCGGGGCGCTTGTGAGGAGTTCTTCGCCCGGCACGGGATCGGGGAAGAAAGGGCGGTAGAGGGCGGTAGAGGGCGGTAGAGGGCGGTAACGGCGGCAGAGGGCGGCAAAGGGCGGCAGGGGCGGCAAGGGCCGGCGCGGGATACATTTGGGTAGACCAACCCCGGGGCCACGCCCCGGGGTCACACACGCGGCCGGTGCAAACATGGCGACTCGTGCGTAGTCCCATAGGGGTGACCGTGTGACCCGTTTCAGCAGGCGACTCGCCGCGCTGCCCAGCTATCCGATGGCGGAGATCCCGGCCATCAAGCGCCGCTTGCTCGAGCGGGGCGTGGATGTGATCGATCTCGGCGCCGGTGACGCCGACTTCGCCCCGCCGGCGGTGGCGATCGACACCTTGGCGCGCGCGGTGCGCGACCCCGCCATGAGCCGTTACCCGTTCCAGCTCGGTCTGCCCGCGTTCCGTGAAGCCGCCGCCGCCTACCTGCGACGCCGCTTCGGCGCGCGGTTCGATCCGTTCAGCGAGCTGCATCCGCTCATCGGCTCGAAAGAAGGCATCGCCCATCTCGCCATGGCGCTGCTCGACGCGGGCGACGTGGGCGTAGTGCCGGAGCCCGGGTACGCCGTGTACGAGGGCGGGACGGTGCTCGCGGGCGGGGAGCCGTATCGCTATCCGCTCATCGCCGAGGCGGGGTTCCTGCTGGAGCTGTCGGACCTGCCCGCCGACGTGGTGCGCCGCACGAAGCTCGTCTACCTCAACTATCCCAACAACCCGACCGCCGCCGTGGCGCCGCGCGACTACCTCGCGCGCACCGTGGAGTTTTGTCGCCGCCACGGGATCGTGATCGCGTACGACAACCCCTACTGCGAGATCACGTTCGACGGCTACGTGGCGCCGAGCATCTTCGAAATCGCGGGCGCGCGTGAAGTCGCCGTCGAGTTCCACTCACTCTCGAAGACGTTTTGCATGACCGGCTGGCGCCTCGCATGGGCCGTGGCGCGGCCCGAGCTCATCGCCGCGCTGGCGCGGGTGAAGAACTACGTGGACACGGGCGCGTTCCTCGCGGTGCAGGCGGCGGGCGCGGCGGTGCTGCCGCAGGCGGAGGAGCTGGCGCGGGGGTACGTGGCGCGGTTTCAGGAGCGGCGCGATGCGCTGCTCCCGGTGCTGCGCGCGCAAGGGTTCGAGCCCGAGACGCCGGGGGCCACGATGTACGTGTGGGTGCCGCTGCCCGAGGGAGTGGCGTCGGCGGCGTTCGCGCGCCGGGCGCTCGAGGACGCGGGCGTAGTGACGCTCCCCGGGAGCGGGTTCGGCGCCGGGGGGGGTGGCGAGGGGTTTTTCCGTTTGGCGCTCACGGTCGACACGCCGCGGCTGATCGAGGCGGCGGAGCGGCTGGGAAAGGTGCTCGCCACTGTTTGATCCGCGCGCGGTTCCGTCCCGCCTGCGGCGGTTCACGTGGATCGGGAGTGCCACGATCCACGTGGCGCTCGTCATCTGGCTGGTGACGGCGTCGTGGCGCATCGACGGGCGACAGGGCTTGATCACCATTATTCCGCCCGACATGCCGCAGGCGCACGAGCTGCCGCCGTTCGGGGGCACGCGCCGCGGCGTCGGGCCGAGCGGTGGTTTGGGGCGGCCGCTGCCGGATGCCAGAATTCCGGACACCACGCCGCCCGAGCCCGCGCCGGTGGGCAAGCCCGACAGCATGCTGGCCGCGAACCCCGCCAGCGTGGGTCCGCACATCGTCACGCCGCCCCAGGTGGGCGACGGCCGCCTGTGGGTGAACCCGCGTCCCGCGCTGCCGGCGGAGGTGGCGGGGGCGCTGTACGAGTCGCACGAGCAGCGCGACACGGGTGTGGTGCGACGGCTGCACTCCATGATGGATTCGCTCAACGTGATCATTGATCAGGAGCAACGCGCCCGCCGCACGCCCACGTGGACGACCGACGTGGCGGGGAAGGTGTTCGGGATCGACTCGCAGTTCATTCACATCGCCGGGATCAAGATCCCGACCGCGGCCCTGGCGCTGTTGCCGATCTCTTTGCCGCAGGGCAACTACGGCGAACAGATGCGCGCGCGTCAATTGGACGAGATGCGGGCCGATCTGCTGCAGGCCGCGCGCCGCACCGAGTCACTGCAGATGTTCCGCCAGTACGTGCGCGAGCTGCGAGCGCGCAAGGCGGCGGAGCGGGCGGCGGAACAGCGGCAGCGAGGGGATACGACCAAGGTCAAGGCGGATACCGTTATCACACCCTGAAGGGTGTGCCCGGTAAGGCGCTACGCGTACGCGTAGTGCAGTACCGGGCCCAGGCTTCTAGCCTGGGGATCCCCGAGCAGCGGCTTCGATCCGCCGCAGCGCCGCGTCTCTCCCAACCACAAACAGCAGCTCGTTCACCGGCTCCGACACCGTGCCGCCGGTGAGCGCGATGCGGATCGGCTGGAACACGTTCCCCGCGGCGACGCCCTGCTGTTCGGCGAGCGTGCGCAGCGTCCGCTCGAGGGCCTCCGCGGTCCAGTCGGCCGCCTTGAGCGCCGCGACGCTGGCTGCGAGTGCCGCCTTGTAGCGGGCCGGATCCTTCGCGATCTCTTTTTTCGCCTTCTCGTCCAACACGACGTGCTTCGCGTCGAGCCGCACCGCCACCTGCTTCGCGACGTCGAGCGTGGTGCGCGAGCGCGTCTTCACGGCCGCGATGGCCCGGAGCACCGCGTCCTTGGTGCCGTCGAGGTTGAGCTGCTCGAGCTGGGGCGCGACGAGCGGGTACAGCTGCTCAGCTGAGCTGGCGGAGAGATACTGGCCGTTCATCCACTCGAGCTTGGTCATGTCGAAGATGGCGGGCTTCTTCTGGATGCCCTCGAAGGCGAAGAGCGCGATCAAGTCGTCGAGCGTCATGATCTCGCGGTCGCCGCCGGGGCTCCAGCCGAGCAGCGCCAGGAAGTTGCGCATGGCGGCAGGGAGAATGCCCATGTGCTGGTAGTCGCCCACGGCGGTGGCGCCGTGGCGCTTGGAGAGCTTCTTGCCGTCGGGTCCGTGGATCATCGGTACATGACCGAACACAGGGAGCGCGGCGCCGAGCGCGTAATACAGGGCGATCTGCTTGGGCGTGTTCGAGATGTGGTCGTCGCCGCGCAGCACGTGGGTGATGCGCATGTCCACGTCGTCCACCACGACGGCAAAATTGTAGATCGGCGTGCGGTCGGAGCGCAGGATGATGAAATCCTTGATGTCTTCGCCCTGGAACGAGATTCGACCGTGCACTGCGTCGTCCCAGGCGATCTCGCCGGGCGGGAGGCGAAACCGGATGGCGCCCTCTTCCATGTAGGCCTTGCCCGCGGCGAGCAGCTTGTCCGCGATCTCCTGATGCCGTTTAACGCGGCCACCCTGAAACACCGGCTCCTCGTCCCAGTCGAGGCCCAGCCAGCTGAGCCCGTCGAGGATCACCTTGGTATGCTCGTCGGTGGAGCGGACCTTGTCGGTGTCCTCGATGCGGAGCAGGAACTGGCCGCCCGCGTGGCGCGCGTACAGCCAGTTGAACAGGGCGGTACGGGCACCCCCGACGTGGAGGTAGCCGGTGGGGGAGGGGGCGAAGCGGACGCGGATGGTCATCGGGACTAGGGATTAGGGACTCGGGACTAGGGATGCAAGGCCCGAGTCCCGAGCTCCTAGTCCCGAACCCCGATTCACCACGGAGAGGGGGGGATTCGAACCCCCGATAGAGGTATTAGCCCCTATAACGGTTTAGCAAACCGCCGCCTTCAGCCACTCGGCCACCTCTCCTCGAGGTGCGGAAACTCGCAATTCGCGGATGGCTCTGCAACCCCCACGTCACGGATCGAGTCTGCTACCGACAAATCATCGCGTCGTAACGACGAATGCGTCGCGGTCCTGATGTACGTGGATGGCCGTGAAGTCGGGGATCGTAGCGTTGGCACCCGGGAGGTCCCGTGCCGCGAGCATCGTAGTGAGCGCGATTACCGGGGCGCCCGCGCCTCGGGCCGCGGCAATACCCGCCGGCGCGTCTTCGAACACGATACATGCCGCGGGGTCGAGTCCGAGGCGTTTCGCTGCGAGGCGATAACCATCGGGCGCCGGCTTTCCCTGTGATACGTCCTCGCTGGTCACCAGAATCGGCGGCATCGGCAGGCCGACAGAGGTGAGTCGCAGCTCCGCCAGTGCGCGTCCACAGGAAGTCACGACAGCCCAACTGCTCGCCGGGAGGGCGTCCAGAAATTGGCTCGTACCCGGTACTGCGCTGAGGCCAGCGACGTCCGCGAGCTCCGCGGCGTCGAGCCACGCCACCTCCCGGTCCGTCTCGAGGTGGGGAGCCGCAGCCTTCACGGTGTCGCGCGTTCGGCGGCCATGCGCAATCCGCAGGACCTGCTCGGGATCGAGTTGGTGACGCAGAGCCCAGCGGCGGCACGTCCGCTCGACGACGGCCCGGGAATCGACGAGGACGCCGTCCAGATCGAACAGGAACCCCGAACAGCGGACTTGCACAGACCTTAATCTGAAGCCTAGCGAATGTCGCGGAGCGGACAGCGAAACCCTGGCAGCACGTCCTCACCGTTCAGCTCGCCGTCCGGCTCTACGGTCGAGACGGTTCCGTCTGCGCGATAGATGCGCGCGTCCCCCCGCTTCTGGTCGAGGACCCACACGACCCGCACGCCCGCGCCCAGCCACTGGCCCACCTTCTCGAGCACCTCCCCGGGCCGGTCGTTGGGTGAGACGATCTCCGCCACCCAGTCGGGCGCGAGCTCGGCGTACCCTTCGTCTGGTATGTGCGCCAGCCGTTGGCGCGCCACGAAGGCGACGTCCGGCGCCCGCACGGTGTCGGGGTCATGTTCTATCTTGAAGCCCGTGTCCTGAGCGAACACTTGACCCAGGTCGTGCCGTTCGACGAACGCGCCCACCCGCACGGTGAGCCGCGCGGCGCGGGCACCATGGCCCGTCCCGGGCGGCTCGCGCACGATCAGCATGCCGCGCACGAGCTCCGCCGTCTTGCCGGCCTGCCGGAAGCGGAGTAGGTCCTCGGCCGTCCGCGACGCCACTGGTGACATGGGCGAAACGTAACGCGGCTCCGATTCCACGGGGAGCGAGGATGGGGCGGGGGCCTCAATCGGGCGTCAACGCCCTGATCGTCGCCGCGACCCCCGCGTGGTCCGACGGCCACAGTCCCGACGCCGTGCGGTCCCCCGGCCGGTCGCCCACCACGCCGCGCCGGACCGGCTGTGTGCCCGCAGGCAGGTTGCGCGTAAACACGAAATCGATCCGCTGGTCGAACGTCGACCGGGCGTTCAATAGATCGGCCTGCTGGCAGCAGGTGAGCCCGCGCGCCTGCCGTTCCGGCTCGATCCACATGTCGCGGTAACCGGCCGCCAGCATCATCCCGTAGGTCGGGGTCACCCGCGTTGGATCGATCCCGTACGCGTCGGAGTTGAAATCCCCCACCAGAATCGTCGAGCCGGTCTCAGCCGAGAGCAGCGCGAGCAGCTCCCCGGCCTGCGCCAGCTGCACGTCGGGAGCCTCCTGACCGACCAGGTGCGTGACGACGAACCGGTAGGCGCGTCCGTCGACCGTCGCGTCGACGGAGCTCCAGCCCTGGGACAGCACGGACGTCACGCCGCCGATCGTTACGACCTGCGACGCGGCGTACACGCCGGACTTGGCATCGACGTAGGGGACGTCGGCGCGCACCAGCACCGCATCCCCGTCGGTCCAGCGTACGCCGGCGAGGATGGGCTGTCCGGATGCGTCCACGCCGGCGATCACGGGCACCTGTAGGTCCGACGTGCGGTCCACCGCGGCGGCAGTGTAGTCGACGCCGCGCGCGTGCAGGGAATCGATCACGAGCTGCAGGAAGTCGTAGGCGACGCGCGTGGCCGGCTCGAAGGGATTGTCGGTGGTGCGGTACAGCGCGAGCTCCTCGAGCCCCACGACGTGCGGCCGCTGTGCGGCAATGGCGCGCGCCAATGCCCCCGCACGTGCCGGGAAGTCCGTGGCTTGAACGTGTCCCCACTCCTCGGTGGCGCGGACGACCGCCTCCTCGGCCGTCCGGGCTGCGAGCACGCGGCCGATGTCCGCCCCCAGGTAGACGTTCCACGTCAGGGCCGTGATCCCTGGCGCGCCGCGCGGGGCGGCGTCGCTGTTCGTTTCGCCCGCGACGCGGGCCGCGACGCTCGGTGCGCCGCTGGTCGAGTCTTCGCACCCCGCGGCGGACCAACCAACCGCGGCGCACACGATGAGCGTTCCCGCGCCCGTGATTCCCTTACGCATTGGTGTCTTCTCCGTGGAGGTTGGTCCACACGGTAGGAGGTATCGGTAAAGGGCGAGTCAAGTCGTCCGAGAGCCCCTGCGGGGCCCAACCGGCAGTGTCACACGGGAGCCACACTTATGAAGCTGCAATGCGCCCTAATCATGGCGGAGTGCAAGCCCCCCCAGCAGGCTCTCCGCGTGGCACTCCCCTTGCGCATACGCAACAACACATATGCGACACGTTGCGATCGTGCTACTGGCGGCGGGTTCGCTCGCCGCTTTGCCGCACCGGGCCCCAGCGCAGCAGGCTGCAAGGAGTCTTGCAGCATTCACGCTGGCCTCGGGCGCGCGCCGGCAATACCGCGCGGTGGCTGCCACTCTGCTGGCGATGCCGTCGCAGCCGGAGACGCCCAGCGGCGTCGGGCCGCTGGCGGCGCGCGTGTCGTGGAGCACGATGGGGGTTGCTGCGCTGCCCGCACGTCGCGGCTGGACGACGTCGCACACTGCGCTGGCGAGCGCCTTCGCCGTGGTGCTGCTGGTCGACGCGGCGCAAACCCGTGACCTGGCACGCCGTGGATGGCCCGGCTTCCGGGAAGCGAACCCGCTGCTCGGCCCGCGCCCGAGCGTCGGTCAAGTCAACACCTACACGGCGCTGGCGGCCGCCGCTACGATGACCGCCGCCGCCGCCGCTCCCCGGCGGCTCCGCCCGTGGCTGCTCGGCGCCGCATTGGCGGTCGAGGCCGTGACCGTCGGCGGGAGCGTGCGGAACGGTCTCCCCCTCAGAATTCACTAGCCTCGCCACCGTCAATCGCGCGATCGCCGCCTGCGAGCGCTGCCCGCGGCTGCGCCGCTATTGCCGCCGCATCGCCCGGGACAAGAAGCGCGAGTTTCTCGATTGGACGTATTGGGGAAAGCCGGTTCCCGGGTTCGGCGACCCTAGGGCGCGCTTGTTGATCGTGGGACTGGCCCCGGCGGCGCACGGTGCCAACCGCACCGGCCGCATGTTCACCGGCGACTCGAGCGGTGACTGGCTGTACGCGGCGCTGCACCGCTACGGCTTCGCCAGCCAGCCGCGCGCGATCTCGAGAGATGACGGTCTCACCCTCGTCGACTGCTACATCACCGCGGCGGCGCGCTGCGCGCCGCCCGGCAACAAGCCGAGCCGCGTCGAGCTGGAGCGCTGCCGGCCGTATCTCGCCGTCGACGTGCGGCTGCTCTCCCAGGTGCGCGTGGTCCTCACGCTCGGCCGGATCGCCCACGACAGCTGGCTCAAAGCCGCGACGTGGTGGGCGAGGCTCGAGCCGCGCGACCGGCCGACCTTCGCGCACGGCGCCGTGACCACCCTGCCCGATGGCGTCACGCTAGTCGCCTCCTACCACCCGAGCCGCCAGAACACCAACACCGGCAGACTGACGCGCGCGATGTGGCACCGGGTGTTCGAGCGGGTGCGACGGCTGCTCGCTACTGGACGTCCAACGCTGTCGTGATGTCGTAGTCGTCAGGGGGCGCCCGCGTGCTCGCTCTGCGCGATGCGCAGCGCCTCCGTGACGACGGCGCGCACTTTTTTTTCGTCCGCGTGAGCGTAGCCCGGCGCCAGCGCGCCCACCCACACGTCCAGGTCGGAACGGGGGCTCGTGTCGGGCGGTGCCTCTCGCTTGAACGAAAGCCGCCCCATCGTCAGGCGCCGCCACAAGGGGGTCGCAGGGGCCGGTTCCGGTTTGGGGGTGGGGGCGGGGGTGGGGGCGGGGGCGGGGTGCTGCAGGAAAGCGCGGATCACGGGCGCCAGCTCATGTGCGGCCACATCGAAGGTGTGGTCGCCACACAAATACGGGGCCAGGATCGTCCGCGACTGGTGGACGAGTGCCCGCACCTGGTGGAAGAACGCCGCTTCGTCTGCCATGGCGTGTGAACGCTCCTTCCTCGGATGAGCCCGGATCATTATGTCCGTCCCGACAAGCGGTCGGGCGGCGCGGCCTCGCCCCGGCCGGGGTCACCGTTGCGCGATGGGGGCGCGATGCCAAAGCCAAAGGCCGCGCAGCCCGGCGTCCGGAACGTCACCAGCCGGCCCCACATCCGGATGATGAAGACCCGGCCAAAATCGACGTACCCCATGCGGTAGGCCGACTTGAGCGAATTGAGGTTGTCGCTCTCGATGTAGGAGACCAGTCCCTTGAAGCCCCGGGCTCGGTAGGCGGCGAGGGCGCGCGTCATGCCGATCGCGTGGAGCCGCCGGCCACGATAGGCGTCGAGCGTGAGGCCCTTGTACATGTAGACGTAGGCGGGGTCAAACTGCACCAGCATCCCGTCGCTCATGCGTGTGGGCGAATGGGCGTACCACCCGTACGCGGCCGGCTCGGCTCCGTCGACGATGGCGTAGCACTCGTCGCCCTTGGCCAGGGCGTCGTCCAGGAACTCGGCCGTGAGATCGTACTTCGCCTCCGCCGTCATGCGGCGCAACGTCTCGCGGTCGAGAAAGTCGGCGGTCATGCCGGTGGGGAGCTCCAGAAACCCCGGCACGACCACGGTGATGCACATCGCCCGCAGGACCTTGAAATCGATCACGCGCTGGATCGCGCGGATGGCGAACGCGCGCAGCACGCTCCAGAGCCCGAACGATGACGCTTGGGATCGAAACTCGGCGCTGATGCGCTGGATCCGCACTCCGGGACCTAAGAAAGGGATATCCCACGCCCACCGCAGGTAGCGCGCCACGCAGCGAATCCGCTACACCGCGCCGCCCACGTGAGGACGGCTCCAGCGCGCGAATGCGCTGGAGCGGAGCCACAACAGATCGTCACGCGCTGATGTGGCGGCCACGCCACATGGCTTACGGCGGGCGCGGACACCGGCCCTCAGCCCAGAGCGAAAGACCGGCGGCGCCAACGTTCGTGCCCAGGAGCTGCAGCGCGTGGTGCAGCATCGCGATGGCGGCCGCCGTGGCGAGCGGAATCCCCGAGTGCGTGAGCCCGAGCGACAGGACGGCCTCGTACACGCCCATGTTGGCCAACCCGATGGGGACGCTGATGCCCAGGTTCAGGGCCGCGAGCACCAGCACGAGCCGCGCGGGCGAGGGCGCGAAGGCGAGCGCGGTGCACAACACGCGCAACGCCGCCAGCTCGGCGAGCCACGCCCCCAGGCTGAGCGACACGCCCGCCGCGAGCTTGAACGGATCGTGGAGGGCCGCGAGCCCCCGCCCGAGCTCGCGCCGCAGTCGAGCGAGCCGTCCCAGCCAGGGGGCGGAGAACCGGCGCATCGCGAGCAGGAGCAGCGTCACGACCGCGGCCACGACGATCACCGCCCGCGGGTCGGGGAGTTGCGTGGGCGCGCCCACCCGGACCAGACGAAACAGGCCGGCGGCGGCGCACAGCAGCGCGAGCGCACCGGCGTCCACGATCTTGTCGGCGAGCAGCACGCCCGTTGCCTGCGGCAGACTCGGCGCCGGCCCACTCGCCGCACGGCTCAACATGACGACCTTGAAGGCGTCCCCGCCCCGGGCAGGCGTGAAAATGTTGAGCCACTCGCCCAGGGCGAAGGCGTGGGCGGTCTGGCCGAGCGGGAGCGCGACACCCCGGGGCAGGATGGTCCAGAGGCGCACGGCCTGGAAAGCCAGCTGACACAGCACGAGCAGCAACACGACGGCGAGCGCCGCGGGCGACACGGCCGTGAGGCTGCTCCACAGCGCGCGCGCCTGCTGCCGGTGTGTGGCCAACACGACGGCGAGACCGGCTACGAGAGAAATGGATAGGAGGAGCACCCGTCGCGGAGGCCGCGTGTCGGCCGTCGCGGGCGTCACGTGCCGCTCCGCGCACGCCGCCAGGCCATCCGCACGAGCGATGCGACCGCGTGCAGCGGCCGGTCGTCCAGAGCCGACACCCGGTAGACGCACAGCAGGGCGCACCCTCGCTCGCAGCCCTTGTAGGTGCGGGCCTGCGCCCGCAGATCCCGGTGCGTGTAGTCGGCGAGCGGCTTGTTGAGGCGGCCGCGTTGGGCCGAGCAAAACTGCACCAGTCCGAATTCGTCGACGTAGAGAAAGCGCGACCCCGCCCGGCAGCGCCACGCGGGACGCCGGCCCGCGATCAGCTCGGCGCCGTAATCCTGATCGAGACAGGCCTGCGGCGTACGATCGACGTACCACTGCTGCCACAGGTCCTGATAGGTCTCGCCGCCGATCTGGATGGTGCCGTGCGAATCGTGGAGCAGGTCGATTGTGACGACGAAGCCCAGTTCGTGCAGCTCTCGGATCGCCTCGCCGAATTCCTCCCTCGTTTGCTCGCACAGCACCATGTTGACGAACGTGTCGAACTGCGCGAACTGCCGCACGAGGCCCAGCTTGGGTCCGATCGTCTTGAGGCACTTCTGGATGTAGCCCGTCCGGTCGGCGCGCACCGCGTCGACGCTCACCTCCATGTTCGCGAGCCCGGCGGCGTTGAGGCGCCGGATGAGCGCCTCGGTGAGCAGGAAGCCGTTCGTCGTGATGGAGACCTGTGCGCGACGAGAGCCGTAGGCCACGATTTCGGGCAGGTCGGGATGCAGGAGCGGCTCGCCGCCCAAGAGCGCGATGTTCACGACGCCGAGCCGGTGCAGGACGTCAATGCGCCGCTTCAGCATGTCGAGCGGAATCACCTCCGAGATTCTGTCATACTCGGAGCAGTAGCCGCAGCTCAGGTTGCAGCGCCGCGTGACGATTAGTTGTGCTTCAATCGGCGCTCGTCGGAACAGCACGCGGCAGAGGGACCGAATTGGGTGTTTGACGCGCATCGTGACCTCCGGTGGCGCCAGGCGATGCCCGCGAGCACGATCCCGCCGCTCGCGACGAGCAGCCACGGCAGCGGAATGGAGAGCAGCGCGCCTGAGCCGGCGATGAGTAGCAGGCGGGGAAACCGCCCCAGGGCGACGGCGCCGAGATACAGGGGCAAGGGGTACTTCCCGAGCGGCGCCAGGACGCGCACCGCGGAGTCGGGGATGGGCGAGAAAATCACCACCACGGTGGTCCAAAACGGCGCGCGCAGGAACGCCGCGATGCTCCAGCGCGCGAGCTTGCCGCGCGTCAGCGACGCGGGCCGGGGGCGCGCGGCCGCCCAGTCCACCAGCCGGTAGTTGACCGCTTCGGCGAGCGAGGCGGCCGCCGTGCCGACGAGCGCGAGCAGCCACGCCGGATAGAAGCGCACGTAGTACAAGAGCGTCGCCTCGAACGCCGTCGGCAGGAACGGTGAGAGCGGCCCGTGGACCAGTGTGGCGAGCGCCAGGAACGTCACGAGCTTCACGCGAGGTAGCCGGCGTAGCGCCACGCCACCACGGCGAACACGGCGCTCTCGAGAATCCACGCCCAGGGCTGGCGATAGTAGCCGGCGTACATGGCCCGGCCCCAGTAGCCCGTATTCTTCCAGAGATTGAGCGAGAAGCGCCGCCGGCTGAACGGCAGCAGCAGCGGAATGCCGGTGTCGGTGGGGAGGTCGGCCGCGACGTGCGCGACGATGCTCGCGAACGCAAGCCCGCCGAGCGCGAGGCCAAACAGCAGCACGGCGACCGCCCCAACGCCCACGCAACAGGCCAGGCTGTGGCTCCAGGTGCCGTGGAACTCAGGGCGTGCCCAGCCGGCGCGGATGGCGAGCGAGTCAGCGTTGGGAAGGAACTGCGCCGCGCCGACCACGGCGAACGTCTCTGGGCGGGGATCGAGCGACGCGATCGCGAGCGCGATGCCGATATGACCGAATTGCATCGTGTCTCCTGGTCGAAGAGTCGGAGACACGATGCCCGCGCCCTCTCAAGCCGATTTCAAGCCTCGGACTGTTCCCGGTAGCGGCGGGCCTGGCCCGGGGTGAGCATCTCCTGCAGCACGATGTCGCGCTCGATCGGAGCGGCGAACACGTAACCCTGCGTGTCGGCGCTGAGCCAGCGCTCCCACTCGAGCACGTCGAGGGCTTGGGCGACGGGGCCGGGCTCGAGGCCGGTCGCGCGCGCGAGGAGCGTCACGTCGCCCCGACCCCCCAACGCCGCCGCCGCGCCGAGCACGTGCTGGGCTGCGAGCGGCAGCCCGCTGAACCGCTGGCACACCGCGCCGACCACGGCGGGCGGCAGGGTCCCCGGCAGCGAATCGATCAGCGTACGCGCGGGCGTGGGCCACGCGGGCGAGTCGGGGGCGAGCCGATACCCCGCGGCCACGGCTTCGACCAGGGCGACGGCGAGCAGGGGGATGCCCGCGGTGTCGCGCTCCACGCGCCGCACCAGGCGATCGTGCTCGTCGGCGGAGTACGAGGGCACGGCCCACGCGACGAGCTCCCCGAGCGCCGCCTGGTCCAGCCGCTCGAGGCGGATCACCGCGCCCTCGAGATCGCGTCCCAGCCGACCCTGCAGCGCGGCGAAGCGCTCTCCGTCCGGCACGCCCCGCGCCACGCCGAGGAGCAGCAGCACCCGGTGCGGTGCGGCGTCGCGCGCCAGGGCGGGGAGCAACGCGAGCGAGAGGGCGTCGAGCCATTGCGCATCGTCGACCACGAGCAGCAGCGGACGCTCCCCGGCCGCTGCGATCACAGCGGCCGTGAACGCCTGGGCAATCTGCATCGCGGGCTCCCCGCGGCTACGCTGAAACCGCGTGCCCAGGTCGGGATCGAGCGCTCCCAGGCTCGCGAGCGCGGGCGCCGGCGCGCTCGCGAGCCCGGGCGCGTCGCCCAATCCCGTCGCGACGAGCCCCGCCACGGCGCTCCACTCTCGCTCCCGATCGGCGGGTACGGCCCGGGCGGCGGCGACCGTCGCGTCGTCCAGCCGGGCGCGGGCTACGACCTCCTCGATCAGCCGCGTCTTTCCTTCACCCGGCTCTCCCTGAACGAGCACCACCTGTCCGCGAGCGGCCTTGGCGCGCTCCCACGCCGCGGCGGCGGCCGCGAGCTCGGCCGAGCGACCGAGCAAGGGCGGGCGCGGCCGCGCCGCGGGCGGCGCCGCGAGGATGCGGCGACCTACGCGCGCCTCGCGGATGCGCTCGACGAGGCGCGCCATCTCGGGGCTCGGCGCCGCGTCCAGCGCGTCACGCAGCGCGCGCGCGAGGTCCTCGGCGACGCGCACGGCCGCCGCGCGGTCGCCCGCGAGCGCGAGGGCGCGCATCGCCGTGCGGGCCGCTGGCTCGGACGTGGCATCGAGCGCCACGGCGCCGAGCGCGGCGCGCGTCGCCGCCGCGGTGTCGCCGCGGGCGAGCTGCGCCTCGGCGGACTTGACCAGCGCCTCGAGCCCCTGCGCGCGCCACAGTGTGCGCTCCGCGCCGAGCCAGGTTTCGAACTGGTTCGCGTCCGGGAGCGCGAGTCCCTCGAGAAATTCCCCTTCCACGAGCGCCGCCGCCGAGTCCCATTCCCCCCGCTCGGCGTGCGCGGCGAAGCGATCGCAGTCGAGCGTGACGCGGTCGGTCGCGAGCCGCACCTGGTCGACGTCGGCCTGGACCGCCGTGTCGCCCAGCACGCGTCGCAGCACGCGCAGCGCCTCGCTCAGCGAGTGGCGGGCCAGCGCCTCGGTGCGGTCGCTCCACAGCAGTCCGAGCAGATGCTCCCGCGTGCGGCTCTTGCGGGGGCTGCGTGCGAGGTAGACGAGCAGCGCCAGGTGCTTGCGCCACAGCAGCTCGGGCGGAGCCGCGGCGCCGTCCACCGTCAGGCGCGCGGGGCCGAGCACGCGGACGGAGAGGTGGGGAGAATCGGCCATCGCGCCCCGATTATCGGACACGGTGCGGTTGCCAGCAAGCACCGCTACATTCTCCTGCCGCATGCCTCCCCCTCTCCCTCACCCCGCTCTCGAAGACGTGCAGCGTGCGGTGGGCGAACGCTACGAGGTGGTGAGTCTCGCCGGCGCCGGCGGTATGGGCGCCGTGTTCCGGACCCGGCATCGTACCCTGGGCCACATCGTCGCCGTCAAAGTGCTGCCTCCCGAGGTCGCGGCCAGCGCCATGCGGCGCGAGCGGTTCCGGCGCGAGGCCACACTCGGCGCCGGGCTCGAGCACCCCAACATCGTGCGCGTGTACGACTTCGACACCCGGGACGGGATCACCTTTCTCATCATGACGTTTGTGCGCGGCGCGACGCTGGAGGAGCGGTTGCGCGACTCCGACCGCCCGGCGACGGACGCTGTTCTCCGCACCGTGCGCGAGATCGCGGACGCGCTGGGCTACGTGCACCGCCGCGGCATCGTGCACCGCGACGTGAAGCCGGCGAACATTCTGCTCGACGAAGACAGCGGGCGCGCGCTGCTCGCCGATTTCGGGGTGGCCCACGTGGAGGGCACGGCGGACACGTCGCTCACGCAGCCGGGGGTCACCATCGGCACGCCCGGGTACATGGCCCCCGAGCAGATCGCCGGGGGGCGGGTGGACGGCCGGGCCGATTTGTACTCGCTCGCCGCCGTGGCATTCGAGGCGCTCACCGGAAGGGCGACCGACTTCAGGGCCGACCGTGCCACGCTGGCACGTGCGCTCCGCGCCGCCCGACCGGACCTCTCCGCCCGCGAAGCGGCGACGCTCGTCGCCCCGCTCGCCGAGCGCCCCGATGAGCGCCCGACCTCGGGCGAAGCATGGATAACGGCGCTCGAGCGCACGCGACCCCGGCGGCGGCGCTGGGCCATCGCCGCCTTGGCCGTGATCGTCGCCGCGGGCGTCGCCAGGCTGGTGTGGGGACCAGCGCCGGCGTCCGACGTGCCGCCCCGGCTCGCGGTGATGCCGTTCGCGGTGTTGGGCACGCCGCCCTACCCGGCCACCCAGCTGCCGGAGTACTTCGTCTCACGCTTCCGGCCGGTGGAGCGGGTGATCGACGTCCTGTCCTTCGGGCGCGTCGTGGCGCAGACCGGCACCGCACCGCTCTCGAATGAAGACGCGCGCGATCTGGCCCGGAGGTTAGGGGCGCGCTTTTTCGTCCAGGGCAGCGTGTCGTACACGGGACCGACGGTCACGTTGACGGCCACGCTGTACGAGGGTAGCCACGCGCGGCGCAGCGGCACGGCGACCGGCCGCGTCGGGTTGGACGAGTCGGACATGATGGACCGGGTGTGGACCCAGCTCTACCCCGAGTTCACACCCAGTGCTGACGTGACGCTCCCGAACAGCGGTCCCGATGCGTTAGCCGCATACCTCAACGCCGACGCGGCCTTTCGGCGCGGCGACTACCGTACCGCGCGCGACGGGTACACGCGCGTGATCCGCGCCGATACCGGATTCGCCATCGCGCGCCTGCGGCTCGCCCTGATCGCCGCCCAGGTGGATCCCACCGAGCAGGGCTTCGGGCCGCCGCTGCGGCGTGCGATGCTGCACCAGCGCGGCCTGTCAGAGGCCGACAGCCTGCTGCTCGACGGGTACGCCGAGCTGTTGTCGCACGGCGACGGTGAGACGGCGCTGGCCCGGTTCAAGAGCGCCACGGAGCGCGCGCCCGACTACCCCCAGGCGTGGTACGTGCTGGGCGAGTTCTACTACCACTTCGGCGAGCTGTTCGATCAGAGCGCGGGCGAGGCGCGACCGGCGTTCGACCGCGTGCTCGACCTCGATCCCCGGTTCTCACCGGCGATCGGCCACCTCATCGCGCTCGCCAATCAGGTGGGCGATCGGCCGGAAACGGAGCGCCTGATCCGCCAGTACTTGCGGGTGGACTCGACGTCGCTGGTGGCCGAGGTCGTGGGGATCGCGGACACGCTCATCCTGGGATCTGTACCCGATCAGGTGGCGCTGCTGCGGCACGTATGCGGCCACAGCTTCCTGGCGCTCAAATCCCTGGCGTTTCAAGCCGCGGCGTTCGGTACGCCGGCACAGCGCGAGGGACCGGCGCGCCGCGTGCTGCGCTGCCTGGAGCAACGCGCAGCCACTGATCAGGAGCGGGTGCGCGTGCTGCGCATGGGGCTCGCGGCGGACCTCGCGGCCGGTTGGGTGGACAGCGCGCGGGCTCGCCTCGGCCGCGCGGGCCCCTGGGCGGAGCGGGAGCGGGATCTGTGGGTGCTCGTGATGCACGACGTCGGGTTGCCCGCGCTGGGCGATTGGCAGCGCGCCGCCGCCAGACTAACCGCGCTGCCCCGCGTCGTGCAGGACACTGATGCCACGATCCACTGGGCCCTGGCGCGCGCGGGAGTAGACCCCGCCCGCCACGCCGCCGTCCTGGCGCGGCTCGCCGCGGGTGAGGCGCCGCTCCCGGCGAGCCTCGCCGCCGATCTGCAGGCACAGGCTGCCCTGGCGCGGGGCGACTCGAGCGCCGCCTTGCGGCTGTGGAGCGGCGCGACGCGCCGCTATGCGGTGCTGAGCGTCCCGTTCGAGCTGGTGGCGTCGCTCTGGCCGCTGCGGCTCGACCTCGTGCGCGTGGCGGTGGCGCGCCGGGACAGCGCCGTCGTCAATCGGGCGTGCGCGTCGTTCGAGGGGCTGATGGGCTACACCGACCAGGTCGCGCAGCCGGAAGTCGCGCGGCTGTGCTTCACCCCGGGCTTGCGCCCGGGGTCAGGGCGCCTAGTCCACCCCGGAGAGGAGGGCGGCGATGAAGATGGCCGCAATGCCGCTCGCGGCGGTGAGGGTGACCCCCGGCACCCCGCCGAGCTCCATGCCGAGCGACATGCGCATGCGTGACTGAACGGCGACCTCGCATCCGCTCGGGCTACAGCCGAGGAGCACGGGCCCGCGCACCAGCTCGGGCCGGGCCGCGAGCGCGAACCAATGGTTGGGACTCCAGCGCACCAGGCCGAACACCGAGCCCGACTGGAGGTTGTCAGTAGCGGCCAGCAGCGGCGCACCCACGGCGACGTCCACCGACGCCGTAGACG
>Ga0209474_10000242_pt1 | contig 65284 bp, 71 predicted proteins | sample GraSoiAngelo_145_FD_185902 | JGI IMG/M metagenome (GOLD analysis project Ga0209474, IMG submission 185902) | Grasslands soil microbial communities from the Angelo Coastal Reserve, California, USA - 14_1009_05_20cm (SPAdes) (version 2) | ecosystem: Environmental > Terrestrial > Soil > Grasslands...
AACTGAATCGCCGATCGCGACCCCTTCCACGCCGGAGCCGAGCGCATCGACAGTGCCGGCGAGGTCGCCACAGGGAACGAGAGGAAAACGGTGTTCCATTCGACCTTTGAGATAGCCCTGCAGTACGGCGTTGTCGAACGGGTTGATGGAAGCCGCGGTCACGCGCACACGCACCTCATTTTCAGCGGGCTCGGGATCTGGCAGATCGTGAATCGAACCACGTTGACCGAAGTCGTCGAGAGCGAAAGCGCGCATCCATTACTCCTTGGCTTGGTGAATCGGGGATCTCGTCATTCATCCAACGGAATGGTGCCGACAACTATTTCCTACGGCACGGCGCGATGCTGGATATGACGTCCACAGTCGAGTTATCGCCGAGTTTGCCCACGGGGAGGCACCAAGCGGCGCGCGCCGGCGCGCAGCTGCTCCGACCGCGACCAGTGCATATCGACCGATTTCCTTCCTTTGGCGGTGATTGCAACGTGAGTATTGGGTTTCTTGTCGATGAACCGTTTCTCGATTGACACCAGTCCGGCGTCGCTCAATTTCGAAAGATGAGCCGAGAGATTCCCGTTTGTCAGGCGCGTCACCCGCTGCAGGAACACGAAGTCAGCGCTTGCGCAAGAAGCCAGCGCCGTGCTCTGCGAACCGGCATGGGGGACGTCCAGCGACGCCTTGCGTTCAGGCGAATGGACCTCGCAAAACTTCACCGCGAACGCGTTCAAACGAGCGTGAGACGAGCTGTTCAGCTCACCGCTTTCTTCACGAGGGCGCCGATCCTTGCCTCGTCGGCTGCGGTCAACTTCATCAGAGCGAAGGCGTTCGGCCACATGTTCCCTTCGTCGAGGTTCGCCCGGTCGCTGAAGCCCAACGTCGCGTACCGCGTCTTGAACTTTTGCGCGCTTTGAAAGAAGCACACGACCTTGCCATCCTTGGCATACGCGGGCATCCCGTACCAGGTTGTCGGCGAAAGGGCCGGCGCGCTGGCTTTGATGACGGCATGGAGCCGCTTGGCCATGGCGCGATCCGGTTCCGGCATCTCGGCGATCTTCGCGAGCAAGTCGCTTTCCCCCTCGGCCTTTCGCACGGCAATCTTCTGCTCTTGGACGCGGTCCATCATCGCGGCCCTTTCCTCGTCCGTGAATCCCTCATACCTCTTCTTGGTCGCGGCGGAGGTCTTGGCGGACTTCTGCGGACCCTTTGTTGCAGCCTTCCTCTCAGCCATCGCTAGGCCTTCGCCGCATTGGGGACCTTCCCCTGCTGGAGGATCCGGATGGCGTTGCCGAAGGGGTCGCGGACGCCCATGTCGGTGCCGTAGAAGTGGTCGGTGGGCTCCTGGGTGAAGTCGGTGACGCCGCGCGACTTGAGAGTCTCGTACAGACCCCGGATGTCGTCCGCCTTGAACACGAGCCCGCCCAGCGCGCCCTTCGTGATCAGCTCGCGGAGCTGCGCAGCGGTGGCTTCGTCATGCACCGGCGGGCCCGGCTCCTCGAGGGAGATCTCGGTGACGTCGCCAGGAACGCGCACCGTCAGCCACCGGTAAGAACCCTGCTTGACGTCCTGGCCCTTCTCCAGACCGAGCTTGTTGACGTAGAAGTCAAGAGCTTCCTCCTTGTTGAGGACCATGATGGAGGCGACGTTGAGTTTGGTGATCATCGCTCGTTTTCTCCTTGGCGAGATTTGATGGGGATGACCCTCATGCTAGGAAGCCGTCGCTGCGGCGGCGTCTCCAAAACTGCTCGATCGCCGCGCCGCGCCCGCTGCCACCACCGGCCGCGTCGCCCACATCTGGTAACAGTTGGGGGCCACCATCGGTCCATTCCCCATGCGGTAGTCGGACGGCGCCTCGCCGACGATCTCCCGGAACGTGCGGACGAAGGTCCCTCGGCTGGTGAAGCCGACGTCGAAGCAGATGTCGGTGACGCTCCGGTCAGTCTCGCGCAGCAGGAACATCGAGCGCTCCACCCGCCGCCGCTGCAGGTAACGGTGCGGCGTTTCCCCGAAGACGGTTCGGAAGCTGCGAATGAAGTGCGCTTCGGAGATATAGGCCACCGCCGCTACTGCGCGGACATCGAGCGGCTCGGCGTAGGCGCGGTCCATCGCGTCGCGGGCGCGCAGCAGGCGCCGGTTCAAGTCCTCGACTTCCCGGCTCACGGTCAAACGCTACGACATCAGGGGGCATGTGCTCAGCCGAAGGTGCAGTCGACGGTGACCTTGGCGAGAGCGCTCTCGAGAACACCGAGCTCCTGGTCGTTCAGCTTCATGAGGAATAGATCGGAAACGCCGCGGATGTGGACCGGAGCTGCGACGCTCAGACGGTCCAATCCGGAGTTTGTCAACTGGACCACGACACCGCGCCCGTCGGCATCGGCCTGGGCACGACGCACCAGGCCTTCGTGAACGAGCCGGGCGACGCGTCGGGTCATGCCGGAGCGTGAGATGAGGGCCCGGTCCGCCAGCTCTGCCATCCGCAACGAACCTCCAGCGATGGCCAGCTGAGCCAGCACATCGAAGTCGGCCAGGGCCAGACCAGTCTTGCTTTCGAGATCGGTCTCGAGCTCACGCAGAAGCGTGGCGTGGGCTCGGAGCAGGGCGTCCCACGCCTGTAAGCCGCGTCCGCCCGGCACCTCCCGGGCCAGGATCCGGTCGAAATGAGCAGCGACATCCGGTTCCGGAAGTACTTGCATATGCAATCACCAGAGGCTAAGATACTTGCGGCTGCAAGTATATCGGAACTCGCAAGGAGATACGAATGATCAAAGAAGTCCAGGTCGACCCGGATGGATCGCTGACCCGGCGTTGGGGCACCAAGGCGGACGACGTCCGAGTGAGAAGAACGATGGCCGCCTTGGAAGCGAATGGAATGACGGTCCTCCGGGCGTCGGACGCGGCCACGGCAAAGCGAATTGTCCTGGAACTCATCCCTGACGCCTCCCCGGTGCACCAGGGAGCATCCCAAACGCTCGACGTGCTGGGGATCACGCACGAGATCGAAAAGTCCGGTCGCTACGCGGCGCTGCGCCCCCGGATCTGGAGCATGGATCGCGAGACGGAGGCCAATGAGATTCGCCGCGTGGGCGCGGCGCCCGATGTCATGCTCGGGAGCGTCCACGCGGTCACTGAGACCGGGTCGCTGCTGGCGGCTTCCATGAGCGGTAGCCAGCTCGGACCTTATGTCAGCGGCGCCGGACGAGTCATTCTCGTCGTCGGGACTCAGAAGATCGTCCGCGACATCGAGGAAGGTCTCCTCCGCATCAACGAGTATGCGTATCGGCTCGAAGACGCCCGCGCCCAGGCTGCGTATGGCATACGCAGCGCCGTGAACAAGATTGTCGTCATCAACCGTGAGATCACTCCGGGACGGATCACTGTGGTGTTGGTCGACGAGGCGCTCGGTTTCTAAATGCCTCAAACAGAAGCGCGAGAGACGGCATCAGCCTTAGCAATCCCTAAATCGACGCTGGGGGTCGGGATCATCGGGGTCAGCCCTGTCTGGGGCTGGGCGACCACCGCCCATATCCCGGCACTTCGTGCACTGCCGAACTACGAGATCCGGGCACTCAGCGCGCGCAGCGCGGAATCCGCGCGCGCAGTAGGCCAGGCGTTGGGGGTCAACGCGGTGTACTCAGACCATCAGCAGCTGGTACTCCAACCGGACATCGACGTGGTCGCTGTCACGGTCAAGGTCCCACACCATCGAGAGCTCGTGTCCGCCGCACTTGCCGCAGGCAAGGCCGTCTACTGCGAGTGGCCTCTCGGCCGCGACCTCGACGACGCCCGAGCGATGGCCACGCTCGCCGCCGAGCAGGGAGTGCGCACCGTCGTCGGGTTGCAGGCACGCCAGGCCCCGGCGATCGAGTTCGTCCAACAGCTCCTCCGAGATGGATACGTCGGCGAGGTCCTGTCGACAACCATGGTCGGAGTATCGATCGCGGGCGACGTCCTGGTCCAGCCCAACGCCTACATGCTCGACAAGACAAATGGAGCCAACCTGCTCACGGTCCCCTTCGGCCACAGCCTGGACATTCTCAGTTACGTGCTGGGCGAATTCGCCGACGTGTCAGCCGTGTCGGATGTTCGCAGGCCGCTGATCAGCATCGAAGGGACAGGGGAGCAGATTGTGAAAACGGCGGCCGACCAGATCGCGGTGATCGGCACCCTTACTTCCGGGGCGACTGCCAGCATCCACATCCGCGAGGCAGTGGCCGGCGGTACCGGGTTCCTATGGGAGATCAATGGAACCGACGGAACGCTCCGGATCACCGCTGACGCCGCGCTCCCTGAGATCTTTCCCCTGACCGTCGCGGGAGCCCAGGGCCGGAACGAGCCCACCCAGCTTGCCATCCCCCCGGCGCTGACCCAGAAATGGCCGACGCTCACGAGCCTGGCAGGAGCGCCTGCCTTCAACGTCGCTCGTGCCTACGCCGCGTTCGCGGCAGACATCGACAACGGGACTCACACCGTGCCGGACTTCGCCGCCGCCGTCCGGCGCCACGAGGTCATCGCCGCCATCGAGAGGTCCGCGGCATCAGGGAAACGCGAGAAGGCGTGAGGCCCAGGGTTCAAGTGCCCACTCTCTCGACAAAGTTCTCTGATCTGAACTGGCCAACCAAAAGGCTGGTTGTTGAGGTCACCCGTCATCGCTCGAATCTGATACTTGCGCTGCTTTGCGCGGCGCAGTTCATGCTGATCCTGGACATCGCGATCGTCAACGTGGCGCTGCCCTCGATGCAGCGCACTCTGGGTTTGTCGGCTGAGAACATCCAATGGGTCGTCGGCGGCTACGCGCTCACCTTTGGTGGCTTTCTCATGCTGGGCGGCCGGCTGGCCGACGTCGTCGGCCGGCGACGCATGTTCTTGGCGGGTTTGGTCCTCTTCATCGCAGCATCGACGCTGGGCGGATTCAGCCAGTCCGGCGGAATGCTCATCGGCGCTCGCATGATCCAGGGCTTTGCCGGGGCCCTGGTCTCGCCCGCCGCGCTGTCGCTTCTGACAACGACTTTCAGGGAAGGCCGGGAGCGGAATCGTGCGCTTGGGATGTGGAGCGCTATGGCCGCCGGCGGAGCGTCAGCTGGTTTGATTCTGGGCGGCCTGCTCACCCAGGAATTGAGCTGGCGTTTCACGCTCTTCGTCAACGTGCCATTGGGTCTCGTCGCCGTTGTGCTATCTCCGGTGCTGGCGGCAGATGCTGCTCGCCAGGAGGCCAACGTCAGCCTCGACGTCCCTGGGGCGGTGAGCCTGACCGGCGGAATTCTCGCCCTCGCGTATGGCGTGACCGAGGCGACCGGGCAAGGCTTTGCCTCGACGAAGGTGCTGATCGCTCTGGCTCTCTCTGCCGCGCTCCTGATCTCATTCGTCGTAGTGGAGAAAGGCAGCGAGCAACCCCTTGTGCCGAGCCGGATGTTGAGGCTGAGATCCGTGGTGGCGGGCAATTCTGTGGCGGCGCTCGTGTCGGTCGTGATGATCGGCGCCGTGTTCTTCAACTCGCTGTACCTGCAGGAGATCCTCGGATATTCACCAATCCAGGCAGGTCTTGCCTGGCTGCCCCAAACCGTGCTGATCATGCTTGTCTCCAACATCGGGGCCCGGATTGCCACGAATCTGGGGACCCGAACCCTGATCGCGGTCGGAACTCTTGTACTGGGGGCGGGGATGCTCCTGTTCCTGAGAACCGGCCCCGAAAGCGACTACATCACCGTCATTCTCCCCGCCATGCTGGTTACTGGCATCGGCGTCGGACTTGCCTTCGTAAGCGTCACCATGGCCGCCACAGCCGGCGTTCCCGATCGAGATCAGGGAATCGCTTCCGGCCTGATCGGCACCGCCCAGCAGGTCGGAATGGCCGTGGGACTGGCGATTCTTGTCAACGTCGCCGGTTCCGTCACGAGGGTGTCCCTGCCGTCAGGTGCAGTTGCCGTCATCGCCGGATACCACCAGGCGTTTGTCATCGCCGCCGCCATCAGCTTCGTAGCCGCGATCGTGGCGCTCATAGTGACCAAGCGTCCTTCGACGCGGCCGGCAGCGGGCGGGGCTTGGCGTTCGATCACGCATGCGGAGGCCACCACAGCGCGCTCGTAAGCGCTTGGAGCTCGCCATTCGCGGCCACGAGCTGCGCTCGGACATAGGTCGACGCGGACGGCACGGCCACGGTGGTTGACCAGTCCTCGGATTCAACAGCCTCCGCACCGATTGCGCCCTTATCGTCCTGAACGATGAGCGACCTCCTGGATCCGCCCCGCACCGACACCTCGACCCCGCGCCCTTTCGGTTCGAGGTAGAGCTGGGGTCCGGCCGGTCCTGCCGACACGAATGTCCGACCAGCTCGCATCGCATCGATAATCGCCGCGGCATCCGCACCTGGCCCCGCCTCGACCCACGTCGTCGGCATCCCGAGCGCCTGCGTGTGACGTGGGTCCGTGACGCGGCGTCGCAGGATGTGCGTATCGCTGCCGCCGACCGCAACGAGACGCTGCCCCAAACGGAGCCGCGCCTCCCAGAAGTCGAGGGCGGCGGAGTTGAGCCGGGCCCACGGCCCGTTCCAGACCTCGATCGCGTGCATGGACCGGATCGTGTCGTACTCCCACGCCGGTCCGAACGGCTTCGGATGGTTGACGCTTACGAACGCGCCTGCGTCGGCGGCCTCCGTCATTGCCTGCTCGACGCCCGACGCCTCCGGCGCTCGGAACTCCCACCAGCGGTCGGTTCCCCACGCGTTCCAATGTCCGCCGTACGTTGTGACCTCGACGCCGGGGATCACGATCGGGCGACCGCTGCCGCCGGCTCCATATTCGGCGACGTGGGCGATGGTGTTGTGATCGGTGACGCCAAGGAAATCGAGACCCGTTTCAGCGCCTGCGTGCAGCATCTCACTGGGCCACGAATCTCCGTCCGAGTACCGCGTATGACAGTGCAGGTCGCCACGCAGCCAGCCGGCGCGCGCCTCCGGCAGCGATGGCGATCGGGGTTCGCCTGCGCGAACCAGCTCGCGCTCCAATGGCGGAATCCCGCGATCGAACCTGATCTCCACCGACCAATCGCAGCCGCGCGGACCGACCTTGTACGGCCCCAGCAAGAGGTTCCATGTCCCCGCGAGAATCGGTCCTGGCGTATAGGGCGGCGTCGCCCATTCATCGCCGACCACGAACTCGAGCTGGTCGCTACCGCTCCAGCCGCGGAACCCCATGCTCCCTGTCTCGGTGCCGCGCGGGTCGAATAGGCCGATATCGAGCGTGTTGCCGCCGCTCAGGAACTGATCGGCGTCGATCCGATCCGTATACGAGTAGCGGACGTGGATTTGGTGATGGCCCGGCTCGACCTGGAATGGGACGAGCGAGTACCGCCGCAGATCCGGCGCAGTGAAGCGTCCCTCCAGAACGATGTCCGGTGGCGAGGTAGGCCCTGGATCGCGGATGACGTGCATCATCGACTGTCAAGCGGCAGGAGTGCGAGAGGGGGCTTGACCTGACTTTCGTTTGGCGCTAAAGTCGCGCCAATCGAATGCAATCGAAAGCAATCGAAGGCGGGCAGTACGCGGCGGAGAGGCGACAGGCCATTGCCCGCGTGATCGAGGAAAAGACCAGAGCCTCGGTCATCGAGCTGAGCAAACGCCTCTCTGTTTCGGAAGTCACGATCCGAAAGGACCTCGCGGTGCTGGAGGAGGAGGGGAACGTCCTCCGCACCCATGGCGGGGCCATAAGCGTCGGCCGCAGTCGAGCGGAGCTCGCCTTCGAAGTTCGGGCTCGCCTTCATCGGACAGAGAAGTCGCTCATCGGAGCCGAGGCGGCGCGCCTCGTCGAAGACGGTGACAGCATCGCGCTGGACGCCAGCTCGACTGCGCTCCAGATCGCGCGTCATCTGAAGGCGAGACGAGAGCTTACGGTCGTGACCAACGGAATGCGCGTCGCAACGGAGCTTGCAGGCCAACCGAGCATCACGGTCCTGATGCCCGGAGGGGCTGTCCGATGGGAAGCCCATTCGCTCGTCGGCAAGTGGGGGACGACGATGCTCCGCCAGCTGAACATTCAAAAAGCCTTTGTCGGCGCCGTCGGCTTCACCCTCGAGGAGGGTCTGACCGATGTGAACGCCGATGAGGCCGAGCTGAAGAAAGCGATGGTGGTCACCGCCAAGGATGTGATCGGTGTCTTCGACCACACCAAGTGGAATCGGGTGGCGATGGCCACCTTCTGCCCGACGGATCGGCTTCGCATCGTGATCAGCGACGACCGCGCCCCAGCCCAGGCGGTGGCCGCGGCTCGCGGTCTTGGCATCGACGTGCGCCTCGTCGGCAGCAAATGAGCGAAACGTCGCCTGTCCTCCGGCTGACCGGAATCTCCAAGCGATTCGGCGCCGTGCAGGCGCTCACCGATGTCGACGTCGCGCTCTTCGCCAACGAGGTCCACGCGCTCGTCGGAGAGAACGGCGCGGGCAAGAGCACCCTGGTGAAGATCCTGGCCGGGATTCACCACCCCGACGCCGGTCGCATTCAGCTCAGCGGCGAGGACCTGGTGTTGTCAGGGCCGGCCGCTGCCCGCGACCTTGGTATAGCGGTTATCCACCAACATCCAAACCTGTTTCCAGACCTCACGGTCGCCGAGAACGTGTTCGTCGGCCGGCTCCCGCGCAATGGGGTTCGAGGGGTGGATTGGGGCGAGCTGAACAGGACGGCCCAACGGCTCTTCGAAAACCTCGGCGTCAAGCAGAGCGTCAGCGTTCCAGTCCGCGGACTGTCGGTGGCGGATCAGCAGCTCGTCGAGATCGCCAAGTCCCTTTCACTCGACGCGCGGGTGCTCGTCATGGACGAGCCGACAGCATCACTGTCGAGCCACGAGGTGGAAAGGCTCTTCACGATCATCCGGCAGCTCAGAGGCCGCGGTGTCGCCATCTTGTTCGTCGACCACCGCATGGAGGAGGTCTTCGAGATCGCCGACCGGGTCAGCGTTCTCCGCGACGGACGTCACGTCATCACCGCTCCGATCAACGAGCTCAATCCGGCCGAAGCCATCAGACATATGGTGGGCCGCCGCCTGGAGACCCTATTTCCGAAAGAGCAGGCGACGATAGGCGAGATCGCCCTGGAGGTCAGGGGCCTCACGCGCCGAGGCGTCTTCAGCAACGCCTCGTTTCAGGTGCGCCGCGGCGAGATCCTCGGCCTCGCCGGCCTCGTCGGCGCCGGTCGCACCGAGATCGCTCGAGTCCTGTTCGGGATTGATCGCGCCGATGCCGGCGAGGTGCTTGTCGCCGGCAAGCACGCCGAGATCAAAAGCCCGAAGGATGCAATGCGGCTAGGCATCGTCTACGTCCCGGAGGACCGTCATGCGCAGGGCCTGGTCCTCGATTTCTCGATTGCGGCCAATGTGTCGCTGCCCATAGTCGAGAGGCTGAGCCGCTTGCTCGTCGTCGATCGGGTGCAGGAGCGACAGATCGCAACCGACTACTCGAAGCAGCTCCAGGTCCGCTCCACGGGTGTCGAACAGGTGGCGTCGGGTCTGTCGGGCGGCAACCAACAGAAAGTCGTCATCGCGAAATGGCTCGCCACCAAGCCGACGGTGCTCCTCCTCGATGAGCCGACCCAGGGCGTCGACATCGGCGCCAAAGCCGAGGTCCATCGGATCATCTCCCAGCTCGCCGGCCAGGGCATGGCCATCGTCCTGATCTCGAGCGAGCTGCTCGAGGTGCTGGGCATGGCCGACCGCATCGTGGTCTTGCATGAGGGACGGGTCGCGGCGGAATTCGCTCGCGATGACGCGACCCAAGAGCGAGTCATGGCGGCCGCGACAGGCCACGTCGAAGCATGAGCGAGCGCGCAATCGATTCGCCAACCAGCTCAGCGCTTGCCGGCCGCATCGGGCTGGAGCGAACACTCACCCTGGTGGCTCGGCTGCGCGAAGTCGGCATCGTGATCGTGCTCCTGGTCGTGGTTGCGATCGTCACTGTTCAGGCACCTCTTTTTTTCTCCATCTCCAACTTCGAGCAGATCTTGCTCAACGTTTCTCTCATCGCGATCGTCGCGGTGGGGCAGACCACAGTTGTGCTGACGCGCAACGTCGACCTGTCGGTGGGGTCCGTCGTCGGATTGGTTGCGTTCGCGACTGGCGACTTGCTCAAGGAGCACACCCTTGGCGTTGCCGGCGCCATCGCCGTCGGGTGCCTGATCGGCCTCGGGCTTGGAGCGTTCAACGGGCTGTTGGTCGCGGTCGCGAAAGTGCCGGCGATCGTGGCGACGCTCGGGACGCTCTACGTCTACCGGGGCCTTGACTTCCTCATCGCGGGCGGTAAGCAGGTCAGCGCGATCGACCTGCCCCGGGGTTACCTCGGAATCGCTTCGTCAACGCTGCTGGGCGTCCCGACCCTCATCCTTGCGGCCGCCCTGATCGCCCTTGGCGCTGCTTACCTGCTGCGCAACTCCGGCGCCGGCCGGCAGCTGTACGCGATTGGCAGCAATCCGACTGCCGCCGAGGTGGTCGGCATCCCCACCCAGCGGCTCATCTTCGGAGCGTTCGTCGTCTGCGGCCTTTGCGCAGGAATCGCCGGGGTCCTGTGGGGCTCGCGTTTCGGGAGCGTCAACGCCCTCGCGGCCAGCGGGCTTGAGCTGCAGGTGATCGCGGCGGTCGTGGTCGGAGGGGTCAATATCTTTGGCGGCTCGGGAACAGTCGTCGGCGCGGTGCTTGGAGCCATCCTGCTGGCCACCATCGAGAACGCCCTGCGCATCCTCCACCTCTCTGAGTTCTGGCTGCTGGCCATCGACGGGGCGATCATCCTGCTCGCGGTCGGCACCGACGCCGCCATCCGAGGCTACTTCCAGCGAATCTTGATGAGGACGGGGCGCCGATGAGCCTGCTGGCCCTCCAGCTGTTTCGGCGCTGGGAAACGCTCCTTGTCGTCTTGCTTATCGCCTTCATCGTGCTGGGCTCGACCCTGTCGCCCTTCTTCTTGAGCGGGTCGAACTTCTCCGACTTGACCGGCAACCTGATGGAGAAGGCGATCATGGCCCTGCCGCTGGCGCTGATCATCATCGCGGGCGAAATCGATCTCTCCATTGAGTCCGTGCTGGGCCTCTCCAGCGCGCTGCTCGGCTTTACCTACGCTCTCGGCTGGCCGTTGTGGCTCGACATTCCCCTGGTCCTGGTCGTCGGTGCGATGGGCGGACTTCTCAACGGACTCCTCGTCACGCGCGCAGGGTTGCCGTCGCTGGTCGTCACCCTCGGAACGTTGGCCCTTTACCGAGGCCTGGCATCGGTGGTTCTGGGTCCGCGCTCCGTCGGCGGCTGGCCCGAGTGGTTCACCAACTTCGGATTCGGCGATGTTCCCGGAACTCTCATCCCATGGCCGTTGGTGGTTTTCGCGGTCCTGGCGTTCGCTTTCCTGTTCGTGCTCCACAGGACCTGGATCGGCCGCCAGATCTACGCCATCGGCAAGAACAAGGAGGCGGCGCGCTACTCAGGAATCGACGTGGCCAAGGTGAAGACCTATCTCTTCATCCTGTCTGGGGTGCTGGCCGCCCTCGCCGGGGTGATATTGACGGCACGATTCTCGAGCGCCCGCGCCGATAACGGTCAGGGCTTCGTGCTCGACGTCGTCACCTCGGTGCTCTTGGGCGGCGTGAACATCTTCGGAGGCGAGGGCACGATCGTCGGCGTCGTGCTGGCGATCTTCGTGATCGGTGTCTTACGCAACGGACTCACGCTGGCCGACGTGAGCCCAGATACGCAGAGCGTCGCGGTGGGGGCGCTTCTGATTCTCTCGGTCGCCGGCCCCACCCTGGTGCGCCGGATCACCGCGGCTCGGCCGCGACGTCAGCTGACAAGTCCGGTCAGCAATTCATGAGGAGGTTCGATGCAATGAGGTGGAGGCGTGGATCACAGTTCGCGACAGCCGGGATGGCGATCCTGGCTCTGGTGGCCTGCGGAGGGAGCAGTGGCGGGGGTGGCACAACCACCGCTCTGAATATCGCCTTCCTGCCGAAGGCGGTCAACAACCCGTACTTCGACGTAGCCGCATCGGGAGGCCAGGAGGCAGCGACCGCGTTGAGCGGGCAGTTCAAGCAGGTCGGTCCGTCGGATGCGACCGGCGCGGCACAGATTCCGTTCATCCAGACACTGACGCAGCAGAACGTCAGCGCGATTGTCGTTTCCGCTGACGACCCAGACGCCATCGCTCCGGCCCTCAAGCAGGCGATGGCAAAGGGCATCAAGGTGGTTGGCTATGACTCATCGCCGGCCAAGGATGCGCGCAATGTTTTCATCAACCAGGCGGACTCGAAGGGTATCGGCGTGGTCCAGGTCCAGATGATCTGCGACGAGATTCCAGGCTGCGCTGGCGAGATCGCGGTCCTCTCGGCAACCAGCACGGCGACAAACCAGAACGCCTGGATCCAGGCGATGAAGGACGAGCTGGCCAGCAACTCCAAGTACAGCGGATTGAAGCTGGTCAAGGTCGCGTACGGCAATGACGACCCCCAGGTGAGCACGACGGAGGCTCAAGCGCTTCTGACCTCCTATCCGAACCTGAAGGGCATCATCTCCCCGACGACAGTGGGCATCTCAGCTGCCGCTCAGGTCCTCAAGCAGACCGGCAAGGCCGGCAAGGTCCAGCTGACCGGCCTCGGCACACCGAACCTGATGAGGGCCTTCGTCAAAGACGGCACCTGCAAGGAGTTCGCGCTGTGGAATGTCAAGGACCTCGGCTACCTTGCCTACTACACGGCGGCGCTGCTTGTGCAGGGCAAGATCAAGGGCAACCCGGGCGAGAAATTTACCGCCGGCCGGCTGGGTGACTACACCATCGACCCCAACGGTGTCGTCCTGCTCGGACCCCCGTTTGTCTTCAAGGCCGACAACATCGACCAGCTGAACTTCTAAGGTGAATCGGCGCGGGGAGGCTCATGCCTCCCCGCATCTTTGAGGCAAACCATGGAGCGAGTTGCGTTCGTGATGAAGGTGAAGCCAGGCCAAGAGGCAGAGTACCGCCGGCGCCACGCGGCGGTCTGGCCGGAGATGCTTCGTGCCTTGAAGGACGCCGGCTGCTCCAACTACTCCATATATATGAAAGGAAGGGAATTGTTCGCCTACATGGAGGTCGATGACTTCGAGCGCTTCAAGCGTCGGATGTCAGAGAACAACGACGCGCGGCGCTGGGAGTTGCAGATGGCGCCGATCATGGCGCAGGCGATCCAGGCGGATACCGGCTTCCATGAGGTGCTGGCGGAGGTCTTTCACCTTGACTGATGCGCGCGTGATCGAGCGCATCAACGGGCTTCGCGTCGAGACGCCTTCTTGGGGCTACGGCAACTCCGGGACGCGTTTCAAGGTGTTCGCGCAGCCCGGCGCCGCACGCACCATCGAGGAGAAGCTCGCCGACGCCGGGATGGTGAACCGCCTCACAGGGATTTGCCCGACGGTCGCCATCCACATCCCGTGGGATCGCGTCGACGATTGGGATGCGCTCCGCAATTTCGCCGAAAGGCATGGCGTGAAGATCGGCGCGATCAATCCCAATCTGTTCCAGGACGACGAGTACATGCTCGGCAGCCTCGCTCATCCGTCCTCGGCCATCCGCCGCCAGGCGATTGATCACGTGCTCGAGTGCATCAGGATCGCGCAGAAGGTGAAATCGTCGATCGTCAGCCTGTGGCTTGCCGATGGCACCAACTACCCGGGCCAGGACGACCTGCGCTCTCGGTCGGGGCGTCTACGCGAGGGCTTGAAGGAGATCTACGCGGCCTTGCCCTCGGGGATACGTCTGCTGGTCGAGTACAAGTTCTTCGAGCCGGGCTTTTACAGCACGGATCTGCCGGACTGGGGCACGGCATACGCGATGTGCCTCGACCTCGGCCCGCAGGCGGAGGTCCTGGTCGATACAGGGCATCACGCGCAGGGCGTGAACATCGAGCAGATCGTGGCCCAGCTTCTTGACCGAGCGCGCCTCGGCGGTTTCCACTTCAACGCACGCAAATATGCGGATGACGACCTCATCGTCGGTTCCGCCAACCCGTTCGAGCTCTTCCTCATCTTCAATGAGCTGGTCGCGGCCGAAGAAGACTCGGACGACAAGGTCGCCGCGACCGCGCGAAACGTCGCCTTCATGATCGACCAGTCCCACAACATCGAGCCCAAGCTGGAGGCGATGGTCCAATCCGTCATCAACATCCAGACAGCCCACGCCAAAGCCCTGCTTGTGGACCGGGCTCGGCTTCGCGAAGCCCAGACCGCGGGCGATGTGCTGGCGGCCAACCGCGTCCTTGTCGAGGCGTATGAAACCGATGTCCGTCCGATTCTCGCGGAGGCAAGGAAGCGGCTTGGCATCGATCCCGATCCGGTGGCTGCGCTTCGCGGCAGCGGTTATATCGAGCGCGCGGGGCGAGAGCGCGGAAAGGCAGCCGCGGGCAGCGGGTACCAGGGAGCGTAGGGGGTGGGGGAGGCTGCGCGCTTGCTGGCTGTCGACCTCGGGGCCGAGAGCGGCCGCACTGTCGTCGGCACGTTCGATGGCGAACGGCTGACCTTTGAGGAGATCAAGCGCTTTCCGAACCGACCGGTCGAGGTGGGTGGCACATTGCAGTGGGACGTGCTTCGCCTGTACGCAGACGTCCTCGACGGAGTCCGCGCCGCCGGGCAGGTCGACTCGATGGGAATCGACACCTGGGGGGTCGACTTCGGATTGCTCGACCGCGCCGGCCATCTGTTGGGCAATCCGGTCCACTACCGCGACCGACGCACGCAAGGGATGCTCGACGAGGCCGTCCACCGAATTGGGCGCGAAGAGATCTACGAGCGAACCGGCATCCAGTTCATGCCGATCAACACGCTCTACCAGCTGTTGTCCCTGGTCACGTCACGGGATCCCCAGCTCGAGGCGGCCGATCGCCTCCTGACGATGCCGGCTCTGCTGGGCTACTGGCTGACCGGGGCTCAAGCTGACGAGTTCACGGACGCAACGACCACACAGTGCTACGACCCGCGGGCAAGCGCATGGGCGGTCGGCATGCTGGAGAAGTTGGATATCCCGGCTCGCATCTTCGGTGAGGTCGTCCAACCGGGAACCGAGCTAGGCGCCCCTCGAGCGGATCTCGGGCTCGGAGCGGCCCGCGTGATTGCCACGGCGACCCATGACACGGCCTCCGCCGTCGCCGCCGTTCCGTTCGAGAGCGACAATGCGGCGTTCATCAGCTCGGGCACCTGGTCCCTGGTCGGAATCGAGATCCGCGAGCCCGTGATCAATCAGAAAGCGTTGGAGGCGAACCTCACCAACGAGGGCGGCGTCGGCGGGACCTTCCGGCTGCTGAAGAACGTGATGGGCCTCTGGCTGCTCCAGGAATGTCGCCGTGCGTGGTCGGTCAAGGGCGCCGATATGCCATACGACGACCTGCTCCGCATGGCGGAGGCCGCACGTCCATTTGCCGCGGTTATCGATCCAGATGATGAGCGCCTGCTGCGCCCGGGTGAGATGCCGGCTCGTATCGCACAGATTGCAGCCGAGGGTGGTTGGCAGATTCGACCGGACCCAGGCGTGATCGCCCGCTGCATCTTCGAAAGCCTCGCCCTCAAGTACCGCCAGACCATCGAACGTCTGGAGCGGGTCAGCGGTTTGAAGATCGGAACGGTTCACGTGGTCGGCGGCGGCTCGAATAACCGACTCCTGTGCCAGATGGCCGCCGATGCCTGCGGGCGCCCTGTTGTCGCCGGCCCGGTCGAGGCCACTGCGATTGGCAACCTCATCGTCCAGGCGATGGCCCTGGGCTTGATCTCGACTCTCGAGCAGGCGCGTGATGTCGTCAGGCGATCGGTGGCTCTTGAGACGTATGAGCCGAAATCAACACATGAATGGGACAAAGCAGTTCACATCGCACAGAGGAGTGGGGCATGACGACCGAGAGCGAGCTCCGCGAGCAGCTGGTCCGATTTGCGCGCCAGATGATCACGACTGGCCTGGTCAGGGGTACTTCCGGAAACATCAGCACGAGGGAGCCAGCGGCGGCGGAGGCCCTGGTCACTCCATCGGGCGTGGACTACGACACCATGACCCCTGACGCGGTCGTGCTCGTGGATCTCGCGGGCCGACCGGTTCACGCAGGGTTCAAACCTTCGGTTGATACGCCGATCCACGTCGCAATCTATCGGGCCAGGCCCGACGTCGGTGCAGTGATTCACACCCACTCTCCATACGCGGCGGCATTCTCGACGCTGGGGCGCGAGATTCCGCCGCTGATAACTGAATCGGCGGGCTACTTGGGCGGGGCGGTGCGTGTGATGCATTACGTGCCACCGGCGCGGACGGACACCGGCGAAGACGTCGCCCAGGGGCTTGCCGGAGATCGGGCGATCCTGTTGCCGAACCATGGTGTGGTCGCTGTGGGCGAAAACCTCAAGAAGGCCTTCGGCGCCGCGATGGCGGTGGAGGAAAGCGCGCACGTCGCGTATGTCGCGCTCCAACTAGGGGAGCCGCGACTGGTGCCTGACGCTGAAGTTGTTCGAATGAACGACTTCATCCACCACAAGTACGGGCAGCGATGATGGCGAACACAGATGGGTGGCGGGAGCTTTCGTTCATCGGCCGCTCCGCCGTCGTGACCGGCGCGGCGAGAGGGATCGGCCGCGCCGTCGCCTATCGTCTGGCCGGTCTAGGTGCGAGGACGGTGATCTGGGACCTCGATGGTGAGGTCGCGGAGCAGACCGCTGCTGAATTGGGCGAGCTGTTGGCATCGCAGGGCCGCTCCAATCGACTCGAGTGGAAGAAGGTCGACATCACCAATCCAGATGGGGTGTCGAGCTCCATGGAGGAAGTCGCGTCGGCAGATGGTCTCGATGTCCTGGTGAACAACGCCGGGACCACGAGCGTCCAACAGACCGAGACGATGCCGCTGGATGTCTGGGACCGAACCATCCGTATCAACCTGAGCGGGACGTTCTACTGCTGCCGTGCCGCTGTTCCTTATCTGAAGAGGAATCACGGAGCAGCCATCGTGAACATCTCATCGAGCTCAGCCCTGGTCGGCGGGGGCGGTGGCGGGCACTACGCGGCATCCAAGGCAGGGATCGACGGACTGACCAGGCACCTGGCTCGCGAGCTTGCGCCCGGAGTCAGAGTGAATTCCGTACAGCCCCGGACGATCGATACGGAGCTTTTTCAGGCCCGCTATGCGCACGCGCCGCTCGAGCAGGAAAAGATCCTGAATCAGATCCCGCTGCGGCGGATCGGACAGCCTGAGGACATTGCGGACGCGGTTGCGTTTCTGGCCTCCGACTGGGCCTCTTACATCACGGGCCAGATCATCCTGATCGACGGAGGCCGCACCTATCAATGACGTATCCAATTGGGGACGTCGGGTTTGCAACTCCAGCCGAGATCAGGGCAAGTCGTCCACCGCGATCAGATGGGATACCTCCGGCGGCGGGTCCGAAAGCATGTCGGCCCTTTCCTCAAATTCGTGGTCCGTACCCGTGATCCGGTAGCGATGCTGACGTAAGTGCTCATCCCACGATGGCACCACGTACAGCTCCACGAATCGATGCGCGACCTCCCCGTCCCTGAAGAGTCCCCACTGCGTGGCGCCCGTGCGAAGTCGCGATTGGCGTAAGTGAGCCATCGCCTCCAGGAACGACTGCTCCTTCTCCGACGCGATCGTGTAGGTGCTCCTGACCACAACAGGGCCGCTGTCGAGTTTCGCGTCGAAGGCCAGATGCGGCTCGGGCCAGTACGCCATTGTGCGGCGCTCCATGCCGGCAGTGTCGAGAAACGGCCAGAACCGCATGGTCGCGAGACCAGCCACCATCGCTGCTGCAGCGATCAGGAATGCGCCTCTGACGCCGAACGGTTCGGCGATCGCCCCCCATACCAACGCGCCGACGCCCTGAGCGCCGAACAGGACCATCAGGTACACAGACAGCCCGCGGGCGCGGACCCATGCCGGGAGAAAGAGCTGGAGCTCGGCGTTGATATCCGACAACACCGCGATCCAGGCCGCTCCCGCGGGGAGCAACACGATCACCGCCAGGACCGGGTTGGGCACGACAACGATGAGAACCGACGAGAGCGCATAGATCACGCTTGCCGCCCCGATCAGGTAATTTGCCGAAAGGCGTGCCCTGAATCGGGGCACGTGTTCAAAGGTGAGCTCTATCGCAGAAACCTGCGCATCGTGGACGCCCTCGGGCGTTTCGCGCATCTGGAGCTCGGCACAACGGTCAGCCGGCTTGCGGTCGCGTGGACTCTCGCCAACCCTGCGGTCCAGGTCGCGATTGTCGGCACGCGCAACCCGAGGCACATCGACGATGCGATCGCGGGGGCCGACCTTAAGCTCGACCAGCAAGCGTTGCGGCGGATCGACGAGATGATCTTCGCGGAAGTCGCTGTGGGCGGACCAACGCCCGAATCGGTTTGAGGAGGTTTTTCAATGAATCCACGAGTAAGTCTTCTCGGGACGGGCATCATGGGCGCCGGGATGGCCGAGCGCCTGCTCGACCAGGGCTTCACCGTCGACGTCTGGAACCGCACGCCGGCGGCCACCACGCGGCTGGCGGAGCGGGGCGCCACAGCACACGGCCAAGCCGCCGACGCGATTCGGATGGCTGACGTTGTTGTGACCATGCTTCCGACCGGAGACGCAGTGAACGATGTGATGCTGCGTCAAAACGCCCTTGCCGCCATGCGGCAAAACGGCATCTGGGCCCAGATGGGCACGATCGGCGTCGAGGCGACTGAGCTGATGATCAAGGAGGTCGCGAATATCCGACCGGATGTCGACTTTGTGGACGCACCGGTGTCGGGCACGCGCGATCCGGCCCGAAACGGTCAGCTCACCATCCTCGCCTCCGGTCCTGATCGCGCTCGGGCGACGGCCGAGCCGGTGTTCAACGCTCTCGGTCAGCGTGTGCTCTGGCTCGGCGCGGCCGGGCTGGGGATGCGCCTCAAGCTCGTGCTCAACACCTGGCTTGCCTTCGAGGTCGAAGCCGCGGCCGAGGCGAGCGCCACCGCGCATCGCCTTGGCGTTCCCTACAGCGCGTTGCTCGCGGCCGTGCAGGGCGGGCCGCTGGCATCGGGGACGGCGCTGGCCAGGCTAGCCAAGATGGAGAAGTCGGATCACAGCACGCAGTTCCCGCTCGAGTGGGCGCTCAAGGATCTCGACCTGACGGCGGCCGCCTCGGGGCCCGACGCGATTCCTGTGGCCACCGCTATCGCGGATCGATGGCGAAGGCTCGTCCGCGAGGGTTATGGCCGCCTCGACGTCAGCGCCGCCAGGCTGGGACTGACGAGTGATGCAGGGGTGACCGTCGCGCGATGACAGGCGCCGGCGTCGTCCTACTGACGACCTTCCTCGCATCTGTTGTAGAGGCGATCGAAATGGTCACGATCGTGGTCGGAGTCGGGGCCACACGGGGCTACCGCCATACCCTCATGGGCGCCGCGGCCGGCCTCGTGGTGCTGGTGGTCGTGGTCGCGGTTGCAGGCATTGCCCTCGCCGCGATTCCGATCGGCCCTCTGCGGCTGGTTATCGGAAGTCTGCTGCTGCTGTTCGGACTGCAGTGGTACCGCAAGGGCATTGTTCGTGTGGCGGCTCGCGGCTTCGCCGGGTATCACGGACAGGAGCCGAAGGAAGGACCTCCTGAAGCGGCCGGATTTGATGCGACGGCCGCATTTCTCGCTTTCAAGGGCGTCTCCCTGGAAGGGCTCGAGATCGCGATCATCGTCGTCTCGGTGGGCGCCAGCGCAGGCCAGCTCGGGCCATCGATCCTTGGCGGCGCGGCGGCACTCATGCTGGTCGGAGCCGTCGGATTCGCGCTGAAGGGGCCGATCCAGCGGATTCCGCGCAGCTTCTTGCAGCTGGTCGTTGGAACGATGCTCACGTCGTTCGGCACGTTCTGGGCGCTCGAGGGTCTCGGTGTGTTGTGGCCGCAGAGCGACGCCGACATCGTCTTGCTGCTGGTCTTCTACGGCCTGTCCGCTCTCAGCTTCATAGGTCTCGAGCGGCGGGCGCGGCACCAGGCGCTGGAGGTGGTGCGGACATGAGCGCCGTGGTCGAAGTCGTTGTAGCGGTCCCGAAGTTCCTCTACCACTTCATCGTGGGCGATGACCTGGTTGTCGCCATCGTCATGGTCCTCGCTCTCGCGGCAACTGGCGTCACGGTGGCGAACGGCATCAACTCGTGGTGGCTGGTGCCACCGCTGGCGGTGGTCATGACAGGGGTCAGCCTGTGGCGGCGCGGGGTAGCCAATTGATGCTGCTCGATCTCGCGCGCCGGCAGCCCGCCAGCAGCTCCCTGGTGGAGATGATGCGACCGCGTGAATCACCCGCACCGGGTGATGCCGGGTCACCCAGGCGCGCGAGAAGCTTGCGACATGATCACAAGACCTGACGTTGAAAAATCGACAACCGCGGCAACAAGGCACGTCTGGGCGCCGCGCTGGTGGCTTGTTTTCCCGATTGGCCTGGTGCTGTGGGTCGCGACGGTCGCCGACACGTTTTACACCAATAATCTGATCCTCCTGCCGACGGTCGTCCTGCTGGGCAGCTTCCTTGTGCCGGTCACCGCAGTCGTTTGGTACCTCGACCACGATCCGAGCCCGGAGTTATCGCCGAGGCGCATCGTGTCCGCATTCATCTTCTCCGGTGTGTTGGGTGCACTGGCCGCCTCGGTACTCGAGTTCTGGCTGGTATTTGGGCCGGGCTTGTTCGGGACGTTGAAGGTCGGGTTCATCGAGGAGCTCGTAAAAGGTGTGTTGGTCGTCCTCTTCGCGTTGGGGATTCGCTCCTACACGACACGTGACGGCATGGTCCTGGGAGCGACCGTCGGATTTGGCTTCGCCGCCCTGGAGAGCAGCGGCTACGCGCTCGCATCGCTTTTTGTCGTCCAGGGGAATCAACTCTTTCTTTCGCTGCCATCAGTCGTCCTGAACGAGCTCGTTCGGGGACTGCTGGCTCCGTTCGGCCACGGCCTCTGGACGGCGATCCTCGGCGGGGTGATCTTCCACGCCGCACGCAACGGCCGCCTTCGCCCCACATTGGCCATCCTGATCACCTACGTCGGCGTGTCGCTTTTGCACGCCGCGTTCGATTTCTTCGGCGGCATCGTCGGCTACATCGTCATATCGGTCATCGGTATCGCGCCGCTCGTCTACATCTGGTTGCGCGAGGACCGAGGACTGCCGTTTCGTCGGGCGGCGCATCGGATCCAGGGAGCATGAGGCTAGCCAACCCGTTCAGTTAGTGCGCCTCGATCAGCGCTCTGATCGGGCCGGAGAAGTCCGGCCGCAAGTACGCGCCCCTGATCACCGTCCAGGCGCGGATCCGGAATTCATCCAGACCTGCCGCGACAAAAGCTGCGATGCGCCGCTCAGTCCGCTGCCGATCTTCCATCTGGTTGCCTCGCGGGTTCCATAGGAATGAGGGCACGTCGTATTCGCGATCGGCGAGGTACGGCTTGGGATCGATCGCCACGAACTGATCGCCTCGACGAAGGATGTTGTAGTGGTGAAAGTCACCGTGCACCAGCCACTGCGCCACCGGATCGAGCTCGGCGAGCAGCTCGCGAGCGAGCGGAGCGAGCTCGCTCCCCTCTCGATCCGCATTGTCGAGCCACCGCTGTACCTCAGGCGCTACCGGCCGGAACGGAGATCCCGCACGACGCCACAGCCGAGACGCAAGGTTCACGGCGATCGCGGTCCCCCTCTCGTCAGGCATAGCCGACAAGTCGTTGCCCGGCACCGCGCGCTCCTCCAGGAGTGCGCGCCCTGACCGGCGCAGAAGTCGCACCGCACCGTCTCCGTTCCAGAGCTCCAGCGCGTCGCCTTCATGCAGCGACTCTGTGTCCCCTTCCCATGCGACCTTGCACACTGCGTCGCCGGCGGGCGCAACGTAAGAGACGTACGAGAAGGCGAACGGCTCCCCGAGCTCGAGGCCCCACTCCCGCGCGGCCTCCAATGCAAGGGCCTTTGACGCGGTCAGATCGAAGCGCTGCTCACCGGGGCCTGGCACCGAACGAGCCTACCCGGTGCGTCCACTGCAGCTGGAAACCGTTCCTGACACTGCAGAGGTAGGATCGCGTCTCGTGTTCACTGTTGAGCAGCGAGATGCTCTGCGCGACCGCTTGCTACGGCTCGCGGAGGAGGATGAGCGCGTCGTTGCCGGAGCCGCTGTCGGCTCGCTCGCCGGTGACGGCGGAGACCGCTACTCCGACCTGGACCTCACCTTCGGCATCGCCGACCGCGTGCTGGTCAACGACGTGCTCAACGACTGGACGCGAACGCTCGTCGACGAGCTCGACGCGGTGCACCTTGTCGACCTAGAGCGCGGTCCGACCACGTACCGCGTATTCCTGCTACCGCACGAGCTTCAGTGCGACCTCTCGATGACACCGGCGGCTCAGTTTCGTCCAGCCGGGCCACGATTCCGGCTTCTGTTCGGCGATATAGCGGCAGGCGAGTCCGAGGTGGCCCCGCCGGCGGCCGCGGGGCACCTCTTCATTCCCATGCCTGCGGTCGCTGTGGATATCTTCGGGTGGGGCGTCATTTATGCGCTGCACGCTCGCGCGTGCATCGAACGCAAGCGTGTGTGGCAGGCCGAGCATTACGTCGGCGCCGTGCGCGACCACGCGCTCTCGCTTGCCTGCGTCCGGCAAGGTCTGCCCGCGGCGCAGGCGCGCGGCTACGACGACCTGTCCGCTGAGACCCTCGCCCGCTTCGAGTCGGCCCACGTCGGCGCGGCGGAGCCCGCGGCGCTCCGCGCGGGCCTCGCCGCATCGGTTCTCGCGCTCATGCGCGAGGGGGCGGAGGGGCGTCTACCGCACGCAGATGCTGTCGCGCAGCGCCTTGCTGACCTTTGCTGAGGCCAATACGAAGGGCGCCGCCGCCGATGAATTCGGTGCGCCCGGGGAGTCTCTACCTCTGGAACCCGATTTCTCGTTCACGCAAGGAGCATCACCATGTACGCCGAAGTCAACGGCATCAACCTCTACTACGAGACTCACGGGAGCGGGCGGCCGCTCATCCTGCTGCATGGGGGGCTCGGGTCGGGCGAGATGTTCGGTCCGGTTCTACCGCTGCTCGCGGAGCGCCACCAGGTCGTCGCCGTCGACCTGCAAGGACATGGCCGGACTGCTGACATCGATCGACCGATCGACGTCCAGCTGATGGCCGGCGACATCGCCGCGCTCATTGACCATCTGCGGCTGGCCACGCCTGACTTGGTGGGCTACTCGCTCGGCGGTGGGGTGGCGCTCCACACCGCGGCCAAGTACCCGGCCAAGGTCCGGCGGCTCGTCGTGGCCTCAGCGAACCTGCGGCCGGACGCAATCTATCCGGAGATGCGGGCACAGCAAGGCCAGGTGAGTGCGGCGGCCGCCGAGTTCATGCGAGACACGCCCATGTATCAGCTGTACCAACGGGTCGCACCACGCCCTGAGGACTTCCCCCGGCTGCTGGACAAGATCGGCGAGGCGATGTCCAAGGACTTCGACTTCACCGAGGAGGTTCGCGGCCTACAGGTGCCTACACTCGTCGTCGCCGCGGACGCGGACATGGCCCCGCCGAGCCACTACGTCGAAGTTTTCAAACTGCTCGATGGCGGCCTCCGCGACGGCGGCTGGATGGGCGAGGGGAGGCCGAAAGGCGGTCACGCGCTGGCGATCCTTCCGGGCCTAACCCACTACAACATCGCGAACTCGCCACTTTTCGCCGCGGTCACCCTTGCCTTCCTGGAGGAGCAGCCGACATGAGTCTTGGGGCGCTGTAACGTAGATCCGTGAGCCGAGGATTCCGCGATGCCGATGAGACGCAGGCGATGAGCGACCAGGCTGTCGCGAACGAGATCCAACGCATTCTGGAGCGCGGTCGGGCAGCCTCCGCCGGCGCGGCCGCTGACGGTCTGTGCCATGACTGCGGAGAACGGATCGGCGCCGAGCGCCTGGCGGCGCTGCCGTCGGCGGTGCGCTGCGTCGGGTGCCAGGCCGCGTGGGAGCAGGTCCAGACCGGCACCTGACGGCGCGCTAGCTGCGCAATTCAGCCTCCGGTACTTCTTCGTGTGGTGTGGCGTCTCCGGCAGTTGAATGTCGAAAAGGGCGCCGGCCATTCGATGAGGGGGCAAGGCCGCAAGCGGCCTGAGCCCTGACCACTCGGAAGTGCAACTGGAGGAGACCTGGATGCGTGTGCTGATAATGGCTAAGGAAGGCGAGCAGAGTGAGGCGGCGACTACCCCAACGCCCCACGCTATGGCGGAGTACCAAAAATTCAACGAGGAGCTGGTTAAGGCGGGGGTGGTGCTCGAGGCTGGCCGCCTCTACCCCAGCTCGCAGAGCAAGCGCGTTCGTTTCGACGGCAGGAAGCGCACGGTGATCGACGGGCCGTTCGCGGAAACCAAGGAGCTCGTGGCGGGGTACTGGCTGTGGCAGGTGCGCTCGATCGACGAGGCCCTCGAGTGGCTAAAACGGGCACCCTACGAGGGCGGGACCTTCGAGGTCCGTCAGGTACTCGACTACGAGGGGATGTGAAGGAGCTGAAGCCATAGGTCGGCGAAACGTAGACGCACCCGAAGGCCCACGTCGCCGTGAGACAGCGGCGACAGCTGCCCATCGTGCGATCGAGGCGATCTGGCGCATCGAGTCGGCCCGGCTTATCGCTGGGCTGGCTCGTGTCGTCGGCGACATCGGGACGGCCGAGGAGCTCGCACAAGACGCCCTCGTCGCCGCGGTCGAGCAGTGGCCTGTCGAAGGCGTCCCGGACCGGCCGGGGGCCTGGCTTATGGGAACCGCGAAACACCGCGCCGTCGACCTCATCCGGCGCCGCAAGACGCTCGAGCGCAAGCACCAAGAGATCGGACGCGACTTCGAGCGGGCTCAGGAAGCCCTGCACGTGGACACGGCGCTCGACGAGGAGGTCGGGGACGATCTCCTCGGCCTCATCTTCATGGCCTGCCATCCAATCCTCTCGAAGGACGCGCGGGTTGCGATCACACTTCGCGTCCTTGGCGGGCTCACGACCGAGGAGATCGCGCGGGCTTTCCTCGTCCCTGTCTCGACCATCGCCCAGCGGATTGTTCGCGCCAAGCGGACCCTCGCCGAAGCGCACATCAGGTTCGAGGTCCCCGGCGGGGTCGAACGCCTTGCGCGCCTCGCTTCCGTACTTGAGGTGATCTACCTGATCTTTAACGAAGGGTATTCCGCTACGGCGGGCGAGGACTGGGTCCGACCTGCGCTGTGCGAGGAGGCGCTCCGCCTCGGCCGGATTCTGGCCGAGCTCGCCCCGACCGAGCCTGAAGCCCATGGGCTCGTCGCGCTGATGGAGATCCAGGCTTCTCGTCTGAGTGCTCGTATCGGACCGTCTGGCGAGCCCGTCCTCCTGCTCGATCAGGACCGAACACGCTGGGACCGTTTGCTCATCCGGCGGGGCCTGGCGGCGCTCGAGCGTGCCGAGATGATGGGCGGCGCTCTTGGTCCGTACGGGCTGCAGGCGGCGATCGCCGCCTGCCACGCTCGAGCGGCGACCCCGGGGGATACGGACTGGCCCCGGATCGTGGCCCTCTACGACGCGGTCGCGCAGCTGGCCCCTTCGCCGATCGTCGAGCTGAATCGGGCGGTCGCCGTAGGGATGGCATTCGGTCCTGATGCCGGGCTCGACCTTGTGGACGCGCTCGTCGGCGAGCCGTCGCTCAAGTCGTATCACCTATTGCCGGCCGTCCGCGGAGACCTCCTGAGGAAGCTGGGCCGGGCTCAGGAGGCGCGCGCCGAGTTTGAACGCGCCGCGTCCCTAACGGAAAACCTGGCGGAGCGCAAGCTCCTGACAAGACGAGCCGCGGAATGCGCCGCCGAGCAGATCGTGCGCTAACGTCCCGGCCCGGTGTTCGAAGCGGCTAGAGGAGTGACTCTATCGCGCCGACGATGGCGGGATCTTCGGGGACGACCTTCGAACGGAAGCGCCGGAGGACACGTCCGTCGCGCCCGACCAGGAACTTCTCGAAATTCCATTTCACGTTGCCCGCCTTGCCGGCGTCGTCCGCGGATTCACTGAGAATCGAATACAGCGGATGCTGGTTTGGTCCTTTGACGTCCAGCTTGGCGTAGAGGGGAAAAGTCACGCCGTAATTGAGGCTGCAGAACTCCTGAATCTGCTCGGCCGTCCCCGGCTCCTGGTGCAGGAACTGGTTGCACGGAAAGCCGACCACGACAAAGGCTCGATCTGCGTAGCGGTCCTGCAGCGCCTGCAGGCCGGCGTACTGCGGCGTGAACCCGCAGCGCGACGCGACGTTGACCGCAAGCACGACCTTCCCGGAATACACGGACATGCTTTCGAGCTTGCCGTTGAGTCGTGGTAGCTCGAGGTCATAGATCGACTGCCGGCTGGTTTCGGTCATAACAACATCAACCAGTCGCGATGGAAGCGGATTCCGACCCGCCTATTTCGACCGCATCAAATCCATCGCGCGCGTCACGGCGGAAAGCCATATCGGATCCTCAAGCCAGGTCTCAGCGCCCCACATCAGCACCACGTCGACCGGCTCCCGGCGGTAGTCGGCTGCACCCTTGAGGAGGTCGGACGTCATGAAGCTTGTCTCATCGCCCCACGGTGCCGCCTGCATCTCGGCGATCCAGAAGTCCTTGCCCATCCCGTGAGCCCGATTGGCCCAGAAGTCGACTGCCTGCTGCTTCCAGACGGTACGGAGCCCCACGGTCGCAAAGTCGGCCTTGATTGGCGGACCGTCGACATAGAGGTCGAGACCGAGCGCATCGCCCGCCTGCAGCGCTTCCTCCGGATGCCCGCTCGAGCCCCCCAGTCGCGCCAAGACCGGAGCCGCGTACAGCTGCATCATGTCGATAGTCACGTTCCATCCGTTGTAAGTCGTGACGACGGCGTCGTGGACGGGGTCGAGCTCGTGGACGCGATCGATCTCCCAGGTGAGCTGAGATGCGCTTATCCGGTCGTCGGCGGTTATGTCGTTGTGCACAAGGTCAAAGGGCTCGTTCTCCACCTGCCATGCGTAGAGCAGCGGGGAGTCCATGTAGCGAGTGATGCTCGTCTCGAAGTAGGCTCGATAGTCCGACCCTGTCTGCGAGCTGTTGATGTAAGGCTGCTCGCGCGGTCCAGCCCAGGCCGGCTGATGAAGCTCGGGGTAGAGGAAGTTGCGCGCGCCGATTGTGAGCACCACGCGCGTGGGGTCGGCGGATGTCTTGTTGTGCTCCGCGACCACCTCGAGGAGCTCATCGATCGAGGTGAAGTCAAGGACGCCAGGGCTTGACTGCACCGCGTCCCAATAGATCGGCAGACGGACGAGGTCAGGGTGCGTTTCAGTCAGAAGGCGGCGCAGGTCCGCATCGGGTTCACGACCCGCCCACTCCGATAGGTTCGGGCTGAAGCTGAAGCCGACGAGAGGCGGATCAGATTGCGGTTGGGCCCACGTCTCGCTGCCGAGGAGGCACGCGATGCAGACCAAAACGATGAGGCTTTTCAACTCCCCTAAGCCAAAACGACAGCATGCATTCTTGTGAATTCACTCAGAAAGAGCTAGGAACTTCGTGAGTTCGGGCTCTACGGCGCAGGCCGCACCACTGCCTTGACGCTGTGCGGATCACGGCCGGCGGTCAGGGCTTTCTCTACGTCGGCAAGACTGAACTCGCCGGTGACGAGGTCGTCGAGCGTGACTCGTCCAGACGCGACCAGAGCAATCGCGGCCGGCCAGGTGTTGGCGTACCGGAATGTGCCGGTGACAACCAGCTCGCGTCGCTGGATGATCGCGAGCGGCAGCGTCAGCTCGTCTGCACCCATCCCGACGAGGACGACTGATCCCGCGGGCTTGACCAAACGGATGCCGGCATCGATCGCGGCCGGCGAACCGGAGCAGTCGATGAATGCATCGAACTCGCCGGCGAATTTGTCAGAACCTGGGACGGCAACCTGGGTGGCGCCGCACGCCGACGCCGCCGACAGTCGGTTGCGGTTGACATCGGTCACAGTGATCCGCGTCGCTCCGGAGGCTCTTGCCACCTTTGTCGCGACCAGGCCGATCGGCCCGGCTCCGGCGATCAGCACCGAAGTCCCGATCTGAATACCTGCTTTGCGATTCGCCCAGATGCCGACGGAAAGCGGCTCGAGCAGCGCCGCGGCGTTATCGCTGATTTCGTCGGGCACGGGGTAGGCGAGCTCCGCCCTCACGGCGACGAACTCCGCCAGCGTTCCATCGATTGGAGGCGTGCCGTGGAATCGGATGTTGGGACACAGGTTGTATCTGCCAGTCCGGCACTGCTCGCAGCGGCGGCATGGCTCGCCCGGTTCGATCGCTACGCGCTCGCCCACACGGCCGGGTGAGACTCCCTCGCCGACACCGACTATCCGACCCGAGGATTCGTGCCCCAGGACCAGGGGCCGTTGGACAACGTAGTCGCCGATGCGGCCGTGCTCGTAGTAGTGGACGTCCGACCCGCAAACTCCCACCGAAAGAATCCGGACCAGCACCTCGCCTTCGGATGGCGCTGGAATCGGACGCTGCTCGATTCGAAGATCGCGCGGCGCATGCAGGACCGCTGTGGTCATGGTGCCGGTTGGTCGGCCTTGCGGGCCAGTTGACTTGGAAGTCGACGTGGTGGACACGGCCAAGCCCCACTATGGCACACGGGTCGGAAGCGGATTATCGTGCCGCCGCGCCGACGGATCGGTCACGTCCTGGCGGAAAGTCGAGCGGCCTCCTGGGGCGTGGCGGGACAGGCCGTAGCCTGGCTATGGAACAAAGATCGACAGGCACCTTGTGCATGGCCGTGTAGTGTTGGCCGTGGCCCCAAGGGACACGTTCAACGGACACGGAGTGGTCGCAAGGCAGACTCCGTGGTCGAAGAGGCGGTTCGTTGGGGTCGCTTCTTTTTCGCCTGCGGGTGCCGTCTACCTGCCTACGTTTCCTGTCTGCGCACCTGCGAACGCGCCAGCAAGAACTGGCCGGCGAATCCCACGACCAGCGCCACCAGCACGCCGAGGTTGGCGTAGGTCCAAGGGCCACCGTCTTTTGGTCCGAGGCCAAACGGATTGAGCAGATAACCCTGCCAGCTGAGCCACGCGGCGAAACCATTCGTGACGAGGCCCCAACCCAGGAAGGTCGCGACCAGCGTCGTGCCCACCGCGACCCAGCTGATTGGTCCGTACCGGCCGCGCGGGTCGTAAAGGTCGGCCTCCGAGTAGTCGCGCTTTCGCAGGAGGAGGTCGGCGAGGAAGACACCACACCACGCAGAGATCGGCACACCGAGGGTGATCAGAAAGCCTTCGAATGGACCGATGAAGTTGCTCGCGAACCACACCACGTAGATGGTGCCGAGAATCATGATCACGCCGTCGATCGCCGCCGCCGTCCAGCGCGGGACTTTCAGGCCGAGGGTGAGCAACGCCAGACCCGACGAATAGATGTCGAGCACCGCTCCGCCGATCAGGCCGCCGATCGCCACCAACGCGAAGAGCACCAGGTACCACGTGGGAAGCAGGGTGGTCAGCGCGCCGATCGGATCCGAGCCGATCGCCTGGCTCAACTTCTGGTCCGAAGCCGCAAGCAGGAGCCCGTACACGACCAGCAGGACCGGCGCAACTGCCGCGCCGAATGTCGTCCAGGCTACGACGCCCGCGCTCGAGGCAGAACGGGGCAGGTAACGCGAGTAGTCGGCGCCGCTGTTCACCCAACCGAGGCCGAAGCCGGTCGCGGCAAAGATCAGCGCGCCAAGCACCGCCTGGGGTGATCCATTGGGAATCGACGTCACGGTTCCCCAATTGATGTGGCCGACGGTCAGCACCACGTAGCCCACCGTGAGAATCGCGAGCGCAACGGTGAGGAACGCTTGCAGCCGCATGATCACGTTGAAGCCGAAGATGCCGGAGAAAACGACCACGCCCGCGACGAGCAGGAACGCGATGATCTTGGTTGCGTCGCCGCCGCCCCAGCCGAGCCGATCGAACACCGTCGCCGTGGCGAGGGTGGCGAGCGAAACCAGGACGGTCTCCCAACCAACAAGCAGGATGTATGACAGGGCCGCCGGGATCCTTCCGCCGTGGACTCCGTAGGCGGCGCGGCTGAGGACCATCGTCGGCGCGGACCCTCGCTTGCCGGCAAGGGACACGAAGCCGACCAGGAGGAAGGACAGGATCGTCCCAATAAGACCGGCGACGGTCGCCTGCCAGAACGACACCCCGAAGCCGAGCAAGAAGGAGCCGTAGCTGATGCCGAGCACCGCGATGTTGGCCGCGCACCACGGCCAGAACAGATCGCGAGGACGGCCCTTTCGTTCCGCGTCGGAGATGACGTTGATGCCGTTCTGCTCTACCGACAGGGTTTCCCGTGGTCGGACTGCCACCTCAGTCGCCATTGCTTCCCTCCCCAAATACCGACTGCTGAGCGCGCCGAAATGCTACTCCCAGCGGGTCGCGCCGAACTCTCGCAGCTCCTCGTCGGTGGGCCCTGCCGCGGGCCCGGGCCGCGACACCGCGTAAGCCGCCGCCCGGTTGGCCAAGCGGACCGCGTCAGGCCAGGTCATCCCACGCGCCAGCCCGGCCAGGTTGGCGCCGACGTGGACGTCGCCCGCGCCGCTGGTGTCGACGGCCTTCACCGGGACCGACGGAACGGTCAAGGGCGTGGACCCGGCGCGATGGATCGCCGCACCGTCGGGTCCTTCACGCAAAACCACGGTGGCCTCCTGCCGGACCAGGCTCATCACCGGCTGCAGGCCGCCGAGAGCGTCGAGCTCGCGCCTGTTGAGGCTCAGGATGTCCACCCGGCGCAAGGCAGTCGCGAGCCGCCCGGCCTCGATGTCAGCCACCAGCGGGCCAGGATCCAGGACCACGACCAGCTCCGACGCCAGGGTCGCCACGTGGTCGGCGATCGCGCCTCCTGCGTTCGGGTAGGCGAGGTCGTAGCCCGAGACGTAGACGGCGTCGCCGTCCCGGTACTCGATCGAACGCAGTGAGTCGGGAGCCACGACCGCGTCGGCGCCCGTGACTGTCACGAAGGTTCGCTCTCCGTCCGGCTCGATCAGGGCCAGAGTCCAGCCGGTGTCCAGATCGGGGCTCGGCGGCATGATCGCCAGCATTCCCTGGCCGGTCAGAGCGGCGCGCACGAGATCGCCAAACGGTCCGGTTCCATGCTGGCCGGCGTAGATTCCCGGCAACCCCAGCCTGGCCGCAGCCGAGAGCACGTTGAATGCCCCGCCCGCGACCATCCCGCGCTGCGACGCCAGCACGTCGCCTCCTCGGTCGGGGAACGCGGGCACCTCGAGGATGAGGTCAACGATCACGCTGCCCAGCGAGACAAGGCGCTTGATCACATTTGCGAGTGACAGCCTAGTGCCAATCCGCGTGAGTATCTTGCCGCGCCGGCTGGATGTCCTGCTCTGAGCCCCCCGGTCTGTGGTGCCCTAAGCAGCGCGCCGGCGCAGCTGGATGAAGATCAAGACGCTGCTCACCAGCAGCGCCGGCACATACATCGTCACGATCACCCAGTTCACGCCTAGACCATGGGTGAACACGCTGAAACGCATCGATTGGATGATGGCGTTGACTGTATCCAGCATCCCGACCGTGAGGCAGACCCACACCAACGCGATGGCCCAGGTCAGGCGATAGCGCAGCGCAAGCAGGGCGATCAGGGCGAGGACGGCCGTCGTGATGTCGCCGTAACCGATCATCGTGCGAAACTCCGCCGGCACCGCGGAGTCGACAGCCCCGGGAGCCAGGATCGTCCCGCCGACGATGCGGAAGGCATGCACCCAGAGCAGCGGCATCAAAGCAACCTCGCGCGGCAGTCCGGACAGGCGAGGCGCGACATACCACCATGCGATGAGCGTGTAAGCGGCCAGGCTGAGCGTGAACTGAATCCCAAATAGAACAATCGGTGGCATCGTCGACCACCGCGAACTCTAATCCAGGGACGAGTCCGGGCTAGCAGCCCACCCAACCGAACAGCTGCTGCAGCTTGATCCGGTCAAATCCTCGAACGATCGAATTGTTTCCCATCCGCAGCATCGGCACCCGGTCGCCGTCCAGCTGCTCCCACTCACGCATCGCGACCGGATCGCGGTCGATGGCCCGATACTCGAACTGAACGCCGAGCTCGTTCAGGAGGTCGACCATCGCGGTCGACTCTCCCGATTCGGCTGAGCCGTAGAGGATTGCTTCGGTGTCGCCCATCTCGTGTAAGTAACGTGAGGCTAGGTCGATTTCGGCGATAAAGCGAATCAATTGTTTCGATCCGAGCCATAGGCCGGCTCGATGCGACTAGGTTCGGACGACCGCCTTCAGCTCGCGCGAGGGTCTGACCTTGAGCGGAAGCGTGAAGTGGAATTCCGTCCCCTGACCGGCCGCGCTGTCGAACCAGATGCGGCCGCCGTGCATCTCGATGATCTGGCGCGCGATGGGCAAACCGAGGCCGGTCCCGCCACCGCCGTTCGCGTGACGGCCCGTGAACAGCCGATCGTCGAAGTCGTGAGGCATCCCCGGGCCGTGATCCTTCACGGTCACGGTCACCTGCTCGGCGTCCGACTCGCTGGTCACCACGACCTCAGCGCCCTTGCGCGAGAACTTGATCGCGTTGCCGACCAGGTTTGCCAGGACCTGGGCGACCTTTTCGCGGTCACAAGGCACCGCCGGGGCGGAATCGTCGAGCCTGGCCAGCAGCACACGCTGCGGACTGTCTCGGCGAATCGACTCGAGAACTTCCCTGATGACCTCATTGATGTCCATCCGCGCGACCTGAAGAACGGTTCGACCACTCTCCATCCGGTCGAGCTCTAGCATCTCGTTGAACGCTCGGTCCAACCGCTCGGCGTCGTGGTGGATGTCGTTCGCGTAAGCCCTCACCTCAAGTGGGTCGATGTGCTCCGAGTCTCGGATGACCTCACTGAAGCCCTCGATCCCGACCATTGCGGTCCGGAACTCGTGGCTGATGCGGGTCAGAAATTCGGTCTTGAGCTTGTTGAGCCTCTCGAGCACTGCGAGGTTTGCCAATGCGGTCGCCTCAGCCTCGTGCAGCAGGCGGCGCCTCCAGCGCTCCGCAAGCAGCACAACGGGAAACAAAGACGCGTAGAAAAGCGTGAGTCCGGCCGCCAGCAGCAGGTACAGCTGATTTGATTCGCGGTCGATGGCCGCCTGCACGGGCGTGTAGGGCAGGTACAGCTCAAAGGCCCCGCTCGGTGACGAGCTCCCCTTGAAGACCAACGGCACGTAGACCTGGATCAACGGGCCGATGAGATTGTCCTCCGCGTTCTCCGCGTCGCGGCCGTCGGTGAGGTTGGCGTTTGCCTTCCCGGCCAGCGCCTGGCCAAGGTCGTCGTCCACCGGGAAACTCTTGCCGATGATTACGTGGTTGTCCGAGTAGACGACCGTCCCCTTCCGATTCCAGACCTTGACACGGTCGACTTCCTCGCTGAGGGCGGCCCCCTGCAGCTTCTCGTCCATCGTCGCGATGTCGGCCGGGCTGAACCCGTCGGTCACCTGCTGAGCATTGAGGAGCGGTTGGATGCCGACCTGAGTTATGAGCGTGGCGCTGCTCCGCGCCGTGTCCAGGTACCGCCGTTGAACGTCCGCATTCAGCTCGTGCGCCAGCACCGCTCCCAGGGCCACCACCGGCACCAGGGCGAGCAGTCCGAAGCGAACAAGCGATCCCATTCCGCTAAGCCCGTATTTCGTGGTGGCGAGCATTCTGCCACCGGGCCTGCGGCGCTCGGCCTTCTTAGGCTAAGTGTCAACCCCAAACGGGCGACGGTCGACCATCAGTGGCTCGGCGACCGCCTCCGCAACCGACCGCTGAACCACCGAAAGCTCGGTGATGGGAGCCACCGCTCGGGCAGCCAAAGCACGAGCGCGGACCAGCCCGCGCCGAGGAGCACGCCGCCGATGACGTCGCTGGGCCAGTGATCACCGGCCCAGACCCGCGCGATGCACGTCAGCACGATCACGGTGGTCGCCACCAGCCAGATGGCGGGTCGGTAGACCGGCTTGATTCGCGGCGCCAGGGACACCGCGAGCATGAAGCTCATCCAGGTGAAGAAGACGGCATGTCCGCTCGGGTAGCTGAAACCGCTGGCCGGGGTCAGGATGTGGACCAGGTCGACAGTCGGCCTCTGGCGCGAGACGAGCAGCTTGATGATGTTGTCGAGCAGGCTCGAGACGCTGCCGATCAGCATCAGCCACCCCGCGCGGCGCTCAACCACGAAGAGCGCAACGATTGCGATGACGCCGGCCAGGACCTGCCAGTAACCCGCCGTCACGTTGATCAGCTCCATCGGGTACACGATCGGACCCCAGTTGAGGCCCTGGACGAAGGTCGTGATCCTGACGTCGATGGGCAGCCAAAAGCCATCCAGGACGAGGACGGTATCGATGCCGAACAACACGAACATCGCCAGCGCGGTCCAGCCCAACCAGCTCCTGGCGGCTTCCTGAGGCTCGCCGGCAAGAATCTCCTTCGCGGCTTCCTTCGGTTGCGCGCTCATCGAGGCAGGATGACCTTGAGCGCGCTGAGCTCGGCCGAGATCGACGCGGGGGTCAGGCCGACGCGGATGTTGTCGGCGTAGATCCGAGCCCGCGGCTTGGTGGTGACCTGCAGCTTGCGGAACCTGAACCGCTGGCCGAGACCCTCCTCGCCATCCTTGGAGAGCACAGTGCGGGCAAGCACACGCCTGACGATGTCAGTGCGGTTCGAGCCGGCGTGGACCGACAGCTCGAGGAAAGGATCCTCCGGCGTCTTGTCGCTCACGGGCATCTGAGTGCCGATCGACCTGGTGTTCGTGAAGACCAGCGACATGGCGCTTCCCTCACCGGTGATATCGCCGGTCAGCTCGTAACTGAACTGCCTGGCCGTGATCACCCTCCTGGCCGCGTCGGCGAACGCCCCGAAGGCCAGGTCCTTGGCCGCATCGCCCGCGGCTATGGTCGCGCCGAACAACCCGATTGCGGCAGCCTCCAGGAAAACAGTGCCGTTGACGCGACCGAGGGTGATGGGATGGGGCTTTCCGTTCTTGACCACTCGAATGGCCGCGTCGACGGTTGTAGGCAGGTGCAGCGATTTCGCGAAGTTGTTGAATGTCCCCATGGAGATGATCCCGACTGGGTGCTTTGAGTCCACGAGCCTGCGGACGACCCATCCGATCGTCCCGTCGCCCCCGGCGACAATCACCGTGGCGGTGCGCGTGATCAGATTGTCGAGGTCCATCCTCGGATCGAACTCGACGATCAGACTGCCGTCGAACGCCTTGCGGATCTTCGCTTCGACGTCCGGATTCATCGATCCCGCCCTGGGGCTCAGGATCAAGAGGCTCGTGGCACGCGCGGTCTGGAGCCTGACGGCGCTCATCTGACTCCCACGAGTTTGCGCGCCGCCGCGGTTATGCCGCTCCCGAGCTGCCCAGCAAGCGCATCCATCGCGCGCAGACAAGGGAGTGGAGGCCCAGCGCGATGAATCCGAGCGCGACGGTGCCCAGGACCAGGTGTCCAAACGGCTGGGCGAGCAGAAACATGAAAGCTCCGCCAAACCCCTGGACCTTGGCGGGGTCATGGTGGACCCCGGCCTGGACGATGAACCAGCCGATGACGAGGAAGACGACGCCCCGCGAAAACATCCCGAAGCGGCCGAGGGCAACAGCGACCTTGCGCTGCATCTGGCTCATCTCCGCGCCATTGAGGTCTCGCTTGAAGACAGCGCGATAGGCCTCGACGAACTGGCCCAGGCCGACGCCGATCGCCGCCAGGCCGATAAGCACCGTCAACCAGCCGCCTTCTGGGTGGTCGAGGATCGCGGAGATGGTCTTTTGCGTCGAGTCTGTCGAGGCACCGCCCGTCCCGATCAGGATCTTGAGACCGAAGGCCGCGATCGCCGCGTACGACACCGCGCTCGAGATAAAGCCGAGTCTCTCCAAGTAGCCGGACGGATCGCTGCCTCGATGCAGCGGATCGAAGATCGCCCGTATGAGACCCCAGACCGAATAGGCCGCCAAGCCGACGATGATCACGAGCAGGACGAACTTCCCGAACGGGTTGGCGATCAGGAAGACCACGCTGCCGGTCAGATCGACCGCCTGTCCGTCGGGCTTTGACATCGCAATCCGAAGCGCAAGCACGCCCATGACGGCGTACAGGGCCCCCCGCACCACGTAGCCAAGCCTCTCGAGCAGCTCGAGGCCCGGATTCGCGGCGGCCTGCTTGACCGAATTCGCGTTCGCCTGAATCGTCGCCATGCTTCGAAGGGAGAACGGTTGAGGGCGACAAGTCAGCGAACTTTCGCCAAGAGACCGTTGCCGTACGGTGATGGTGTGGCCAGGGTCGAACGCTATGGCCCCGGTGAAGAGGCGACCGAGTTCGACCCTGGCGACTTCGTGCTGACCCACCGCCACAACCCGATCTCCCGGCTGATCAGCGCCGGCCAGCGCTGGCGCTTCCGGGGCGCCGAAGCCGTCTACGCGCATTGGAGCCATTCCGCCCTGGTGGTCGGCAGAGACGGTGCGCTTGTCGAGGCGGAGAGCACTGGGGTTCGCCGCAGCCCGATCTCCAGGTACAGGGCGAACGAGTACCACCTCGTTCGGCTCGGCCCGGAATTCGGCGCCGACGGCCGGCGGCGCTCTGTGGACTACGCGAACGCCCAGGTTGGGAAGGCTTTCGGTTATCTCGCTCTTCTTGGGTCGGCCATCTTCCTGCTCACCGGATGGTCGTTACGGCTGATGCGCGCCGATCACCAGATCTGTTCCGGGCTCGTTGTTCGCGCACTGCATGCGGGCGGCCTGCTCCTGGACCTCGACCCTGACATCACGCTGCCTGCCGACCTGGCCACGCGGTTCGGCGTGCGAGCTCGAACCTGAGTAGCTACAGTCCCCGGCCTGGCTTGGACCTGCGCCCCCGATACATGGGGAGGCCTAGTAAGCGCCGGTGCGCACGCCCAGCTCGCGCAGCCAGCGCCGGTAGGCGATCGCCGTCCTGTCACTCCGTAGGTGAAGCTCCGCCTGCAGGTCCAGCGGCAGGAGCTCCGGCCGCTGCGACTCCAGGATGGGACGGTCCTGGGCGAAGATGCGGTCCTGGAAGTCGACCATCTCCGAGGTCGGCTCGTAGTCCATCGCCATCCACATCCACGCGCTGCTGTCAACCGCATCGTGCGGTGTCACTGACAGCAGCATTCCGAAGGAGTGCTCCCCGTGTTTGATGAATGACGCGGAGAGCGGGCGGTGGACGCGGTAGGTGTAGGTCACCGTCGCGCCATGGCCGGTCGCGTACGGGTCGGGCTGATAGACCTTGACTCCCGTGGCCAGCACGCCGTCGGCACTGACGACGGCGTCGTAGTCGGCAATCTCCGGACGGGAACGGTCGCCGAGGATGCCCTCATGAACAAATGGAAAATGACCCACGTCGAGAAAGTTCTCTATGACGCGAGGGCCACTGGCTTTCACGTGATAAGGCCCGGACATCAAAACGTTGTGTCCGGGATCGTCCATCAGCTCGAATGCCGGGATATCCGTCGCGCCGCTGCCGAGCGTGACCCAGACGACGCCGTGCCGCGCTTTCGCCTGATACGTCGCAACCCTCGCCTTTGCCGGCGGGGTCTGCTCAGGGTGCGCCGGCATCAAGACGCAGCATCCGTCCGAGCCGTACGTCCAGCCGTGATACGGGCATTCGAGCCGGACGCCGTCGACGATGCGTCCGAGCGACAGACGTGTTCCGCGGTGCACGCAGAGGTCGCGCCAGGCATGAAACTCCTCGCCCGAGCGCCAGACGACGAGGTCTTCGCCGAGGACCCGAGCAGCCAGCGGTCCCCCGTCGGCGAGGTCCTCGACGCGCGCTACGGGATGCCAGTCCTCGACCAGGACCGGGTCGTCGAGCATCCCGCCTAGGACTGAGCCCGGTCGAGCACCGCCACCAGGTTGCGCGCCGACACAAGGCCGAGCGGATTTCCCTGCCCGTCCACGACCGGCAGGTGGCGGACGCCGAGACTCATCATCTTCAACGCCACTACGCTCACATCTTCATCCGCGGTGACGGTGGCCGGGTCCGCGGTCATGATCACGCTGGCCGCCGTTTGGCTCGGATTCACTCCATCGGCGATCGCGCGCACGAGGTCTCTTTCGGTGATGATGCCGACCAGCGCGCCGTCCGACATGACGGCGACCGAGTCTGCGTCATGGCCGCGCATCTGGCGCGCCACCTCCGCCAGCCTGGTCTGCGGGTCGACCGAGAGCAGGCGGCCGGGCGGCAGATCCCTGACTTTCACCCTTCACTTCACCTCGTAACTGATTGGCACCATGCGCTGTGTGCTCTTCGGCGGTCTTGTGTAGCTGCGCTTTTGGCGAGGCGGCAGCTTGATCTCGTCGTGCGGCACTTCCTCAAACGGGATGAGCGAGAGGAAGTGGCTGATCAGATTCAGGTGCGCGGCGCGTTTGTTGTCCGTCTCGACGACGTTCCACGGCGCTTCCTTGATGTCGCAGTACGCAAACATCTGATCCTTCGCCTCCGAGTAGTCCACCCAACGCGCACGCGCTTGGAGGTCCATCGGACTGAGCTTCCATCGTTTGCTGGGGTCATTGATGCGGCCGAGGAACCGCCGCTCCTGTTCCTCGTCGCTGACCGACAGCCAGTATTTGATGAGGATGACGCCGGCGCGGACGAGCATTCGCTCGAACTGCGGGCACGTCCGCATGAACTCTTCGTACTCGTCGTCGGTGCAAAAGCCCATCACATGCTCGACGCCCGCGCGGTTGTACCAGCTTCGGTCGAACAGAACCATCTCGCCCGCGGACGGCAGGTGGGCGATGTAGCGCTGGAAGTACCACTGCGTTCTTTCTCTCTCGGTCGGCGCCGGAAGCGCCACGACCCGGACATACCGAGGGTTGAGCAGCGCAGTCATGCGCTTGATGACGCCACCTTTGCCGGCCGTGTCGCGTCCTTCAAAGAGAACGACCACCCTCAGCCCACGATGCCTGACCCACTCCTCGAGCTGCACCAGCTCGACCTGGAGCCGGCGGAGCTCTTTTTCGTAGTCGGCCTTGGACAGGGCGGTTTGCTTCTTGGGCGGCCACTGGCCGTCTTTCTTCTTCCGCTTCTTGTCCTTCCTGGCGACGGCGGTAGGCATTCCTGGCCCCTTCGTAAGTCAGGTCGAAAACGCGTCCAACTGTAGTGGCTAACCGGGCGGTCTGGGGAACCAACATCACCAGGCGAGGGCATCGGGCGGAACATGCGCGAGGTCGGGGGCGATCCAGTCCGCATCAGCCAGCTGCGCCGCGTCGAAAGTGGACGTGATGCCCAGGCAGCGAGCTCCCGCCGCCTTGGCCGCAGTCACCCCGCTCACGGCATCCTCGACGATCAGGCACGCCGACGCCGGCAGCCCTACGCGGCGGCATGCTTCCAGGAATATGTCCGGCGCGGGTTTCTTGCGCACGACCTGATTGCCGTCCACGACCGCCAGAAAGAGGCTCTCGGGCAGCCCGATCTCGCGTAGGTTGGCCATCACCTTGATCCGATCAGCGCCCGAAGCCACCGCCACAGACCACCCGCGTCCTGTGCAGGTCTTCACGAATTCAACGGCACCGCTCAGCGGCCGCAGCCGGCCTTTGATGACCCGGAGGTAGATCTCGTACAGGCGAGCCTTGTCGCGCTCCAGGTCCAGCTCGATGCCTAGCCGATCGGCCACGCCGCCGATGTATCTGTCTTCTCCCATCCCGATAAACGGCTTGAAATCGTCGGCCGTCACTACCTGACCCTTCTCGGCGAACAGTGCGATAGCGGCCTCGGCGAGAAGCGGTTCAGAGATCGCGAGGACGCCGTCGAGGTCGAAAATCACTCCACGCAATTGACGGGCTTTCAATCCGGCAGCTTCGACGCCGGCGCCATCGTGTTCGACCTCGACGGCGTGCTGGTCGACACCATGCCCGCGATTCGAGCCGCCTGGGCCGAGTGGGCAACGTCCCGGGGCGTTTCACCTGACGTCGTGCTCTCGGACATCCACCTCACCGCGCTGGAGCTCATCCGGAAGTTCGCTCCAACGGTGGATCCGGTCGCCGAGGCACTCAACATCGCTTCGCGTCAGGCAACGCTGCATGCCTCAGTTATCGCTTTCGACGGAGCGGCCGAGCTCATCTCCGGCCTGCCGGTCGGCGGCTGGGCGATTGTGACCTCGGCCAGGCGCGAGCCGGCGTTGCGCCATCTCGCGTTGGCCGGCCTACAAGTGCCCCAGGTGCTCATCAGCGCCGAAGATACCCCGCGCGGAAAGCCCGATCCCGCCGGTTACCGGCTGGCGACCCAACGGTTGGAGGTGCCGGCGAACGCGTGCCTCGCGGTCGAGGACAGCCCGGCGGGAATCCGCGCCGCGCGTGGCGCCGGCATGACGGCGCTAGGCGTGACGAACACGCATGCAGCTTCCGAGCTGCGCGATGCCGATGCGGTTATCGCGTCACTTGCCGGCATCGAGGTGACCCTGGAGCCACTGCAGGACGTCCGCAGGATGCGTATCCGGTGGAAATACGGGATAGAAGACCTTCACGATCGTGCCTGACTCGGCGACCAGCGTCAGCCGCTTGTAAAGGTGCAGGCCGCCGGCGCGGAAGGTGGGGAGGCCGGGATCTCTTGATAGGTCGAGATCCGGGTCGCTGAGCAGCGGAAACGTGATGCTCTTTCGAGCCGCGAACTGCGCCTGCGCCTCGCTCGTTTGCGCCGAGAGGCCCATCACCGAAGCGCCGGCCGCCTGGAACGACGGCTCTCGGTCGCGAAAAGCGCAGCTCTCAGCCGTGCAGCCGGTCGCTCCCGGAATATCGGCCCATCCGGGTGCCGGCAGGTCAGGCGTGCCGGTGGCGTGCGGATACACATAAAGGACGAGCGTGCCGACGATGCTCGTGAGGTCGACGGCCGATCCCGATGTGGAGGGGAGGCTGACTTTGGGCAGTCTCTTGCCTTCCAGGCCGGCCGCCCCTCCGTCGTCGATCGGCGCGGGAAACCGAGAGAAGTCGGACATCAGCCCGCCAGCAGCGCCTTCAACTGTGCCGGGCTGATGTTCCCGCCGCTGCAGATCAGCGCAAGGCGGCGTCCCCGTAGCTGGTTGCGCAGCTTTAGGGCGCCGGCCAGCGCAGCGGCCCCGGCGGCCTCGACCAGGGTCCGCGTTTTTTCGATCATCAGCGCCGTCGCTGCATCGATCTCGTCGTCCGAGACAAGAACGAAGTCGTCCAGCAGCCTGCGCATGATTCGCTGCGGCAGCTCGAATGGCGCCGCTGTCGAGAGGCCTTCGGCACGGGTCCGGTTGGGCGAGTCCTGGAGGGAGCCGGATTTCCAGCTCAGATAGGCAGACTGGGCCTGGTCGGACTGGACCCCGATCACCTCGATCTCAGGATTCACCGCTTTGGCCGCGATGCACGCGCCGGCCGCACCTGACCCGCCCCCGATCGGAACGATGACGGTGTCGATGCGAGGATGCTCCTGAAGCACCTCCAGGGTGTGGGTCCCGACGCCGGCGATCAGGAGCGGCTCGTCACCCGAATGGATGTAGCGGTAGCCGTGCTCGCGCGCAAGCCGGTCGGCGTTGCGGCGTGAGTCGTCGTAGCGGTCGCCGTCGAGGATCACCTCGGCGCCCATGTCTTGCATCGCCTCGACCTTGACCGGGTTGGCCGCGGCGGGCGCGCAGATGATGGCGCTGACCCCGAAAAGCCGGGCCGCGAAGGCAACCGATTGGCCGTGGTTGCCGGTCGAGGCGGCGATCACGCCGCGCCGCCGCTCGTCGTCGCTGAGCCGGCTGACGAGGTTGATCCCGCCCCTGACCTTGAACGCGCCGGTTGGGTTGTGGTTCTCGTGCTTCACGTGGAGCTCAGTCCCGACGAGGCGCTCGAGCGCGGGATAGCGGCGAAGAGGCGTGGGTGTCAGGTACGGCCGGATCTGCCTGGCCGCGTCCAGCACGTCCGCAAAGGTCGGCTCCTCGAGATCAGGCATCGCTGACAGATTAGGCATCTCGGCTAACCGGGATCGAAATGCGCGCCTGTCGCTCAACATATCGGCCGTGCCAAGGGCGATCGGAAAAGCGATGCTGGTCGGTGCCCTCGTGTTCGCCGCCGCTGCGTGCGGCTACGACACAAGCGCGACGTTCAACGCGGATGGCTCGGTCACTGTAGGGATGAAGTTCCTGTTCCCGAAATCGCTGATGCAGGGAACCAGCGGCGCCTCGGTGTCCGGCTTCAGTGCGGCGGACATCGCATCGGCCAACACCCAGCTCCAGAAGCAGTACCCCGGCGGCAAGATCGCCGTCGTAACCGAAGGCGACGAGACCGGCGCCCTCGTCTCGATTCCTTTCAGGTCTGAAAAGGACGCCTTTGCCTTCCTGACGCAGCCCTCGAAGCTGAATCCCGCCGGCGCGACGAGCGGCTCGGCGATCAATCTCTCCAACACCGGCGGCATGTTCACATCGGCGACCCACAGCACCTCGGGCCAGTCGGACACGTATACGTTCAAGACGGCGCCGGCGGCCAAGCCGACGCCCTCGCCTGGCGCGCAGCAGATGATCAGCCAGGACGAGCTCGCATCGATTTTCGTGATCACGTTCGCCGTCACACTGCCCCACGCGATCAGCTCCGCTCCAGGTGCGCTGTTCACGCTCGACCGCAAGACTGCGATCTGGAAGCTGTCGTGGACCCAGACGCAAACGTTGACCGCGACCACCGGGGCCGACGCCGGGCTCGTCGCAAACGTGGCTTCTCCGCTCCAGGATTTTCGACTCGTGATCGCGGTCGGCTTCATCGCGATCGCGGTCGGTTTCGTGCTGGGAATGTTCATTCCCTGGCGCGGAATGCTCCACCCGGCTCCTCAACCGGCGGTTCAGCCCGTCGCCGTGGAACCAACCGCATCCCAGGCCTCGCAGGTGAGCGACGCGCCGACGGCGTGGCCCGGTCCGCCGCCCGAGGCACCGCCTCCGACCAAGCTGTAAGCGCCGACTCGCTGAACCAGCCGACAATTAGGGCGTGTCAGGTCGGCTGAAGTTCGGCGTCTTCCTGCCCCAGGGATGGCGCATGGATCTGGCGGACATACACGACCCGGTCGAGAAGTACGAAACCATGTCGCGCTGCGCCAATGAGGCTCAGGAAGCCGGCTATGACGCCGTCTGGCTCTACGACCACTTCCACACCGTGCCGACGCCGCAGCTCGAGGCGGTGTTCGAATGCTGGACCTCGATGGCGGCGCTGGCGCGCGATACCAGCACGATCCGTCTCGGCCAGATGGTGACCTGCAACAGCTATCGGCCGCCGTCGCTGCTCGCGAAGATGGCGAGCTGCATCGACGTCATGAGCCACGGCCGGCTCATCCTCGGCATAGGCGCGGGCTGGTACCGGCACGAGTACGAGGCTTACGGGTACGAGTATCCCGACACGCCGGACCGGCTGCGCATGCTTCGCGAATCGCTGCAGGTGATCAAGGCAATGTGGACCCAGGACGAGGCGACATTCGACGGTCGCTTTTACCGGATCCGTGGCGCCGTCAATGAGCCGAAGCCGGTCCAGAAGCCGCACCCGCCGATCTGGATCGGCGGCGGTGGGGAGAAGGTGACGCTGAAGCTCGTCGCCCAGTACGGCGACGCCTGCAACTTCAACGCGGACGTCGCGACCGTGCGCCACAAGCTCGAGGTCGTGCGGCAGCACTGTGAGGCGGTGGGCCGCGACTACGACTCGGTGTTGAAGACGATCGAGTTCTACACGATCCTAGGCGACAAGCGCGAGATCGACCGGGTCGTCGCCGACCAAGCCCGGCGCACGGGCCAAGACGAGGAGTTCATCCGTTCGTGGCACCCGCTGCATGGCGATGCGGATCGGATCGCTGAGATCGTCAACGAGTACGCCACGCTGGGGATCGAGTACTTCATCGTCAACCTTCCGAACGCCGCCGAGGGGGGCGTGTTCAGCCGCTTCGCGGAGGAAGTGTTTCCTCAGCTCGGCTTGCGAGCCCGCGTCTAGACGCCCATACTCGCCGCAACCGGCAAAACCGCGCGACAACCCAAGGACGCCCGGCATGATCTCCCTCGTCAGGCGCAGGCCTCTGGCGTCGTACGTCGTGATCACGTTCGCCTGGACCTGGGTGGTGCTCTTGCCTCATTCTCTGTCGGTGCCGTGACCTCGCAACGGGCTCGGCTGCTCGGCTGGCTTGGCTTGGGACTGACGCTGGCGTGCATCCCGCTGACTGCGCTCATGCTGTCGCAGCACCTCAGGGCCTTTCTTCCCGGGGCAGCCATCTGGAGCACGGTAGTTGCCTTCATCGGAGCTGTCGCCTTCTCACTCGTGGGGGCCCTGATCGTCTCCCAGCATCCCCGTCACGCGATCGGCTGGATCTTCTCCCTGTCCGGGCTGGCTACAGCGGGCGCGGTCGTGCTGGGCGCTTACGCGGAGCTTGCCCTCGCACCGGGCTGGTCATTGCCCGCGGCGTCACTGGCAAACAACGTTTCGCACGTCCTCGTCCAGAGCGGCATCTTCCTTCCGCTGACCTTGGGCCTTCTTCTCTTCCCCGATGGCCGTCTGCTGTCGCGCCTCTGGGGTTTTGCCGCCGCTGCGGCGGTGCTCGGGCTGGTGGTACGTCTGATCGCCGACGCCGTCGTCACGCCGTCCAACGCCTTCGATTTCGGCGACATCGGGGTGCTGCTCACCGTGGCCTCAGCCATTGCTGGGCTGGCCGCCCTCGCCTTGCGCTGGCGGAGGGCTGGTCCGGTGTTGCGGCAGCAGCTGAAGTGGATGGCGACGGCGGCGGCCGTGGTGGTGCTTGCATTCATCGGCGACATCGCCGTCAACATCTGGAACCACAACCTGCTCTCGAATGACGCCGAGTTCCTTGTCTTCACGCTGACCTACACCCTGGTGCCCATCGCCGCCGGGGCCGCGATCCTTCGCTATGGCCTCTACGAGATCGACTTCATCATCAATCGGGCGATCGTCTACATCGCGCTGACCGCGATTCTTGCGGGACTCTATGCCGCGTTTACCGGAACCCTCCAGCGCATCTTCGTGAGCGCCACGGGACAGTCCTCTGACGCGGCGATCATCATCACGGTGGCGTTGATTGCCACCTTGTTCACGCCGGTGCGGAACGCCTTGCAGCGACTCGTCGACAGCCGTTTCAAGGATGCCCGGGATCTCGAACGCTCGATGCAGTCTCTCGAAAGCGAGATCGGAGCGGTGATCGACGTGATGGACGGCGAGAGGCTCGCCGAACGGCTCGTGCGAACTGCGCGAGAGGGGGCCGACGCCACCGGCGCGGCGCTATTCCTCAACGGAGATTTGGATGGCCAACCAAGCTACATTTCGGGCACCTGGTCGGGCGACGCGGTACTCGTCGTTCCGCTTCGTGCCGGGGATCGCGAGGTGGGCCGGATCGCCCTTGGTCCGCGCCGGCACGGAGTGCCCTACGCACAACGTGAGCGCGAGCGACTACAGAAGGCCGCCGACGTGGTGGCGGTCGGCCTGACGCTGGGCCGCGGCAGGCAGCAATCCGAGCTCGTCGCCAACTGATGCGACTGTTCGGTACGGGCCGCGCCGCGGGCGGATGGGGGATCGTGTTCGTGGTCATCCTGCTGATAAGCGCGGCGATGGTGTCGCTGCCGACCGGCGCCGAGACCGGGACGAAGATCGCAACCTTCTATAAGGCGCACGGGTCGGTGATCGCGCTGCAGCAAATCCTCGGCGCGATCGCGGTGGCGCCGTTTGTCGCGTTTGCCCTCTCGATAGGGCCGAATCGGTGGCTCAAACCCGTGGTTGCCGTGTTCGTCGCCTTTGAGCTTGCGACCAACGCAATTCCGCTCGTCATGGTTGCCATGTCCAATCTGTCCGCGGATACCGCGTACACGCTGACCGTGGTCGAAGACTTCGCCGACGCCGGGTTGTTCGTCTCGGTCGCCGCGTTCGCGATTGTCGCGCCGATGGGCGACTCGCTGTGGCTCCGCGCAATCGGGATCGCCGTCGCGATCGCCTGCGTGGCGCGAGCGGTGGCCGGCCTGGTTGGTATTGGCGCACTCGACTTCGTAGCGCCGCTGGCATTTATCGCCTTTGTCCTGCTCCTGAGCCTCCGACTGTTGCTCGGAGCCGACGAGGGAGGACCCGCCCGTCCAGCGGCGCACCGAGCCTGAGGACCGTCTCGAATCGCACTGAACCCTCAGCTCACAGCGCTCACCGACCTGGTTACCCTGACTGGAGCCACGTATGTTCCAAGGTGGAAAGATCGAAGTCAACCCGTTCTTGAGGTACCTGTACAGCGGGAAGAACATCGTCGGCGCCATCCTGGCGATCCTCGGGTTGCTGCTTGTCTTCACGGGCGCGATCAGGAGCGTTTTCTGGCCAGTCGTGGTCGGAGTGATGTACGGGATCGGTGCGCTGCTTGCGCCCGGCCCGCCGAAGGTGGCAGCGGGCGGAACGTCATTTGACCCCGAGAGCATTCGGCGCAGCCTGCAGCGCCAGCTGAACATCGCCTATGGAAAGCTGACGCCCGACCTCGAGGCCAAGCTGCAGGACATCGCCGACACGATCATGGGGATCCTTCCGCACTACGCTGATTTCCCGCCTGGGTCGCCTGACCTGTTTGTCGTCGGCCGGACAGCGACGGACTATCTACCTTCGGCGCTGCAGGCTTACGTCAGCCTTCCCCGAGCCTACGCGACGCTGCACAAGATGCAGAACGGGAAGACGGCCGACCAGATACTGGGCGAGCAGCTGACGCTTCTCGCGGCCAAGATGAATGAGGTCGCGGACGCGGTGCAAAAGAAAGACTCCAACGCTCTCCTCGCCAACGGGCGGTTCCTCGAGGAGAGGTTCGGCGCCTCGCCGCAGGCGCTGCCGCAGGCCGCCGGCTAGACGTGGATCTCGGGCTGGACGGCCGCGTCGCCATCGTGACCGGAGGCGCGTCCAACCTCGGGCGGGCGATCACTCTGGGATTCGCCGGTGAAGGAGCGCGCGTCGTGATCGCCGACGTCGATGAGCAGCAGGCGAAGAAAGTCGCAACCGAGGCTCCCCACGGCACCGTCGTGGCGCGGCACACCGATGTCACGGACTGGGATTCAGTGTCCTCCACGGTGCAGTTCACGCAAAGCTCGATGGGAGGGGTTGACATTCTCATCAACTGCGCCGGCTGGACCGTCGACCGCCTGTTCGTGGAAAAGCCGCGGGCCGAGTGGGAGCGCGAGATCGCCATCGACACGTGGGGCTTCATCAACAGCGTTCGCGCGGTCCTCGACCCGATGATGCAGCGCGGTTATGGCCGCATCGTCTCGATCGGGTCGGACGCGGGGCGTATCGGCGAGTGGCGGGAGGCCGTTTACAGCGGCACGAAAGCCAGCGTGATCGCGATGTCGAAAGCAATCGCCCGCGAGGTCGGGAAATACGGCATCACGCTCAACGTCGTGTGTCCGGGGCTCATCCCCGGCTCGCCCGAGACCTCAGGCGACGAGTCAATGTGGTCGTCGGACCAAGCAGCGATGTTCACCCCCGAGGTGCGCGAGAAGGCCGCCAAGGGCTATCCGCTGCGTCGCCTCGGAACTCCGGACGACGTCGTGCCGGCGGTTTTGCTCCTCGCTTCCGACCGCGCGTCGTACATCACCGGCCAGACGCTGTCGGTCAGCGGCGGCTACACGATGATCTGAGCAAGGATCTCATCGCGGAGCTTCCGCCAGCGTTCGAGGCGGCCCCGTCCCGCCAGCGGAAAGATCATCGAATCGAGCCCGGTCGCCTGTAACCCGCGTAAGCGCTCCACGCACTCGGACGGGGTGCCCACGATCGCCAAGGTGCGCACCAGTTCGTCCGACACGGCGCCGCTGTGCGTCGCGTGCGTCGACAGATGCTCGGCGTAGTCATACGACTCCTCGCTGGCTTTGATCTCGTCGCGAAACGGGACGAGGCTCTCGGGCAGCTCGCGGTGGTGGGCGAGCAGGCGAGCCTGCGTCGACGCCCACGAGCGCACGTCATCAGGTGACGCGGCGACGGGCGCGATGAATTCAATCTCGAAGGTCCTTCGGTCTCTGCCCGCCGCTTTCAGCCCGCCCTCGACCCACTCGACCTGCCGGCGCACCATGTCGGGCTGCGCGGGACCCATGACGATCGCGCCGTCCGCCTGGCGGCCCGCCAGCTGGCACATCCGCTCCTGGCTCACCGCGAGGTAGATCGGAACTGCGTCGACCCTGGAGCGAAAGAAGCCGATCGCTTCCTCGACCTCAACCACCTTCTGGGGCTTGAGCCCGATTCCGTAGAGCGCCGAGTCACCGGCGCCGAGGCCGAGGATCGCCCGCCCATGCGAGATCTCGGCAACCGCGGCGATCGCGTTGGCCGTGACCGTCGGGTGCCGCGTCACCGCGTTGGTGACGCCGGTGCCCAGGCCAATTCTTGTGGTGTTCAGGGCGGCTACGACCAGGCCGGTGTAGACGTCTTTCATCGCGAGCTGCGAGTCGATCGCCCAGAGCCGTCGAGCACCTTCTGCTTCGAGTCCCTTGACGAACTCGGCCCAGCTGTCGAACGACTGGCGCGGGCTGATCCCGACGCTGACGTCGAAGGCCGTCACCGGTTTTCGGGGCGCGAGCGCCGCGACATGGATTCCTTGCGGCGCCGTACGGCCTCGTTGCGCTCGGGGCTGGCGGCCGCCTGGGCGCGTACCTGCTGCGCTTTCTGAAGGTCCTCGCCCACGATTGCCCGAGCGGCGATGAGGTTCAGGCTCGCCTTGGTGCCCTTCACCGCCGCGAGCGGCGAGGTGGCCAGCTTCTCGGCAAGCTCCTGGACGCGCTTGGGCACCTGAGATGCGGGCAGGATCTCGGTCACGAGGCCCCACTGGTGTGCTCGCTCCGCGTCCAGCTCTGGCATCGCCAGCAAGAGGTCAGAGGCTCGGGCAAGCCCGCAGATCTGCACCAGGCGGGCGAGGAACTGATAGCGGTAGACCACGCCGAGGCTGACCGCCGGGACCGACATCCGCAGGTCATCGGACGCGATCCTCAGGTCGCAGCTCAGCGCTATCTCGACTGCCGCGCCGTGACAGTGACCGTGAATCTGAGCGATGACCGGCGCGGGACACGCGCGCAGGGCGCTGACGGCTTCGCCGATGAATGCGTCCGCGTCGAGGTCTTCGACGGAACCGGCCAGGCGCGAGATGTCATATCCCGAGGAAAAGGCCTCAGTCCCAGCGCCTCGGAGGATCACGATCGCCGCCCCGACGCCGTCGGTTTGGAGCGCTTCGGCGAGCGCGGTGAGCAGCTCCGGATCCAGCGCGTTGCGCCGCTCGGCTCGGTCGATTGTGAGGGTGAGGATCTCGTGTGATCCCCACTCGCGACGCAGGGCGCCAGACATCAGCCGAGGAAGGCGTTGATCGAAGCCGCCAGCTCGCACGGCTTCTCGACCGGTATCGGATGGCCTGCTCCCGTCATGACCTCGAGCCGGCTCCCAGTGATGCCTGCAGCGATGATCTCGGCCGCTTTCGGGGGGCAGTGGCGGTCGAGGTCGGAGGCGACGATCAGCGTCGGCGCCGTGATGCGGTGCAGCTCGGTGTCGAGCGGCGAGGCGTTGAGCGCCGCCATCGCCGCGCACGCGTTGCCGTAACCGTGCGGGTCGGCGGTCGATTGGCGGCGGATCAGCAGACCCTCTTCCAGCTCCGCCGGCGATTCTCTGTAGACATCGGCGGTGTCGCCGTCGAGCGTCGCGCGAAGTTGCGGGTCGTCGCGCTCGACCATCTCCACCCGCTGCCGGTACCAGTCCGCCGCGGCGCGGCCGACTCGACTCGAGGTCGCGACCAGGACGAGCGCGTCGATGCGCTCTGGGTGATCGATCGCCGCCCGCATCGCGATCGTGCCGCCGAGCGAGAAGCCGGCGACGGCGGCGCGTTCCACGACGAGCGCATCCATCAGCGCGACCAGATCGGACCCCAGCTGCGCAAGTGTTCCCTCAGCCTTACCGAGCGTCGTCTCGCCGTGACCCCTCAGGTCATACATGAGCACGCGGTGGCGAAGCATCAGGTCAGGGAGCGCGCGGCGCCAGGCGCGGTGGTCGTCGGCGAGACCGTGAACGAGGATCAGCAGGTCGCCGCGCCCGGCCTGAAACCACGTGACGTCGATGTCGTCACATCGCGCGAGCATATTCACGCAGCGCCTTGCGATTGACTTTGCCCGGGCCCGACACGGGCAGCTCGTCGAGTCGATGCACCGCCACAGGCCACTTGTAGTGAGCCAGGCCACGCCCATCCAGGAACCGTTCGAGCTCCTCTCTATCGAGCTCCCCGACCACGAATGCAATAGGTACTTCGCCGAGCTCAGGGTGCGGCCGGCCGACGACACATGCGTCGAAAACGGCCGGATGCATGCGTAGCATCGACTCCACCTCGTACGGGTTGATGTTCGTGCCGCCCCTGATGATGATGTCCTTCACACGACCGACGACGTGGAGGAATCCCGACTCGTCGACGAAACCGAGGTCGCCCATATGTGCCCAACCGTCCTCCGAGTAGGGGCCTGACTCCTCGCCCCAGTAGCGGTCCTGCACGAGGTCCCCGCGCATGCAGATCTCACCATCGAGAATCTGCCACTCGGCGCGATCGTGGGGCCGGCCCACCGTTGTCCAGCGAAGACGCTGCGGATCAGACGGGCTGGCCACCGCCAGCTGGCCGGCGTCCATCGACCCGTAGAAGCTCGAGATCGGGATCCCGGTCGACGTCTCCCAACGCTCCGCGATCTCGGGAGGCAGCGGCGCCCCGGCCACGGCGACCGCGCGCACGGCCGGCAAGGCGATCGAGTGGTTGAGCATCCGGATCACGTTTGTCGGCACGCCGACCATCACGGTAGCTGCCGCGCCGGCAGCGGTGGCGAGGCAGTGCTCGGGAGTCCAGTGCGGCTCGCCGAGCATGACGAGTGCCGCGCCATGGCGCATGCAGTACAGGCACATCCCGCCGATGCCCTGAGTCAGCGGCGTCATCGGCAGGACGCGATCGACGTCGGTGATGCCGAGGCGGGCGGTAAAGCTCTCGAAGGTCACCTGCTTGAGGCGGGCGGACAGCGAGGCGAGCTTGGGCATTCCGGTGGTGCCCGAGGTCATGGCGATCTCGACGATCCTCGCGGGATCGGGCCTGGCCGTGGGAGGCATCGGAAGTCCTTGTGCCGATGCTCCGAGCTCGCCACCCGTGATGACTAAGCGCGGCCGTGTCTTCTCCATGACCCAACGCACCTCGTGTTCGCCCAATGTCAGCGGCATCGGCACGATGACCGCGCCGAGGTCGGGGATCGCGAGCTCCAGGGCGACGTACTGCCAAACGTTGGGAAGCCGAACGCCGACGACATCGCCCTCGCGCACCCCTCTCGCCGCCAGCAGCTTTTGAATCCGACGCACGTGGCCGAGCAGCTCCTCGAAGGTGATCTCGGCGCCTCCCTCCCAGATCGCCGCGCTCGAGCCGCGTCGCGCGGCATTCCACTCCAGGTAGCTGATGGGCTGGTAGGGGAGCGGCGTCACTGCATCAAGGCGACGATCCGGTCTGGCGTGAGCGGCAGCGTCACGTCGGTGATCGACAGCGCGTCGGCGATCGCGTTGGCGATCGCGGCGGTGCCACCGATGGTGCCGCCCTCGCCGACTCCTTTGGTGCCGAGCTCGTGCACCGTGGACGGGGTGACGAGGTGCTCGATCTCGACCAGAGGCACTTCGCCCACGCTTGGGACCAGGTAGTCGAGCAACGTTCCGGATCGCAGCTCGCCGTCCGGGCCGTATGCGACCTCTTCCATCAGGGCCGCTCCGACCGCCTGCGCCACCCCGCCCGCGACCTGGCCTTCGACGATCATGGGATTGATCAGCACGCCGCAGTCCTCGGCCACGACGTAGCGAAGGATCTGGACAGCTCCGGTGGCCGCGTCGACCTCGACCACGCACATGTGGGTCGCGTAGGGGTGCGATGCCTGGACCGCGTCGTAGGTCACCGAGACGTCCAGGCTGCCGTCGTTGTCCGCGGCGAGCTTCGAGAGGGTCGCGCGGTCGATTGACACGCGGTCGATCGGCACCTCCAGCCGGTATGAGGCGGCCTCCAGGATCGCCTCGCGCAACAGCGATGCGGCGCGGTACGTGCTCGTGGCCGCGGTGACCGAACCGCGGCTCATGAACGAACCGGTCCCATGGCCGACCTGAGCCGTGTCCGTCTGCTCCACGACAACGCTTTCGGGTTCGATGCCGATGCCTGCAGCCGCGACCTGCGCGAACGTGGTGTGCGAGCCCTGGCCCACCGCCGGGCACGTGGTCTGGAGATGCACCGCGCCGTCGTCGGCCAGCCACACACGAGCCGTGTCGGTGCCGGGGATGTCAATCATGCCGCGGCCCTTGAAGGTCGATGAGCCCGCGCCGGTGTACTCGACATACGAGCCGATGCCGACGCCGAACAGGCGGCCTTCTGCCCGCGCCTTCTTCTGCTCGTTGCGCGTGCCCGCGTAGTCGAATGCGCGCATCGCCGACTCCAGTGCGGCGATGTAGTCGCCGGACTCGTAGGCATGTCCGGTGACGCTCATATACGGCATTCGCTCCGGCCGCACAAAGTTCACGCGGCGCACCTCGACGGGATCCACGCCGAGCCGCGCCGCGATCAGATCCATCAGCCGCTCGTGCGCGAGGACCGCTGTGACCATGCCGACCCCGCGGTACGGGCCCTCAGGACTCTTGTTGGTCGCGACCGCGTACGTGTCGTACTCGTAGTCGCGAATGTCGTACGGCCCGGTCATGAGTCCAGCCGTGCCCAATGGATCGAGCAGCGGACCGAACGGCCGGATCCCGTAGGCGCCGATGCTCGAAAAGATCGTTACGCGCAAGCCGAGCACGCGCCCGTCCTGGCGCACCGCGGCGCTGAACTTCACGTTCTGGTCGCGAGCGTGGCTCGCGGCCTGCATGTGCTCGGATCGGGTCTCGATCCACTTCACCGGCGCGTTGAGCCGGCGCGCGATCCAGGCAAGCAAGATCTCCTCCGGGTAGACCTGGGCCTTGATGCCGAAGCCGCCGCCGACATCCGCCGCAACGACCCGGACGAGCGATGGCTCGAGAGAGAGGCATTCCGCGATCGCCTCGGCCGCCAGGTGCGGCACCTGGGTCGATGTCCACACCGCGACCCCAGCGCCGTCGGGCACCGCGAGCACCCCACGGCCTTCCATGGGCGCGGGCGAGACGCGCGGATGGGTCACCTCGCCCTCCACAATCACGTCCGCTTGCTCGAAGGCTTGCTCCACGTTCCCGTAAGCGCGATGGCCAAGGTAATAGAGGTTCTCGGGCACGGCCTCATGCACGAGCGGCGCGTTTTCCGCCATCGCATCCTCGAAAGTGACGACGGCGGGGAGGGGTTCGATGTCAGGGCTCATCAGGTTGACCGCGTCAGCGGCTGCGTACCGGGTGTCCGCGACGACCGCGGCGATCATCTCGCCCACGAAACGAATTCGGTCGGCGGCGAGGATCGGCCTCTCGGGCGAGACGGCGCCCGGCGTGGTCAGGTGAACGGCGAGGGCGCCGCAAGAGCCGGCAAGGTCGCCTGCCGCAAAGACGGCAACGACTCCGGGTGCCTCACGGGCGCTCGCCAGGTCCACCCCCGCCAGCCGTCCGCTGGCCACGGGGCTCCGCAGCAACGCGACATGGAGGCAGTTCACCGGGGCCACGTCGTCGACGAACCGCCCCTCGCCACGGAGAAGGCGCCCGTCCTCGAGTCGCTTCAGGCTCCTGCCAATGGGTCCGGCGTTCGCGCTCGCCATATCGCTAAAGTCTCCGTCATCGACGCACACTGGATGGCTGTCGCGCGAGGTGACGAACCGGCCGACCTTGTGCTGTCCGGAGGCCATGTCCTCTCGGTGTTCACGAAGGAGTGGCTGGATGTCGACGTCGCAGTCAAGGATGGCCACGTTGTCGGGCTGGGTCGATATGACGGCGGCGAGCGACTAGACGTCTCAGGCGCGTACCTGGTCCCGGGCTTCATCGATGCGCACATGCACATCGAGTCGTCCAAGCTGATGGTCGACGAGTTTGCCCGCGCCGTCCTTGCGCACGGGACCACGGCAGTGGTCGCGGACCCCCACGAGATCGCCAACGTGCTCGGCACCGATGGCATTCACTGGCTGCTCGACTGCTGCACGGATCTGCCCCTCGATGTCTTTGTCATGGCCTCCTCGTGTGTTCCCGCCTCGCAGTTCGAGTCCCCGCGGCGGCCCTTCACGCCGGGTGACATCGAGAGTCTGCTGCGCCGTCGCCGCACCATCGGCGTGGCGGAGATGATGAATTTCCCAGGAGTGATCGCAGGCCGGCCATCGGAGCTCGCCAAGCTGAGCACCGGGCTGACAGATCACGTCGACGGGCACGCACCCGGTGTTCGCGGGCCTGCGCTTAACGCCTACATCGCGGCCGGCATCCGCTCCGACCATGAGGCGACGACCTTCGAAGAGGCGTTGGAGAAGCGGCGTCTCGGCATGTGGGTGCTGCTTCGTGAGGCGTCGATCGCGCGCAACCTTCGCGACCTGCTGCCGCTGGTCAGGCAGTACGGCACCGACTGCTGCGCTTTCTGCACCGATGACCGCGAGCCCGATTTCATCGTTGAGCAGGGCCACATCAATCAGATGGTGCGCGTCGCGGTCGGGGACGGAATCAGCCCTGAAGACGCGGTTGTGATGGCAACAATCAACCCGGCGACCTATCACCGCTTGTGGCGGCTCGGCGCGATCGCGCCCGGCTACCAGGCCGACATCCTGGTCCTCGACGATCTCAAGTCCTTCCGTCCTCGCCGGGTGCTCAAGCGCGGCGCGCCGCCGCATTTCGTGGACCTCGACATTCCCGAATGGGTGCGGCAGACCGTCACCGTCGCTCCCGTCGACGCAACTTCTTTTCGAATCGCGGTCGGACCAAAGAGGATTCGAGTCATGCGCGTCATCCCGGCGCAGCTGATCACCGGCGTTGAGGTCGTAGAGCCAACGGTCAGGGACGGCTGTGTCACTGCCGATCCAGGCCGTGACCTCGTCAAGATCGCAGTCATCGAGCGCCATCACGCGAGCGGGCGCATCGGCCTTGGCTTTGCGACCAACGTGGGGCTCAAACGTGGCGCCTTCGCGTCGACCGTGGCCCACGACGCGCACAACATCGTCGCGCTTGGTGTAGACGATGACGACATGGCCGCGTGCGCGATGCGGCTGGCTGTGATCGGCGGAGGCATCGTCATCGCGGACGGCGGCCATGTCGTTGAGGAGCTTCCACTACCGGTGGCGGGCCTCATGAGCGATCGGCCGCTTGCCGATGTGTATGAACGATTGAAGTCGATGGAGCGCAGGCTCCAAGAGATGGGCGTGACGATGGAGTCGCCGTTCATGACCCTAAGCTTCCTCGCGCTCTCCGTCATCCCCGAGCTGAAGATCACCGACCGCGGCCTGGTCGATGTCAACCGCTTCGAGCTGGTACCGCTGGGGATTGAGTGACCGGTCTCGAATCGTTCAACTCGCTGCCGGCCTCCGAAGCCGAGGACGAGCTGCACGCGTGTTTCGCAAACCGAGCATGGGCCGCGCGCGTCGCGAGCGGCCGGCCGTACCCCAACCTCGAGATGCTGTTTGCTGCCGCGGAGGAGGCCTGGTCCGAGCTCAGCGCCGGCGACTGGCTGCGAGCGTTCGCGGCCCATCCGCGAATTGGCGAGGTCGGCGGCCACGCCCCAGCGGCTTCGGAGCGCGAGCAAAGCGGGGTCCGTCAGGCGTCCGCCAAGACGCTCACCGCCCTGGCGTCGGAAAATCGCAGGTATGAAGATCGCTTCGGCCACGTGTTTCTCATCGCCGCCAGCGGTCGTGGCGCGGATGAGATCCTTCATGCGCTGCGCCAGCGCATGAAGAACGACCCTTACACGGAGCTGGAGGTCGCGGCGGCGGAGCAGCGCAAGATTACAAGGCTCCGGGTGCTGGCGCTTCTCGAACGATGAGCATCTCCACTCATGTGCTCGACACCATGCGTGGCACCGCCGCGGCCGGCCTGGTCGTGACTCTGCACCGCCACGAGCCCGATGGCGACTGGAAGCAGGTTGCAAGCGCGGAGACTGACGCCGACGGGCGCGTCCGCTCGCTGACCGATGAGGACATCGAGGCCGGGGAGTACAGGCTCGAGTTCGAGACCGCCACTTACTTCGAGCGATCAGGCCTGGGCGCCTTCTATCCGGCGGTGTCCGTGGTGTTCAGCTTCGAAGGCGGAAACCTGCACGTGCCCCTGTTGCTTAGCCCGTTCGGCTACACCACGTACAAGGGCACGTGACGATCCTTCTCGGAGACAACCAGTACGGCAAGGCCGAGACGCACGTGGTGCGCGTCACCAAGTCCGGCGCGCTGCACGAGGTGAGGGATCTGACCGTAAGTGTGGCGCTGGCGGGGGACTTCGCCGAAACCCATCTCACCGGCGACAACAGCAAGGTCGTGCCTACGGACACGCAGAAGAACACCGTATTCGCGTTCGCTCGCGAGCCGATCGGGGAGATCGAGGAGTTCGGCATCAGGCTCGCGCGACATTTCGTGGGCGAGTTCGCATCGGTGTATCGGGCACGCGTCCACATCGGGGAGCAGGCCTGGGAGCGTGTCAGCGTGCGGGGCAAGCCCCACGACCACGCCTTCGTTCGGGCCGGTTCGGACAGGCGCGTGGCCATGGTGACCTGCACCGATGACGGCACGTGGGTGGTCGGCGGTATCGGCGACCTTGTCGTGCTCAAGTCGACAGGCTCGGAGTTCCACGGCTTCGTCAAGGACCGTTTCACGACGCTGCCCGAGACCCACGACCGCGTTCTGGCCACGTCGGTAGAGGCGCGCTGGCGTTACGCCGGTTCGGACATCGATTGGCGCGCGTCCTTCGAAGAGATTCGGCGGTTGCTCTTGGAGACGTTCGCGACCAAGCACAGCCTCTCGCTGCAGCAGACGCTTTATGCCATGGGCGAGGCTGTGCTCCAGGCTCGAGCGGAGGTCGCCGAGATCCGGATGACGATGCCGAACCGGCACCACTTCGTGGTCGACCTCTCGCCATTCGGCATGGCCAACGACAACGAGGTTTTCCACGCCGCGGACCGGCCGTACGGCTTGATCGAAGGCACCGTCTTGCGCGACGACGCTCCGGAGCCGGGCCTGGCCTGGTGATGCAGTTCCTTCAACCGGCCACATGGTCGGAGGCCCTCGCCATGAAGGCCGCGAATCCCGAGGCGACACCCATCGCGGGTGGCACGGATGTGATGGTGGAGATCAACCTCGATCATCGGCGCCCGACGTCGATTCTCGACCTGACGCGCATACGCGAGCTCGGAGAGTGGGGGCCTGTGGACGGGATGCTGCGCATCGGTGCTGGTGTGACCTACACACGGTTGATCGATGAGCTGGGCGACCGGCTGCCCGGCCTCGCCATGGCGTCGCGCACGGTCGGTTCGCCCCAGATCCGCAACCGAGGCACTGTCGGCGGCAACCTGGGCACCGCCTCGCCCGCGGGTGACGCTCTGCCGCCGCTGCTTGCATCGGATGCGTGGGTTGAGCTCGCATCGAAGGCCGGCACTCGCCACGTCTCCGTGCGTGAGTTCTTCACCGGGCCCAAGCGAAACGCGATGCGGAAGGATGAGCTCATTGCGGCGTTTCTGGTCCAGCCAGCGCCAGGACCGCAGCAGTTCTCCAAGGTCGGGACGCGCAACGCGATGGTCATCGCCGTGTGCTCTTTTGCGCTATCCATCGATCCGGGTCACCGGCGTGTTGGTACCGGCATCGGCTCCGCCGGGCCGACACCGCTCCGGGCGGTCGCGGCGGAGAACTTCATCCAGGGCGAGCTCGACTGGGAGGGCCGGAGGCCTGTGAGTGGCGCCACCTTGAATCGGTTTGGGAAGCTGGTCGCCGAGGCGGCAAAACCGATCGATGACGTGCGCGGAACGGCTGCGTACCGCCGTCACGCGTTGGCCGTGCTGGCGCGGCGCTGCCTTTCGTGGGCGTGGGGGGCGGCATGAAGGTCAGCTGCGTGGTCAACGGCAAAGCCCGCGCTGTCGACGGCGTTTGGGAAGGTGAAAGCCTCCTTTACATGCTGCGCGAAAGGTTCGGCCTGTACGGGTCGAAGAACGCGTGCGAGCAGGGTGAGTGCGGCTCGTGCTCGGTCTATCTCGACGGGACGCTGGTCTGCGCGTGCCTCGTCCAGGCTGGGCAGGCCAATGGCCGCTCGGTCGTGACGGTCGAAGGTCTGGACGGCGGCACGGTCCAGCAAGCGTTTGTGGAAGCCGGGGCGGTGCAGTGCGGCTTCTGCACGCCGGGCCTGGTGGTCGCCGCGCACGACCTGCTGGAGCGAATGCCGCATCCCACCGATGCGCAGATCCGCGAGGCGCTGGCGGGCAACATCTGCCGCTGCACCGGGTACGCAAAGATCCTCGACGCGGTGCACAGGGCCGCAGGCTCGGGATGAGGATCGGCGAGAGCGTTCTCAGGCACGACGGGGCCGCCAAGGTGCGCGGCGACTTCGCGTATTCGTCCGATCTTCACGTCGAAGGAATGCTGTGGGGCGCAACGGTGCGAAGTCCGCATCCCTACGCGCGAATCCTGTCCATCGATCCGTCCGAAGCTCGCGCCACCGCCGGCGTTCGCGCCGTGCTGACGCACGACGACGTGCCCGGCCAGAACCTCTACGGACTCGAGATCAAAGACCAGCCGGTGCTCGCCTCCGACGTCGTCCGCTACTGGGGTGAGGCAGTCGCGCTAGTGGCGGCCGATCATCCCGAGCAGGCGCGGCGCGCAGCTGAGAAGTTGCGCGTCGAATACGAGGTCCTTCGCCCCATCACCGATGCTGAGCTGGCCCTGTCTCCCGACGCACCGAAGCTCCATCCCGACGGCAACGTGACGCGCCAGGTCAGGATCCGCCACGGCGATCAGGCTGCGCACGCCGACGTCGTGGTCCGAGGCGAGTACGAGATCGGCATGCAGGACCAGGCGCCGCTCGGTCCTGAGTCCGGGCTCGCCATTCCCGACGGCTACGGCGGCGTCGATCTCCATATCGCGACGCAGTGGCTGCACGTCGATCAGGAGCAGCTGGCGAACATCCTCGATCTCCCAAAGGAAAAGGTGCGGCTGACGATGGCTGGAATCGGTGGAGCCTTCGGCGCGCGAGAAGACCTGTCGATGCAGGCGCATGCGTGCCTGCTCGCGTTGAAGACCGGACGGCCGGTGAAGATCTCCTACTCCCGGCCCGAGTCGTTCGTCGGCCACGTCCACCGCCACCCGGGGCGCCTGACCTATGAACATGGCGCCAGCCGCGACGGCAAGCTCGTCTACGTCAAGGCGCGGATCGTTCTCGACGGCGGGGCATACGCGTCGAGCTCGACCGCCGTCATCGCCAACGCAACCTGTTTCGCGGTGGGTCCGTATGAATGTCCCAACGCGACGATCGACGGCGTCGTGGTCTACACCAACAACCCTCCGTGCGGCGCGATGCGCGGCTTCGGCTCGGTGCAGAACTGTTACGCGCACGAGGCGCAGATGGACAAGCTGGCCGCCGCGCTCGGCCTTGACCCGGTCGAGCTGCGCATGCGAAACGCGTTAGAAACGGGGAGTGAGCTGATCACCGGCCAGGTGATCGATGGGCCGGTGCCGGTCGCGGAGCTGCTGCGACGGGTCAAGGCGATGCCGCTGCCTGGGCCCGCGGGCGCGGACCTGACGGAGATGCCAGGTGGAGTTTCCAACACGACCCATGGCGAGGCGGTGAAGCGTGGAGTCGGATACGCCGTCGGCTTCAAGAACATCGGCTACTCCGAAGGATTCGACGACTACTCGACGGCGAGGGTCCGCCTCTCCGTCGTCGACGGGCGCCCGCGCGTCGAGGTTCACACGGCGGCGGCCGAGGTGGGGCAGGGCGTGGTCACGGTGCAGGCCCAGATCGCCGGCACCGAGCTCGGGGTCAACGATGTCGTCGTGCTGAACGCCGACACGGATGTCGGCTCCGCCGGCTCCTCGTCCGCCTCGCGCCAGACCTACATCACCGGCGGAGCCGTCAAGGCGGCTTCCGAGGCCGTTTGCAAACGAGTTCTGGAGCTGGCACAGTCGGAGCTGCACCCTGCGAGCCCTCTGCGGATCGACAACGACGAGGTCGTCGGAGCCGACGGCAAGCCGATCGTGGCGCTGGCGACCCTTCTCGGCGACGCGGTGATCGAGGAGACTCGAGTGTTTCATCCGCGGCGCACCCAACACCTCGACCCCGAGACCGGTCAGGCGGAGGCGCACATGCAGTTCGCCTTCGCAGCGCATCGGGCGGTGGTCGACGTCGACAGCGAGCTCGGCCTGCTCAAGGTCGTGGAGCTGGCGACCGCCCAGGACGTCGGGAAGGCGATCAACCCGCTGGCGGTGCAGGGCCAGCTCGAGGGCGGCGCGGCGCAGGGCCTGGGCCTTGCGGTGATGGAGGAGATCCAGGTCAAGGACGGGGTGATCCGCAACCCATCGTTCACGGACTATCTGCTGCCGACGATCCTCGACATGCCGCCCGTGAGGATGGACATCCTGGAGCTGGGCGATCCCAACTCGCCCTACGGCTTGAAGGGCGTGGGGGAGCCGCCGACGATCTCGTCGGGCCCGGCGATCGTCGCAGCCATCCGCGCCGCAACCGGGCGTGAGCTGGCGCACGTGCCCGTCCGACCGCACGACATCACGCTTTGACCCTGCTTCTACGCGCGGGCCTCGTCGTGACGGGGACCGGACGGGAGCTGGAAAACGGCTGGGTTCTCGCTCGCGACGGAATGATCGTGGAGATCGGTTCAGGTCCGGCCCCAGAAGCCGTCGAGATCATCGATGAGCCCAACTGCGTCGCGATGCCCGGGCTTGTCAACGCGCACGACCACATGTATCAGTGGGCGACCCGCGGCTACCTGCCGGACGGCACGCTCTTCGAATGGCTGCGCGCGCTCTACCCGGTCTGGGCGCGCATCGATGCGGACACGGTGCAGGTCGCCGCGCGCGCTGCCATGGCGCGTCTTCTGCTCTCGGGCTGCACGTTGTCGACCGACCACCACTACGTCTTTCCTCACGGGCGCGCCGGCATCTTCGAGGCCTTGGTCGAGGCGGCGCGCGAGCTGGGACTTCGCTTCCATCCGTGTCGGGGATCGATGTCGCTCGGCGAGTCGAAAGGCGGGCTGCCGCCGGACAGCGTCGTCGAGGAGGAGGACGAGATCCTCGCCCACACCGAGGAGCTGATTGGACGCTTCCACGACCCGCAACCCGGGTCGATGTGCCGGGTCGTCGTCGCACCGTGCTCGCCCTTCTCTGTCTCGCCGCAGCTCATGCGCGATTCGGCTGAGCTTGCGCGCCGGCACGGGGTGCGGCTCCACACCCACCTGGCCGAGACGCTCGACGAGGAGAGCTTCTGCATCGAGAAGTTCGGCCGCCGGCCGGTGGAGCTGATGGAGGACCTCGGCTGGATCGGCGATGACGTTTGGTACGCACACGGCATCCACCTCAACGAACCTGAGATCGAGCGCATCGCTGAGATGAAGACGGGCATCGCGCACTGCCCCTCGAGCAACATGCGGCTCGGCGCGGGGATCTGCCGTGTGGAGGATCTGATCCGCGCCGGCGCGCTGGTCGGATTGGGCGTCGACGGCTCGGCCAGCAACGAGGATGCGAATCTCGCGATGGAGGCGCACCAGGCCTTGCTGTTGGCTCGCGTGCGCAACGCCTCGCCGCGGGCGCTGGACGCCCGCACCGCCTGGCGGCTGGCGACTCAGGGCGGGGCGGAGTGCCTCGGCCGCGACGACTGCGGAACGCTGGAGCCCGGTAGATGCGCGGACATCGCGTGCTTCCGGGTCGACGATCTCGCGCATGCCGGGATCAAGGACCTTGTCGCGGGACTCGCTCTCGCACCGCCCGCGCGCGCTCAGACCGTCGTCGTCAACGGCCGGGTGGCTGTGCGCGATGGAAGGCTGTTGACCGCCGACGAGGAAGAGATCACGCGCGAGATCGCTGCTATGAGCGTGCGCCTGGCCGGATGAGTTCGCCGTGGCCGACCTCGCGGCCGCGCACGAGCGTCTTGATCGTCTTGCCTCGAATCCTCTGGCCCTCATGCGCGCTAAAGCGATTTCTATAGAGCAGGTCGTCGCGGCGAACGACGTCTTCGTGGCTCAGGTCGACGATCCAGAGGTCCGCGTCGAAGCCCGGCGCGATGTCGCCCTTGTTCAGCAGCCGGAACCGCCGCGCGATGTTCGTCGCCGTGGCCGCCGCGATCACGGTTGGGTCCAGGTTTGGCTGCGCCAGCATCAGCTGCCTCGTCGACTGACAGCCCGAGATTCCGCCCCAAACCTTTGCGTAGTCGTCGCCCTGCTTGAGCACGAGAGTGCTTGGCGAGTGATCGGACACGACCATCTCGATCTCGCCCGAGGCGACCATCGCCAGCAGGACGTCGCGGTTGCCGGCGCTCCTGAACGGCGGCGCGCATTTGCCAACCCCGCCGAGTCGCAGCATGTCCTCTTCGTCGTACAGCAGGTAGTGGGGACATGTCTCGCCGCTTACGTCGTCGCCGCGAAGCTGCGCCTCCTGGATCAGCGTTATCCCCGGGACGGTGCTGACGTGCACGACGTGCAGCGGGCAGCCCGCTTCGCGGGCCATCTCGATCGCCTCACCGATGGCTTCGACCTCTGCATCGACGGGGCGTGAGCGGATGAAATCCAGCGCCCTGGTGCCTTTCGGCACCGAGAGCAATGCAGGCGCTTCGGCATGGACGAGCAGTATCGAGTTCAGCTCGGCGATCCGTTCCATGCCCTGGCGGAGCGTCTCGCTGTCGCAATGCGGAAAATCGTCGATCCCGCTCGGGCACATGAATGCCTTGAATCCAACGACCCCCCGATGAACGAGTCCCCGCAGCTGGTCCACGTTGCCGGGCACGAGGCCGCCCCACAACCCGAAGTCGACCACAGACGAGCGCTTGGCGGCCTCGAGCTTGAGATCGAACGCATCCACGGTGGTCGTCACCGGCGCGCAGTTGAGGGGCATGTCGATGAAGCTCGTGTAACCGCCCGCGGCAAGCGCCGCGGACCCGTTGGCGATCGTCTCCCATTCGGTCCGGCCCGGTTCGTTGAAATGGACATGCGAGTCGATTCCGCCCGGAAAGACGTGAAACCCGGTGGCGTCTATCTCCTCACCGCGCGCCTCGAGATCTCGGCCGATGGCGTTGACGCGGCGGTCCACCACCTCGATGTCCATGCGGTCCGCGCCGCGAGCGGTGACGAGGGTCCCGCCGCGGACTATCAACGTTCCGCCATGAGCTCGAGAAACCGGCCGACCACGTCCGTCGAAATCGAAACGTCCGAGGCCGTCACGGACTCCGCCGGGTTATGGCTGACGCCGCCCTTGCAGCGGACGAACAACATGCCGACGTCCGTGAGTGAGGACATCGCCACGGCATCGTGACCCGCCCCGCTGGTCAGCTCGAAGGGCTGCTGCTTCGAATCCCTGACCGCCTCTGTCAGCAGCGATACGATCCGAGGCCCGCAGCGCACCGCGGCGTTCTCGCTCACCGGGCGGATCTCGACCCCCAGCTTCCGGCGCTTGGCCAGCTCTCGCGTCCGTGAGAGGAGCGCCTCACACACCTCCAGTCGGACGCCGTCGTCGGCATGACGGACGTCGAGACTCAAAGTCGTGCGGCCGGGAATCACGTTCGCAGCTCCTGGCTCCACCTCGAGCCGGCCGACTGTCGCCACCAGTCCCGGCTGTGCCGCGCCGGCAGCTTCCGCCGCCAGGACGAGCTCCGCGGCGGCGGTCAATGCGTCACGCCGGCGGTCCATCGGAACCGTTCCCGCGTGGCCGGCCACGCCCGTGAACTCGATCAGGATCCGGCTTTGGCCGGCGATGCCCCCGACGACGCCGACCGGCAGAGCTCGAGCCTCAAGCACCGGGCCCTGCTCGATATGCACCTCGCAGTAGCCGAGCAGCTCGCCGCTCAGGCGATCCTCCGCGATGCCCGAAGGGTCCCCGCCAAACGCGCGGATCGCGTCGGCCATGGTGACCCCGGCCGAGTCGACCAGGTCAAGGTCGCGTCCGTCAAATATGCCGGCCACGGCGCGGCTGCCGAGGTATGTCGATCCGAAGCGAAGGCCCTCCTCGTCGGCGAAACCTAGGACCTCGATCGCGAAAGGCAGTCTCCTGTTCTGGTCGTGGAGTTGCTGCACCGCCGCGATCGCGACCATGACGCCAAGGGGCCCGTCGTACTTCCCGGCGTCGCGGACAGAGTCGAGGTGCGAGCCCAGCAGAAGCGTCGCGCTGCCCGTCCCTTCATAGCGGCCGCGCAGGTTGCCGATGTTGTCCCGCCGCGCCTTCATCCCGGCCTGGCGCATCCACTCCTGGACGTATTGGTGGGCGCGGCGCATCGCATCCGACGCGAAGGGCCGCGTGATCCTGCCGGGCTCCTCGGTGCAACCGGCGAGGACGTCGCACCGCTCGATCACGCTGCGGCCGTCCATTACGACGCTGTGAACGAGATCTCCTGGGCGCCCCTCCACAGCACGACCTCGCCGAGCTCCTGAAGCCGCTCGTTGCCTTCGAAGATCGTGGCGAAGTGGTTGCCGGCGAGCTGCCCGGCCTTGCTGGCGAACAGCGTCCAGCCGTAGGGAAACAGGATCTCGGTCTCGCTGATGCCGCCGGGGTAGAGGAGGAGCTGGCCCGCGGCGGGATGGCTCGTATGGTTCTCGTAGCCCAGGCCCAGCTTGAGGTCGCCCAGGGGAATCCATGCCGCCTCGCCGCTCCAGCGGGCCTGGATGAGCTGGGTCTGCAGCGGGAGCAGTGACATGAATGCGTCGCATGTGTGGGGCGCGGCCTTGCTCTCGAGCCGCGCGACAAAGCGCATGTCACCGACCTTGATGTGGACATTCATGCGGAGATAAAAGGTAGCGCCGCTGCCCCGGGCAGCGGCGCTTGTCGTTCGCTTGTCGGCGTTACGCCCGGGATCCGGCCATCCCGGCCGGGCTGGTGGCGCGCCGCCCAACCATGTTGAAGGCGTAGTAGAGGATGCCTGTCAGAATAAAGCCGACGATAAAGGTGAGGTCCCCAAACTCCGGATTGGCCTTGGGAACTACTCCGAGGTAGAGCGCATTGTTCGAGAACAGCCAGACCGAAACCACCAAGCCGATCGCCATCGCAGCAGCTCCCTGCCAGCGCCGGTACTTGGTGTCGTAGAAGATGCTCTCGTCGCCGTAGTCGCCCTTGTGTAACCAGTAGTCGATGAGGACGACCGCCAGCCACGGGGCGATCCAGTAGCTGATGAGGATCAGAAAGAACTCGTACTTGCCCTGATAGCCCTGGGACTCTAGATACAGGCCTCCAAAGTAGCCGATGACGCCCGCAATGATTGCGATGACTGCACGGCGCTGTCGCAGCGTCAGTCCCATCTCCCTGATGC
>Ga0209474_10000243_pt1 | contig 65272 bp, 64 predicted proteins | sample GraSoiAngelo_145_FD_185902 | JGI IMG/M metagenome (GOLD analysis project Ga0209474, IMG submission 185902) | Grasslands soil microbial communities from the Angelo Coastal Reserve, California, USA - 14_1009_05_20cm (SPAdes) (version 2) | ecosystem: Environmental > Terrestrial > Soil > Grasslands...
ACGCGCAGGCAGTCCAACGTCGAGGGCCTCTGCTCCAGCTTCGCCAGCACCAGCGAGCAGAGCACTGCGTGCGCGCGGGGGTCCACGGGCCATTCGCCGCGTTCCCAGTAGCCGATGAAGTCTTCGGAGACGTCGAGGATGTGCGCCAGCCCTTTGGGCTCGAGCGAGAGCGCCTTGCGCAGGTACGCGAAAGCTTCCTTGTCCCGGAGGCCCGCCTTGGCCAGCTCGACGGCGACGCGGAGCTCGAAGAGCCTCAGGTCGTGACCGTCGATGACGACCTGGCCGCATGCCTCGCATTTTTCCGCCGGAAGCTGGGCAGTGAAGGTGTGGCCGCAAGCCTCGATGTTGTCGTCCAGCGTGATGGCGACGATCTTCTGCCGCTCGCAACGCCCGCATGTCTTCATGCCCCGCCTCCCGCGCTCGCCCGGCTGTCTGGGAAAAGTTTGGGAACGGCGGTGGAAGGGAGCAAGGGCGATTGGCACGGCCGCTTGCAACCGGTTTCACCGAACGTCAAGGAGCCGCCCCCGCACGAAGGGCGGGCATGCGGCTATGTTCTAGACTGTACACGCTTCGCCGTCGATCCACGGATCCGGTCCGCGCTGCTCCCGGATCGCGGCGCGGTCGAGGAGGTGCTCCGGCATCACGTTGCCCATCGCTCCCAGGATCGAGGCTCGGACTCCGGGATGCTCGCTTTCCAGCTCCGCGAGCAGTCTCTTCACCCGCTTGCGCTGGAGGTTCTCCTGCGAGCCGCAGAGGTCGCAGGGGATGATCGGAAACCTCATCTCCGCGGCGAAGGCGGCGATCTCGCTCTCCGCCGCATAACACAGCGGCCGGATGACCACGTTGAGGCCGTCGTCGCTCCGCAGGCGTGGCGGCATCGACCGCATCTTGCCTGAAAACAACATCGACAGTAGCAGCGACTCGATCAGGTCGTCCCGGTGGTGGCCGAGGGCGATCTTCGTGCAGCCGAGCTTCCGGGCAGCGCCATAGAGGATGCCGCGGCGCAGCCTGGAGCAGACGGAGCATGCGGTCTTCCCCTCAGGGACGAGCCGCTTGACCACCGAATACGTGTCCTCCCGCAGCATCAGCACTTCGGCTCCGGTCGAGCGCAGGTACCGCTGGAGGTCGGCGGCGGGAAACCCGGGGTGCCCTTGGTCGAGGTTGCAGGCGACCAGCGAGAAGTCGATCGGCGCGCTGGCCTTCAGGATCTGGAGCAGGTGGAGGAGGGTGAAGGAATCCTTGCCGCCCGAGACACCCACGAGAATCCGATCGCCGGCCTCGATCAGGTTGAAGTCGGCGATGGCGCGACCCACGTCGCGGAGCAGACGCTTCTCCAGCATGGACATGGGGCGCGCTTACACCGGAATCGCCAGGCGCGGCAACGGAAAGCGCGGCGGCGGCGCACCTGTTAGACACGCGTCATGGCGCGGCGCGAGCTCGCGGTCGCGGAGAATGTTCCGGGCGACCTGTTCGTCGATGAGACCTGCATCGAGTGCGACACCTGCCGCGAGCTTGCGCCCGAGGTCTTCGGCAGCCTGGAGTCCGGACAGTCGTTCGTCCAGCATCAGCCCTCCGATGATTCCACCTGGCGCCGGGCCTTGCACGCGGTCGTGAGCTGCCCGACCGCCTCCATCGGCGCCGAGCGCAGCGCGAAGGAAGCGGCGCGGGACCTCCCGGTCCAACTCGAAGGATCGATCCATCGCTGCGGATACTCGAGCGAGTCGTCCTATGGCGCGCAGAGCTACTTCATCCGCCGCGAGGACGGGAACGTCCTCGTCGACTCGCCGCGATTCGCCGGGCCGCTCGTGAGACGCATCGAGGAGCTGGGCGGAGTCCGGCGCATGTTCCTGACCCACCGCGATGACGTGGCGGACCACGCCCGGTTCCGGGAGCGCTTCCGCTGCGAGCGGATCATCCATCGCGACGACGCCGTGATCGACGCGGAAGTCCTGCTCGACGGCGATCGGGATCTCGCGCCCGGCTTGCAGGTCATCCATCTGCCTGGACACACCCGCGGAAGCTGCGCGCTGCTGGTCGACGAGCGGTATCTGTTCACCGGCGACCATCTCTGGGCCTGGGAAGGTCGGCTGGAGATGGGACGCAGCGTCTCCTGGTACTCGTGGACGGAGCAGAAGAAGTCGTTGCGCAAGCTGCTCGATTATCAGTTCGAGTGGGTCCTGCCGGGCCACGGGCGGAGCCTCCATCTTCCGCCGGACCGCATGCACGAGGCCGTCGCCGACCTACACCGCCGCCTTCGCTGAGGACATTCCCGCTCGGATCAACGCGCGGGACATGCGCGGCGTATTGCAGGCCCAGCCGAGGCGGCCGTCCCGGCCGGCGACGATGATGCCGCCCTCGCCGTGGGCGCGCGCCCGCAGAAGACCGACGGCGTCGATGGCCGCCCGGCGCGGAGAGACCCCATCCCGGACGAATGCGCACGCCTCGCGGGCCATCGTGACCTTGAGAATCGCCTCTCCCAGGCCCGTCGAGCTGGCCGCCGCTTCGTGATCGTCGGCGTAGGTGCCGGCGCCGATGATCGGCGTGTCGCCGACGCGGCCAGGCCGCTTGTACATGGTGCCGCCAGTCGAGGTGCAGGCCGCGACGTGGCCCTTGGCGTCCACGGCGACGGCGCCGATGGTGCCGATCTTGCGGCGCACGCTGTCGGCGCCTTCCTTGAGCGCCAGCGCGTGCAACTCCTCCCAGCGGGCGCGCTGCCGGGCCGTGATCAGCGACGAATTCGCAATCGCGGGGATTCCGCACTCGCGTGCAAACGCCTCCGCCCCGGTGCCGCAGAGAAGAACATGGGGCGTGTCGTCGCAGACGCGGCGCGCGGCGAGGATGGGGTTCTTCACCGTCTTCACGCAGGCGACGGCACCTGCCCGCAGCGTCGTCCCGTCCATGCAGCTCGCGTCCAGCTCCACTTCGCCTTCGCTGGTGAGCGCGGCGCCGGTGCCGGCGTTGAAGAAGGGATCGTCCTCCAGGACCACCGCTGCCGCCTGGGCGGCGTCCAGGGCGGAGCCTCCCTGAAGAAGCACGCGCAATCCCGCCTCGGTGGCCCGGCGCGTGCCCTCGAAGTAGGGCGACGGATCCACGTCCGGCCGCGTTCCGGCCCCGCCGTGGACCACCACCGCCGGGCCGCCCTTGCGGTCCAGCAGGGTGTCGAACTCCGCCTGCGTCAGATCTCCCGCGTAGGACATGGGGGCGCCGACATAACACAAGCCCGGCGGCTTGACAGCGCGCACCCGGTTATGAATGTTCCGCCCACTTTCAGGAGATGGACATGGCCGCAGAGCGGAAGGTGCAGGAAGTCGTGATCGTCGGCGCCGCCAGGACTCCCATCGGCGCGTTCCAGGGATCGTTGTCGAGCCTGCCCGCTCCCCGGTTGGGGGCGGTCGCCATCAAGGCGGCGCTGGAGCGCGCGGGCGTGAAGCCCGAAGAGGTGAAGACGGTCTTCATGGGCCATGTGCTGCAGGGCGGCGTCGGTCAGGCCCCCGCGCGGCAGGCCTCGCTGTACGCCGGCATCCCGAAGACCGTGCCCTGTGTGACGGTGAACAAGGTCTGCGGGTCGGGCCTCGAGGCGGTCATCGAGGCAGCGCGCGTCATCGCGCTAGGCGAGGCCGACGTGCTGGTCGCGGGCGGCATGGAGAGCATGTCGAACGCGCCGTACTTCACGCACTCGATGCGCAACGGCGCGCGCATGGGGAACGTGGAGATGAAGGATCTCATGATCCACGACGGTCTCTGGGACCCGTACAACGACATGCACATGGGAATGTGCGGCGAGAAATGCGCTGCCGACTTCCAGTTCTCCCGCAGCGCCCAGGACGAGTACGCGCGCGAGACCACGCTGCGCGCGCAGAAGGCGCAGAAGGAAGGCGCCTTCAAGGCGGAGATCGCGGCGGTCGAGATCGTCGACAAGAAGGGCGGCAAGACCGTCGTCGACGAGGACGAAGGCCCGAAGCTCGCCAAGCCGGACAAGATCGCGTCGCTCAAGCCCGCGTTCAAGAAGGACGGCACCGTCACCGCGGCAAACGCCTCGTCGATCAACGACGGAGCGGCGGCGGTGGTGCTCATGTCGGCTGAACGGGCGAAGCGGGAAAACCGTACCGTCCTCGCCCGGCTCGGCGACTTCGGTCACGCGGCGCGCGACCCGGTGGAGTTCACCATCGCCCCGGCCGACGCCATCAACCAGGCCCTCGGCCGCGCCCGGCTGAAGGCGACGGACATCGATCTCTGGGAGATCAACGAAGCGTTCGCCGTTGTAGCGATGGCGAACAACAAGCTGCTTGGGATCACGCCGGACAGGGTGAACGTCCGCGGTGGCGCGGTGGTCCTCGGACACCCCATCGGGGCGTCGGGGTGCCGCCTGCTGGTCACGTTGCTCTACGCGATGAAGGATCTGAACAAGAAGCGTGGCATCGCCTCGCTCTGCATCGGCGGCGGCGAAGGCATCGCGCTCATCGTCGAGCGGGATTGAGCCATGAACAAGGTCGTCGCCAACGCGGACGAGGCCATCCGGGACATGCAGGATGGCGCGGTCATCATGTCGGGTGGGTTCGGCCTCTGCGGGAATCCGGAGAACCTGATCAAGGCCATCCACCGCAAGGGCGTGAAGAACCTCACCATCATCTCCAACAACTGCGGCACCACCGACAAAGGCCTGGGAGTCCTGCTGCAGAGCAAGCAGGTCAGGAAGATGATCGCGAGCTACGTCGGCGAGAACAAGGAGTTCGAGCGCCAGTTCCTCCAGAAGGAGCTGGAGGTGGAGCTGAATCCGCAGGGCACGCTCGCGGAGCGCATCCGCGCCGGCGGCGCCGGGCTGGGGGGCTTCTTCACCCCCACCGGTGCCGGCACGCAGATCGCGCAAGGCAAGGAGAGCCGCGTCATCGACGGCAAGGAGATGATCCTGGAGAAGCCGCTCAAGGCCGACTACGCCATCGTCCGCGCCTGGAAGGGCGACAAGTGGGGCAACCTCGTCTTCCGCAAGACGGCGCGCAACTTCAGCCCGATGATGGCGACGGCCGCGCGGATCACCATCGCCGAGGTCGAGAACCTGGTCGAGATCGGCGAGATCGACGGCGACGAGGTCCATGTCCCCTCGGTCTACGTGAAGCGGATCTTCAAAGGGACGAGCTACGAGAAGCCGGTCGAGAAGCGCACGGTGAGGAAGGCCTGACATGCCGCTGACACGCGAGCAGATCGCGGCGCGCGCCGCGCAGGAGCTTCGGGACGGGTTCTACGTGAACCTTGGCATCGGCATCCCGACGCTGGTGGCGAACTACGTGCCCAAGGGAATGGACGTGATCCTGCAGTCGGAGAACGGCATGCTCGGCATCGGGCCGTATCCGACCGAGGACGAGATCGACCCCGACCTGATCAACGCCGGCAAGGAGACGGTGACCGAGCTGAGGGGAACCTCCTACTTCTCCAGCGCCGATTCGTTCGCCATGATCCGCGGTGGCCACATCGACGTGGCCATCCTCGGCGCCATGGAGGTGAGCGAGCAGGGCGACATCGCCAACTGGACCATCCCGGGCAAGGTGCTGAAGGGGATGGGTGGCGCCATGGACCTGGTCACCGGCGCGAAACGCGTGATCGTGGCGATGGAGCAGGTGGCGAAGGACGGCTCGAAGAAGCTGCTCAAGGAATGCCGCCTGCCGCTCACCGGCAAGAAGTGCGTCAACACCGTGATGAGCGAGCTGGCCGTCATCGACATCACGCCGCAGGGTCTGCTGCTGCGCGAGATCGCTCCCGGCGTCACCCCTGACGACGTCCAGAAGGTCACCGAGCCGAAGCTTCGGGTCTCCCCGGAGCTGCGGACCATCAAGGTCTAGAACGACGATTCTTGGCGTGCTTGGCGGTTGATCTGCAGCCGGCCATGTTATCCTCAGATGGATGACCAATGCATCCAAGCCTGCGTCGCCGACCCGCCGCAACGCGCGGGTCCATCACGAAGTGATGGTCGGGGTCACTTCGGAAGCAGGCACCTTCAGCGGGTGGGGCACCAACCTGTCCGTCGGGGGCGTCTTCGTGAATTCGCAGCACGCGGCTCCCGCCGGTACACGCGTCCAGATCCTCCTGCAGCTTCCCGGCCACGGTGAGTGCAAGCTGGCCGGGCGCGTCGCCTGGGCCCAGCCGAGCGGTCCCGGTGTGGACGAACCGGGGATGGGCGTCGAGTTCCTCGAGGTCGACGAAAAGACGCTGACGCTGGTCGGCAAAATGGTGGAAAAGCTCTCCCAGGATCTCTCGCGCGCGCCGGCGTGAAAGTCACGCTGAAGGCCGAGTCGGTGGTGCATGGCGGCGAGACGCTGGCCCGACACGACGGCCGCGTCGTCTTCCTGCGTGGCGCCGCGCCCGGGGACCGCGTCGAGGCAGAGCTGACCGGAGAAGGTCGTTTCGAACGGACGCGCGCGCTGCGCGTCGTCGAGCGGAGCACCTCTCACGTCGATCCGCCTTGTCCCATCGTCGAGCGCTGCGGCGGATGCCCGCTGCAGCACGTGACGTATGAAGCGCAGCTCGCCGCCAAGGAGGAGCTGACGGCCGACGCACTGGAGCGCATTGGCGGGTTTCCGCGCGGGAGCTACGAGCTCGAAGCCATCGTTCCCAGCCCGACACAGTTTCGTTACCGTCGGCGGGCGCGGCTGCATCGCGCGGCCGGCGGCGCCTGGGGATTCGCGCAGGCCGGCGCCGCGACCGTCGAGCCGGTCGACGAATGCCTGTTGTTCGAGCCTTTGCTGGAAGAGCTGGCGCAGGTCGCGCGGAGAGCGGGCGAGTTGCCCGGTGTCGTCGATCTCGGTCTCCTGACCGGCGAGAAGAAGGGAGCCATCGACCTTCGCATCGAGGGGCCCGCCGCTCCGGGCTTGCGCAGGCGGGCTGAAGAGCTCCTCCAGCACCCGCTGGTGCGAGGTGTGACGCTGGCGGGGAGCGCGATCGGCGATCCGGTGATCGTCGATGCTCCGCTGCCGAACGGCGCCCGGCTGCGCGCTCGACCGGATGCGTTCGCGCAAGCGAATCGGTCCATGCTTCCAGCGCTGCAGCGCGAGGCGCTCCGGGCAGTCGGCGATGCCGAGCGCGTGCTGGAGCTGTTCTGCGGCAGCGGCACGCTGACGTTGCCGCTGCTCGGACGAGGGCAGCAGGTCACCGCGGTCGAGAATGCAGGCCCGTCGCTGGCGCTGCTGCGCCGGAGCGCGGACGAGGCGCGACTCGCCGTCAAACTCATCGCGGGCGACGCTCCCGCCGTCGTTCGTGCGTTCGCCGACCTTGTGGACGTCGTCCTGCTCGATCCTCCGCGCTCCGGGGCCGTGGACGCGGTGCGCGCCCTCGCCTCTCTCGCGCCGCCGCGGATCGCCTACGTCAGCTGCGACGCGCCGACGCTCGCTCGCGACGGAAAGTTGCTCGCCCAATCCGGATACCGCCTGGTAAGGGCGGTGCCGCTCGATCTCTTTCCCCAGACTGCGCACTTCGAGGTGGTCGCAACCTTCCAACGATGATCCTGCTTTCCCTGCTGGCCGCCGCCGCCTTCGACCTCGCTCCGACCCGCGTCACATCCGACCAGATGAACCGGTGCCGCGTCGAGGAAACGTTGCCGCTCGGCCGCGGCAGGGTGGAGAAGGGAAGCTGCGGGCCGTCGCTCGACGCCGAGACAGCGCGCAGACGGTGCAAGGACGCCGCACGCCACAATTCGTTGGCGGCGGGGGTGACCGAGGAGAATTGCCTCTACGAATATACCCGCGGCCACTTCCTCTTCCGGGGCGAGGTGAAGGAGTTGATCGTCGCCCGCCGTCAGGATGGAACACCGGTGGTCGTCTTCAAGGTGCCGGAGGGCGATCAGCTCATCGCTTTCCAGCACTTCGCCGACGCGGTGCTGATCGGCGTCGGACGGGGCAAGTCGTTCCACTATGCGGTCGCGACGACGCGCGGCGTGCTCAAGGCGCCGCCGCTGGGCGATCCGGAGGACATCCGAGACGTCAGCGTGATCGGTGGGCGGATCCGTGTCACCGGCAGGGCGCGAGCGATGCACATCGACCTCGTCCCCGGCACGTACCGGCTGCTGATCCGCAAGTGACTCAATGGAAGGGACTGTCCGGCTTCCACTTCGGCCGCGGCCCCGCGAGCAGCGAGATCCCCACCAGCAGCTCGACGCGCGCCATCTGGGCGGCCGCTTCCCAGTCGTAGGTCGGCAGCCATTCGTCCGACGGCTGGTGGTAGCGGTTGGCGCGGAAATCCTTGAAGGCGGCCTCGCCTCGCGGTCCGGAAAACCCCTGCCACAGGCAGGCGGACGGCACGCCGATGCGCGCGAAGTTGAGCTGGTCGCTGCGGGCGAAGAAGTTCTGCTCGGGCACCGGGTCGGCGACGATCGCGATTGCGAGCTCGGCGGCCGCCGCGCGGACGTGATCCTCGAGCGTCGACAGCTCCGCGCCCCGCAGCACGAGCTCGCCCACCGGATACGCGGGCAGGAGCTGATCGAGATTCAGGTTGGCAATCATCCGCTCGCGCGGGATCGTCGGGTGCCGCGCGAACCAGGCCGAACCGAGCAGTCCGCGCTCCTCGCCGGTGACGGCGAGGAAGAGCACCGAACGTTCCCGTCGGGGCAGCGCCGCGAAGCCGCGCGCGATCTCCAGCATTTCCGCGACGCCAGTCGCATTGTCGATGGCGCCGTTGCAGATCGGGTCCGCGGCGCCGGGTGCGCAGATGCCGTGGTGGTCCAGGTGCGCGGAGTAGACGACGGTGTCCGGCAAATCGCCGGGCAAAAGGCCGGCTACGTTGCCGGAGTCGAACGCCCGTGTCGTCTGCTTGAGGTGCAGTCTCGCGCGCGACCCCACGCGCTGCCGCAGCCGGTCGCTCTCCGCGAGATCGACGTACGCGACCGGCAAGGGCGGCAGGTCGTCGGTGACGTGCGCCTGCCCGTTGACGAAATTGCGCTGCAAGAGCGCCCAGGGCCGTCGCGCCTCCGCTTCCTGCGTGGTGAGCACGATTTCGGCGACGGCTCCCGCGGCGCGCAGCCGCTTCAGCTTGTCCTCGTTCGCCGAGGCGAGCGCGCGCTGCGTCGACGGCAGGCTGGCCGGCGCTCCGGCGAGGACCATGGCGATCTTGCCGCGGACGTCGCGGATCTCGGCGGGCTGTCCGTAGCCTGCGAAGGTGAGGTCGCCCTCGATGGCGCGATCCGGCGCGCCACAGTCTCCGCCGACGAGCACGTCCTTCACCGGGGCGCCGTCCACGGTCAACGTGCCTTCGGCCCGCGATTCGCAGAGCTTGACCCGCTGGAGGTATCCGCTCTCTCCGGCTGGACGGAGCCCGAGCGCCTGCATCCGGGATGCGACGTACTGCTCGGCGATGGCGTGCCCGCGGGTTCCCGTTCCGCGCCCTTCCAGCAGATCGTCGGAGAGGAACCGCACTGCCGCGGAGATGGATTGCGCTTGCACCGCGTCGAGCGCCGGCCGGCCGCGGTCCAGCAATGCGCCGGCGACCAGAACGAGCGTCCACATGGAGGCCACGCTACCATGCTCGAGGTGGACGAGCGCCTGCAGGACTTCGCCGGACTGTTGCGCCAGAACGGCCTGCGGATCTCTCCCGCCGAGGTGGCGGATGCCGCGCAGGCGACGCTGCTCGTCGGCTTGGAGGACCGCGCCGCCTTCCGCGGCGCGCTTCGCGCGACACTGGTCAAGCGCGGCCAGGACGCGCCTGTGTTCGACCGGCTCTTCGAGCTCTTTTTCACCGGCGTCAAGGATCTGCTGGAAGGTCTTCAAGGGTCGCTCCTGGACGCGCTCGAGCGCGAGAACCTGGGCGAGGCGGAGCTCGAGGAAGTGGCGCGGATGCTGGCGCAGATGTCGCCGCTGGCGCAGGCGCTCGCAGCCGGCCGCACCGACCAGCTCGCGCGCATCCTGCGGCAGGCGACGGTGGCCATCGATTTCCGAGGCCTGCAGAGCCCGCTGCAGCGCGGATTCTACGCGCGGCGTCTGCTGCAGGCGGCCGGCGGGTCGCAGGCGGAGAAGGATCTGCAGCAGCTTCTGCAGATGCTGCAGCAGCGGGGCCTCGATCCCGCCCTGGTGGAGCTCGCCACGCGCAGGGTCTCGCAGACGCTGAAGGCGCTCGAGGATTCCGTCCGGCGCGTGGCCGATCGCGAGCAGAAGGCGCGGGATCCCGAAGCGCGCGGCGAGAAGTCGCTGCTCCACCGCAACCTCTCGTCGTTGACCGCCGACGAGGTGCAGCGCATGCGCGCGGTGATCCGGCGGCTGGCGGAGCGGCTCAAGGCGCGTCTGTCGCGCCGGCGCAAGGTGAGACGCCGCGGGCATCTGAGCGTGCGCCGGACGTTGCGCAAGAACCTCTCCACCGGAGGCGAGCCGTACAAGCTCGTGTTTCGCGCGCGCCGGCCGGAGCGGCCGGAGATCGTCGTACTCTGCGACGTGAGCGACTCGGTCCGCAACGTCTCGCGGTTGATGCTGCAGTTCGTGTACACGCTGCAGGAGCTTTACGCGCGCGTACGCAGCTTCGTCTTCGTCAGCGACATCGGCGAGGTCACGGACCTGTTCAAGAAGACGGACGTGAGCACCGCCGTCGACCTGGCCACCGCCGGCCGGGTCATCAACCTTTCCGCCAACTCCAACTACGGCCACGCCCTGAAGCTCTTCCACGGCACCTGGCTCGGCTCGATCACGCGGCGCACGACGGTGATCGTGATCGGGGATGGCCGCACCAACTACAACCCGCCCAATGCGTGGGTGCTCGGCGACCTGCGCCGCAAATGCCGCCGCCTGATCTGGCTTTGCCCCGAGGAGCAGCACTCCTGGGGATTCGGCGACAGCGAGATGCCCCTCTACGCCCGCCACTGCCATCGGGTGGAGAGCGTGCGCTCCGTGGACGACCTCGGCCGCGTGGCAGCGGAGCTGATGCCCTAGGAGGCCATGATGCGCTGGCGGCGGCGGGCAAGTAGGCGCAGGCTGCCGTGCGGAGGCGCTGGACTCATGCTACGAATCCGCGGACTTTGATGGGCTATCGCGACCCCAACGACTGGCAGGAGCAGCTCCAGGCATCCCTGCGCCGCGCGCAGGAGGCCATCGCGCGCGGCACCACCCAGCAGGACCAGATGGTCCGCGAGTGGACGGAGAACCTCCGCAATGCCTATCCCGACTGGGGCCGGGAGCGCTGGCAGCGAAGGCTCGAGCGCAAGCTGCGCCGCCGGGCGGAGCGCGAGGCGAAGGTCGCGAACGCCAGCCTGTTCGAGGGGTATCTGTGGCTGCTCGGGGCCATCGTTCTCTTCATCATTGCCCTCTCGTCGCTGCCGTTCCTGTGGTGGCTGATCTTCCCGGCGGCGGGATTGGGATCGCGCGGCACGCGCGTGATCGCGCGGCACAGCCGGATGACGCAGCCGATCCTCACCGAGCCGCACCCGGCGCGCGCCAGCAGCGCCACGGGCGCGACGGCGGAGCAGCAACGGGCGCAGCGGTTCGGGTCGCTGAGCGGAATCGGCAAGGTCTTCGACGGCGACCCGATCCAGCAACCCGCCCCCGTCCGCGGCGCCGCCGTGCAGCAGGATCCGCGCGACGTCCGGGTGGACGCGATCTGCGACCGGATCCTCGGCGAGCTGCGGACATCTCCCGACGCAGTCAAGGACATGTTCGTCAAGCCGGACGAGACCATCGCCGCGCTGCGCGCCACCTGCCGCAACCTGACCCGGCGGGAGCGCGACCTGCGCCGCTTCCTCTCTCCGCAGGACGACGAGCGCCTGATGCGCGAGCGGGAGGCGCTGCAGAAGCGCATCAGCGGCGAGTTGGACGACGTGACCAAGATGCGGCTGGCGGCCGCCCTGGCGGCGCTGGATGCGCAGCGGGACCAGCGGCTGGAGCTGACCCGGGCGGCGGCCCGCTTCGATGCGGAGCACACGCGCATCTCCTACACGCTGGAGAGCCTCTACACGCAGGTGGTCCGGATGCGCTCGGCGGACAGCTCCAGCGTCGACGTTGCCGGGGCCGGCTTGCGCCGCAGCCTCGACATGCTCTCGCACGAGGTGAACGCGCTGGCGGATGCGCTCGAGCGGGTGAACAGCGGCGAGGCCGAGCGCATGCGCAAGGTCTCTTCCGGGCCGGCCGGCGAGAACGGCGCGGTGCCGCCGGGGGCGCCAGGCAAGAGGGAAAAAGCGTGATCCGGCCGTTCGGGGGGAAGACGCCGCAGCTCGGCGACGGCGTCTTCGTCGCGCCGAGCGCCAGCGTCATCGGCGACGTCGCCATCGGCGCGCGCAGCACCATCTGGTACGGCGCCGTGCTTCGGGGCGACGTGGAGAGCATCCGGATCGGCAGCGAGACCAGCATCCAGGACAACACCGTCATCCACGTCGATTCCAGCGGCTTCTCCACCGTCGTCGGCGACCGCGTGACCGTGGGGCACAGCGTCGTCTTGCACGGCTGCCGCATCGGGGACGACGCGTTGATCGGCATCGGCAGCATCGTCCTCAACGGCGCCGAGGTCGGCGATGGGGCGATGGTCGGCGCGGGCAGCCTGGTCACGCCCGGGACGAAGATTCCCGCCGGCATGCTCGCGGTCGGGTCCCCCGCCCGGGTGAAGCGGGCGCTCACCGACGAGGAAAAGCGCCACGTGCAGGAGGGGGTCGAGCGCTACGTCCGGCTGGGACGGGAGCATCGCTGATGGCGCAGGTGCCCGCCCGCGTGGACAAGCCGGTGGCGCTGCGCGGCTCGCAGCTCTTGCGCGACTTCACCGACGTCGGCGTGAAGATCCTCGCGGAAATCGTCGAGCAGCGCAGCGTGGGGAAGGGCACCTACGCATTCAAGGCGGGCGAGAGCTCGGAAAAGCTCGCCTTCGTAGCCAAGGGCACGCTCCAGCTCCTGCCGGGTGACGGGGGCGGTGCGCTCGGCGAGGTAGTCTCCGGCGATACCGTCGGCGGCATGGCGCTGCTGGTCGTCGGAGAGCACGTCGTTTCCGCGCTGGCCGCGACCGACGTCGAGTTGCTCGAGCTCAATCGCGATGCCTTCGACGAGATGAAGCGCACCCACCCGCGAACAGCGCTCAACCTGACGCTCGCCCTGGCACACGACCTCGCCGAGCGGCTGCGCGAGGCGAAGGTGCCCCTGCGCGAGTTCCTCGTCTGGCAGATCGGCAAACGGCAGACCTAGTTTTGGGGGCGCGAGCGGCGGTGGCGCTCGAGCGATGAAGAAGAATGCCCGGGATCCACCGTGTGTTAGGCTGCGACGAACGTCGCAACTCCGGGGTGTGGCCTGAAAGACTGGCTCTTTCACTTCCTCACGAACTTCCACGGGCCTGCCGCGTACATCGGCGTTCTCTTCGTTCTCATTACTTGTGGCCTGGGAGTGCCGCTGCCGGAGGACGTGCCGCTCATCGCCGGCGGGTGGCTGATCGGGCGCAACGGGTCGCTGCCGCTGATGATGATCACGGGACTGGCCGGGATCCTGATCGGCGACAGCATCATCTTCCACGCGGGACAGACCTACGGGGAGCGGCTTCTGGATACGCGGCTCGGCCGCCATATCCCCGGTGAGCGAGTCCAGCGCGCCATCGCCCTCTTCGACAAGCACGGGGCGAAGTTCATCGTGGCCGCGCGCTTCGTTCCCGGGTTGCGCGCGGTGACCTATTTCGTGGCCGGGTCCACCGGCGTGCCGTACTGGAAGTTCATCACCTTCGACGGCATCGCCGCCTGCGTGTCCGCTCCGGCCTGGGTGTACCTGGGTTGGTACGCGCGCAAACACGGCCGCAAGATGCTGGACAAGGTGATGGCCTGGTCGGCGCAGGCGCAGCTGGTCGCGTTTGCCGTGATCATCGGCCTGACGGTGATCTACCTGGCGTACCTCACGCTGCGCCGGCGGTGGCGGCGCAAGCGCGGGCTGCCGGTGAGCACGCCCCCGATTCCGCTGCAGAGGGTCGAAGGCGGCCTGGAGCGGCCGGCCCAGCTCCGGCGTCGTTGAGGCCGGAGACTGGCATTGCCGCAGAGTGTCGTCGCCGTTACACTCGGCGGCTTACCGGAGAGAGGATGATCGATCCCAACGTGCCGCTGGCCCTCACGTTCGACGACGTTCTCCTGCTGCCTGCCGAGAGCGACATCCTTCCGCGGCAGGTCGATGTAAGTGCTCAACTCACCCGCAACGTCCGGCTCCGAATCCCGCTCGTCAGCTCGGCGATGGACACCGTCACCGAGGCGCGGACGGCCATCGCCATGGCGCAGGAGGGCGGCCTCGGGTTCATCCACAAGAACCTGACCATCCAGCAGCAGGCGCTGGAGGTGACCAAGGTCAAGAAGTACGAGAGCGGGATGGTGGTGGACCCGGTCACCATCGAGCCCGACGCGCCCGTCCACAAGGCCGTCGCGCTCATGCGGCAGCATGAAATCAGCGGCATCCCGGTGACGAAGAACGGCCGCCTGGTCGGCATCCTCACCAACCGCGATCTCCGCTTCGAGAAGAACCTCGACCAGAAGGTCGAGGCGATGATGACCCGCGAGCTGGTCACCTGCCGGGAAGGGATCACGCAGGACGAAGCAAAGGAGCTGCTCCACCGCAACCGCATCGAGAAGCTCCTGGTGGTCGACGACAAGTACCAGCTCAGGGGCCTCATCACCATCAAGGACATCGAGAAGACGCGGGCCCATCCCAACGCGGCGAAGGACGAAAAGGGCAGCCTGCTGGTGGGCGCGGCCGTCGGCGTAGGACCCGACCGCGACGAGCGGGTGCACGCGCTGCTGCAGGCAGGCGCCGACATCATCGCGGTGGATACCGCGCACGGGCATTCGCGCGCCGTGCTCGACGCCGTGCGGGACCTGAAGCGGAATTTCAAGGGTATCGAGATCGTCGCCGGCAACGTGGCGACGGGCGACGCGGCGTCGGCGCTGTGCGAGGCCGGCGCGGACGCGGTGAAGGTCGGCATCGGTCCGGGCTCCATCTGCACCACCCGGGTGGTCGCCGGCGTCGGCGTTCCGCAGATCACCGCCATCGACAGCTGCGTGCGCGCCGCCTCCCGTCACGGCGTTCCCTGCATCTCCGACGGCGGGATCAAGTACTCGGGCGACATCGTGAAAGCGCTCGCGGCGGGCGCGCACACCGTGATGATCGGGTCGCTGTTCGCCGGGACCGAGGAGGCTCCGGGCGAAGTGATCCTCTTCCAGGGCCGGTCCTACAAGTCGTATCGCGGGATGGGATCGATGGGCGCCATGAAGAAGGGCTCCCGCGACCGCTATTTCCAGGACGAGACCGAGGACATGAAGCTGGTCCCCGAGGGCATCGAGGGGCGCGTCCCGTACAAGGGCCCTCTCGCGATGAACGTCTTCCAGCTGGTGGGCGGGCTCCGCAGCGGCATGGGGTACACCGGCTGCCACAGCATCGAGGAGCTGCGGACCAAGGCGAAGTTCGTGCGGATCACCGCGGCGGGCCTGCGCGAGAGCCACGTCCACGACGTGCAGGTGACGCAGGAAGCCCCGAACTACCGGATCGAGAACTGAAGCCGCGCGCGCTGGCGCTGATCATCCTCGGCGCTCCCGTCCTCCTCTTTCTCTTGAGCGGAATCCGGGCGGTGCAGCTTGCCCGCGAGGGCGAGGTGCCGGAGGCCTGGCGCGACTTGAACTGCGACGGGAAGGTGTCCTGGGCGGAGTGGCTGCGCGGCGGGATCGATTTCCGGCTGCGGCCGTCGCAGCTCGTCCCGGGGTGCCAGGATGTCTATGCGGTAAAGACGGGCAAGGCGCTGGTCGTGCGGTGCGAAGCGGCGCCGCAGTGCCGGCTCGCCCGCGGTCTTCCCAAGTGACACTCCCTCACCCGAAGGGAACGCACCGCTCGCGAAGAAAGACCGCAATCTCGGGCTTTCCAATCTCGCCCCGCGCGACCTTCAGGACCATTTCCAACAGCTCCTCGGAGGGCGACTCGAGCCAGACGTCGTTGAGACCCAGAAAGGCAATGGTAGCGGCGAGGCCGATGCGCTCGTTGCCGTCGATGAAGGGATGGTTCTGGACGAGATGGAACAGGCACGCTGCCGCCATTTCGTGCAAGCTGGGATGCAGATACTGGCCGCCGAACGACGCGCGCGGCATCGCGAGCGCGGAGGAGAGCAAGCCGACGTCGCGGATCCCGCCCGATCCGCCGTATTGGCGAACCTGGTCGGAATGGATGGCGAGCACTTCGTCGAGCGTGAGAAATCGCGGATCTTTCATTCCGCAAGCTTACGGAAGACGCCGCCATACCTCTCATGGGCGCGCGCCATGACTTTCTTCAGACGCTCATCCACCCGCCGGGGACGAACGGGCGAAACCACCATGACGTCGCCGTCCGTCGAAAGCTCCAGGAGAGTATCGGCCTCGATGCCAAGTTCGTCCAACAGCTCCTTGTCGAGGACGAGAGCGAGGCTGTTGCCGGTCCTGACGAGCTTCTTCCGCATGGACGACTCCGTTCGTACGTAGACTTTACTTGGTACGAACGCATGGAGCAAGCGGTCGAGGCCGCGGTGGATGTCTCAGGCGAAGGCGGCTTCCGGGACGCGGCGGGCGTCGCGGGTCTCGAGCCACTCTGCCACCCCCCACGCGGCCGCGAAGCCGAGCTGCGCCAACCCGTTCAACAGATATACCCGCGAGATCCGCCGGCGGGCTCCCGCGTACCAGAGGTCCATGGCCGCGAAGCTGACCGCCGTGCTCATGCCGAGGATGCGCAATTCGCGGGCTACCTTTCCGCGCGCGCCCGCAGCACCGAGGGCGGCGCCAATGTTCGCGAGGCACGCGCCGACGCCCTTCGTCAACCAGACTTCCAGCTTTGGCCCGGTCACCTTCTTGAAGCTGCGAAGGTCGACGAGAGGCCAGAGCCCTGCCGCCAGCAGGTACCCGCCATGCATGAGGGCCACGCGAGCGGCAGGCGGGCGGCGCATGCGCGCCGGCAACGGGCGTGCTTCCCTCGGCCCCGGCGTCGCCGGGCGCTCGCTCGCCTGCTCGATGGTCGCTTCGGCCATGCACCGCCCCCGTCGCATGGGAAGTTAGGGCGCAGGCGGGCCCGTGGCGAGTCCGGTACAATGCGCAAAACGCCATGAGAGAGCTCCGCAAAACCGTCTGCAACCGCGATTGCCCGGACGCCTGCTCGGTCGTCGCCCACGTCGAGGACGGGCGCGTGGTCGCATTGGGCGGCGACCCTTCGCACCCCGTCACGAACGGCTTCCTCTGCTGGCGAACCAACAACTTCCTCCCGCTGCAGTACTCGCCGGAGCGCCTCACCTCGCCGCTGCTCCGCGGCAAACCCGTCTCCTGGGACGAGGCGCTCGATTTCGCCGCCCGTGAGCTGTTGCGCATCCGCGCCGAATCCGGGCCCGCGGCGATCTTCCATTACCGAAGCGGCGGCAGTCTCGGCGCGCTCAAGCACCTGAGCGATTACTTCTTCGAGAAGCTCGGACCGGTGACCACCAAGCGAGGCGACATCTGCTCTGGCGCGGGCGACGCGGCGCAGATGCTCGACTTCGGCGAAGAGGACTCGCACGACATCTTCGACCTGCTCAACTCGCGCAACATCATCCTCTGGGGAAAGAACCCGGTCATCTCCTCGCCGCACCTGGTGCCGGTGCTCAACGATGCGTCCGCATCGAAGCTCCTGATCGACCCGGTCTGGCACAAGACGGCGCGGCTCTGCGACGCATTCCTGCAGCCGCGGCCGGGCGGGGATTTCTCCCTCGCGATGGCGGTGGCGCGTCTCCTCTTCGAGCGTGAGTGGACCGAGCCCGGGTTCGAGACGTACTGCGACAACGTCCCGGAGCTCCGCTCCCTCGCTTTCGCGCACTCGGTGGCCGGCTGGTGCGAGGACGCCGACGTCTCGCCGGCAGCCGCCGAGGACATCGCGCGCCGTCTGCACGAGGGACCGACGGCGATCCTCGTTGGCTGGGGCATGGCGCGCCGGGTGAACGGCGGCGCCATCGTCCGTGCCCTCGACGCGCTGACGGCCATCTCCGGGAATCTCGGCGTCCCCGGCGGCGGCGTGTCGTACTACTTCTGGCGGCGAAAAACGTTCGACCACACGTTCATCAAAGGCATCCCGGGAGCCCCGCGCACCGTGCTGGAGCCGCTTTTCGGCCCCGAGGTTCTCGCCTTCAAGGACCCGCCGATCCGCGCGGTGTGGGTTACCGCGGGCAATCCCGTCGCCATGCTGCCCGAATCGGCGACGGTGGATCGCGCGCTGCGCTCCCGCGATTTCGTCTGCGTGGTCGACTCCTGGCCGACCGACACCACTCGCGCGGCGACGCTCGTGCTTCCCACCACCACGCTGCTCGAGGCCGACGACCTTCTCGGCGCGTACGGCCACCACTGGGTCGGAGCCGCACGGCCAGTGGTCCTGCCGCCGCCGGGTGTGAAGTCCGATCTGCAGATCCTGCAGGAGCTCTCCGCGCTCGTCGGCCTCGACGGAGTGCTGGACGGCACCGCGCGCGACTGGAAGGAGCGCATCCTCCGCAAAGACGCCGGCTTCACGGTCGCGCAAGTCGAGTCCGACGGTCCGCAGCGCAGCGGGCTGTCACCGAAGGTGCTCTTCGCGGATCGGAAGTTCCGGACCAGGACGGGCAGGGTGAACCTGATCGCCTCGGCTCCGGCGCGCTCCCAGGTCTCGGCCGAGTTCCCGCTGTATCTGATGGCGCTCGCCACCGACAAGTCGCAGAGCTCGCAGTGGTCGAAGGGCCAGCCGCCCGGACCGGCCGTGGTCACCGTGCACCCGGACTCCGCTCGCGGCATCCCGGACGGCGGATTCGGCCACCTGGAGTCGGCGCTCGGAACACTGCCCATTCAAGTTCGTCACGATCCGCGCCAGCGCCGCGACGTCGCGCTTCTCGCCAAGGGCGGGCACCTGCGCGAAAACCGCAACGCCAACGTGCTGTCCAGAGCCCGCGCCACCGACATCGGCGGCGGCGGCGCACTGTACGACGAACCCGTCCGACTGAAGGGCTAACCGCAGCGTCGACTTCGCTTCCCACCGAGCCGGCGAGCCACTACACTGCGCCGCCTCGATGGCGGACATCCACGCAGAAAAAATCCTCGTCCTGGACTTCGGCTCCCAGTACACCCAGCTCATCGCCCGCCGGATTCGCGAGCTGCACGTCTACTGCGAGATCCACCCCTGCACGATGCCGTTCGCCGAGGTCCGCGCCTTCGCGGCGAAGGGCATCGTGCTCTCCGGTGGGCCGGCGAGCGTCGAGGAGCCCGGCGCGCCCATGGTGGACCCGAGGATCTTCGAGCTCGGCGTCCCGGTGCTCGGCGTCTGCTACGGCCTGCAGCTCATGGCCAAGCTGCTGGGCGGCGCCATCGATCGGACCGCCCACCGCGAGTACGGCCCGGCCCGCGTCGAAGTGACCGAGGCCGTCGGGCCGTTCCGGGACATGACGGTGGGCGAGCACCTCGACGTCTGGATGTCCCACGGCGACAAGGTCTCCGCACCGCCGAAGGGCTTCCGCACCATCGCGAAAAATCCGAGCTCGCCGTTCTGCGCCGTCGCCGATCCACACCGGAAGCTCTACGCCATCCAGTTCCATCCCGAGGTCGCGCATACTCCGCGTGGCCGCGAGCTCTACGAGGCATTCCTCGAGGAGTGCGGCGTCTCCTTCAACTTCAGGATGGGCGCGTTCGCGGAGGATGCGTCGAAGCAGATCCGCGAGCGGGTGGGAAAGGAGCGCGTCATCTGCGCGCTCTCCGGCGGCGTGGACAGCGCCGTGGTCGCGCTGCTGTTGCACAAGGCCATCGGACCGCAGCTCCAGTGCATCTTCGTCGACAACGGCGTGCTGCGCGAAGGCGAGGCCGCCCAGGTCGAGCAGACGTTCAAGGACCGCTTCCACGTTCCGCTCCGGGTGGTGAACGCGCGCCGGCGCTTCCTCGAAGCGCTCCGGGGTGTCACCGATCCCGAGCAGAAGCGGAAGATCATCGGGCGCGAGTTCATCGCGGTCTTCGAAGACGAAGTGGGGAAGGACCGCCGCGAGCACGGCGACGCCCGGTTCCTCGCCCAGGGCACGCTGTACCCGGACGTGATCGAGAGCGTTTCGTTCAAGGGCCCGAGCGCGGTGATCAAGAGCCATCACAACGTCGGCGGGCTGCCCGAGCGGATGAAGATGCAGCTCGTGGAGCCGCTGCGCGAGCTGTTCAAGGACGAGGTGCGCGCGCTCGGGCGCGAGCTCGGGCTCCCCGAAGCCATCGTCTCGCGGCAGCCGTTCCCCGGGCCGGGGCTCGCCATTCGCGTGCTCGGCGAGGTGACGGAGGAGCGGCTGGCGCTCATCCGCAAGGCCGACGCCATCGTGCAGGAGGAGGTCGCGAACGCGGGCCTGCGCGAGAAGCTCTGGCAGGCCTTCGCGGTGCTCTTGCCGGTGAAGTCCGTCGGGGTGATGGGGGACGAGCGCACCTACGAATCCGCCTGCGTGCTCCGCGCCGTGGAGAGCCTCGACGGCATGACGGCGGACTGGGCGCGCCTGCCCTGGGACCTGGTGGCGAGGATCTCCAGTCGGATCACCAACGAAGTCCGGGGAATCAACCGGGTGGTCCTCGACGTCAGCAGCAAACCGCCCGCAACCATCGAATGGGAGTAGGGGCACCGGATTGACGGAATGCGCCGCGCCATCGCGCTGACCTTCCTCGCCGTGGCGGCGGCGGCGCGCGCGGACAGCGTGACCAACCAGATCCTCGTCAGCTCGACCCATGCAACCGAGGCCAATCCGCGGTCCAGCGTCTTCACTGATTTCCTGAACGCGAGCTTCAACGCCGGCGAGGACTGGACGCTGAGCGCCGGCGCCAGCCTCACGTTGCAGGGCAAGACGCCGGCGGCGACCCGCAGCCAATTCGGCGAGAGCAGCAGCGCGGTGACGTTCTTCACCGTGGCGGCGGATTGGTCAGTGACCGACAGCTTCACCGTGGGTGCCAGCGTCGACCTCTCCCCGAAGAGCACGCAGTTCGCGGGAACGACGATCCACGTCGTGCTGCCGCAACCGATCGGCAGGGCCACCGCCGATGCGCAGGTGCGCTCCGAGACGTCCCAAGTCGATGCCGGCGTCGACGTGTCGTGGGACTCGCTCGGCCGTTCCGACCTCGAATGGTCCTTCACCGGCGGCCTGCACGTCTCGCATTACGACATCAACCAGAGCATCCCGCGCGCCCGCGCCAATGGCACGGCCCTGACGCAGGCCCAGATCGAGCAGGGCACGACGAATTACTGCGCCTCGAACCCGCAACTGGCGACCTATTGCCGGGAACTGCTCGGCACCGTGAGCGGCATTCCCACGCCGCTGGATTTCGAGCGCCTCTCCGCCGGCGCCACCGCCACATTGTACCGGGACACCGACGTCTCCTTGTTCGGCGACGTCTACCTCTACAACCAGGACCCGACGGGCAGCTTTTTCGGCTTGGCGGCGGCGGGACGCGGCCCGGGCCTGCCCATCGCGCCGCTGCGGTTCCTGCTCCGGCCCGAAGTGCTGCATCGCTTCGGCGATTTCTCCGCGCGGCTCTGGCTGGAAGGCGGCGAGTACGTCTCGGGCACCGGCGGCACGACCGCCGGCGTCGGCCTCAGGCTGCAGTACCGCTTCACCAAAGCCTGGCGCGCATGGCTCACGTTATCCGGGCAGCGCGACGTCGACGCCGCCAACAACATCACACGGTCGGGGAGCCTCGCCGCCGGCGCAGGGTACCGCTGGTGAGCACCTGCAAGTCTTGGTGTTTCTGGGCTTGCCTTGACGCGGCGCACATCGGTACGTATCATTGGTATATATCATGTCGAGACCGAAGCCGAAGCGAGCCAAGGTGTTCTGGACGGGTCGGAGCCAGGCGGTCCGCCTACCCAAGGAGTTTCGCTTCGACAGCGACACCGTTCTCGTCCGCCGCGAGGGAGATGCCGTCGTCCTGGAGCCTGCCGACGAGTGGCCCGAGGGATACGTCGAATCCTTTGCCGGCGCGCCAAAGGACTTCGCCAGGCCGCCGCAAGGTGAACCGGACGAGCGAGAGAAGCTCGAGTGAAATATCTGGTCGACACCGATACGTGCATCTACGCCCTGAAGCAGCAAACGGCCGTCCTGGAACGATTGCTCTCGCGGAGCCGCGCGGACGTGGCAGTCAGCGTCGTCACCGAGGGCGAGCTCCGCACCGGTGCGGCCAAGAGCTCCTCGCCGGTCAAGACCATGCGCACGGTCGAGAACTTCCTTCGGCCACTGACAGTCGTCGAATTCACCTCGGACGACGCCGCGTCGTATGCAGACGTGCGTGCGAAACTGGAGCGCGCCGGCACGCCCATCGGTCCGCTCGACACGCTGATCGCTGCACAGGCCGTCGGCCGGAAGCTGATCCTCGTCTCCAACAACCAGAGCGAGTTCGGCAGGGTCGCGGGTCTTCGCTTGGAAAACTGGTCGCGGCCGTAGACCGCTGCTAGTTGACGGAATCTTCCTTATCAGACGTTGGGATCTCGCCGGGAAGTCGGGGCGGATTCGCTGGCGCGGGCGGTCTACGTAGCCGGTGGGACGGTTCAAATCGTCGAAGAACTTCGCTGGATCGAACCCCCGGGCTATGGGATTCTCCGCGCGCCGCGAAGTCCGCGCCGCCCTTGGACTGGAGGGAATGGTGAGCAAGAGAGCCAGCTTGGCCGTGGTCGCTGCAGAAGCGCAGGAAACGGAACCCGCAGAGACGACTGCCGAGCCCTCTCCGGCCGCTTTCCGGCGGATCGCGAGCCTCGGCGAGCTCGAGCCCTACGGCCAGTTCTCCAAGTGGGTGGACGACCACGACATCCTCGTCTTCCGCCGGAACGGCGCGATCAAGGCGCTCTCCAACATCTGCCCACACTTCGGCGGTCCCGTCGGGTACCACCAGATGAAGGAAGGCGTCTTCACCTGCCTCTGGCACAACTACCGCTACGAGGCCGCCACCGGCCGGTGCCTGACCAACGAGCACCTCTGCCTGCGCTCCTACAAGGTCAAGATCGAGGACGGCGGCATCTGGGTGCAGCTGGTCGAGAATCCGGAACCGGAAAGGAAAGCCCGCTGATGGCCACACTGAGCGCGAAGTGCTCGATGGACATGGACTGCCCCAAGGAGGTGGTGGTCTGGAACTACTACGACCACGAGCACGTCGTCGGCACGCACTACAAGTACTACAGCGAGTTCCGGATCCTCGCCGAGCGGGACGACTGGTGCCTGGTGGAGCGCTTCTACAAGCTGCCGATCGTCAACCTGCGCGCCTCTTCCCTCGGCTTCATGTACATGGAGTCGCCGAACCTGATCCGCTCCATCCAGCACGGAAAGCTGGGACTGGTGCTCGACCAGGAGATCCAGCTCGAGGATCTCGGACCGGACCGCTGCCGCGTCACCTGCACGTACCGGATGGAGGTGCCGGGGTTCGTGCGGACCCTGCAGCCGCTGTTCCAGCGCGTGATCACGCGCTGGTTCCACGACACCTGGGTGGAGGATGCGCCGATGCGCGTGCGCCGCTGGAAGGTCTGGAAGCTCGGCTTCCGCGACTTCCGCGGACTGGATTACGTCAACCAGAAGACCGCCAAGCCCGCCGGCGCAGGCGAGCACCGTCCGCATCCGGTCCGGTTGCCGGTGGCGAAGACGCCGGAGAGCCCACCGGGCTCCGGCTACAAGCGGCCGTTCGACGAGAGCGTCGAGGTCGGGTACTGACCGCGGAGGTCCGCTTGCAATGCCCCGTCTGCGGTGGCGCGCTTTCCCGGAAGCTCCACCGGCGGGTGCGCGACTTCGAGCACGGGCTCCCGGTGCTCGCCGATTTCGACGCCTGCCCTTCCTGCGGCCTGATCGCGCAAGTGCCGCCCCCCAACGCCGCCACCCTCGCCACTTACTACCCGCCCGACTACCGTCCCCACGCCGCGGCCGCCGCCACCAACGGCGTCTCGCTGATGACGCGGCTCAAGAACGTGCAGGCGTCGCTGCAGATCCGGCGGCTCGCGAAGTTCCTCCCGCCGCGCGACCAGCCCATCCTCGAGCTCGGCTGCGGAGGCGGTCATTTCCTGCGGGCGCTCGATCGCCACGGCTACACCAATCTCACCGGCATCGATCGCACGCCGGAGCTGGGCCGGGCGTTGGAGGGAACGCGCATCCGCTACCGCGCGCTCGACCTCGACCGTTCCCTCGACCTCGGCGGCCCGTACCAGGCGATCGTGATGAACTATGTGATCGAGCACTTCGTCAGCCCGGAGGCGGTCCTGCGCGCCTGCCGCAAGGCGCTGGCTCCCGGCGGCCGCGTCCTGCTCCTGACGCCGAACAGCCGCGCGATCAGCCATCGCGTGTTCGGCCGCTACTGGTCGGGCCTGCATGCGCCGAGGCATACGCAGCTCTTCCATCCCGGGAACCTGCGCCTGCTCGCGGAGAAGATTGGCTTCGGCAACCTGGAGATGGTGTACCCGACGGACCCGGCTTCCTGGACGCTCTCGTTCCAGAACCTCATCCAGGGGATGAAGCGGACCGGCAGGCCGCCACGAGCCGGCACCGCCTGGTACAGCCTCGCGCTGCTGCCGGCCTGGTATCCGTTCGCGCTGATCGAGACGCTGGCGCGCCGCGCGTCGTCGATGTTCGCTGTCCTGACCGCCTGACGCGGGCCTCAGCGCTCGCCGCGCGCCTGCGCGGCCGGCTCGTCGCGCCTGCGGTAGACCGGCGCACCGCCCGGGCGAGCCACCTCGACGTAATGCTCCTCGCGGTATCGGGCGAGCTCGGGGAACGCCGAGAGTGGAATCCGGTCCCAGAGATGGATGCCCGCCGGCGAAGTGTCGACGAACCACGACGGCCTGCGCTTCTCGAGGTCCTCGAGTGTCGCCTCGACGTCGGCGCGCGCCCGGTGCTGCGCCGGATCGAAACCGGCCGGCAGATGCGCCGGATCGAAGTTGCCCATGTGCGGCGACGTGTTGACGTAGCGTGTGCCGGGAAGGCGATCCGACATCGTGTAGATCGGCGAATAGTGGCCCCAGACGAACAAGGCATCGCCCGGCGCGGTATTCGATCGCAGCCATTGCGCCAGCGCGCGTGTCCGCGGCTCCTGCTCCGGGTACGCGCCCGCGATGCCGCGACCCCACGAGAACGCCAGCCAGACCGCGAGCGGCACGGCGACCCCGGCGAGCGCGAAACCACGCACCCTCGGCGCGATGCCGTGCCAGCGCGCAGCGAGCGCGGCAGCGCCCGGAGCCGCCAGCATCGACAGCGGAGGGACGAACTGCAGGAAGTAGTGCTCGTAAAACCTTCCGCCCGCGGCGACCGGGAGCCAGGTCAGCCAGAGCATCACCGATAGGGCGCGCCACACCACGTCCGCGCGCGTCCGCACACTCTCTCGCGCTGCGAGCACCCACGGAACGCACGCCGCCGCCAGGCAGAGCGCGATCTCCGCCGCGCCGCGGCCCAGCGCCGAGCCCGCGCTTCCCGCGGACGCGTACTTGAAATTGCGCGCAATCGTCCATTCGAAGAACGCGGGGAGCTGGCCGAGCGCCGCATAGCCCGCGGCAACGGCCACCCATGGAACAATCCCGCCCGCCGCCAGCGCCGCGACGCCCGCCAGTGCGCGCCGCCAACCATCGGCCGGGCGCACCAGAAGCGCTACCGCGAACGCCACCGCGGCGATGACGGCATGGTGGCGGTACAGCGTGGCGAGCCCGACGCAGATGCCGCAGAGGAGCAACCCGCCTGCCCGGCGGGACCGGGCGAAAAAGTAGATCGACGCCGCGACCGGCAGGTTCATCATCACTTCGCCGCCGAACGCCGGCACTTCCACGAGGCCGGCGAGCAGCGACATCCAGGCCGCCGCCCATCCCGCTTCCTCGCTGCCTGTCCATCGCCGGGCAGCGCCGCGAAGCAGGAGCGCCGTGCAGAACACCCAGAGGACGCCGAGGATCCGGATCGGCCAGAGATTCAGACCGCCGGCCAGCGTATACGTGAGATATCCGAGAGGAGGCTTGATCTCGACCAGGTCGCGGTACGGCAGGAGCCCCTTCAGGATGCCCGCGCCGTAGACGAGGTAATCGGACTCGTCGATGTTGAGCACGCCGAACGCGAATCCCGGCGACCGCAGCAGCGCGATCACAGCGAGCAGCGTCCATGGGGAGGTGAGAAGCTTTCTCATCCTGTCGACGATGCCCTCACCCCTTCATTTCCCGGCGAAAGAGGTCGGGAAACCCTATGCAAGAACGCCGGTGGTGACAAGGAAGATGTCGCTCACTCCGAAATGCCGGGCCAAGCGGATGGGGTTCGGTTGGGAACGTGCGCCGCCGGTGTTCCGCTCAGAAGCATCGGCACCCCAATCGATAGTGCCAGTATCGATTTCATGACTGCGAGTCTTCGAACCGCTATCCTGACCGATGATGCGTTGGCTGATATCGCTGGCGGGACTGATCTGCGCCTGCTCACCCATCATTGAACTCGCCCGGCTTCCGTTCACGAGCGAAGGCGCGCCTCTCGCCGTCGACGCAACCAACGTTTATTCCGGAGCAGGTGGCGTTTTCGCCGTGCCGATCGCCGGAGGCGACCCGGTACTCGTCGGGTACCCGCGCCCAGAGGGTGACCTCACTCTGCCACGCATCACAGCTATCGCAGTCGATGACCAATTCGTCTATGCGACTTCGCAATTTGGAATGTGGCGCTTTTCGAAAAACGGGGCCGTGCCGCCAATGCGATTGGTTCCGGATACCTCACGTTTGATGGCGACGGATGGGCAATTCGTCTATTGGGGCACCTACCAGTACCGTGGCGACATCGTGGACCTGATCCAGGCGATCGACGTGAACGGCGCAGGACCGGTGATCCCGGTCTTGTCGATCAACGTTACGACCCCGCCGCCCTATGGTGGATTGGTCGCAGCGCTGTCGCTCGACGGGAATGATCTTGTCTTCTTGGCAGGCGCGCGCGTGGCGCGCATGCCCAAGCAGGGCGGTCCGGTCGAAGAGCTTTTCGCAACGACTGGCGATCCGCTCGCGATGGCCGTCGACTCGCAGCACATTGTCTTCGCGACAAGGCCTGAGCCGTCGAAGACGCGGATTTTCATGCTGCCCAAACAGTCGCCCTTTCGCGTCGTCCAGCTGATGCAAACGTCGCTCTGGGTGAAGTCGATGGCCGCCGCGAGCGGCCGGGCCTGGTGGACAGGATGGGAGAGCGCAGGCGGCGGTTCTCCCGAAGACAATTCTCCTGGAGTGGTTTTCGGCTGCTTGCGCGAGGTGAACATCCCGACCGGCAGTGGCCGCACTGTAAGCGAGGACGGCACCGTCTTTCCGGCTGTCGCCGTCAACGACAGCGGTGTGTACTGGACGGAGGCCAACAAGGTGTTGATGGTGCGGCGATGAAATTCTGCCTCGCTGTCCTCGCCGTAATGGCGCCATCGGCGGTGCGTGCGGACGTCGCGAAGGCGTCTTTCTTGGAGCGGGCCCTTGTCTTGCCCGAGCACGTCGTTCAGATCCACACGGCATATGATCTCCGCTTCGATGACGTCGGAACGACCGTACATCAGGTCCTTCTCGGCTTCGAAGTCGGCGTCCCCGGAGGCCTCCAACTCGGTTTGTCCCTGGTGCAGCGGGTCACTCCGAACCTCGGCTTTGACCGCCTGGCTGTTCGCGCCGCGTACCTCGCGCACGACCAAATCGCGGTCCGCGTCGATGGCGGCGTGTACGACACGAAAATCTACGGGCAGACACCGGGGTTCTCCGGTGGCATGGGTGTTTCCCTGCGGATCCCGCTGATCTCGGACCTCATTGTGCTGACCAGCGGCCGGTTCACCGGCCTTCCGCCCATCGGCCCGCGCTTCTCGCCGTGGCCGTCCTTTTCATTCGCCGACGATCTGATCACAGTCGACGTGAACGCCCTCGGGCTGACCGGCTCCGTCGGAGTGCCCATCGGCGTGCTGGTGCAGCTTGCTCCAGGCGTGGCGGCAGGTTTGCGCGTCGGGTACCGGCATACGTTCGGCGCGTATGCGACGGCCGATTACGTGCCAGTCGGCGTGGACCTGCTCGCTTCGGGGGCAATCGACGTCATCGTCTCAGCCGAGATGCCACGGAAACTACAGTCCGCTGCGGCTGTATACGAGGGCCGGGTCTTACTACAAGCGCGATACTAGTACCGTCGCAAATTCGGAACCGGTCGCTCGAACCCCTATGCAAGATCGCCGGCCTGACAAGGAAACTGCGCTACTGCGCTCACGGGTGCCATGTCGTCCGGGAGCGGCGGCGATAGACCCGGGACCCCGCAACGTCCGCAACGAGCGCGTAGTGCTCGTGGAGGTATCGGTCGAGCGCGGGGACCACGGAAAGTGGAACTCTCTCCCAATGGTGGATGCCCGCGGGTGCGGTGTCCACGAAGACGGGCACCCGGTTCGTTTCGAGATCGCGGAGCGTGAATGCGACGTCTCGGTCCGAGCGGAATGGCGCCAGATCGATGCCGTCCGGCAGGTGCGCCGGGTCGAAGTTGCCGACGTGGACGGAGGTGGTCACGTAACGCGTCCCGGGCAATCGTCCGGCGAGAAAATAGATCGGCGAGTAGTGGCCCCAGATGAACAGCCGCTCGTCTGCCGTCGTATTGCGGGCGAGCCAACTGGCGAGCGCACGGGCGCGCGGTTCCTGATCGGGATACCTGCCTGCCATCCCGCGCCCGAAGGAGAAGGCCATGAGGATCAGCGCCGGAAACGCACAGGCCACCAAGGCGAGCCTGCGCCGGCGCCGTGAGAAAGCCGGCCATCTCTGGACGAGCGAGGCGGCCTGCGGCGAGGCAAGAAGAGCCAAGGGTGCGACGAACTGCAGGAAGTAGTGTTCGTAGAAGCGGCCGCCGGCGCTGACGGCAATCCAGGTGAGCCATAGCGCGAGCACGACGCCGGTGCGCGCGGGGCCGCGGACGGTTGGCTGGACCGTTTCCCGCGTCGCGAGTACCCAGGGAATGATCGCGCCACCGACACAGAGTGGAATTGACTGCGCGGCGAGAAGAAACGCGTCGCGCGCCGTGCCCACGGCGCCGTAATGCATGTTTCGGGCGATCACCCAATCCCAGAACTCCGGGAGCGCACCGATCCTCGAGAAGGCGAAGACCGTCATTACCCAAGGGAGCGCAAAGCCTGCTGCGAGCGCGAGCGGCCTGAGCAGCCGGCGAAGATCCTTGTTTCGAAGCGCGTGCCAGCAAAGCGCCAGGCCAAACGCCGCCAGCAGGATGCCGGCTTGCTGGCGAATGAGAGAGGCGACGCCGACACAGATGCCGGCGAGAAGCCCGTCAGCGAGCCCTCCTCCGGTCTCGGCCCGGACATAGAACAACAGCGCGCCGGCCGCCGGGAGAGCCATGAGCACCTCGGTGGAAACCGAAGGCACCTCGCATTGCGAAGCGAGCAGCGCGAGCCAAGGCGCCGCAGCCGCAGCCACCTCGTTCCTCGTCAGGCGCCGCGCCGCCCGACCCAGGACGAGGCACGTCGCCAGGACCCAGAAGACGCCGAGGACGTGCACCGGCAGGATGGACAAGCGGCCGAACAAAGCCGCGGGAGCAAACGGAAGGTACGCCAGCGGCGGCTTGATGTCGGCGATCTCGGCGAACGGCACGGCACCCTGGAGCATGCGCTTGGCGATGACGGCGAAATCCGATTCGTCGATGTTGAGCATCCCGAAGACGAATCCGGCGCTGCGCAGGACGACGATCGCGGCGAAGAGCGCGGGGACGGCCCACCGCCGCGGCGGAGCGCGGGCCGTGCCGAGAGCACGGCGTTGTGAAAGCGCAAACCGGATGCGCGCGAGCTCGAGCCCGAGCCGCGGGAACTGCGTGAATCGCAGCTTGGAGTCGGGCACGTCCGTCCACATCCGGAGCGGCATCTCGACCATGTCCGTAGCCCGCAGTCCGGGAATTCCGGGTGCGCCTGCCAGCAGGCGCCCGATCAGCTCCACGTCGAAAGCCCAGCGCGCGTGGAACGGTTCCTCCAGCGCTGCCGCGAGCAGTGGCGAGACTTGGAAGGCCTTCGCGCCACACTGGGTATCGTAGACGCGCAGGTCGAGGATGAGTGAGGCTGCGGTCGCGAAGACGCGGCCCAGATAGTGGCGCGCCGCACGGCGCTCGATGGTCGTGCCGAGGAGCGCGACGCGGGCTGCGAACGCAGCCTGCGTGCGAGAGGCTCGCAGCGTAGAGACCAGGCGCAGCATCTCCCTTGCCGGCGACGCGAGATCCGCGTCGAGAAACCCGACGATGCGCGCGCCCATCTGGATTGCCCGCAGAAGTCCGTGCCGGACTGCCTCTGCCTTCCCCTGGTTCCTCGGAAGATCGAGGCGCAAGGCGCGCGGTCCGAGCTCCGCGCAGATGGCGGCCAGGACGTCTTGCGTGTCGTCGCGAGAACCGTCGTCGACGAACAGAATGCGGGTCCCCGGCTCCGAAAGAAGCGGCCGAAACCCTTCCGCCCGCAGCCGCCGGCCCTCGTTGAAACAGGGGACCACGACGACGAGCTCGAGCGTGTCCTCTTCGGCGTCTACCATCGCGTTCCGAGTCGCACGAGGGAGCCCTTGGCATAGACCTCGATGCGGGTGAACCGCTCACATCCGCTTCGCAGCGCAAAAGGCGCTTCGGCCGCGGGGCTTGTGGTACTGAGCGCTTGTGAACGCTCCCCCGCAGCGGCGCGGAGTCGTCGCTGTGTTGACCAGGGCCGGCCTGAACCGCCCGGTGCCGGTGTTGCTCCTCTCCGCGCTCGCGGTCGCCGTCTGCGTCAAGCTCGCGTCCGGACTGGAGATCCGCTCCAGCTTCCAGGAGCTCTTGCCCGAGGACGTTCCCTCCGTCCGAGAGATCAAGCAGCTCATCCAGCGGGTCGGCGGCGATGGAACGGTGCTGGTAGTGGTCGAGTCGATGGACGGTCCCGCGGGCCTTCCCAAGGCGGAGGCGCTCGCGCCGGCCCTCGCGCGTGATTTCATCGCGATGGGTCCCAGCCAGATCCGCAGTGTCCAGTCGAGCATGGCGCCGATCCGCGACTGGTACGAGGGCCACTGGCCGCTCTTCGTTCCGGTCGAGGAGCTGCGCAAGGCGCGCGACGCCGTGCGGAACGAGATCAAACGGCGCACCGTGGCCGCCAATCCGCTGGCGGTATCGCTCGACGACGAGGAGGAAACGGCCCCGCCGGCGTTGCCGCAAGCCGCCGACTTCCTCGACCCGAAGAAACCGCTGCCGCGCGAGCGCGTCGCGGAGCGATTCGCCCGCTACGTGGACGGCTTCATGGTCTCGCCCGACCACCGATCGCTCACGATGATTGTCCGGCCCGCCGGGACGAGCCTAGGGGTAACGGAAGCGCGCGCCATGGTCGACAAGATGCAAGCGGTGGTCGCCAGGCACAAGGCGGAGCTCGATCGCGACCACCTCCGCGTCGGCCTCGCCGGCACCTTCCCGCTCTTCATCGCCGAGTACGAAGCGATCATCAACGACGTGGCGAGCACCGCCCTGATCTGCGTCTCGCTGGTGCTGATCTCCATTCTCCTCTTTTTCCGCGACGCGCGCTCCGTCTTCTCGCTCGGGCTAGCGGTGCTGATGGCCGTCGCGGTCACCTTCGGGCTCACCCGGATTGTGATCGGCTACCTCAACACGCAGACCGCTTTCCTCGGCGCCATCGTGGTGGGCAATGGCATCAATTACGGTCTCATCTACCTCGCCCGTCTCAAACAGCTGCGCTGGCAGGGAATGGGCTTGCGCGAGGCGTGCCTGGAGAGTGCGGAGACCACGGCGCGAGCCACCCTGCTCGCCTCTGCCGCAACCAGCGTCTCCTTCGGCGTGTTGGTGGTGGCCGCGAACCGGGGATTCCGCCATTTCGGCTTCATCGGCGGGATCGGCATGCTGCTTTGCTGGCTCTGCACCTTCCTGCTGGTGCCTGCGCTCCTGACCCTGTACGAGAAGCTGCGCGGCGCTCCCAAGGTCCGTCCCGACACGACGCAGGAGAAGCTGCGCCCGGTCGTCGCGCGCATCGTCGAGCAGCGCCGTCCGATCATCGTCGCCTTCGCCGTGCTGACGGTGATCTCCGCGGCGCTCTTCATCCGGCAGATCCCGACTGCGATGGAGCGCAACCTCGACAATCTCACCAACGACCTGAAGGGCCACGATCAGCTGAAGGCCGATCACGATCGAGCCAACTCGGCGCTCGGGAGGTCCATCTCCGGCGCAATCGCGCTGCTCGATTCCTGGCCCGAAGCGGATCAATTCTGCGCCATCATCGGCGAACGGATGAAGCAATCGCCCTACGACCGCTTGATCGACTCCTGCGACACGCTCTCCTCGGTGGTGCCCCGCGATCAGGACGAGAAGTTGAAGGTGATCCGGGAGATCGTCGCCGAGTTGCCCGACCGGGTCATCAGAAGGCTCGACGCTGTCCAGCGGGACCGCGTGCGCCAGGTCCGCGATCAACTCGCCGCGCAAAAGCCGGTCACGGTGGAGCAGGCCGATCCGGCGCTGGTTGATCGTTTCCGCGAGCGCGACGGCACCGTCGGCCGGCTCGCGGCGGTGACCGCCAAGCCCCAGGCGAGGCTCGAGCTGGCTCAGAACCTCGAGGACTTCGTCCGCGGCGTCCGCGACGTGCAGATCGGCGGCAAGACCTTCGACGCGACGGGAGAAAACGTCATCTTCGCCGACCTGCTCACGAATATCGATCGCGAGGGTCCCCGCACCACCTTCTTCTCCTTCGCCGGCGTCTGCGCACTGGTGCTCGTCTTCTTCCGCAGGCTGCGGACCGCCACCGAGGTGATGGGCTCCCTCTTCATCGGCGTGGTGCTGATGTGCGGGATCGCCGCGGCGGTGGATCTCAAGATCAACTTCTTCAACTTCATCGTCTACCCGATCACCTTCGGGATCGCCGTCGACTACGGCGCGAACATCGCCGCCCGCAACCGCGAGCGCGGCGGCGACGTCATCGGATCGGTGGCGGAAGTCGGACCGGCGGTGATGCTCTGCTCCTGGACGTCGATCATCGGCTACGGCTCGCTGCTGTTCTCGCTCAACCGCGCGCTGCGCAGCTTCGGGTGGTACGCGATGGCCGGTGAAGTCACCACCATCCTGACCGCCGTCATCCTCCTCCCCGCGCTCCTGGCGCTGGCGCGCCCGAGAGAGCCGGAAACGGAATCCCTCGTCCGCCGGCGCTCCGCCGCCGGCGCTCCTCCTGATACACTCGAAGGGTGACGCGGCCCTCCAGACCTTTCGTCGTGCTCCTCCTGCTGGCGACGGGACTGCTGTTGTACGTGGCCTGGCCGTTCCGCACCCCGCTCTTCCTCGCGGTGGTGATCGCCGCCGTGCTTCACGATCCCCTGGAGCGTCTGACCATCGCGATGCGCGGACGGCGCACCGTCGCCAGCGGGGTGGTGACGCTCGCGGTGCTCATCCTGATCGTGGCCCCCTTTGCCGCGCTGGTCGGCTTCGTCACGCGGGAGTTCGCCTCGGGACTGTCGTATCTGCGCGGGACGCTCGGCGTCACATCCGTGTCCCAGCTGCAAGGCGCGGAGCTGCCGATGCCGCTGCAACGGATGCTCGAGATGCTCCACGTCAGCCGCGAGCAGGTGTTCGATCTGGTCACCAGGGTCGTGGAGATCGTTCAGGACGCTCTCCCGGAAATCGTCGCCTCGGGAAGCAAGGCCGTGCTGTCCACCGCGATCATGCTCATCGCGCTGTACTTCCTGCTCGTCGACGGAGCGCGCGTCGTGCAGTGGGCATGGCGCGTGTCCCCCCTCGATGCCCGCCAGACCGAGGAGCTGACCGCCGAGATGCGGCGGGTGACCCGGGCGACCGTAATCGGCATCCTCGCCACCGCCGTCTTCCAGGGCATGGCTGCGGCCGGCGGCTACCTCGCGGTTGGCATTCCACACGCGGCCTTCTTCGGCCTGCTCACCGCGATGGTCTCCTTCGTTCCGGGCGTCGGCACGAGCCTGGTCTGGGCGCCAGCGGCTACCTCTCTCTGGATCGGAGGTCGCCCCATCGCGGCGGTGGCGCTGGCGTTGTTCTGCCTCATCGTCGTGGTCGGCGCCGAGCAAGTGGGCAAACCGCTGCTGATGCGCGGCCAGGTGCAGATGCACACCGGGCTCATCTTCCTCTCGCTGCTCGGCGGCCTCGCGATGTTCGGCCTGCTGGGCATCCTCCTGGGTCCGCTGATCGTCGCCTTCTTCCTGGCCATGGTGCGCATCTACGAGCGCGACTTCCGCCACTCCGGAGCTCCGCCCGTAGCCTCCGACAGGGCGGCGTGAATCAGGGGCACGCGGCGGCCACGGCGCGGCTGACGTCGTAGAGCATCGCACCGCGGTCGCTCACGGGCATCGGCCCCGCTGGCATGCGCGTGCGCTGCAGGAGGCGGTTGTAGCCGAGCTCCGCCAGCGGCCGGAGATGGAAGACGTCGTAAAGATTGTACTCGACCAGCCGGCGCAGCGCGGCCGGGTCACCCTCCCTCTGCGCATGCCAGAGCGCCACCGCGTCGGCGCCACAGAGGGAAGCAAGGTGCGGCGGACGGAAGAAGCCGACCCGCACTTCGAGCTGCTTCAGGCCTCCCTTGTCCCGCAACCGCTGGTACACGTGGCGCAGATCGACGTGCACCGCCGGTGGCTCCCACCCGGGCAGCGCGCGGCGCAGGATCGGCACGTCGAAGATCGTCCCGTTGAACGTCACCAGGGCGCGCCAGCGGCGCGATCGCTCGAGGAATCGGGAGAGGTCTCCGCGAAAGCTGGCCAGGCCATCCGCGTCGAGGACGCCGGCGACGGTGACCTTGTCGCCCGCCGCCTCGATGTCGAGGAACGCTGCCTCCTCGATGACCTGCGGCAGCAGCCGCCAGTGCTCCGTCTGAGGCAGGGCGCGGCCAAAGAACTCGAGATCGCGCTCGGCCAACCTCCGCACCGACGCGGCAACTCCTGCGCGCAGCTTTTCGTCGAGCCGTGGCGAGAGGATGTCTCCCTCCGCCGGTACCTCCGCCCAACTGCGCACGCCAGACAGCCAGAGCTGCCGCTCGCGCAGCGGACCGATTCCGCCGATGTGGCGGAACGAGGCGGTGATCACGGGAGCTCCTCTTCGGCCAGCCGCGTGAGGAGCGGAATGTCCGCTTCGCAGAACGGCAACCCCGGGAGATCGCGCCGCGACACCCATTTGATCTCCTCGCAGGCGAGCGGCCGCGGCTCCTCGCCCGCGTGCAGCGCGCAGCGATAGAGAGCCAATTCCACCTGCAGGTCGGGGTAGATGTGCTCGACGCGCGCGTACTCCTCACCGATCGACGCGCGCACTCCCAGCTCCTCGCGGAGCTCGCGCGCAAGCGCCGCGCGCTCGCCTTCGCCCGGTTCCACCTTCCCGCCGGGGAACTCCCACAGGGATGCACGCTCGCCCTTGGGACGGCGCAGCGACACGAGCACCTTGCCCTTGCGCTCGATCACCGCCGCGACCACCAGCACGCGGCGGAGCGCCGTCATGGAAGGAGGCCCAGGGAGAACAGCGTCCCGGCGTTGGAGAGCACATACGCGACGCCCGGCAACGCGTATACCGGCTGGGAGAATCCGCTCCCCGGATCGAAGGCGCCGCGCGCTTCGCCCGTTTCCAGATCCACGCCGAAGAGGGGACCGCGATCGAGGGCAACGATGATCATTCCGCCCACCGCAACGGGCTGCGTGGGATAGCGGTCCTTGCCCAGCTGGAGCGTCCACAGCTTCATGCCGGTCGAGCGATCGAGCCCCACCAGCTCGCCGCGGCCGCCGCCCACCACCCGGGCGCCCTCGACGACAACGTGATTCGCCCCGGCGAGCGCGTACGTCCAGGCGGGCTCGCCGCTCGTCGCGTCGAGGGCGACGATTCCAGCCTTGGCGCTGGCCACATAGATGCGCGTATCCGCCTCGGGCGCGTCGATCGCGTCGATGTCCAGGTAGTCGCCGGTACCGCTCACCTGGCGCGTCCAACGCGCGACGCCGTTGTCAGGCTGTATCGCCGCCACGGTGCCGTCCGCGAAGGCGGCGAAGAGAGACCCGCGCGCGATCTTCGGTTGCGCGTCGCCGCGGATCGTGAAACCGCCGGGAGCGTCGCGGTGGAACTTCCACAGCCGCTTGCCGTCCTTGAGGGCGAGCGCGGTGACGGACTGCTCGCTCGACATCACGAAAAGCCGGCCCTCGGAAGCCGTCGGCTGCGTGGTCAACTCCTCGCGGAGATCGGCCCGCCAGCGCAAGGCGCCGGAGAAGCGGTTGAGCGCGTAGACGACGCCGTCGCCGCCGGCCACGTAGAGCGTTTCGCCGTCGACCAAGGGCGCCGCGAGGATGGCGCCACCCGCCTGGAACGTCCATGCCGTCTTGCCGCGGAAGAGGCAGCGCACCGCACCATTGCGTGTCCCCACGTAGAGTCGCGTCTGTGCGCTGTCGAGGACCGGGGTGGCGGTCTCCGCGGGTGAAAACGGCAACTTCTCCTGGGGCACGATGTGCTGCATCTCGCCGACGAAGAATGGAGGATCGAGCGCTGCGCCGCGATTCGACGGACGCGCAGAATGCTCGAGAGGCGTCCAGGAGAAGGCCAAAAGGGCGAGCAGGATCACTTCTGCTTCTTCCCTTGCGGCTTCTCCGCCTGTGCCTTCGGGGGAGACGGCGGAAGCGAAGCCAGCTCCAGCCGTTCGTTCGCGTCGCGGACCACGTCCGCTTCCTTCGGGTGATCCTTCGCCACCCTCTCGAGCTGCTGGCGCGCATCCGGCTTGCCCTGCACCAGCGCGAGCCGGGCGACCTGGTAATCGGCGCGGGCCGGAAGATCGAGCTCGCGGAGCTTCTCGAACGCCGCTCGCGCATCATCGAGATGGTTCTGCGCTTCCAGGGCGTATCCGAGCGACTCCTGCGCGAACGGGCGCAGCGGATGATCCTTCGCGGCGCTGGCGAGGAATGCCTCCAGATCTTTCTGCGCACCGGCCCCGTCGCCGGACTTCAGCTTGTGGAACCCGATCTCGGCGGCTGCTGTCCGCGCCGCAGTCGTGCCACCGTGATCCGCCCGCACCTTATCCAGCGCGGCGATCATCGCCTTTTCCCGCTCTTCCTTGGTCGCGAACGTCTGCTGGCCTGGCTCGGAGGCTGTGTCACCGGAGATGGGCCGCGACTGCAGCTCGAGCGCCTCCGCGAGCTCTCCGCCGGCCTTGGCCTCGCGCGAGGATCGCCAGGCCGTCACTCCCCAGGCGATCAGCACGATCGCGATCACCGCTCCGGCCGCGCCCAGCACGGGCCCGCGGTTCGCGACCATCCAGCTCATCGCCCGCCCGGCGACGACCTGGAATTCGTCCGGTCGCTTCAGCTGCTTGCGATCGATCTTCTCGGCCACTCGAATGCCTCCTGCAGGACGCGCTTTTCTCGCGGAACTCCCCCGCGAAGTCAATCGGCGTGTAAGGTGCATGCCGTGCGCCTGCTCGTCGCGCTTCTGTTCGCATTCCCGGCAGGGGCCGCGCCGCTGAGGGCGGGGACCCCACAGCTCCAGCTGCGGCTGGAAGGACTTTTCGGCCAACCGACCACGCAGCTCGGCGCCCGCGGCGGCCTCGGGGTCGGCGTCGGGTGGCGGATGACCGATCAGCTCTGGATCGTTGGCGACGCCGCGCAGCGCGCAGCGCCAGGCGGCGGCATCGGGTCTCTGGCCTTCGGCCTGCAGGCCACACTGGACGCGACGCCGATCTCTCCCTATCTGGAGGTCGCCGTGGTCGATCTCTCCAATCGCAAGGCGCTCGGCTATTCGCTCGCGACGCGCACCGGCCTCGGGGCGGACTGGATGTTCTCGCGCGGCGCCGGCATTGGAGTCGTGGTGCGGACCTACACCGCCCTCGATCCGGAGAACGACATCCCAACCGTGGCGGGCCTGGAAGCCGCGTTCCGGCTCGTCCTCACCCCCGGAGCACTGTGATGCGCGCTGTTCGCTGCGAGCGGCAGGGGCCGCCGGAAGAGATGAAGCTGATCGAGCTCCCGGATCCGAAGCCCGCGAATGGCGAGGCCGTCGTGCGGCTCCACTTCTGTGGGCTCAATCACCGGGACGTCTGGATCCGGCAGGGCCTGTATGCCCGCATCCAGCTGCCCTCCGTGCTCGGATCCGACGGCGCTGGAGTGGTGGAGTCGGTAGGCGCGGACGTCGATTCAAAGCTCGTGGGGAAGCGCGCGGTGATCATCCCCTGCGAGAGGTGGGGGCCCGACCCGGCGGTCCAGAGCAAGGACTTCCTCATCCTGGGGATGCCGCGGCAGGGGACGATGGCGGAGAAGATCGCCGTCCCTGCCTCGATGATCGTCGACCTCCCGGAGAGCATCTCCTTCGAGGACGCCGCCGCCCTCCCCGTCGCGGGAATCACGGCGTATCGCTCACTCGTTACGCGCGGCGGCCTCAAGCGCGGTGAGCACGTGTGGGTCACCGGAATCGGCGGCGGCGTCGCCACGCTCGCGATGCTGTTTGCCAAGGCGCTCGGCGCACAAGTCTCGGTGACGTCGGGAAGCGACGAGAAGCTGGCGAAGGCCCGCGAGCTCGGCGCGATCGCCGCCGCGAACTACAAGGCCAAGGGCTGGGAAAAGGATCTCGTTGCGCAGGCGGGTCGTCCGCCGTCGCTGGTCATCGATGGAGCGGGCGGAGATGGCCTGAACAGCCTGATCGGCGCCATCGCACCTGCGGGACGAATCGTCATGTACGGCGCGACCCGGATGTCGCCGAGCAAGCTCGACATGGCGAAGATCTTCTTCAAGCAGATCGACCTGCGCGGCACGACCATGGGGACCGACGACGAGTTCCGCGCGATGGTCAAGCTCGTCGCGGAGCATCGGATCAAGCCGGTGATCGACCGGATCTTTCCCCTCTCGCAAGCGGTGGAAGCGAACCGGCTGCTCGAGGAATCGGCGCAGATGGGGAAGATCCTGCTCGATTGCCGCAGCTAGGGAGTCAAATCCCCCGCAGCGAGGTGCGCGCAACGCCCAGGGCCAGCCCGAAACGCGCATCGGGCGACTCGATCCACCGTTCCGGCGTGAACCCGGCCGAGTCGATCATCCGGAGCACTTGTTCGCGGGTGAACCGGCGCGAGATCTCGGTGCGGATGCCTTCGCCGCGGGCGAGCCGGAGCGTCGAGCCCAGCCGCCCGAGATCGACGTCCATCGCCTCGCGCGCCACCAGCCACATCTCGATCCGCTGCTTCTCGACGATGTACGGGGCATAGTGAGCGAACTTTTCCGCGTCGAAATTGCTGCGGACGAACGAGTTCACGTTGCGCAGGACGTTCCGGTTGAAGGCGGCCGTGATCCCCTGCGGGTCGTTGTACGCAAGATGGAGCGCGGCTGGATCGGTGATCAGGTTGGCGCCGAGCAGCAACAGATCGTCCTGCTCCATGTGCTCGCGGACGCGGGAGAGGAACTTTACGGCCGCTTCGTCCTCGTCGTTGCCGATGGTCCCGCCGAGGAAGAGCACCAGCCTCCGTCCGCCGGCGGGCTTCGGCGGCAACTGCAGCGCCTGCGTGTAATCGGCGAGAACGTGCTCGACCGGAATCTCCGGCCGCGCCGCGGCGAGGATCTCCTTCGTCCGCTGCAGCGCGTGCGCGCTGATGTCGACGGCGACGTACTTCGGACGTCCGCCGGCGGCCAGCGCGGCGTCGAGCAGCGCAACCGTCTTGGAGGCGGCGCCGCTGCCCAACTCCACCACGTCGGTGAGCTTCCGGCCTCCCGCCGATTCGACGAGCGCAGCCGCGCGCGCCTCCAGCAGCGCACGCTCGGTGGCGGTGGGGAAATACTCGGGCAGCCGCGTGATCTGCTCGAAGAGCGCGCTACCAGCGTCGTCGTAGAAGTACTTGGAGGGAATCTCGCGCGGCGCGCGCGACAGCGCCTCGCGCAACTCGCGCAGCGCAGCGCTCTCCGCGTCGAGGCTGACCAGCGTGGCGGTCCGGGGCGAGCGCGCTCCAGGCAGGAGGCCGCGCCGCACGCGACGCGCCGGCGATCTCCGTTGCATCACATCCCCCCCGCGCAGCGGAATCCGCTGGGTATCTCGCGGACGCCTGGTTCGTACCAGTTCCGGAGGGTTGGACGCAAAAGCTCCGGGGACGTTGCCCAGGACCCGCCCCGAAGAACGCGATGGGTGCCGAACCACGGCACCGAGTACCCTTCATAGGGGTACGAACGGAATTCCGGGTACGGCAAGAACCAGCTCGAGGTCCATTCCCAGACGCCCGCGGCCTCGATCCGCGCTGCCTCGAGCTCATGTTCCGTCGGCAGCCGTGCTCCCCGCCAGCGCGCGTAGGCGTCCGCCTCGTACCAGGAGACGCAGGTCACCGGAGCGTCCGTGTGCTGCTCCCGAAACCCGAGTGGCGCCCGCACGTTGTGCTTCGTGCGCCATTCCCAGCCTTGCGGGTTCCAATGCGCTGCCTCGCGATAGCCGCCGGCCGCCACGAACGGCGCATATTCGCCCGCGGTGACGGGTACCCGATCGATCCACCATGGTTCCAGCTCGACCTCGTGCGGCGGCCGCTCGTTGTCGTAGGCGCGCGCCGCGTCCGCGTAGCCGACCACCACGCGCCCCCCGGCGAATTCGAGTCGCCCCGCGGACCGGACGTGCAGCGGCGGCGGCATCCGGTGCAGCCTCTTTTCGAAGAGGGCCGCGATCACCTGGACGTGCTCCGCGTGCTGCAGCTCGTGTTGCGCGACGTGCTGGACGAGGAAGCTCTCCGGCAGCCCGAGCACGCCAGGAACGCGCCCAGCCCGCAGTCCTGCGCAGACGCGCTCCAGCACGTCGTCGAGGAGACAGCGCAGCTCGGACGGCTTCGGGAGCTTCCCGCGCGCCGCCTTCGCGATCGCGGCGGGATCGAAGAGCCGCCCATACTCGTGACGCTCTCCCGGAAGGAGCCAGCGCGCCTGCACCGATGCGACGTGGCCCAGATGCCAGCCGATGGGGCTGTAAGCTGGACTCGGCTGCCGCATCCAGCGCCCTTCCGCAACGGGATCGACGGCCTGTTGCAGGAAGCGGCGCGCGGATTCCAGCTCGGCGATCAGCGGATCGCGGGCAGTGGCGCGCGCTCTCACCGCAAAGCCTCGAGATGCAGGTCATGTCCTGCCCGCGCGATGGCCAGATGGTCCGCGGGGATCTCCTTCCAGCGCCCGCCGTCGAGCGGCTCGGAGGCCAGGCAGACTCCTTGCTGGAACGGCGCCCAGTAGAGGCTCGCGGGCTTCAGCCCGCGCGCCCAACGGACACCCACGAGCTGCTCTCCGTCACCGAGAAGCACCGTCGCGACCGCCGTGCGATCGAGTCCGGCGCAGATGGCATCGAGGCGGCCGATGGCTGTGCGCACTGCCTCGGGCAGCGGTTGCGCCGCGTCGAGGACGAGCGCAAAGATGTGCTCCGAGTCGCTGCTGCCCTCGATCGATTCGTAAGCCTCGGTCCCCAGCCCTTCGCGAATCGCGCGCTGCACACCGCGGCTGAACCCAGTGATGAATCCGTTGTGGGCGAATGCGATCCTGCCGCGCGCGAACGGCTGCACGTTGGCGAGCTCGAACCCGATCCCCGGCGTGGCCGAGCGCACGGCGCCGATGAGCGAGCGAACCACCAGGCGCTCGTTCATCCACCTCTGGTTCGGGTCGGCCCAGATCGGCGCAGCGGTGCGGTACAGCGCAGGCTCCGGATTGGCGTCATCGAGCCAGAGCGCGGCGCCGTAACCGTCGGCGTTGACCGTTCCGCTCTGCATCTCGCGTGGCCGGTAGCTCTGGACGAGCAGGGAGTGCGGCGGCGCGGAGACAATCTCCCCCACCCGGAGCGGCCGCCCCACGTAGCCCGCCATGCGACACATTGCTTACAGGCTGCGCTCTGAGCCGACCTGTTGCAAGCGCCGGTCCTCGGGGGTGTCGCAAAGCGAAGCGGTGCGGGCCGCGAAGTGATTCGTCACCACCCGATCCCCGTCCTCGGCGAGCAACACTCGGCCGCGCCGGTAGGGGACAGAAGAGTCTCAGCCTTGCTCGTCCGCCGGCGGGCGACGCAGCCAGGAGGCCAGCAGCGCAACGGCGAGGATCCCCGCGATGATCATGAGGGATGTCCCGGTCGGAAGGTCGACCCACTTGTAGAGCAGCATCTTCAGGCCGACGAAGATGAGGATCGCCGCGAGCCCAGGCTTGAGGTAGCGCAGCCGCGTCAGCGCCCCCCGTACGACGAAGTAGAGGGCCCGCAGACCGAGCAGCGCGCAGATGTTGCTGGAAAAGACCAGGAACGGGTCGTCGGTGACGGCAAAGACGGCGGGGATGGAGTCGAGAGCAAAAACGAGGTCCGTAGTCTCGGCGGCGACGAGCGCAAGCAGGAGCGGCGTCGCGCAGGTGGTCTTGCCGCGACGGACAAAGAAATGGGAACCCTCGAGGTTCTTCGTCATCGGGAACTTCTTCGCCACCCAGCGGACGACGGCGCTGTCGGCGGGCTGCGCGTCTTCCTCGTCCTTGTGGAAGAGGATCTTCCATGCCGTGTAGACGAGGATGGCCCCGAAGACCGCGATCACCCAGTGGAAGGTGCGCACCAGCGCGACGCCGGCGAGGATGAGGGTGCCGCGCAGCACGATGGCGCCGAGGACACCCCAGAAGAGGACGCGGTGCTGGTGCCGCGGCGGAATGGCGAAGCTGCGGAAGAGAAGGACGAAAACGAACAGGTTGTCGACGGAGAGCGACTTCTCCAGCAGGTACCCGGCGAAGTACTCGAGCCCCTGCTCCCCGCCGTATTTGAACCAGACGAAGAAACCGAAGCCGACCGAGAGCACGATCCAGAACACGCTCCACCAGACGGCTTCCTTGAACGTCGAGGACTGGTCGCGCGAGGAGATTCTCAGGTCCACGGCGAGAACGACGAGGACGCCGACCAGGAAGGTCGCCCACAACAGCGGGCTGCCGATGTTGCGCGCCCCGAGGTCGACGGCGACGTTCACCGCCCCGCTCTCCGGGACCCGCGGGGGGTCGCGCGACTCTTCTGCCGGAAGATCAGGCGGACGGGAACACGCAGCTTGAATTCCTCGCGCAAGCGGTTGACCAGGAACCGGCGGTAGGAGTCGTCGACCGCCTGCGGCCGGTTGCACTGGATAGCGATGGTTACCGGCTGCGTGCCGATCTGCCACGCATAGCTGAAGCGTACGGGGAACCCGCGAAAGAGCGGCGCCGGGTGCTCGTCCTGCATGGCCTGCACCCATTCGTTGAGCCGCGGGGTGGGGATCCGTGTGGCAGCCTCGTCGTGCAGCTCGGCGGCAATCTCGAGAATGTGCTGGACGCGGGTCCCCTGCAGCGCGCTCACGAAGAGCAGGGGCGCGAAGCCGACGTGCTGCAGGTGACGTTGCGCCTCGTCGCGCAGGCGGCGCGCTTCGCCTTCCTTGTCCTGCACCAGGTCCCACTTGTTGACGGCCAGGATGACCGCGCGCCCGCGCTCCTCGGCCTGTGCGGCGATGCGAGCGTCCTGATCGACCCCGAGCTGCGTCGCGTCCGTGAGCACGACCACCACGTCGGCGTGCTCCACCGCGCGCAACGCCCGCTGCGCCGAGAACACTTCCACCTTGTCGACCACGTGCCGCTTCTTGCGCAGTCCCGCGGTGTCGGTGAGCACGTACCGCCGGCCCTTCCAGACCAGCTCCTCATCCACGGCATCCCGCGTCGTCCCTGGCGAGGCGGACGCCACGAAGCGCTCCTCGCCGAGGAGCCGGTTCAAGAGCGTGCTCTTGCCGACGTTCGGCCGGCCCAGGACCGCCAGACGGATGGTCTTCTCCGTTTCCCGGGCATCCTCGCCCGCCGCTTCCGGTAGCTTCTGCACCACGGCGTCGAGCAGGTCGCCCACACCGCGCCCGTGCTCGGCGCTCAGCGGAAAGACGTCGAAGCCCATCCCATGGAGCTCGCCCAGGTCGAGCGACTCCTCCCGCCGGTTGGAATCGACTTTGTTGGCGGCGAGGAATACCGGCTTGCCACCCCGGCGCAGGAGCTGTGCCAGCTCGCGGTCGGGCGCGGCGAGCCCCTCGACGGCGTCGACGACGAGGACGATGGCGTCGGCCTCGCGCATCGCGGCTTCCGCCTGTTCGCGCACGGCGCGAACCAGCTGCTCGTCGGTCCTCAGCGTGAACCCGCCCGTATCCACGACGCGGAAGCGCCGGTTGCCTTGCTGGGCCTCGGCGTATTGCCGATCGCGCGTGACGCCGGGCACGTCCTCGACGATGGCCAGACGCCTGCCAACGATGCGGTTGAACAAGGTTGACTTTCCCACGTTCGGGCGGCCGACGAGAGCGACGAGCGGGAGCACTACGCAGACACCACCGCCAGGCGCCGTCTCGCGGGAAGCTCGACGCGAAGCGCGCGGTCGATGACGTCGATCTGGACGCCGCGAAGCGCCACCAGGCTCGCGCTCTCGACGCGGACGTTCACCAGGTCCCCGGTTCCCGCCTCGCCGTTGAAGTGCACGGTCCAATTCTCCCGCGAGCGACCGAAGCCCGGTTCTTCGACGAGGACCTCCACGATTGCGCCGACGCGTGCGCGATGCCGGCGGAGCGTGCGTTCCATCTGCAGCGCCTGCACCTCCTCGAGGCGGCGGATGGCGACGCCGCGCGGGACCTCCCCCCACTCGCGGAGCTTGAGGATGGCCCCGGTATGCGGCCGCGGACTGTAGATGAACGAGAAGAGATTGTCGTACCCGGTCCTTCGCAAAAACTCGACGTTTTGCCGGTGCTCGTCGTCGGTTTCGCCGGGGAACCCGCAGATGATGTCGCTGGTGAGCGCGACGTGCGCCGGGAGCGCCGCGATACGCCGCTCGTATTCGGCGATGGTGTACCGGCGCCGCATGCGCTCGAGCACGCTGTCGGCGCCGTGCTGCACCGGCAGATGGAAGTGCGGCATCAGTTGCGGCACCTCGGCGAAGCAGCGGACGAGATCGTCCGACAGGTCCATCGGATGCGAGGTGGTGAACCGGATCCGCAGCAAGCCGGGGACGGCCGCGACACGCCGGATGAGACCCGCGAAGGTGCATCCGCCGGCGTACGAGTTCACGTTCTGGCCGATCAGCGTGATCTCGCGGACGCCGACGGCGACCAGGGAGGCCACCTCACCTACGATCTCCGCGTAGGACCGCGACACTTCTCGTCCGCGCGTGTAGGGAACCACGCAGAACGAGCAAACGTTGTCGCAGCCTTTCATCGCGGTGACGAAGGCGGTGGTCTTTCCCCGGCTGGTCTCCGGATCGGCCTGCGGAAACAGGTAATGCTCCGTATCGACGAAATCGGTCTCCACGCCGCCCGTGTCGACCAGCTCCGGGACCTTTTCCAGATGATCCGGACCAAGGACGAAATCCACGAACGGCGCCCGAGAGAGGAGCCTTTTCTTCTCCTGTTGCGCGACGCAACCGGCCACGCCGATGCGCGTGCCGCGCTGCGCCTTCAGGAGCCGATAGCGCCCGAGCGCGGAGTAGAGCTTGTCCTCGGCCTTTTCCCGGATCGCGCAAGTATTCACCAACACGAGATCCGCGCCGTCGGGCGTTCCGACCGGCCGCCAGCCCGCCCGCGCCAGGGCTTCGCCCATGCGCTGCGAATCGGACTCGTTCATCTGGCAGCCGAACGTGTGAATGAAGTAGCTGCGCGCCACGGGAGAGCGGGGATATGTCATCGCGTCCGTTTGACGTCAACGGTATCGCTCTTGACTCGGAACCTTCCTACGCGCCACTCTGCCGCGCCATGCGCTCCCTCGCCGCCGTGCTCCTCGCTTTCGCCTCCTCCGCGTATGCCCAGGGCCTCGACCGCGACACCCTGCTGACCGATGCACCCGCGGTCCCCGCCGTCGGGACGGTCCGCATCGCCGGCGCTGGCGTAGCCACGGAAAAGTCCGACAGCTCCTCCTCCAGCCTCACCGGCAGCATCGGCTGGACGCCCATCGCCAACCTCCACGCCGACGTCGGCGCGTACTTCCAGTCCGGGGCGCAGGGGCCGGCGGCGCGCGTTCGCTACCAGCTGCTGAACCAATTGTCCCACGGCCTCGATCTCGCGACCGGCGTGCGGTTCAAGACGGTCGGGTTCCATCCGGACCAGGGCGAAGTGGAGTTCCTGCTCGCAGCGGGCCGCCGCTTCGGACGTTTCGAAGTCGTCGTGAACGGCGTGTTCGGCGTCGAGACCGGCGGCGAGAACGGCAAGGACGTCGAGGCGAAGGCATTCGCGGGCTGGCGCTTCAACGATGCGGTGCGCGCGGGAATCGACAGCCGCCTGCAGGCCGAGGTAGCGGACGAGGCGCAGACGGCGCCCCCCATCGGACAACCCCTCGTTTCCACCGGACGCGACTACGATCTGACCGCCGGGCCGTCCATCGCCTGGATGGTGACGCGGACGATTCAGGTCCAGGGGCTGTTCGGTGTGGCGCAGCCGAAGAAGACCGACATCACTTCTCCCATCGGCGTGGTGTACGCGAGCATAGACTTTTAGGCGCTCCCCGCGCCTCCGGCGCGGGGTATGCGCCTACGCCTTGGGCTGAGAACATTTGTTCGTCCTCGGGCATGTCGGCATCGGGACGCGCCTCCTCTTCGGGCTTCGCCAGCGGCTTCCTCCGCGTTGGCTCGTCTTGGGATGCCTGCTCCCCGACCTCATCGACAAGCCGCTGTTCTATGGTCTGCTCTGGACGCGAGGCCATCCCGACGCGCTGATCAGTGGTTCGCGCAGCATCGCGCACAGCGGACTGTTTCTGCTCGCGCTGCTGGCGCTCGCGCTCGCGTTGCGCCGTCCTGGACCCTGGGCCGTCTTCTCCGGCGTCGCGACCCACCTCGTGCTCGACATCGGCGGTGAGCTCGTCACCGGCGCGGTGCCGGATGCGTCGATCTGGATCGCGGTCTTGTTTCCTGCCTTGGGATGGCGTTTCCCCCGGGCGCATTTCGGCTCGCTTCTCGAGCACCTGCGACTGAGCGTGGAAAACGTGTATGCCCTCGGCGGAGAGATCGTGGGCGGAGCGATCCTGCTCCGAGCCTGGTGGCAGAAGCGGAAGACTCAGTCTTCGTAACCGGCCCTGCGAAGCCCCTTCGCAGTTCGCGTCCACCCCGGCTCCACGCGGACGTGGAGCTGGAGGAACACCTTGGCGCCGAGCAGCCGCTCCATCTCGCGCCGGGCACCCGTTCCAATCTCCTTCAGCCGCGAGCCTCCCTTGCCGATCACGATCGCCTTCTGGCTGTCGCGCTCCACGAGAATGGTGGCGGCGATGCGGACGAGCCCGCGGGCGCCGGTCTCGCGCTCGGATTCGTCGAACAGGTCGATCAGGACCGCCGTGCTGTAGGGAACCTCCTGCCCGGTGTGGCGCAGGAGCTGCTCGCGGACCAGCTCGGCGCAGAGATCGCGCTCTTGCATGTCCGTCCACTGCTCCGCGGGAAACATCGCCGGTCCCTCCGGCAGGTGCGCAATCAGCGCATCGACGAAGCCGTCGACGTTGTCACCCCTGAGCGCCGACAGCGGGTACACGTCGGTCCAGGCGTGCAGGTCCTTCCAGCGATCGATCAACGGAAGAAGCTGCGCCCGTGGCACCGCATCGATCTTGTTGATCACCAGCAGCGTCGGTTTCCCGGCCGCTTTCACCTGATCGAGCGCCTTGCGGGCCGCGGCGTCGACGGCCGGCGGCCCTGCCTCGATGAGGAAGAGAGCGAGATCCGCGTCGGCGAGCGACTGCAGTGCCCGCTGGACCATGCGGGCATTCAGGCCACCCTTGGCGGTGTGGAGGCCAGGCGTGTCTAGCAGCGCGACCTGGGCATCCGGCCGCGTGATCACCCCGAGAATACGGCCGCGGGTGGTCTGCGGCTTGGGGCTGATGATGGCGAGTTTCTGGCCGATCAGGCGGTTGAGCAGCGTGCTCTTGCCGACATTGGGGCGGCCGACGATTGCGACGAAGCCTGCCCGCATCTATTGCCTGTACACGCCACAACGTAGACGCATACCCGCACCCTCCGGGTGCGGGAGCGTCTAGGGCACCTTCTCGCTGCGGACGATCTCGATGTGGTCCAGCTTCGTCTGCGCGTTGCCGGCGCGTGCGATCTGCGGCACCAGATCCTGCCCTTTCACCACCTCGCCGAAGATGGTGTGCCGGTTGTTCAGGTGCGGCGTCGGCACCTCGGTGATGAAGAACTGCGACCCGTTGGTATTCGACCCCGAATTGGCCATGGCGAGCAGTCCAGGGCGATCGAACTTCTTCCCGCTCTGGAACTCGTCCTCGAAGCGGTAACCGGGGCCACCGGTTCCCGTCCCCAGCGGATCTCCGCCCTGGATCATGAACTGCGGGATCACCCGGTGGAAGACGGTTCCGTCATAAAGCTTCGCCTTGCTCTTCTGACCGTTGCGCGGATCCACCCACTCCTGCTTGCCGGTTGCCAGACCGACGAAGTTCGCCACCGTCTTGGGCGCCTCCTTCTCGAACAGCTTGACGACGATGTTGCCGCGGCTGGTCTGGAACACGGCGTAGAGGTCGCCGGGACCCTGGGGAATGTTCGCCATCGAGATCACGTCCTTTGCTTGGAGCTCACGCGGAGCCGCCTTGGGCTGCAGGGGAGTGGGTGTGGATGCCGGCGCGGCGTTGTCCTTGCACGATGCCAGGGCGACGGCGAGGAAGAGCGCAGTGCGTAGGCGCATAGGGCCGCGCAAAATAGCGAAGCGGAGGGAACTCGACAAGCGCGGATTCAGCCCGGGGCCCAGCGCCGGGCGCGCTCCAGCAGGCCCTCGACCAGCGCCGCCTTCGCGTCCGAGTAGCGCAAGAGCGTCGTCGCTCCCGATGCGATCGCTTCCCGCTTGCCGGACGCGTACCGGCCGCGCTCTTCCGGGTGGGCGCGGAGATAGTCGCGGAGCACGAGCGCGTCTCGCCACAGCGGGCCACCCCGCTCCACGACCTGCGCGTTGAACGATACGGGTCCACGCTTGCGAAAGTACAGGCGGCCGGGTACTCCGGCCTCGCCGAAGGCCTCGTAATCGGGAATGCGCAGCGAAGGCGCCAGCTCCCGGACGCCGATCAGCAGGTCGATGATGGCCTTGCCGTCGAGGCCGGGAACGGCCGTGCTGCCGATGTGCTCGATGTCGGCGTCCACCAGGGCGGCGCGCAGGCGCGCGCTCTCCTCCGCCGCGAGGTCCGGCCAGGCGGAGTCGCTCGGGACGAGGGAAATTGCCTCGTCGAGCAGCGCGCGCTCCAGCGCCTGGGGCGTCTCGAGCGCTGCCCGGGCCGCGGCCTGTTCCGCCTCCTTCTTGCTGCGTCCGCTGCCGCGGCCGAGAGGAAACCCATCGAGCCGCACCTCCACTTCGAAGGAGCGCGCGTGGTCGGGGCCGGCGACGGAGAGCACCTTGTACTGCGGCGTCCGGCGCCGGCTCTGGAAGAGCTGCTGCAGCTCCGTCTTCGGATCGCGAGCCAGGAGCCCTTGATCGAAGAGCGGCGCCAGCAGCCGGTCCACCACCTCCTGGGTGCGCTCCAGGCCGCAGGAAAGCAGGACTGCGGCAACCACCGCCTCCAGCGCGTCGGCGAGACGCGCCGCATTCTCCCGGCCGCCGCTGCGCTGCTCGCCGCGACCGAGCAGCAGGAGATCTCCGAGGCCGAGACCTCGAGCGACGATGGCCAGAGATTCCTCCCGGACGAGGCCGGCCCGAAGCCGGGTCAGCTCGCCCTCGGACGCCTCCCGAAACCGCTCGTAGACCCGGCGCGCGATGAGAAACCCGAGGATGGCGTCGCCGAGGAATTCCAGCCGCTCGTTCGAGCGCAGCACCGGGCGGCCCGCCGACAGCGACCTCTCGTGCGCGTAGCTTCCGTGGCGCAGCGCCTCCAGGGCGAGCTGGGGATCGAGCGATCCTTCGGGAAGACCGAGCCGGACGTTGAGCAGCGCCACCCGCTGCTGGTCGTTCAGCTCGGCCATCGGAGAAGACTACAGCCGCGCCGCTTCGTCCGCCACGCTGTAGGGATCGGTCTCGCGGCGGGCGATGCGCAGCGCGAGATCGTCGAGATGGGCGCCTTCCTGCGTCAGCTTCTCCACCGCGACCTTGAGCAGGCGGTCGCGGAGCACCTCGACCAGCTCGTTCTTCGCCCTCCGCGTCTCGCGCTGCAAAAGGCCTGGGCCGGACTTGAGGAACCGGTAGTGCGCCTCGATCGCGCTCCATACCTCGGCGACTCCCTCGTTGCGCGAAGCGACGCACTTGACGATGGCGATCTCGTGACCCGCGTCCTTCCCGACGACGTGGTTCAGCTCGAGCATCGAGCGCAAATCGCGGACGGTGCGGTCGGCGCCTTCCCGATCGCTCTTGTTGACCGCGAAGAGGTCGGCGACCTCGAGGATGCCGGCCTTGATGGCCTGGATGTCGTCGCCGAGCCCCGGCACCACGACCACCACCGTCGTGTGCGCCAGGCGGCAGACCTCCACCTCGTCCTGTCCGACGCCCACCGTCTCGATCAGGATCACGTCCTTGCCCATCGCATCCAGCACGCGGGTGCAATCGGACGTCGCCCGGGAAAGTCCGCCGAGCTGACCGCGGGTCGCCAGCGAACGGATGAACACGCCCGGATCGAGCGCATGGTCCTGCATGCGGATGCGATCGCCCAGGATCGCCCCTCCGGTGAACGGGCTCGTGGGATCGACGGCGAGGACGCCCACCGTCTTTCCCGCCGCGCGCAGGAGCGCGACCAGCCGATCGACCAGGGTGCTCTTGCCCGCACCGGGATTACCTGTGATGCCGACGATCTGCGCGCGACCGGTGCGCGGCCAGATCTCGCGGAGGACAGCTTCCGCCTCGGGTTGCGCGTCGTCGATCTGCCGCATCAGCCGCGCGGCGGCGCGGACGTCCCCGGAGACGATGCGTTCGGCGACGGCGCTCATGCCTTGAGCAGCTCTCGTGCGATCACCATCCGCTGGATCTCGCTCGTGCCCTCGCCGATGGTGCACAGCTTGACGTCGCGGTAGATGCGCTCCACCAGGAACTCCTTGGTGAACCCGTAGCCGCCGTGGATCTGGACTCCCTGTGCGGCGGCGCGGCAAGCGGCCTCGCTTGCGAACAGCTTCGCCATCGCCGCCTCGCGGGTGTAGGGCTTGCCCGCATCGCAGAGGTACGCCGCGCGCCAGACGAGCAGGCGCGACGCGTCCAGCTCGGTGGCCATGTCTGCCATCATCCAGCGCAGCCCCTGGAAGTCCGCGATGGGCTTGCCGAACGCCTTTCGCTCGCCCGCGTAGAGGATGCTTTCCTCGAGGGCCCCCCGCCCCAGGCCCACGCTCAGCGCGCCGATGGTGATGCGTCCCTTGTCGAGGATCTTGAGCGTGTCGACGAAGCCGCCGCCCACTTCGCCGATGCGGCGCCAATCCTCGACGTACACGTCCTCCATGACCAGCTCGGCGGTGTCGCTCGAGCGCATCCCCAGCTTTCCGTGCAGGGCGCGCTGGGAGAATCCCTTCATCCCTTTTTCCAGCAGGAAGGCGGTCACGCCCTTCTGCCGTTTCTCGGGCTCGGTGAGAGCGAGCACGACGAAGACGTCGCCGACGGTGCCCTGGGTGATGAACATCTTGGCGCCGTTCAGGATCCAGCCCTTGTCCTTGCGCACCGCGAGCGAGCGCATGCCGGCGGCATCCGAACCGCTGCCGGGCTCGGTCAGGCCCCAGGCGGCGAGCTTCCTGCCGGCGGCAATCTCCGGGATGTACCGGCCGCGCAGCTCTTCGCTGCCGAACCGCAGCAGATGGGACGTGCCGAGGCCGTTGTGCGAGGCGACGGTGAGCGCCAGCGATCCGTCCCATCGCGCGATCTCCTCCACCACGCAGGCGACGGACAGCGTATCCAGCGCCGATCCCCCCAGCTCCTCGGGAACGGTCATGCCGAGGAGACCGAGCTCGCCGAGCTGGTCGACCACCTCGCGCGGGAAGTGCTCTTCGCGGTCCCATTCCTGCGCGTGCGGCTTCACCTCGCGCACGCAGAAGTCGCGGACCATCGCCACCAGCTTGTGCTGGCTCTCGTTCAGTTCGAAGTTCATACTCCAACGTGTACAGCCTCAGAGCATAGCCGCAAAGCCGCACCTCCGGTGCCGCAGCGGCTAGCAGAGCGGCGTCACTTGCGCACCACCAGCTCGCCCGCAGCCAGCGGCACCGGATTGTGGGCATCATCGACCCGCCGGTAAATCCAGACGTCGACGGTATGCTGCCCACTCGACAGCTCGCGCAGACGCGCCGCGTGGCGCTCGCTCAGCGGCAGGGTGAGCTGGTCATCGTTCGGAGTGAGCGCAGGATCGAAGATGACGTGGGCGCGCTTGCGTCCGTCGACGAAGAGCTCCTCCCAGATCTCTCCCGTCCGGTTGTCGCCCACCGGCTGGGCGAAGTAGCAGCGGGCATGGATCGAATCCGCCGCGGAAAGGACGGCGGTCACCTCCGCAGGATCGCTGCGGAAGAACACGCAGTTTCCGTAACCGCCGGCGCTCTGGACCTTGCGCAGGCCACCCTGCGCGACCCACCCGGCGGCGGGAACGCGCCCCCGCGATGCCGTGCCGAAGCGCATCCAGCCGATCGCAGCGGCGGCGAGCACCAGCACGGCGGCTGTGGCGCCCGCCGCCACTCCGAGCCAGGGGCTTGATTTCGCGGGGGGCGATGGACGGGATCGACGTGCCGCCGGCGACACGCCGCGTGGCGGTGGCGACAACAGACGCGTCTTTTCCGCCTGTGCCGCGGCGTCTGGCTGCCCGCCGCCGATCGAGCGCGGCAGGGAATCGATCGCCGCAATCAGGTCGTCGCAGCTCTGGTATCGCTCCGCGGGCTTCTTGGCGCACATCTTCCCGACGATGGCGGCGATGCGGACGTCGCAGGGGACGATCTGCGTCAGATCCGGCAGAGGCGCCTTCACCTGCATCAGCATCACGTCGACCTTGTTCTTCGCCTCGAACGGCTTGCGCCCCGTCAAAAGATGGAACGCGGTGATCCCGAGGGAATAGATGTCGCTGCGCGCGTCGATCGCGTACCCCGTCGCCTGCTCCGGGCTCATGTAGTACGGGGTCCCGAGGACCGTCTCGCCGGTGAGATCCTTCTTCGCGTCGCGCAGCTTGGCGATTCCGAAGTCGAGGATCTTCACCTCGCCCGACGACGACATCATGAGGTTCGCCGGCTTGATGTCGCGGTGGACGACGTTATTGGCGTGCGCCCTGCGCAGTCCTTCCGCGCACTGTCGGACGACGGAAACGACCTGCGTTGGCTCGAGGGCGGCCTGCCTGAGCACGGCATCGAGCGGGCGGCCGTCGAAGTACTCCATGACGATGTACGGATCGACGGTGTCCTCGTCGCTGCCCACGATCTCGTAGATCTGGATGATCGCCGGGTGGGCAATCCGCGCGAGGACCTGCGCCTCGCGGCGGAAGCGCTCCACGTAGCGGGGATCGCCGTGCGTGAGGACCTTGATTGCGACGTAGCGGTCCAGCGACGGATCGAGCGCGCGATAGACCGCACCCATTCCCCCCGAACCGAGCATGACCGGGTCCTGGTAGCGGCCGAACGATGGCGTCGCCGGCGGCTCGGCCATCAAACACTTATAGCGGAAGGCGCCCCCGCGTCCGGTTTTCGGACCATGTGCGTGAACGCCCACAGAGCGCAGGCGGCGAGCGCGGCATAGCGGAAAGCGACCATCGGCCAGAACACGGCGTGATCGAACCAGATCACCTGTGGCCAGATCCGATCCGCCTGCAGGTGGAGCCGCATGAAACTGATGGCGTAGTCGACGAGCGCCAGAACCGACGCGGCGCCTGCGAGCCAGCCGGGAACTGCGGCCAGCGCGAGCAGCGCCACGACCCAGAGCCAGTATTGCGGCGAGTACACCTTGTTCGTGACGAAGAAGAGGCACATCAGGGCGCAGATTGCCCGCAGCGGATCGAGACGCCGGGTGCGTATTTCGATGGCCGCGACGGCAACCGCGGCCCCGAGCACCGCCACGGCGGAGATCGCGTTGGCGGAGGCGACGAACGCGCGTGGATCGGCGCCGGCCAAAAGATACAGCGAAGGCTCAATCTCCCGAATGCGGTTGTACTCGAAGAACCAGGTCCACCGCGGCCAGCCGAGGAGCGCGAAGGGAAGGTTCACCGCCAGCGACAGGGCGGCGAAGATGCCGACCAGCTCCAGCGTTCGCCGGCGAGGTCCGCGAAACGAGATCAACAGCAGGACACCGAGCGCGAGGACGGGAAAGAGCTTCGTCCACACCGCCAACGAGAGCGCCGCAGCTGCCGCTCGTTCGCGCCCGCCAGCCCAGAGAAAGAGGCCGCCAGCAAGCGGGAGGATGCCGAACAGGTCCCAATTCAGCGCGCCATAGACCAGCAGCGCCGGCGACGCAGCCCAGATCCACGGCTGCGTCCCGGGGAGCGCGCACATCCACCAGAGCGTGAGGAGGGCGCAGGCAGCCAGCAGGACGAACGTGAGCGCAAAGTATCCGGCGCGGTCCGGCGCGAGCACGCTCGGGAACCACATCCCGACGCCGAGGAGCACGGGGTACTCGATCTTGTCTTCGACGTACGGAACCGGATGCCGTCCCGCTCCGCGATCCTCGTGGAGCGCCAGGATGTCCGAGTACGAGAGCGCCGCGAATGACCAGAGCCGATATCCCCAGGGCGACGGATGTCGCGTGCCTTCGGCGGTCCGCACATATGCGGCGGCCAGGATTGCCGCGCACACGAGGGATGGAACCGCGAATCTGCGGCGCGTCGCGCGCCAATCGAGCGGACGATCCATCAGACCGGCGTCACCGATCTGCGCTTCGGGGTCAGAGGGCGGTCCCTTTGGGCAGCGGCCGCGAACCGCCTGACGATCTCCGCGCGAAGCCGATCGCCGGGAATGATGGCATCCACGACCTGCTCGGCGGCGAGCTTGTAGATGTCGATGTCCGCCTTGTACTCCTCGCGAAGCTGCTGCACGAACGCGGCGCGCTCGCTCTCCGGCTTCTCCTGGATCTTGTTGAAGTAGACGGCGTTCACCGCCGCCTCCGGCCCCATCACCGCGATCATCGCCTGCGGCAGCGCAATCGTCGCGTCCGGCTCGAAGGCCGGGCCACCAAATGCGTAGAGGCCCGCGCCGTAGGCCTTGCGCACGATCACGCAGATCTTCGGGACCGTCGCCTCCGAGACCGCCATGACCATCTTCGCCCCGTGGCGGATGATCCCTTCGCGCTCCACCTTGGTGCCGATCATGAACCCGGGCACGTCCGCGAGATAGAGGATGGGGATTCCGAAAGCGTCGCAGAGCCAAATGAACCGCGCCGCCTTGTCGGCGCTGTCGACGAAGAGGACGCCGCCCTTGTGCTTCGGCTGGCTGGCGACGATCCCCACCGGCTTTCCCTCGATGCGGGCGAAGGCCGTGATCACCTCCGGAGCGAAGAGCTTCTTCAGCTCGAACAGTGAGTCGGCGTCGATCAGCTCCCGGATCAGCGCGAACATGTCGAAGAACTTGTTTTGATCGGGCGGGATGATCTCTTCGATCCGCTTGCCGCTGGACGCGGGCGCAAGCGGCTTCTGGGCCGGGAGCGGCGCCGAGAAGCTCTCCGGAAAGTACGACAGGTAGCGCTGCGCCGCCGCGATGGCCTCCTGCTCCGTCTTCACCAGCACGTCGCCGCATCCGGACACGGAGCAATGCATGCGGGCGCCGCCCAGCTCTTCCAGCGTGACCTTCTCGCCGATCACCATCTCCGCCATCCGCGGCGAGCCCAGGTACATGGACGCATTGCCGTCGACCATCACCACGATGTCGCAGAACGCGGGAATGTACGCGCCCCCCGCGGCGCTGGGCCCGAAGAGCAGGCAGACCTGCGGCACCAGGCCGCTCATCTGGCACTGCATGTAGAAGATCCGTCCGGCACCGCGGCGGCCGGGGAACATCTCGATCTGGTCGGTGATGCGTGCGCCGGCGGAATCGACCAGGTACAGCATCGGGCAGCGCGTCTTCAGCGCCTGCTCCTGGATGCGGATGATCTTCTCCACCGTCCGCCGTCCCCAGGAGCCCGCCTTGACCGTGGAGTCGTTGGCCATCACCGCCACGACCCGCCCAGCGATCCGTCCCAGTCCCGTGATCACTCCATCGGCGGGAAGCTCCGGATCCTTGGCGTTGGCGAACGCGCCGTCCTCGACGAAGCTGTCGGCGTCGAGCAGCAGCTTCACGCGCTCGCGCGCGAACAGCTTCCCGCTCTCGGCGTTCTTCTGGTGGTACTTCGGCGCCCCGCCCTTCTCGATCCGCGCCAGCTCCGCCTTCACCTTGTCGTCGAAGTCCATCGGGCGGCGCTTCTAGCAGAGTGCGCTACTTCGCGAAATCGGGGGGTGGAGCGGGAATCGCCTGGCCGTCGTGGCGCGGGTCGCTGGCGCCGAACTTCACGCCCGTCTTGCGATCGAAGAGGACCGCCTGTCCGTAGCCGAAGTTTGGTGTCCGCGACGGGCGGACTTCGATCTGATGGCCGAGCGCCGTCAGCTCGTCGCGGACCGGTGCGGGAACGGAAGACTCGATCTCGACGTCGCACCCCTCGAAGGTTCCTTTGGTGAATCGCCCGGCTTCCAGCGCCTGCTGGATGTTCATCCCGAAGTCGGCGATGTCCGCCACGAACTGGGCGTGGGCCTGCGACTGGTTCCAGGCGCCCATGATCCCGAAGCCGATGCTCACGCCGCCCTTCTGCATGAAACCGGGAATGATCGTGTGTAGTGGCCGCTTGCGCCCGGCGAGCGTGTTCGGCCGGCCGGGCGCAAGCGTGAAGAGGCTTCCGCGGCTTTGCAGGACGAACCCGCAACCCTTCGGCGTCAACCCGGATCCGAACCCGTGGTAGTTGCTCTGGATCAGCGAGACGATGTTTCCTTCGGCGTCGGCGACGGCGAGGAAGATGGTGTCGCCATCCCGCGACGTCGTGATCCCGGGAACGTGCGAAGGCTCGACGTGCTCCGCCGCCCTGCGCGGATCGATCAGGCGGGCGCGCGCGGCGACGTTTCCGTCGGACAGAAGCACGCCCACGGGCACTTCCGCGAAGCGGGGATCGCCGACGTAGCGCAGCAGGTCGGCGTACGCGAGCTTCTTCGCCTCGATCATCGCGTGTAGCGTACGCGCGGAGTGGAAGCCCCACTGCCCAAGCGGAAAGCGTTCCAGCATCCGCAACATCAGGAGCGCGGCGATCCCCTGCCCGTTCGGTGGCAGCTCCGCGACCTTCCAGCCCCGATATGCGATCTGGAGCGGATCGGTCGATTCCGCCTCGAACTCGGCGAGATCCTCCAGGTCCATCGCGCCGCCATGTGCGCGGACGACGTCGACGATGGCCTGCGCGGTGGGACCTTCGTAGAAACCGCGCCCGCCGCTCTCGGCGATACGCCGGAGCGAGCGCGCCAGGGAAGGATTCCTGAACACCTCGCCGGCCGCGGGGGGCCGGCCGTCGATCAGGAACGTCGCGACGGACTCTGGGTCCTGGGCGAGCACCGGCGCCGCTCCCGCCCACAGCCCCGCGGTGATCTCCATGACGGGAAAGCCGTTCTCGGCGTACCAGATGGCGGGCGCCAGGTCCGCAGCGAGCGGCAATCTCCCGAACCGCTCGTGCAGCGCAGTCCAGCCCGCCACGGCGCCCGGCACCGTCACCGTGTGGGGACCTGAGGGGGGTAGCTCGCCGACGATTCCCTTGCGGGCCAGGAACTCCGGCGTCATCCCCGAAGCTGACCAGCCGCTCGCATTCATTCCGAACAGGGCGTCATTCTTCGCTGCGTGTACGATCGCGAAGAGGTCGCCGCCGAGACCGTTGGAGGAAGGCTCCATCAGCCCCTGCACGGCGTTCGCCGCGATGGCGGCATCCACCGCGTGTCCTCCCCGCTGCAGGATTTGCGTCGCCGCCTGGGCGGCGAGGGGCTGGCTGGATGCCGCGACGCCGTGCTGTGACGCCGTGACGGACCGGCCGGCGACTGGTAATGCCGTTGCCGACGTGGTGGCCAGGCTCGTCATGGCCGGCTTCTATCACTCCAAGCTGCGGTACTGTAGGGTTCGATGCCCAAGGGGAAGCCGCGTGAACAGGGCGACACCGCGGTCGTCACGGAGAGGAAGAGCAAGACCCAGAAGCCGAAGCTCTGGAAAGTCATCCTTCACAACGATGACTACACGACCATGGAGTTCGTCATCCACGTGCTGGAGGTGGTCTTCAACAAGGAGCCGGCGGTGGCCCACGACCTGATGCTGCAGGTCCATACCCGTGGCATGTGCGTCGCCGGCGTTTACACTTACGAGATCGCGGAGACCAAGGCGGCGACGGTGGAGCAGATGGCAAAGGCGGCGGAATTTCCTTTTCTCTGTACGATGGAACCTGAATGAGTCTGTCGATCACCAAAGAGCTGGAGTCCTCCCTGCGGCTGGCCTTCGCGGAGGCGAAGGCGCGGCGGCACGAGCACGTGACGTTGGAGCACCTGCTGTACGCGCTCCTGCGCGACCCGGTTGCGACGCGAATCCTGCGCGCCTGCGGCGCCCGGCTGCCGGAGCTCAAGCGCGACCTCGAGCAGCATCTCCAGGAAAGCCAGGGGCAGCTGCCGGACGGATTCGATCGGGACCCCGAGCAGACGCGCGCGTTCCAGCGCGTGCTGGAGCGGGCCGCGATGCAGGTCCAGTCGAGCGGAAAGGAAACCATCGACGCCGGCTCCGTGCTGGTGGCGCTCTTCCGCGAGCGCGATTCGCACGCGCTCTATCTGCTCGAGAAGCAGGGGGTGACGCGGCTCGACCTGCTCCGGTTCATCTCCCACGGCGCCCTCAAGGTCCGCGACGAGAGCGGGCTCCGGCCCCACACCGGAGACGACGACGAGCTGCATGCGCAGCCGCAGGGCGACGACGAGGACGGCGGGCTGGCCGACGACCCGCTTGCCGCCTACTGCGTCGATCTCATCCAGCGCGCAGCCGAAGGTCGGATCGATCCGCTGGTGGGGCGCAAGAACGAGCTGGAGCGCACCATGCAGGTGCTCTGCCGGCGCCGGAAGAACAATCCCATCTACGTGGGCGAGGCCGGCGTTGGAAAGACCGCTCTCGCCGAGGGCCTCGCAGTCGCCATCCACGAGCAGAAGGTCCCCGAGATCCTCAAGGCAGCGCCGCTCTACGCGCTTGACCTCGGCGCCTTGCTCGCCGGGACCAAGTTCCGCGGCCAGTTCGAGGAGCGGCTCAAGGCGGTGGTGAAGGCGCTGACGCAGAAGACCGGGGCCATCCTCTTCATCGACGAGATCCACATGCTGGTGGGCGCGGGCGCGACCAGCGGCGGGTCGATGGACGCCTCCAACCTGCTCAAGCCAGCGCTGGCCAACGGAGAGCTACGCTGCATCGGCAGCACCACCTTCTCCGACTTCAAGGCGAGCTTCGATCGGGACAAGGCGCTGGCCCGGCGCTTCCAGAAGATCGAGGTGCTGGAGCCGAGCCGCGACGAGGCGGTGCAGATCCTCCAGGGACTGAAGAGCCGATACGAGGAGCACCACGGGGTCTCCTACAGCGACCCGGCGCTGGAAGCCGCCGTCGATCTCTCCGCGAAGCACCTGGTCGATCGGCACCTGCCCGACAAGGCCATCGACGTGATCGACGAGGCGGGAGCGCTGCAGCGGATGAAGCCGGCCAACGAGCGCGTTCCGCTGATCGGCATCCCGGAGATCGAGCAGGTGGTGGCGAAGATCGCGCGCATTCCGCCCCGGAGCGTCTCCAGCGACGACAAGACGGCCCTGAAGAGCCTCGCGCCCGAGCTGAAGAAGGTGGTGTATGGCCAGGACCCGGCCATCGAGGCGCTGGCCAGCGCCATCCTCCTCTCCCGCTCCGGGTTGGGCTCGCCGACCAAGCCGATCGGCAGTTTCCTCTTCTCCGGTCCGACCGGCGTCGGCAAGACCGAGCTGGCGAAGCAGCTGGGCCGGATCATGGGCGTCCCGCTGATCCGGTTCGACATGTCCGAGTACATGGAGAAGCACACCGTCAGCCGCCTGATCGGCGCCCCTCCCGGATATGTCGGTTTCGACCAGGGTGGCCTGCTCACAGACGCCATTCGCAAGCAGCCGCACGCGGTGTTGCTGCTCGACGAGATCGAGAAGGCACACCCGGACGTGTTCGACATCCTGCTCCAGGTGATGGACCACGCCACCCTCACCGACAACAACGGCCGGCAGAGCGACTTCCGCCACGTCGTCCTGATCTTCACCACCAACGCCGGCGCGCGGGACCTGACCGCTGCGCGAGTGGGATTCGGCGCCGGCACCCGCAGCTTCATGGTTGCGGGGACCAAGCTCGGCGAGAAGGTGGCGTCGTTCGATCTCGACTCCGGCGCCGGGGGCGACGCCAAGAAGGCCATCGAGCGCGCCTTCAGCCCGGAGTTCCGCAACCGGCTCGACGGCTGGATCGCGTTCTCCAGCCTGCCGATGGAGGTCGTGGAGCGGATCGTCGACAAGCAGATCGACGAGCTGCGGGTCCAGCTCCGCGAAAAGAGCGTCGAGCTGGAGCTGCTCCCGGAGGCGCGGAGGTGGCTGGCCGACCACGGCTTCTCGCCGCAGTTCGGAGCGCGGCCGATGGCGCGGCTGATCCAGACTGCCCTGAAGAAGCCGCTCGCCGAGCGCATCCTCTTCGGCGATCTGGAAAAGGGTGGAAAAGTGGTCCTGGGTGTGCAGGACGACAAGCTGAGCATCGGCAGGGAATGAGAGGGCCCGCGCGATCGCCGGTACAATCCGGCGGATGCGCATCCGGTCCTTCCTGGTCCTGGCGGCCTGCGCCTGCGCCACGGCCGCACCGCCGCCCGCCGCTGAGTCGAGCTCCTCCCGGGAGGCTCCGGCAGCGCGCATCGTCTCGGTGCTGGAATTGCGCAGCAAGCTGCGGGACGGACCCGCGATCGATGCCGGATACGTAGCCGACAGGCTTCGGGCGGAGGTGCTTTCCTCCGGCGTCGATGCGCGGGTCATCAGCCGCGAGAACATGCTGGTGCTGCTCCAGGCGCAAGGAAAGCAGCTCGCCGATTGCGAGGCGGAATGCGAAGTGGAGACTGGCCGCCGCATCGGCGCCGATCTCGTCGTCAGCGGTGAGCTCGTTCGGGTTGGAGACAGCCTGAAGGCCAGCCTGCGCCTGCACGAGACCCGCTCGGGAACGCTGGTCGCCGCGGTCACCGCGGCGGGCGTGACCGCCGAGGAGCTGGATGCCCATCTGGCGGATGCGGTGCGGCAGCTTTTGGCCCCGCTGGGCCGTTCCACATCGGCATCGGTTGCGAAGACGGGCGCACGCGCGGCGCAGCCGTTCGACGCGAAGGCGTTCGCTGCAGGTCAGCCGTCGTCGTTCGACTGCGAAAGCTCGGCGCGCCGCCTGCACGAGAGCTCACCCGACCAGGCCTGGGCGGCGCTCGGCGCCTGCGTCGAACGGCAGGGCTGGTCGCGCGGCGACTTCACCTCTCTCGAGCGGATCACGGGCGGATTCTGGGACGAAGATCTGACGACCCGCGCCGACGCACCGAGGCTGATCGCGCGGATCATCGCCGCGCGCGGCGGGGACGTGGAGGGCGACATCTCACTGGTGCAGAAGAGCCGCGTCCCGCTGTTCACCCTGTCCGCTGCCCTCCGCCAGCCCGACGTGTACAAGGGCCGCTGGGTGCTCGTGCGCGGGGCGCTCAGCGGAATCCGCCAGGACGCGGGAAGGCCCTCGGCCATGGTGCGGGAGACTTCGCTGCGCGCGACCGCACGGGAAGTCCAGGTCGGATCGACGACGCGCATCGAGCACAGCAGCAGCGCGAAGGGGCAACGCGATGTGGAGACCACGCGCTACGGAAACGCGCGCAGCAGCGCGCAATACAGCTCCAGCGCCCGGAGCGACTACACCCGCCTGAACCAGAAGTTCGAGAACGAGCGCGTGGAAACCGGCCGGCTCGCGCTGGGAAGGCTCGCGCGCGCCGATCCGTTCCTCGAGCCAGAGAAGGACTTCCTCTTTCTCGCCCGCTTCGACGGCGTCAACCCTTCCCGCGATCAAGAGCAGCCCGTCGCCCTGCTCTCCATCGCGGGCTACTTCCAGCCGAGTGCCCTCCTCGTCCAGTGACTTACCGGCCTCGCCATTTCGGCGGGCGCTTTTCGGCGAAGGCCTGCAGACCTTCCAGCCGGTCTTCGCTCAACAGCGGCTTCTCGTAATGTTGGCGCTCGCGTTCGAGCGCCGCGTCGATCGGCAGGTCCCAGGCCTCCTCGACGGACGCCTTGGCCGCGGCGAGCGCCACCGGAGCATTGGCGGCGACCTCGTGGGCGAGCGCGACCGCTGCTGAGACTGAGTCGCCAGCGGCGGAGATGCGGTTGACGAGCCCCATCTGAAGCGCTTCCTGCGCTTCCACCCGGCGCGCGGTGAGAATCAAGTCCTTGGCCCGGCCGATCCCCACCACACGGGCAAGGCGGACGGTTCCTCCGCCGCCGGGGATCACGCCCACCTTCGTCTCGGTGAGCCCGATCTGCGCCGCCGGGTCGATCACCCGCAGATCGCAGGCTAACGCCAGCTCGCAGCCGCCGCCGAGAGCGAGGCCGTTGATCGCCGCGATCCACGGCTTGGGGCATCGTTCCAGCTCGCGGAGAGCGCCGTGCAGCTCCGCGAGCCAGCTGCGGACGTCGTCCTCCGTCCAGCCGCGCCTCTCCTTGAGATTCGCGCCGGCGCAGAAGGCCCGTCTGCCAGCTCCGGTGAGCACCACCGCCCGGACTGCGGTTTCGACGGCAGCCTGGCGCGCCTGCTGAGCCAGCTCGGCGACCAGCGCGCGCGAGAGCACGTTCATCTGCGCCTCGCCGTCGATGGTCAGGACGCGTACCGCTCCGCGATCTTCCGAGATCAGGTTGGCCATCGCTAGGTCGCCGCTCCGCGCCGCGCCTCGCCAGGGTTGCGGCGGCCGAGCGCCGCCTGCAGTCGCCGTCCGGAAAGCTTGTGCCCGACCAGCTCCTGCGCCAGCGCGCCGGCGTCTACGAGCCGGGCGAGGTCGAGGCCGGTCCCGATGCCCATGTCCGCGAGCATTGACGCGAGGTCCTCGGTGGCGAGGTTCCCTGCGGCCCCGGGCGCGTACGGACAACCGCCCATCCCGCCGATGCTCGTGTCGAAGGTGGTGATTCCGAGCTCCAGGGCGACGAGACAGTTCGCCAGTGCCGTGCCGTGGGTGTCGTGGAGGTGCAGCGCCAGCATCGCCGCGGGGACCTCGCGCAGGAAGAGCTCCAGAATCTCACGCGTCTGCCGCGGGTTTCCCACCCCGATGGTGTCGCCGAGGGAAAGCTCGTCGCAGCCGATCGCGCGCAGCTTGCGCGCAATCTCGAGCGCCCGGGCCGGGTCGACGGCCCCCTCGTAGGGGCAACCCCAGATCGTGCTCAGGTAACCGCGCACGAACAGGCCCTGCTTTTTCGCAGCAGGCACGACCTCGCCGAAGTGTTCGAGCGACTGCGCGACCGTCTTGTTGGTGTTCTTGAGGTTGTGCGACTCCGTCGCGGACATGAACACCGCGACTTCCCGCATTCCTGCGGCGACGGCGCGATCCAGGCCGGCCATGTTCGGAACCAGCGCCGAGTACCGGATGCCGGGCTTGCGAGCCACACGGCGTGCCACTTCGTCGGTGTCGGCGAGCTGCGGAATCCAGTCTGGTCGGACGAACGACCCGAGCTCGATCCGCTGGAGCCCCGCGTCGGTCAGCGCCCCGAGAAGCCGGAGTCGCGCATCCACCGAGAGCTGCGCCGACTCGTTCTGCAGCCCGTCGCGGGGTCCGACTTCGTAGAGTGTGACGCGGGCGGGCATCATCGGATCAGCCTCGCGGGCGCACGTTCTCCCGCACCCATTCCGCGATCGAGCGCGTGGTGGCGCCGGGCGTGAAGATCTCCTTCACTCCCAGCTTCTTCAGCTCCGGAATGTCGGGATCGGGAATGATCCCGCCGCCGAAGACCACGACGTCGTCGACGCTCTGCTTGCGCAGCAGATCGATGATCGCCGGAAAGAGCGTCATGTGCGCGCCGGACATGATCGACAGCCCGATGCCATCGACGTCCTCCTGGACGGCGGCGGCGACGATCATCTCGGGCGTCTGATGCAGCCCGGTGTAGATCACCTCGAAGCCCTCGTCGCGCAGAGCCCGCGCGATGATCTTCGCGCCGCGATCGTGGCCGTCGAGTCCGGGCTTGGCGACGAGAATGCGGACTTTTCGGGCGTCTGCCATCAGGGCACCTTTTCCAGTAAGGCAATGAGCTGCGGCGTCTCTTCCGTCAAGGGCGCGTCGGGCTGCAACCGTCGCAGGACCAGGCCCGCTGCCAGCGCGAGCGCGGACAGATGCGGCGGCGCATAGTAGCGGATGGAAAATGTCGCCGAAAGGCTCTCGCCGCCCGCAGTGGTCAAGGTCTTCGTCACGCGGTCGACATTCGTCGCCGCGTCCCAACTGCTTTCCTCGGTGACGTGGCCCAGGCCCGCCACGTCCTCCTCGTACCGGGCACGAGGCCGCACAGCAAGTCGGAGCGGATTGTCCGTCGTCAGCACCAACGTGCCACCCGGGCGCAGAATTCGCGCCGCCTCGCGCAGCGCGCCGTGCGCGTCGGACTCGCTCCCCAGGAACATCGAGCTATAGAAGCAGAATGCAGCGGCGATGGATCCCGCATGCAACGGCAACGCCCGCAAGTCGGCACGGACGAGGCGCGCGCTGCGCGCTTGCGCCCGGGCCTCGTCGAGCAGCAGGGCGCTGCGATCCACCCCCAGCGGATGTGGATGGCCCTGCTCGATGAACGCCGCGAGGTGGCGGCCGAAGCCGCAACCCAGGTCGGCGATCGGCTTTCCCGGCTCTACCTGCGCGAGATGCAGCGCGATGGCGACGTCGTCCCTCGCGAGCCTGGGCGGAGCGTAGCGCCGCGTGGTCTCCAGGAAGATGCGGTCGGCTATCGGATCCATTCGTCCGCCCACCGCTCGAGGCCTCCGATCACCCGCCCGAGCGCGCGACCTTTCTCCGTGAGGTGATACTCGACGCGGATGGGCTGCTCGTCGATGACGCGTCGCTGCACCACGGCTGCGCGCTCGAGCTCCTTGAGCCGATGGGACAGCATTCCTTCGGTGACCACCTCCAGCTCGGCCGCGAGCTCGCTGTAGCGGTGCGGCCGCTTGAGCAGGAGCTGGACAATGAGCGGCGTCCATCTCTTTCCCAGCAGATCGACCGCGGACTGGAACTTCGGGCAGATCCGCGTCGAGTGGGGGCGCTCGGCCATGCAGCAATGATAGTCGCGCGAATCCAGCGGCGCACGAAAGCATCTGTAGCTACAGAAAACGTAGTACCGCCACTTTCTGGCGCCTATTGGTGACGATCGCGACCATTGCACCCGGGAAAGGGCGGCGGAGGGGTCGAACCGCTCATCGCTTCAGCGTGAAGTCGCGGAACCAGATGCCGGCCAGGTCCGTCCACATCCCCGCTGCTCCCGCCGCCGTGATGGCTGAGGCTGAGGAATCGTTCACGATCACTTTCGCTACGCCGTTCGCCGAGCCCACCAGT
>Ga0209474_10000245_pt1 | contig 65153 bp, 58 predicted proteins | sample GraSoiAngelo_145_FD_185902 | JGI IMG/M metagenome (GOLD analysis project Ga0209474, IMG submission 185902) | Grasslands soil microbial communities from the Angelo Coastal Reserve, California, USA - 14_1009_05_20cm (SPAdes) (version 2) | ecosystem: Environmental > Terrestrial > Soil > Grasslands...
TTGATCCACATGCCCTCCATGCGCGCCCGCTTGTCGGTGGCGGGGAGCTTGGGAGCGGGGACCTTGTGGTACCAGGCGGCCATGGCGGGCCTTTTATCACGAGGCTAGTTGGGTTTATCGCCGTCGAGCCCGAAGAAGGTCTGCAGGGAGGCGAGGATGCGGTTGCGCTCCTCCTTGACCCGCTCCTTCCGCTGGTCCGCGTCGAGGCCCTCGCGCACGGTGGCGAGCTCGACCCGCCGCCGCGCCATGACGCCGGAGACGCTATCCATGATCTGCGGCCGCACCTTGAGGACGCGCTGGAACGCCTCCTTGTCGAGCCGGTAGCACTCCACCTCGGTCGCAGCGATCACCGACGCGCTGCGCGGCTCGCCGGTGACGACGCCCATTTCGCCGAACACGTTGGGCGCGCAAAGGCGGGTGACGATCTTCTCCACCCCATTGTCGGCGCGGATGCGGACCTCCACCTCGCCCTTGGTGAGGACGTACAGCCAGTGCGCGGCGGCGTTCTGGCGGGTGATGACTTCGCCGCGCCCGAAGGGCGCTAGCCGCATCGAGTTCGCGAGCTGCAGGCGCTCCTCGGTCGAAAGCGAGGCGAGCATCTCGACGTGCTCGAGGGCGGCCATCTTGTGGGCGATCTCGCGCTCGGTCTTGCGCTCCCGGTGCTCGGGATCGTCGTGCGAGACGAACACTGCGGTGCCCGGCACCGCCAGCGGAATCCCGGCCCGCTTCAACGCTACGTAGATCCGCACCCGCACCGCGCTGGAGGTCGGGTCGTCCTGCGCGAGGTCGGTCAGCCAGTACCGGAGCGCATAGTTGGCGTAGCTCGCCTCTCCCTGGCGGCTGAAGTCGAAGCAGACCGCTTGCGGAGGCGGAAAGGCGGCGACGTTGGGGACGGGCGTCGAGTGCATCGTGTCCTCGACCACGCGGATCACCTCGTCGGGCGAGTAGCGGAAGTCGACGTTGAAGTAGACCCACATCCGGTGCTGGGTCGGCTGGTCCTCTCGCGCACCGAGGATGACGATGTTCTCGTTGAGGAGCGAGGCGTTGGGGACGATGACGGTGTCCCAGTTGCGCGTCTCCACCACGGTATGCCGCCAGCGAATCGCCTTCACCTTGCCCTGCTGGCCGCTGGGAAGCTGCAGCCAGTCGCCGAGGTGGATGGAGTCGTCGAGCTGCAGGGCGATGCCGCCGAGCACGTTCCCGAGCGTCGCCTGGAGCGAGAGGCCGAGCACGACGGTGACCACCGCGCTGGTCGCGATGATCCCGGAGAGCTGCACGCCGGAGCGGTGGAGCATGCCGATGACGGCGAGGATGTAGGCCGCTCCCAGGGCGAGATCGTGGACGATGTTGGCGATCTCGATGCGCAGCGCGAGGAGCACCAGATCGAAGAGGAGGATGGCGACGAAGTCGATGACGACGAGGACCTCGAAGAGGTCGGCGAGGAACCAGACCCTTCGCGACCAGCCCTCGGCGTGGATGACGTGGAGGAGGGCCGCGACCCCGAAGGTCGTCACGTAGAGCATCACCAGGATGGTGGCGCGGCGGATGCGGCGCCTCTTCTTGGGTGCGAAGCGGCCGACGAAAGCGGCGAGCGCCACCAGGATGCCAAGGAGGATGACGGTGGTCCATGGCGAGGCATACCCGAACCACTGGCGCGCCCTCACGGTCGGGGCGGGCAACGCAAGCGGGTCCTCCTTCGCGTCGAGCTCGGTCCCGACGATCGCGGCGCCTGCCCCCGCGGCAGCCGCGGCGGTGGCGTTCGCCTGCTGCTGTGCCGCCGCCCTCTCCTGGGGCGAAGGATCGCTCGCAGGAGGAGTCTGCGCTGCGAGGGGCAGCGCGAGCCCGAGCAGAAGCAACGCCGCGGCGAGACGACCGGACATCGGCTCTGATCTAGCAGGGAACGGCGAGAACGGGAGCGAAGAGAAAAGCTACCGGCGGGCGAACGAGCGCCCGCGGCTCACGCGCCGGAATGCCTTCTGGAGGTTGTTCCGGGCGTGGTGGAGGCGGCTCATCACCGTCCCCCGCGGAATCCGCAGGATGGAGGCGATCTCCGCGTAGGTGAGACCCTCGACCTCCCGCAAGAGCAGGATCGAGCGGTGGTTGGCCGTCAGCTCCTCGAGCGCCGCGTCCGCGTACCGGACGAGGTCGCGAACGATGGCGCGGCCTTCCGGCCCCGGCTCCGGGTCTCGCAGCGCCGGCGCCGCCTCGGCCTCCGCATGGTCGAGCGGCTGGACGACCCGTCCCGAGCTCCTGCGCATCGCATCGAGGCAAAGGTTGACGGCAATCCGGTAGGTCCAGGTCGAGAACGCCGCCTCGCTACGGAAGCTCTGGTAGTGGCGGAAGGCCCGGAAGAACGTCTCCTGGGCCACGTCGTTGGCAGCGTCCCGGTCGCGCAGCATCCCGAGGGCGAGCCGGACGATCATTCCCTGGTTCTTGCGGACGAGCGTTTCGAACGAGGCCCGCGCGGATAGGCCCTTCGCCCGGGGGAGGAACGCGAAATCGAGTACGGCTTCCGCCATTGGAACCTCGTCCATGAGGTTGGACGGAGGCCGCCCGGGACTGGTTCCCGCCCGCGGGGGAGCCGGCTAGAAGGTGTAGACGTCCTCGAGCTCGCAGATCTGGAGGTAGTCGCGCTCCAGGGCGGCGATCTCGGCCTTCACCTCGGAAACCGTGCTCGGTTTGAGGTGATAGAGGTAGATGCGGGCCCCGCGCCGGTCGAGCTTGTCCAGCTCGCTCATCACGGTGCGCGGCGTGAGGTGGCCGGAGACGTCCGCGAGCCACTGCTGGCTGGACGGAAACGACAGCTCGACGAAGACGGCCTTCACGTTCGGCGTGGCGTTGATCTCGCGCCACAGCTCGTCGGTCGGCCCGGTATCGCCGGAAAAAGCGATGGCCGACCTATCGCTCTCGATGATGTAGCCGACGGAATGGACCGGGTGCCGGACCGGGATCGCCCGGATCTTGTGGCCCTGGCAGATCACCGGTTTTCTGACCGGGATCGCGTCGAAGGCGACGACCGGATCCTCCTTGGTCGGGATCACCCGGAAGTCGGGCCACACGCGGTTGTTGAAGACGTCCTTGTCCATCGCCTCCATCGTCTCGGGAGCGCCGTGTACGACGACGGGCTTGTGCCGCTTGCCGACGAGAAGGTCGGTCATGAGCGGCACGTCCTTCACGTGATCGAAGTGGCTATGAGTCAAGAAGATGTCGTCGATCCGCAGGATCTCGTCGAGCTCGAGGGTGGAGGTGATTGCCCCCGCGTCGATGCAGAGGGTTTCGTCGAGCAAGAAGCAGGTCGTCTTGTGCCCGGGCAGCTCGCCGCCATGACAGCCGAGGACGCGGACCTTCATGTCCCGCCCTTCGGAAACTCCCGGCCGTAGCGCAGAAACGGCGTGTCCTCGGACACCATCTTCCCTCGGCCCGTGCGGGCGGAAGGAGTATCACAATCGATTTCGCTGTACGTCAATTTTGGACCGGGTGCGATCGCCCGAGGAAAGCTCCCACCTCTCGCGCACTTTCATCGCTGCCCTCAGCGAACCAGCTCGCTCGGAGGGTCGACCGGGGTCCGCTTGACTGCTCGCTGATCGGGGAGGATACGTACGCGAGCCGTGCGCGGTTTTGAACATTCCGCGACGGTGCCCCGTCGCCCTCCCCCAAGGGCGATCCCGCCGGAGCGCGGCACGGCGGCCCACGGGGTCCCTCGCGCGCACCCCGAAAGAAGGTGAGATCCCAGACAGTCGTGGAGCAATCGGCGCGCCTTCCGGCGCGTGCAGGGGGGACGTGCGCAGCAGTCGGTTGTCCGGAGAAGGTGTCATGAACGCAATTGCGTCGTTGAATCGCGCGGCATTCGCTGCCGCGCTGCTCGTGGCCATGGGTTTTGCGGCACCAGTTCGTGCCGATCGCAGCAACCCGAACTGCCCTGTCGAGACGGTCTTCTACGATCCCGGCAACGGCCAGGACATCGCCGTCCCGGCCGGCTTCAAGGTCTCCGTCTTTGCCAAGGACCTCAACTTCCCCACCGGAATCGCCTTCGTCGGCAACAAGAACGACTTCCAGGTGCTCGTCGTCGAATCCGGCAAGGGGCTTCCTGCCGGTAACAATTGCAACAACAACGATACGCCGGCGGTGGGCGGGTCGTTCAGCGCCACCAACCCGTTCACACCGGACCTGACCATCTTCGACAAGAACGGGCGCTGCCTGCGCGGCCGGTCCGACTTCGACAGCCGCTGCGCGCAAACCCCGGCCGTGGGCAAGCCGACCTCGCCGACCAGCGCGAGCTTCCAGATCGACGGACCCGCCATCGGGCTCGCCTTCGAGCGCGGGACCGGCGGTGGCCGCCTCTTCGGCACCGATTCCAACCAGGGCGCACGCGGCGCCGCGGCCGGCAGGGGCGGAGGAAACAACACCTCGCGCGTGGTCCAGATCGATCTCGGCGGCAACCGGGTCAATACGCTCATCGGCGGGCTGCCGACGGGGGATCACCCGACCGAGCTGCTCGTCGTTCACGACGGCTTCCTCTACTGGTCGCAGGGATCGGCGACGAACGCCGGCGTCACGGGACACGACAACGGCAACGGCGGCAACCAGCACGACATCGCCTGCCAGGACATCCAGCTCTCGAACAACGTCTTCTCCTCAGGCGATGGGCACTTCACCAGCGGATTCTCGAACCACGCCGTCTCGCGCCCCCTCGCGAACGTGCCGGCCTTCGAGGACGCCACGGCCCGCGGAATGTGCACCGGCGCCATCCTCAGGGCGCCCCTCAATGGCAGCTTCGTCCAGCCCTTCTCCTGGGGGTATCGCAACCCGTTCGGGCTACGCTTCGCTCCCCGGGACCATGCCCTGCAGGGAGGGCTGTTCGTGACGGAGAACGGCGAGGACGAGCGCGGCGCGCGTCCCACCAACAACGCCCCGGACCGGCTCCAGCTGGCCCGGCAGAACCGCGACGGCTCGCCCGACTTCCACGGGTGGCCGGACCGGCTCGGCTTCCTCGACTCGACGCAGGCGGTCTTCGATCCCGTCGGTGGACCGGGCGACGATCTGCCGACGGCGCAGGTCCTCCTGCAGGATCGGCCGGTGCGCCACGTCCTCGACCATTTCCCGCAGCCGGCCACCGCTCCTCTCGCCCTGGAGCCGGCCGACGTGGCAGTCGTGGGACCGGACTTCGCCCCCGACTCCTTCGCGGGCGGCGTGGTGAAGCGAGGCGCGGCGCTGGTTGCCCGCGAAGGCGACTTCGGGTTCTCGGCGGAGAACGGGCACCCCGGCGAAGGCCACGACGTCCAGCTGGTGAACTTCAGCCGGCCAGGCACGCCCCTCGAGCTGTCGTTGTCGAAGTTCGCCTTCAACTGCCGCAAGGTGAACCAGGCGCACGGACCTGACGGTAGCGCCCGTTGCGTGGACGCGCAGGGGAACGACGCATCCGCGGACCAGGCGTTCGCCGACCAGATCCACGGGATCAACCGGCCGCTCCAGGTCCAGTTCGGTCCGGACGGCGCCCTGTACCTCGTGGACTTCGGCGCCGTGCGCGACTTCGGGCAATCCGATCCGAGGACGCGCTTCGTCGGTCCGGCCGACGGGCCCCTGGTGCAGATCCCGAAGACGGGCGTGATCTGGAAGATCGAGCGCGTCGGCAACCAGAAAGCCGACGACGACGACTGAAATACCCTCGTTGTCTCGCTGGCGGCCGGGCGAAAATCCATCTAAGGTGCCCGGCCGCCATGGCGCTCTCCTACCGCGACGCGGGCGTGGACATCGACGAGGGGGATGCGCTGGTCGAGCGGATCAAGCCCCACGCCCGCCGCACGATGCGGCCCGAGGTCCTCGCCGGGATCGGCGGATTCGGCGGACTTTTCGAGATCCCCCGCGGTTACACCGAGCCGGTCCTGGTCGCGGGCACCGACGGCGTCGGCACCAAGCTGAAGATCGCCTTCCAGAGCGGCAGGCACGAGACGGTCGGCATCGATCTGGTGGCGATGAGCGTCAACGACGTGGTGGTCTGCGGGGCCGAGCCGCTCGTCTTCCTCGACTACTTCGCGACCAGCAAGCTGCGCGCCGAGGAAGGCGAGAAGGTCGTCGCCGGCATCGCCGAAGGATGCGTCCGGGCCGGCTGTGCCCTCATCGGCGGCGAAACGGCGGAGCTGCCCGGGTTCTACGCCGAAGGCGAGTACGACCTGGCCGGTTTCTGCGTCGGCGTGGTGGAGAAGTCCCGCATCCTCGACGGCTCCCGGGTGCGGGCGACCGACGCGGTGCTCGGCATCGCCTCGACCGGCCTCCATTCCAACGGCTTCTCGCTCGCCCGCAAGGTCTTGCTCGAGCGCGCCGGGCTGCGGCTCGAGGGAACGCTCCTCGACGAGCTTCTCGCACCCACCGCCATCTACGCCAAGGACTGCCTGGCATTGCGGGACGCGCTCGACGTCCACGCCTTCGCGCACATCACCGGCGGCGGGCTTCCCGGAAACCTGCCGCGCGTCCTGCCCGCCGGCCACCGCGCCGTCGTCAGGACCTCGGCCTGGCCGCGGCCCGACATCTTCCGCCGCATCCAGGAATCGGGAGGGATCGAGGAGCAGGAGATGCTGCGGACCTTCAATTGCGGCATCGGCATGTGCGCCGTGGTGCGGCGCGAAGACGTCGAGGCCGCACGCGCGTTGCTCGACCGGCGCGGCCATCGCGCCTGGGAAATCGGCGTCGTCGAGTTGGCTGCCGGGCTTGCCGAGCCCGAAGTGGTCTTCCGCGCATGATGCGCCTCGGGGTGCTCGCGTCGGGCTCGGGATCGAATCTGCAGGCGATCCTCGACGCGTGCGCGCAGGGCAGGATCGCGGCGAAGGTCTCTGCGATGATCTGCAACGTCCCCGGCGCCCGGGCGCTGGAGCGCGCCAAGGCAGCAAATGTTCCCGCCATCCTGCTGCCCCACGGCGCCCACCCGCTCCGGGAGGAATACGACGCCCGCCTCGTCGAGGAGCTCCGGCGGCACGACGTGAACCTCGTCTGCCTCGCCGGTTTCATGCGCATCGTGACGCCCGTGCTGCTGCGCGCCTTTCCCGAGCGCGTCCTCAACATCCATCCCTCGCTTCTTCCTGCCTTCCCCGGGATGCATGCGGTGCGGCAGGCGCTAGCGGCGGGCGTCCGCATTTCCGGATGCACCGTCCACCTCGTCGACGAAGGAACTGACAGCGGACCGATCGTGGTGCAGGCAGCGGTACCCGTCCTCGACGGCGACAGCGAAGAGACCCTCGCTGCCCGGATCCTCGTGCAGGAGCACCGCGCCTATCCGCGGGCCATCGATCTCGTCGCCTCCGGACGCGCGACGGCTGCCGGGCGCAAGGTGTCCGTGCGGGCTACCGTGGGCGACCCGGCGCGAACCATCGCCTCGCCCCCGCTAGACGACGGATGACTCCCGGTCCGGACAAGGCGGTTTTCCCGCGCCGGCTCTACGACGTCGCCGTGATCGGCTCGGATCCCGGCGGGGCCGCCACCGCCGCGATCCTCTCCCGCCGCGGACTGCGCGTACTGCTCGCCGCGGACGGGCCGCTGACCCCAAGAGAAAGCGACGGCTGGGTGCTGCCCGGAGCGGCTCCCGTGGTCCCCTCGTTGCGGCAGCTCGGCGGGGCGGCCCCGGTGCTCGACGATCTCGGGCTCGCGCAGGAGCTCGTGCGCCAGTCGGCCGGACCTCAGGGCGGGCTCCAGATCCTGGGCGAATCGCTTCGCCTCTCGCTTCCGGCGGATGCGGCGCGACGCCGCGAAGAGCTCCGCCGCGAGCTGCCCGATCAGTGGTCCGCGGTGGAAAGCGCCCTCGACGCGCTCGAGGGGCTCGCCAAGACCTGGGACGCCTTCGTGCAAGAACCGCCGCCGCTGCCGGCGCGCGGCTTCTTCGAGCGCCGGAAGCTGCGCAAGATCCTGCCCAACCCGCCGCCCGACCTCCCGGAAGGATTCGTCGGAGAGGGGTTGCCTGCCCTCGCCCCGTTCTGCGCCTCGCTGGTCGGAGACACGGCTCCCGAGGCGGCCGCGCGCCAAGCGGCGACCCTCTTGCGCGCGCCTTTGCGGCTGTGGGGTGGCGCCGGACAGGTCTGGGAGGTCTTGCGGGCCAAGGCGGAGGCGAGCGGAACGCACGTCCTCGCTGGGAGATGCGCGCGGCTCCGCATCGAGCGCCGGGGCGCTTCCTTCGAGCTGGAAGGCGCCGAGGTACGCGCCAACGTCGTCGCCCTCGCGACTTCTCCGCCGCGCATCGCCGAGCTTTGCGAGGGAGGAGGCCGCGTCGAGCGGAACCTGATCGAGGAGAGCAACCTGGCCATCGCCCGCAAGGTCGCGCTGGTCCACTTCGTCGTCCATTCCGAGGCAATCCCGCAGGGGCTGGAGGAGGCGGCGCTTCTCTTTTCCGCCGAAGGTCCGGCGCTCGTCGCCTGCCATCCTGCCCGCCGGGCGAGAGGGGAAGGCCGAGGCGAGAAGCTCCTGACTTTCTGCCGGGCGATCGACGTGGCCGACAACGACGGACCGGCCTTGATCGCGGCGGCCCGCAGAGCGCTCGACCCGGTATTGCCCTTCTTCGACAGGCACATCGTGCACGAGACGGTCGATCTCGATCCCCTTCAGGGCCAGCGGCTGTTGCGGCCGCACGAAGGCATCCATTCCGAGCCGATCGGCGTCCGGGCCGTTTCCGAGGCCCACGAAAGGGTCGTCTTCGCCTCCCGGGAGGTGTACCCGGGCTTCGGGCTGGAAGGCTCGCTCCTCGCGGCCCGCGCCTGCGCCGGTCACGCTCTGGAGCTGAGCGGCCGCAAGCAGGTCGCCGCGACTTGACACGAGGCGGAAGGCGGGTATTTTCCGCCGTCCCCCGCGGTCGGAGATGCAATGGCGTTCAAGTGCGAAGTGTGTGGCAAGGGCCCGCTCACCGGCAACCAGGTGAGCCATGCCAACAACAAGACGAAGAAGCGGACCCTGCCGAATCTGCAGCGGGTGCACGCCCTCGTCGACGGCAGGCGGGCGCACCTGCGCGTCTGCACCCGCTGCCTCAAGGCGGGAAAGGTCATCAAGGCGGCGTAGCAAGGGATCCTCATGGATGCGAATGGCAGCGGGGCGCTCGCGCCGAGGCGGGCCCTCGCCGCCGCGATCGGCAAGGAGAAGCTCGACGTCCTCTTGTCGGCGCCCGATCCCGAGGCGCTCGTCCAGTCCATCCCAGACCAGGAGCTGTACCTCGCGCTCCTCGAGATCGGACCCGAGGACGCCGCCGAGGTGGTGGCGCTCTCTTCTCCCTCGCAGTTCCGGCACGCCATCGACCTCTCGGCCTGGCCCGGGAGCGATGCCGGACCGGAGCCGGCCTCGGTATTGCGCTGGCTGCGCCTCGCTCGGGAAGGCGCCGGTCACGGAGATCGCGCGAGCCAGCGCTACCGCGAGAAGCTCGCCGGGCTCGACGCGGAAATGCTCTCCCTGATGCTTCGCCGCATCCTCCGCGTGCACGACTTGCAGGAGGAAGAGGAGCCGCCGGTGCAGGATTTCGGCCGGACCTACCGGACGCCCGAAGGCCGGTACCTCGTCGAATTGCTCGAGGGCACCGACTACGCGATGGCCAAGGGCCTCCTCGACGACCTTTACGCCGACGATGTTCTCGGGACCACCCGGCTGCTCGAATCGCTGCGCTGGGAGGTCCCCACCGAGCTGGAAGAAGTGGCCCGCAGGTGGCGCGACGGGAGGCTCCGCGACCGCGGCTTCCCCGGCCTCGACGAGGCAGCCTCGTTCTACGCGCGGCCTGCGACGACGAAAAGCGGCACCGCACCCGCGCCGGGCACGGCCCTCGCCGCTCCGATCGCGAACCTCCTCGAGCGGGCCCTCGGGCAGCTTTCGGGCGAAGAACGCGAGCGGGCCGAGGAAGGCATCGTGTACGCGTCGAACGCCGCGCTGGTCGCGAACGCGGTGCCGGCGGAGGATTTCGAGGAGCTGCGCGATACCCTCGCGGATGCGCGCAGAACGCTCGCGCTCGGGCTCGAGACGCTTTCCGGCGGAGACCTCCACGCCGCTGCGCGCGTCCTCGCCGAGCGGCCGGTCCGGGAGATCTTCCAGACCGCGATGGGCGAGGCGTACCGCCTCCAGGCACGTGCCCGGAAAGCGGGGGCCGCGGCCCGCCTTCCCCAGGCGCAGAGCGTGACGCTCCTCGATCCGCCGCTGTCGGACGTGGTCGACGCGCTTTCCCGGCTGCGCCCGTCGGTTCCGGATCCGGCCGATTCGCGCAAGCGCCGCGCGCTGGGAACCCTGGCAGAGGTGGCCCGCGCCGAAGAGATACTCGCCGAAGCCGAGGCAGTCCCGGCGCTGCTCGGCGCGCTCGGACTCGCTCCTGCCGCGCTCGGTCCCCTCGCCGAAGCGCAGGGTGTCGCGCCCACCGCTCTCCACGCGAGCGATGCGGTGCGGGCGCTGGCGCTCAAAGAGCTTCGCGGCGCGAAGGAGCTTCCCCTTCGCGAATCGGTCGACGAACACCCTGCTCCGCCGGGGTTCGCGGAGAAGCTCGAGGAATTGCTCGACGGCGCGGCGGCGCGATCCGGTCACCCCCGCGCTTCCGCCGCGGGGCGGCGGTTGCGGGACGCGATCCGCGCAAGAACCTGATCGACCGCGATTCCTTTCACGACGGGATTCGCGAGCGGCCCGCGAGCGGTTCGTAGATCGAACGCGGAAGCGAGGACAGAGCGCGCGCGGCCGCCGCCATGGGCAACGGATAGGCGATGGTCGGCTTCTTCCGCGCGATGCCTCGAGCCATGACGTCCACCGCGTCGGGAAGCTCCATCAGGAACGGCATGCGGAACTTGTTCTTCGCGGTCAGCTCCGTCTTGACGAAGCCTGGATAGATGGTCGTCGCCGTAACTCCCGTCCCTCGCAGATCCACCCGTACGCTTTCCATGAAGATGTGGACCGCCGCTTTCGACGCACAGTAGCTGGCGTTGCCCGGCATGCCGCGGAACGCCGCCAGGCTGGAGATGGCGACCACTTGCCCGGCGTTCCGCCCGACCATTGCGGGCAGCGCGGCGGCGATCGTCACGCACGCCGAGGTGACGTTGAGGTCGAGGATCCTGCGCACCTTGGTCCAGTCCATCTTCCGCGCGTTGGTCGGGACAGAGGTCCCGGCATTGGCGATGACGAGGTCGAGGGCGCCTCCCGACGCGGCCTCGGCATCGCGGATCGCCTTCACCAGGCGCTCCGAATCGGTGACGTCGAGCACGACCGGCACGATGTGGCCGGGCGGCGCCTCGCGCGCGAGGACTTCGATCTCGGCACCGCGGCGCGCCGCCGCATGGACCGTCGCGCCTTCCTTCGCGTAGTGGAGCGCAAGGCCCCGGCCGAGACCGCTGGAGGCGCCAGTTATGAACACTGAGCGTGGTGGCATGGACGCGTTCTAGGATACAAGCGCATCGGCCGCCATGGCGCGGCCGCGGGAGGAGCCATGATCGATCACCTCACGCTGCGCGTCGCGGACTACGATCGCAGCAAGAAGTTCTTCGCCGAGGCACTCGCGCCGCTCGGGTACGAGAAGATCATGGAGTTCGAAGGCTTCTGCGGACTGGGAGCCGGCGGCAAGCCCGACTTCTGGATCGCCCGATCGGAGGAGGGGGCGCGGCCGCAGACGCACATCGCCTTCGCCGCGCGGACGCGCCAGGACGTGGATCGCTTCCACGAGGCGGCGGTGAAGGCGGGGGGCAAGGACAACGGCAAGCCGGGCCCGCGCAAGGAGTACCACGAGAATTACTACGGGGCGTTCGTGCTCGATCCGGACGGTCACAACATCGAGGCGTGCTGCCACAAGCCGGAATAGGGATGCCAGCGAAGATCATCGACGGGAAGGCGATCGCCGCGCGCGTGCGCGCCGAGGTCGCGGAAGGCGTGAAAGAGCTCGTGGCGCGGACCGGCGCTCCGCCCGGCCTAGCCGCGGTGCGGGTCGGCGAGGATCCGGCCTCGATCATCTACGTGCGCAACAAGATCAAGGCGTGCGGCGAGGTGGGGATCGCTTCCTTCGAGCACACGCTGCCGGAGCGAACCACGCAGGAGGATCTGCTCGGGCTGGTCTCGCGGCTGAACGCCGACGCGCGCGTGAACGGGATCCTCGTCCAGCTTCCGCTGCCCAAGCACATCGATCCCGATCGGGTCATCGACCTCGTCGCGCCGGAGAAGGACGTGGATGGCTTCGGTCCGCGCAGCGTCGCGGCGCTGGCGATGGGCCGCCCCGGACTTCGCGCCTGCACGCCTTCGGGCTGCCTGCGCCTGCTCGACGAGGTCGAGACGCACCTCTCCGGCGCCCGCGCCCTGGTGGTCGGGCGCTCGCTCATCGTGGGAAAGCCGATGGCGCTGCTGCTCCTCGAGCGCAACGCGACCGTGACCATGGCGCATTCGCGCACGCAGGACCTGGCGGGCGAGGTCGGGCGGGCCGACGTGCTGGTGGCCGCCATCGGCAAGGCGGAGCTGATCAAGGGCAGCTGGGTCAAGCCGGGGGCGACGGTGATCGACGTCGGCATGAACCGGCTTCCCGACGGCAAGCTGAAGGGCGACGTCGAGTTCGGGCCCGCTGCGGAGCGGGCCCGCGCCATCACGCCCGTGCCGGGCGGGGTGGGGCCGATGACCATCGCGTATCTGTTGCGGAACACGCTCATCGCGGCGCGCGCTCGAGCGGGATTGAACTAGAACCAGTCAGCCCGTCGCCTCCAGCCACGGCTCCGCGGCGCGCAGGGTCGCGAGGATGGCCCGCGTCGCCGGGCTCCGGTTCAACGTGTAGAAGTGGACCCCGGGGACGCCGCGCCGGAGCAGATCCGCGCACTGCAGCGTTGCGTAGGCCACGCCGAGCTGGATGGCGGCATCGAGATCGTCCTTGCGGACCTTCATCGCGGCGGCGAGCTTCCCCGGAACGTGCGCTCCGCACATCGCCGTGAAGCGCTGGACCTGCTCGATGTTCTGGATGGGCATGATGCCCGGGATGATCGGAACCTCGACCCCCGCCGCCCGCGCCCGGCCGACGAAATCGAAGTAGCAGCGGTTGTCGAAGAATAGCTGCGTAATCAAGAAGTCGGCGCCGGCATGCACCTTCTCGATGAGGTTGCGCAGGTCCTTCATCAGATCCCGCGTCTCGACGTGGCCCTCGGGATAGCAGGCCGCTCCGACGCAGACGGGCTTCTTCTTGCGCTCGGCGACCTCGCGCACCAGCCGGACCAGCTCGCTCGCGTACTTCAGTCCTCCGTCGACGGGAACGAACGATGGCTGCCCGCGCGGCGGGTCGCCTCGCAGCGCCAGGACGTTGTCGATCCCGGCGTCGAGGATTTCCTCGATGGCCTGGGAAAGCTCGTCCCGCGTCGCGCCGACGCAGGTGACGTGCGCCATCGCTTCGATCTCGAGTTCCTGCTTGATCCGAGTCACCATCTCCAGCGTGCGGCCGCGCGTCGAGCCGCCCGCGCCCCAGGTCACGCTGACGAAGGACGGCCCGAGCGGGCGGAGCGCGCGTACCGCCTCGAAGAGGGCCTCGACCCCCGCCTCCGTCTTGGGAGGGAAGAACTCGAAGGAGAAGAGCGGCTCCCCGCGCTCGCTGCCGAAGCGTAGGAGGTCGTCGATCCGCATGCGGAAGAACATAACCCACATCGGAGTGTCGGACCCGGGTGGTAGACGGAAAGGATGCTCACGGTGCTTCCGGATTCGGCGCGCGTGGAGGAGCACATCGTACGGCGGGCGGCGCCTTTCGCGCCCGGCCATCTCGCCTGCACGGTCGGGGAGCTGGAGCGGGACCTCGTGCGCGCCGCCCGGGCCTCGGATGCTTGCGAGCGCATCGCCACGCCGGAGGCTGTCAGCCTCGCCCTGCGCGAGGCTTGTCGCGATGCCAAGGCGCCCTACGCGCGAATCCGCGAGCAGGCAGGTTTTGCCCGCGCGGCGCAGGACCTCCTCCGAACGCTCGCGCAAGGGATGCTCGAACCGGAAGAGCTGCTCGCGCTCGCGCCCTCGCTTCCAGAAGGCACGCGCGAGCGCGTGGCATCGCTCGCGGAAGTGCTTTGCGCCGCCCACCGGAGGCTTACGGCCAGAAGCCTCGTCGATCCCGGCGCAGCTCTTCTCCGGGCGGTCGCCCAGCTCGAGCGCGGTGGCGAGCTTCCTCGCAAGATCGCCGCAGCGGGTTGTCTCGTCTTCGAGTGGATCAACGACTGGTCGCCGCTGCGCGTCCGTCTCGCCGCGGCACTTGCCGCCCGGATGGGCCCGGGCCGGGTGCGCGTTCGTCTTCCCTGGCCCGCGGGGGATCGGCTGGATCTGCGCGAGGCGCTCGATCCGGTGCTGCGAGCCTTCGAGGCGCTGGGCGATGCCCGAGGCGCACCGGAAATCGAGCTGCAGGAACCGGAGGAAGCATCGGCGCTCTCGCCGTTCTTGCACCGTCTGTTCGGGACAGGCGGTGCGGCGCGCGACGAGCGCGTCGTGTTGCGGGCATGCGCATCTCCCGCCGCCCAGGCGCGCGAGGCGGCAAAGCGATGCGCCGACCTGCTCGCCCGGGGCGCACCGCCCGATCGGATCGCGGTCGTCGCGGAGGGCCGTGGCGGAGGATTCGTGCCCGAGCTCACCGCCGCGCTCGACCGATTCGACATTCCCTGGCGCGAGCGGCGCGGAAGTCCGGCCCTTGCCGCTCCGCCGGTCCGTCTCGCCCTTTCGCTGTACGAACTGGTCGATCGCGGCTTCCCGCTCGAAGGCCTCGAGGCGCTCCTCTGTTCGCGTCTCGTGCGGCTCGCGGCCGAGGAGGAGCGCCTTCCGCCGGAGCGGCTCGTGCGGCGCCTCCGCGAGGCCCGCGCGCTCGACGATGTCGCCGAGGGCGGGTACGACCGGCGGCTTCACGAGCTTGCTGCCAGGATCGAGGCCAAAGCCGAAGCCGCGGCGCGCGAGGGCCGCGCCGGGCCCGATCCCGTTCGTGCCCGCGCGGAGATCGACGAGGTCCGCAAGAGAGTCCGGCGGGTGCAGGACGACCTTCGCACCCTGCCCGAGCAAGCCTGCGTTCGCGACCACGCGGCCGCCCTGCTCACGCTGCTCGATCGCTGGAACCTGCCGGCTCGCCTGCGCTGGCAGGAACGGACCGGGTCCGAGGAAGAGGCGACCTTCCTCGCCCGTGCCGCGGCCGCCGCGCTCGCGCGGGATCAGGCGGCGCTGTCCGCGCTCGAAGAGGCTTGCACGGAGATTGCGCGCGCCGCCGACTTGCTCGGAGAGAAGGACCGGCTGCGATCTCGCGCCGAATGGGCGCAAGCGCTGTCCGCCTCGCTCGCCGCGGCGACGCTCCCCAAGGGCGGGGCGCGCGGCGGAGCCGTCCAGGTCTGCGCGTTGCGCGACCTGCCGGGGCGGAGGTTCGACCACGTCGTCGTGGCGGGCCTCGTCGATGGCGAGCTCCCTGCGGCACCGCCCGTGGACCCGCTCCTCGCGGAAGACGACCGGCGCGCCATCAATCGCCTCGTCCGCCGGACGGTCTTCCGCACCGTGCCCGGGGGACGCGAATCGGAGGGCCTTCCCACGCAGCTTGCGGAAGAGGCGCCGGTCTTCCACCTCGCCCTGTGCTCCGCCGATTCGAGCATCGCGCTCCTCTGGCCCCGCCGCGACGAGCGTGGGCGCGAGACGCTCCGCTCCCCGTTCGTCGACGAAGTGATGAGGGCGCTCGGCCTCTCCGCCGAGGAGGAGCGCGCTTGCTTCCTGCCGCTCTCGCCCGTTCCCCAGCTCCTGGACTGCCGCACCACGGCGGAAGTGCTGGCGCGCGCCTCGCTGGAATGCCTGGCCGAGCCGGCCTTCCGCGTGTCCCAGCCCGCCTCGGATCGGGCGGCGCTCGCCATGGCGGCGGCAGTCTGCTCCTCGCGCGCAGCCCGGCGCGCCTCCTCGGTCGCCCGCGCTGCCCTCGCGGAGCGGGAGCGGATCCGCGTCCTCATGCGCGAGGTGCCGCCGGGCCGGTTCTCCGGACAGCTCTCCGGCGCCGCACGCGACCTGGTGCAGCCGCTCTTCGCGTTCGCATCCGAGCATCCGCTGTCGGCCCGGGCGCTCGACGAGTACGCCACCTGCGGGTTCCGCACCTTCGGCCGCAAGGTGCTCGGCATCGAGGAGGATGACGAGCTCGACGACGATCTCTCGGTCCGCGAGCGGGGAAGCCTGTCCCATCGCTGCCTCGAGCGGTTCTTCGCGCGCCTCGCCGAGGAGGGGCGGCTTCCGCTCCGGGGAACGGCCGACGAGCTCGCCACCCTTCGCGAAGTGGCGGCACAAGAGATGGACGACTTCGCCCTCCGTGAGCATGTCGGCCGGCGCTCCTTGTGGGCCATCCGCCGGCACGAGGTGCTGCGCGATCTGAGCGCGCTGCTCGAAACGGAGGCTGCTCGCGGAGGACTTCCACGCCATTTCGAGCAGGCGTTCGGATATCCGGGAGCCTGGGATGCCCTGCGGATTCCCGACGAAACGGGAGCGGAGGAGCTGCTCGTCCGGGGAATCATCGATCGCATCGATGAATCGCACGGCGGCTCGCTGCTCGTCCTCGATTACAAGTCGAGCAGCCTCGATACGCTCACCCGCAAGCTCGATCCGGGCTGGCTCCTGCGACCCGAGTTCCAGCTCGCCATCTACCTGGCGCTCGTCCGGCAGATCCATCCCGGCAAGCGGGTCGACGCCGCGTATGTGAGCCTGAAAAAGGCGCGACGCACCGCCACGCTGGGCGAGAAAACGGCCGGCGATGCCGTCGATCTGGGCCGCCTTCTAGAGATGGACGCGGCCGCTCGCGCCCGCCTGCGCGAGGAAGCGGAGCCGTCCCTGAACCTCGCCGACGAGGTGTGGAAGATCGTCCACAAGCAGCGCGGCGGCACCTTCCCGGTCGATCCGATCAACTGCGACTACTGCGATCTGCAGCCGACTTGCCGCCTCGTCGCGCTGCCCACCGATCCGGAGGAGAACGGCACCGAGGTCCCGCATGGCTGACCTCCGCCAGCTCTACCGGGAGCCGCGTAGCGCTGTCCTCCAGGCGGGCGCCGGCACGGGAAAGACGCACAGCCTCGTGACGCTCTGTCTGCATGCGCTCGCGGGCGTGGGCCGGCGCGAGCCGTTGCCGCCCGCCCGCTTGTGGGCGGTAACCTTCAGCGAGAAGGCCGCCGCCGAGCTGAAAGGGCGGATCCGCCAGCGCGTCGATGGCCTCGCTACCAGCAACAGTCCCGAGGAAGTCCGCCGGATCGAGCCCGATCTGTGGGAATCGTGCGGCGGATCCCCGCCGCCTGCATCGCACTGGCGGCGCGTCCTGCGCGACCTGGGGCTCGCGCAGATCGACACGCTGCACGGGCTCTGCGCGCAGATCCTGCGCCGGCATTCCGCGACCGCGGGTCTCGATCCCGATTTCGCGGTGCTCGACGAGGTCCAGAGCAAGCACCTGCGCGCGGAGACGTCGCTCGCCACCATCCTCGACGCGCTCGACGGCCAGGGACCTCGGAAGAACGCGGCTCGCGATCTCTGCGAGGACCTGAGCCTCTCCGGCGGGCGATTCGGAGGGGGGCTCGCCGGCGAGCTCGAGTCGCTTCTTGCCTCGCTCGCGGAGAGCGGCCGCTCCGCCCGCGAAGTGGTCGAGGCTACCCCTGCTTTGGATGAACAGGCCGCCTCCGCGGCCTTCTCCGCCGCACGTTCCGACCTGTTCGAATCGGTTCTCGCTCTGGAACAGGCCCTGGCGACCAGCCGCGGGAATCGCGGCGCGAAGACGTTCGGCCTCGCGACCTCCGCTCTCGAACGCTTTCGCGCGCAGGTTGCGCCCCTGCTCGCCGCCGCCCCCGGAAATCTCTCCTCCGCGCCCGGCGCGATGCAGGCGCTCCTGGCATTGCCACGGGTCGTTGCCGGGGTCGGCGATCTCGGCGCGCGCGTCTGCGATCAGCGCGAGAGGCTCCTGGAAGCCGACGCGCAAGTCAGGTCCTGCCGCCTCGCGCGCCAACTTGCCCTGCTGGCCGAGGAGGCCGAGCGCCGCTATCGCGCGGAGAAGGCCCGCGTCCGTGGCCTCGATTTCGACGACCTCACACGTCTCGCCCGCGACCTTCTTGCCGGGGAGCCGTCGGTCCGCGCGCTCGAGAAGGCGCGCGCCGGTCTCTTGCTCGTCGACGAGTTCCAGGACACGAGCCGCACGCAACTGGAGCTTCTCGGCTGGCTCGCGGAGGGCTCGGTCGAAGGATCGGCGCCAGCCTGTTCCGGGCAGGCCGGAGCGGCGCCCATATCCGCGTCGAGCCTCGTGATCGTCGGCGATCGCAAGCAGTCGATCTACGAATTCCGCGGTGCCGACGTGGCGGGAGCGGGCGCGTTCGCCGATCGCGCCATCGTGGAAGGGGCGCAATCGTGTGTCCTCCGCACCTCGCGGAGATCGCGCCCCTCCTTGGTGCGCTTCGCGAACGCTTTGTTCCGCGTGGCGCTCGCCCCGGGAGAGAATTCCTTCGACACGCCGTTCGGCGAGGACGACGCGCTCGAGCCCTTCCGGACCGAGGGGCCTCGCGGGCCGTGCGCCGAGCTTCTCGACGTCTCCCGGACTGGAATCGAATCGGAGGCGCAGGTCGTGGCCGACCGGATCGCGCGCGTCCTCCTCCCGTCCGCGCCCGAGCGCGTTTTTGACGGCGACGACCCTCGTCCGATTCGAGGCGGCGACATCGCCATCCTGCTCAGGCGAGCGACCAACGTCGACGTCTTCCGCCGGGCGCTCTTGCGGCGCCGGATCCCGCACATCGTGCTGAAGGGGCGCGGGTTCTACGGCTCGCGGGAGGTGCAGGATCTCCTCGCGCTGCTCGCGCTCGCCATGGATCGCGACGACGCCGCGGCGCTGGCGACGGTGCTGCGCTCACCGCTCGGGCCGCTCTCGGACGATGCGCTGGTGGTGCTCGCGCGCTCGGGCGGGCGCCATGGGCTCGTGTACCGCGCGATGTTCGACGAGCAGGCTGCGCGGCTCCTCGCTCCCGACGATGCGCTGGCGCTCGGGCGGGTCGCCTCGCTCGTGGAGCGTCTCGCTCGCGAAGCCGATCGCCTCGGACCGGCAACCCTCCTAGAGGCGGCGCTTTCCGAGACGGATTACCTGGCGGCGATCGCTGCGGGTCTCGCCGGCGAGCAGGCCGTGGCGAACATCGAGAAACTGGTATCGCTCGCTCGCAAGCACGAGATCTCGGGCGGCACCGCGCGGAGCTTCGTCGCGCTCGCCCGGCGGATGGAGGATCTCGATCAACGCGAATCCGACGCCGCCGTGGTCGAGGAACGCGACCCGCACGCGGTCCGCATGATGACCGTGCATGCCGCGAAGGGGCTCGAGTTTCCCGTGGTGGTGGTCCCGGAATGCTCCTCGATGAGCAAGCCGTGGGGACCGTCCGTTCTCGTCGATCCGCAGCTGGGTCTCGCCCTCAAGGTCCGCAGCGCCGACGGCGGCCCGAAGCGATGGGGGACTTCGGGCAAGCGGATTTACGAGGTCCACAAGGAGCGCGACGCCGCGCAGATGCGCCGCCTGCTCTACGTGGCGTGTACCCGTGCACGGGACCTGCTCGTCCTTGCCAGCCGGGGTGGCCGCAATGGCCGGAACGGCAGCAAGCCGGGTGGTGCCGAAACCTGGCGGACCTGCCTCGACGCGGCCCTTCCGGCGCTGGACGGGCTCTTGCGCATCCTGCCCGACGGAATCGATCCGGCCCACTCTCCGGCCCTGCCCGACCGGCGCGCGACCGCGGATCGGCAGAGCGCGATCGGGGAGGCGCTGCGCGCCGGGACCGAGCTGCCGCTACCGGCCTCCGATCCCGCCCTGGCCGCGGCCGTCGAGGAAGCGCGCATGGCCGTCGCGCGGGTCGCCTCGCCGGGTGCCTCCGGGCGGCCGACGATCGTCGCGCCGGTCACGCAGCTCGCGGATGCCTCGATCTGCGCGAGGCGCTACCAGCTCCTCTACGAGCTGGGGCTCGACGAGCATCCGGCGCCCGGCGCGACGCCCAGCCGCGCCGCCGAGATGGGAACGCTCGCGCACAAACTGCTCGAGCTCGCGCCGCTGGGCCTTCCGCGCGGCGAACGCCAGGCGGCGCTTTTGCGCCTGCTGGACCTGGAAGGTGGCGATGGCGCCGATCCCGCGCACGCCGACGTGCTGGCGGCGGTCGGCGCATATCTCGACGACCCGCTGGCGGCGCGGATGGCGCGGGCCGGCGGACCGCCCCGTCTCCATCGCGAGCTTCCCTTCGCCCTGCGCGTCGATCCGGGAACGGGACCCTCGCTTGTGGTCCGCGGTCAGCTCGACGCCTTGCTCGTCGACGGCGATTCGGCCACCGTCATCGACTACAAGCTCTCCCGCGGGAGCGAAGCCGCTCGCTATCGTTTCCAGCTGGATGCCTACGCGCTCGCGGCCGATCGGCTGGTCGACGGCGCCGTGCCGGTCCGCAGCGCCCTCGTATTCCTGCGCGCCAAGGGCCCCCGCATCGAGGAGCAGGCCCCGCGCGAGGCGGGCGAGCTACGCCGGATCGAAGGACGTCTGGAAAGCGCCGGGAGCGTCCTTGCGGAGGGCCGGCGGACGGGGCGCTGGCCGCGAATCGACGTGGCGCGCTGCCGGGAGATCGGCTGCGGATTCGTGCGCCGATGTCACGGAGCGGAGGGAGAGGAGGTGGGATCCCGGGCGGTGCCGTGAGCCGGAGCGAGCCGGTCAACGGGCGCGGAAAAGAGCGAGGATTGCGGCCAGGGCGATGACAACGAGGACGCACGCGGCCGCGATGAGGGCGGCCCGATCGGGCGATATGCTGGCCAGGATCCGGCGGGCCTGCTCTCGTTCTTTATCGTCTCCTTGCGCCGCGACCTCGGCGGCAAGCGAGCGGGCGGTGCGGAAGTCGCCGCTCCGCATCGCGATCTGTGCCCGGGCCAGGGGGGACGCGCCCGGTACGGGGCGTGGCGTCGAAGGCCTGCCCGGCGCTTCCCGGATCTGGGTCTGACGCTGACGTAGGTCGCCCTCGGTCGGCTGGGCGGGGGTAGCCCGGTAACCATCGGCCCTGCGGCCCGGTTTGCCCGATCGCTTGGCCAAGGCGCGCGGAACGATATACCAACGTCTCCGTCGGAGCACCCCGTCCCGGGACGGGTCGAATCGGGCCTCATGGCAGCAACCAGCGAGCTCATCGACTTCCGCCGCGCGTTTCTGTGGCTCCTCTGCGGGATGCTGCTTCCCAGCGTCGCCCTGGTCGCCTTCGGCGTGGTGGCGGTGGCCAACGAGCGGGCGGCCGTCGAGCGCCGCCTGGAGAACGAGTACGACGCCCGTCTCGGCGTGCTGAAGGACGATGTCGACGCGCGCCTGCAAGCGGCGGCTACATCCGCCGCGCGCGCTGTCGATTCCGGCGGCGGCTCAGGCCCCCTGGCCGGCGGCGGAGGCCCACTGGCCCGCCCGGACGCCGAGGCGGACCGGCTGGCGGCCGGCCGCAAGCCGGGCGATCCGCTCATCGTCTCGGTAACCAGCCCCGAGGCTCGCGGGGACCCGGCGCTGGTGGAGCCAGCGCGACGGGCAGCCGCGCTGCCGCGAAACAGCCACCTCTTCGCCTCGAGCGATTCCGGCGGCGAGCGCAAGGTCTACGCCGTCGTCCATACCGCCTCCGATCGCGTCATCGCGGCCCAGATCGATCTCCTCGCCGTCGCCGCCGAGGTGCCGCGCCTCGCGGCCGCCCGCTTTCCCAAGAGCGAGCGTGGCGTCTTCCGCATGCTCGCGCCGGCAGCGCCGCCCCCGCCGCTCGCGACCTTGCGCCGCCTCCTCGAAGAGGTCGCTCCCCCATCGGGGCGCGCCACGGTGGTGGCGCGAAGGCCGCTCGGCCCGCCGCTCGACGGGTTCACGCTCGCCGCCGAGCTTTCGGGCGACGATCCCGCGGCGACCCTCGCCTTCCGCAATCGCACCTGGTACATCGCGCTCCTCGTCCTGCTCTACGCCGGCATCGGGATCGGTTTCGGGCTCACCATCCGGGAGATGCGCAGGGCCTACAAGCTCTCCCGCCTGAAGACCGACTTCGTCGCCAACATCTCGCACGAGCTCCGCACCCCGCTGACCAGCGTGCGTCTCTTCGCCGAGACGCTGCGCCAGGGCCGGGTGCAGGGAGCCGAGCAGCAGGAATGCCTCGACCAGCTCGCGAGCGAAGCGCAGCGCCTCTCCGGCATGGTTGAAAAGCTCCTCGACTGGTCGCGCCTGGAGAGCGGCCGCAAGATGCTCAAGCGCGAGCCCACCGACCTGCGCGGCCTCTTCGATCACGTCCAGGAAATCTTCCGCGCCCAGCAGCTCGGGACCACCTACCAGACCGAGCTCGATCCGGGGCTCCCCGAGATCGCGGTCGACCGCGACGCGATGGCTCAGGCGGTCCTCAACCTGCTCCACAACGCGGTCAAGTACACCGGTCCCGACAAGCGCATCCGGCTGCGCGGGCGGCGCGGTGGCGACGGAACGGTCGCCATCGAGGTGGCCGACAACGGCGTCGGCATCCGCCCCTACGAGCGCAAGCGCATCTTCGAGCGCTTCTATCGCGCCGACGACCTGCTCTCCCGCCACACCGAAGGCACCGGCCTCGGGCTCGCCATCGCCAAGCGCATCGTCGAGGCCCACGGCGGCCGCATCGAGGTCGAGAGCCAGGAGGGAAAAGGCACCACCTTCCGCATCGAGTTGCCCCCCACCGCCTGAGCGAATCGCGTTACAACGTCCCGGGATGGGCCGCGTCCTGGTCATCGAAGACGACCGCGCCATCGCGCTCGGTCTGCGCGTCAACCTGCGCAAGGAGGGGCACGACGTCATCCTCGCCCACGATGGCGAGGATGGGTTCGCCCGCGCCCTGGACAAGAACGTCGATCTCGTCATCCTCGACGTGATGCTCCCGGGCCGGAACGGCTTCGAGATCGTCAAGGAGATGCGCAAGCGGGGAGCCGACGTCCCCGTCCTCATCCTCACCGCCAAGGCGATGGAAGGGGACAAGATCCTCGGCCTCAGGCTCGGCGCCGACGACTACCTGGCGAAGCCGTTCGGTCTCGGGGAGCTGCTCGCCCGCGTGGAAGCGCTCCTGCGCCGCAAGGCGCCCCGCGACGACCGCGAGGCAGAGCGGAGCCGCTTCGGCGAGGTCGAGGTGGACCTCGGCGCGCAGATCGTCACCCGGGCCGGACAGCCGGTCGAGGTGACCCCCCAGGAGTTCAAGGTGCTGCGCCTCTTCCTCACCTCGAGCGGCCGCGCCCTGAGCCGCGACGACATCCTCGCCCGCTGCTGGGGCGCCGAGTACGAAGGCACCCCCCGTACCGTGGACAACTTCGTCCGTTCGCTGCGGGTGAAACTGGAGCGGGACCCCGAGGCGCCGCGGCACTTCCTCACCGTCCGCGGACACGGCTACCGCTTCGAGAAGTGAGGCCGCACTTTGCGATTCCTGCCCAGCGAGCTACCGGACGTCGTGCTCGTGGAACCCGACGTGTTCCGCGATGCGCGCGGCTTCTTCCTCGAGACCTTCCACGCCGACAAGTACAGGAAGGGCGGCATCGAAGGACCGTTCGTCCAGGACAACCATTCCCGCTCCGCGCGCGGGACCCTGCGCGGGCTGCACGCCCAGCTGCGACGACCGCAGGGAAAGCTCGTGCGCGCGGTGCGGGGAGAGATCTTCGACGTCGCGGTGGACATCCGCAGGCGCTCTCCGACCTTCGGAAAGTGGGTCGCGACCGTGCTGTCCGAGGAGAACTTCCGCCAGATGTTCGTGCCGCCCGGGTTCGCCCATGGCTTCTGCGTGCTGAGCGAGATGGCGGAGATCGAATACAAGTGCACCGACTTCTACTTCCGCGACGACGAGATCGGCATCCGCTGGGACGATCCCGCCCTCGGCGTCCCCTGGCCGATCCGCGAGCCGCTCCTCTCGCCGAAGGACGCGGCGCTACCGCTGCTCGAGGAGCTGAAGAAGACGCTCGCCTAGCGCGCGGAGCGCGATCGATCGTGGAACTTCGCTCCGGTGCGGGCCATCTCCGCGAGGAGCGGCGCCGGCTGGAAGCGCATCCCGAACCTCGCCTGGTAGGCAGCGAGCCGCTCGACGAGGTGCGCGGTACCGAGCGAGTCCGCGTACCGGAAGGGGCCTCCGCGGAAGGGAGGCCAGCCGAGCCCGAAGATGGCGCCCACGTCGCCATCGCGGGGGGAGCGGAGGATGCCCTCTCCGAGGCAATACGCGGCCTCGTTCACCATCTGGAGGACGCAGCGCTCGACGATCTCCTCGCGCGGAATGGAGCCGCGCCGGACGCCCCCGGGAAGAAGCTCGTAGACGGTCTCGTCGACGGTCTTCTCCCCTTTCTGCACACCTTCGTATTTGTAGAAGCCCTTCTTCGCCTTGCGCCCGAGGCGCCCGCTCGCCGCGATCCTCTCGAATCCCTCCGGCGGCCTCATCCGGTCGCCGAAGGCGCCCTGCATGATGTGCGCGACCTTCGATCCGACGTCGATCCCCACCTCGTCGAGAAGCTGCAGAGGGCCGACCGGAAACCCGAAGTCCACCAGCGCCGGGTCGATCTCGTCCACCGCCGCGCCCTCGAGGAGCAGGTACGACGCCTCGTTGAGGTACGGACCGAGGATGCGGCTCGTGTAGAACCCGGGCCCATCGTTGACCACGATGACCGTCTTGCCGATGCGCTTGCCGATCGCGACCACGGTGGCGACGGTCTGCGCGTCGGTCGACTTGGCCCGGATCACCTCGAGGAGCGGCATCTTGTCGACGGGCGAGAAGAAGTGCATCCCCACCACCTTCTCCGGCCGCTGCGCCGCCTCCGCGATGCGTCCGATCGGGATCGACGAGGTGTTGGAGGCGAAGATGACGGCGGGAGCCTCGCGCTCGACCTCCTTGAGGGTGGTCTGCTTCACGCCGAGGTCCTCGAAGACCGCCTCGATCACCACGTCGCAGCTCTTGAACCCGGAGTAGTCGGTGGTGCCGGAGACCAACGCCAGCTTCTCCTCGCCATCGCGGAGGGTGAGCCGCTTCCGCTTCACGCGCTCGTCGAGGATGCCAGCGATCTGCCGCAGCCCGCGCCCGAGCGAGGCATCGTCGCGGTCCTTGAGCCGCACCGGGATGCCGGCCTCGACTGAGACGTAGGCAATCCCGGCTCCCATGAGGCCGGCGCCGAGCATCCCGATCTTCTCGACCCTGGCGGGTTTCACCGAAGGGTCGTCGACGCCCGTGTCCTTCTTCAGCTCTTGCGTGGCGAAGAAGATCTCGACGAGATGCCGCGCCACGTCTCCCACGACCAGCTCGCCAAAGCGCTCTGCCTCGGCGCGGTACCCGGCCTCGGGTCCCTCCTCGATGCCGATGCGAACGGCCTCGAGCGCCTTCTCGGGAGCGGGATAGTGCCCCCGGGTCTTCTTGCGGATCGACTTGCGCGCCTCATGGAAGAGGAAGCGGCGCCCGATGGGGTTGTCCTCGAGCGCGACCTCCTGCAACTTCTCTGGTACCAGCGGCGATCGCTTCGGCGCCGGTCTTCCCCCTGCCAGCGCGGCCGCGCGCTTGCGTGCGACGTCGAGCAAGATCGCCTTCGGCACCACCTCGTCGACGAGCCCCAGCTTGCGTGCCTTGCCCGCGCGCACCGACTTGCCGGTGAGGATGAGATCGAGGGCCTGCGCGATCCCGATGAGGCGCGGCAGCCGCTGCGTCCCGCCCGCCCCGGGGATCACGCCGAGCTGGACCTCGGGCTGGCCGAGCTGCGTGCGCCGGTCGTCGCTCGCGATCCGCGAAGCGCAAGCGAGCGCGAGCTCCAGGCCGCCGCCGAGCGCCGGCCCGTGGATCGCGGCCACCACCGGCTTCTTCCGCGAGAGCTCCTCGAGCCGGTCCATCGCCTGCTGGCCGCCGCGGGAGAGCGCCGTGGCCTCGGCCTGGGTGCGGATCCTGGCGAACATCGAGACGTCGGCCCCGACCACGAAGTTGTCCGGCTTGCCGCTCGCGAAAACGATCGCCTTCACTTGCGCGTCGCCTTCGAGCCGCGAAAGGATCGCCGAGAGCTCCTCCTCGAAATCGGGCCGCAGCGTGTTCACCGGCTCGCCGGGCACGTCCATGAAGACCGTGGCCACGCCGTCCGCCTGGACGTCGAAGCGAAAAGTGGACCCCGCCATTCCTATTCCCGGGTGAGGATGCACGCCCCGCCGAGACCGCCGGCGGCGCAGATGGAGATGAGGGCCGAGTTGCCGTTGCGCGCCGCCAGCTCGCGCAGCGCCTGGTGGACGAGCCGCGCGCCGGTCGCCGCGAACGGATGCCCGAGGCTGATCGAGCCCCCGTTGGGATTGAGCTTCCCGTCCGGAACTTCGCCGATGGGTTCTGCGCCGCCGAGGTGCTCGTCGGCGAACTGCTTGGAGGCGAAGGCCTGCAGATTGGAGAGCACCTGGGCCGCGAATGCCTCGTGGATCTCCACCAGGTCGAGATCGGCGAGCTTCATCCCCGCCCGCCGCAACACCTTGGGAACCGAGAACGCCGGCGCCTGCAACAGCTGCCAGTTGGGATCGACCGCGGCGTAAGCGTACTCGCGCAGATACCCGAGCGGCCGCATTCCGAGCGCCCTGGCCTTGTCCTCGGACATGACGAGGAGCGCGGCCGCGCCGTCAGTCAAGGGCGATGAATTGCCGGCGGTTATCGATCCATATTTGCGATCGAAAACCGGCTTCAGCTTCGCATATCCCTCGAGCGTCGAGTCCTTGCGAACGACGTTGTCCTCGACCACGGCCTCTTCGAACCCCGGAGGAAGGAGCACCCGCATCACTTCTTTGGAGAACGTCCCCTCGTCCCAGGCCTTGGCGGCCTTGGTATGCGACCGGTGGGCGAAGGCGTCCTGCGCCTCGCGGGAGATGCCGTTCTCCTTGGCCATCTTCTCGGCGCTCTCGCCCATGGAAAGCCCGGTCGAGTACTCGGCGATGGCGGGGGGAACCGGCAGCAGATCGCGCGGGGAGACGTCGGAGAACGCCCGGATCTTGTCCACCACCGTCTTGCCCCGGGAAGCGGTGACGATGGCCTGCGCGACCGGGCGCGAATAGGTGATGGGAACGTCGCTCATCGCCTCCGACCCGCCGACGATGGCGCAGTCGATCTCGCCGGCAGAGATCGCGTCCGCCGCCGTGGTGAGCGCCTGCAGGCTCGTCGCGCAGGCGCGAACGACCGTGTAGGCCTCGATCTCCTTGGGCAGCCCCGTGGCGAGGCCGACTTCCCGGGCGATGTTCGGCATCTGCACCGAAGGGATCACGGTGCCGAAGACGATCTGGTCGATCTCCCTAGGCTTGAGCTCGCAGCGCTGCACCAGCTCGGAGACGACCAGCTTCCCGAGGTCCAGCGCCGTCAGGTTCCGGAACGAGGTGCCGGCCTTGACGAATGGAGTGCGTACGCCGCCGATGATGGCCGTGCGACGGCCGGTACGATTTGTCATTTCAACCCTCTTGCTCGCGCCGCAGCTCGAGGAGGAGGTCCCAGGAGTAGATCCCGGCGTCGTGGCCGTCGCTCCATTGCAAGCGCGCGGCATATCGTCCGACCGGCTCGAGGTTCTGCGCCCGCACGTCGGGTTTGATCTGGGCTTCGCCGACGGTGCGCTTCCCGCTCCACTCGTCGACGCATCCCGCGCATGGGCAGCGTGCCCGAAGCCAGTGCGGCCCGAAGCGGCTCTCCTTGCCGTCGTCCCAGCGGACGTGGACTCCCCCGTCCGGCGAGATGGCGACGTCAGTGGGCCTTACGGGCGGAGTGTGCGGCTTCAGCTTGTCGAGGAGGCCCATGATTCACGCTCAGTAGATCGCTTGCAGGTGGATGCGCGTACGGACCGTACGCTTCAGCGGGTAATAACACTCGCTGGGCACGAAGAGCGCATCCAGCGTGCAGCCTGCGACGGGAAGCGGCGGCATGGTGGAGAAGTCGGTCTCGAACGCCCAGACGGTCCGCCGGCGCCCGGAAGGCGGCATCCCCAGCACGCCCTTGCCGGCGAGCTTCCGTACCTGCGAGAGCGCGGTTCCGTCGTAAGCCTTGTTGCCGGAGGTGGTCGTGACCTGCGCGGTCTGGATGTTCCCGTCGGGCCCCTGGACGATCTGGATGAGGACTACGAGCTTCTTGTTCCACTGGCCCCCTTCCCCGAAGGCGGCCTGGGCGAGGAGCGCCACGTCGGCGGCGGCCTTCGCTCCCTCGAGAGGTGTGCCGGCGAATCCGCGATCGCCGGCCGTGACCGCCTTGACATCCCCGTACGCGGTCCCCGTCCTTCCGTAGCTCTCCGCCGCCCGCTGGTAGGCCGCCGCGGCCTCGCGGAAGCTCGAGGTGGGGCGATCGTCCTGTCGCTTCGAAATGTCGAAATCCACCTCGAAGTTCCTGGCCAGCGTCTCTTGCATGTCGTGCCAGTAGACGTCGTGCGGATCCTCGGCGCGGCTCCGTGCGAGAAAGTCGTCCGTCCAGCCGCGGACCGTCGATTCGACGCGCGTCTTCTCCTCGACGAGCGCTTCCTCGCGCGTCGGAACGTGCACCGGACCCTGCCTCGGCTCGGGCCGCGGCCCACCGTGCGGATCGAGGGTAGCGAGCGGATCTCGCAAGGTCGTCGTGACGGGCCGGTCTCCTGGCTCGTGAGCGAGTCCCTCGCTGGCCGTCTCGTCCTTGGTCAGCGGCCCGCGATCGGCGGGCCTGGCGGGAGCATTCCGTGGGTTCTCGCCCTCGACACCCTCCGCGAGCCGGGTGGTCGGAGCCGATCGGGTGCGCGGTGCGTGCGGAACTACCGCTGACTTCGCCGGCTCTGCGCGCCCGGGCGGAAGCGGAGCAACGCCCGCCGGGCCGGACCGTTCCTGCAGGGTTATCGTGATCGGAGGGGCAGCGCGCGCAGGCGCCTTCGGCGGCGCGGGGGACCAGAAGCTCAGGCAGAGCGCGAGCAGCAGGTGGATCGCCACCGCTGCCGCGGCTGCCGCGAGGAGCCGCCGTCCGGAAGTCTGCCACCGCATCGGCTCCATCCTCACCCGGCCTGCGCCGCTGCGCAATCTGCTATGGACTCCCGATGCTCAGCTCGGCGCGCCTGTTCCAGGCGGTCGCGCTACCCTACCAGTTGGTCACCCGCCATCCCGTGTGGGAGCGCCATTGCGCCCTCATGGCCGTGGACCTGCCACCCGGAGCCCGCCTCGTCGTCGACCTGGGTTGCGGCCCCGGTAATTCCGCCAAGCACTTGCGCGACGCCGTGAAGGGGACGGTGGTCGGAATCGATCCCGCCCGCGCCATGCTGGCGCTCGCCCGCCGCCGCGATCCGCGCCTCGCGCTCGTGCAGGCCGACGGAATCGCCCTGCCGCTGCGGGACGGAACTGCCGACGCGGTCGCCCTGCACAGCGTCCTTTATCTGCTGCCCGACCGCGCCGCGGCGCTCCGCGAGGTGGCTCGCGTCCTCCGGCCCGGAGGGCGCGCGCTCCTCCTCGAGCCGCAGCACAGGACGGCGGCCGGCACCCTGGGCGGCCTCCTCTCCTCGCTCGATACGCCGCTGTGGGCGCTCGTCGCCTCGCTCTGGCGTGCGATGAGCTCGATGTACGGAGCTTTGACTCCGGGAGAGCTCGGCCATGCGCTGGAGGAGGCGGGGCTGCGGGTCCTGCGGCTGGAGGACGCCTTCAGCGGGCTCGGTATGCTGGCGGTGGCGGAACGATGAAGCTGCTCCATTTCTCCGACACCCACGTGCAACTGCCGGGGTGGCGGGAGCGGCCGCTCGACGAGCTGGGGCCGCTCCGCGCCCTCGCTACCGTGGAATTGTGGAAGGGCCGCGGCAAGCTTTTCGACGACGCCGAGGAGAAGCTCCGCCGCATCGCCCGCATCGGCGGGGAGGCCGACCATGCTGTTTGCACCGGCGATCTCACCCAGCTCGGCCACGCGGAGGAGTTCGCCCGGGCGCGCGAAGCGCTGGGCGCGCTCGCCAACGACGCCTCGCGCTTCACCACGCTCGCCGGAAACCACGACCGCTATCCCTGGCAGGGGGCTCCGTCGCGGCTCTTCGAAGAGCACTTCCCCGAGCAGCAGCATACCGATCTGCCCAGCCCGCTGCGGGTGCGCATCGTGGGCGACGCGGCGCTCATCGCCATCGACACGGTCGGCCGGCTCGCCTGGCCGGTCATCTCCCGCGGACGGGTGTGCAAGAGCGATCTCGCGGCCCTCCTCGCCGCGCTCCACGCTCCACACCTCGAGGGGCTCTGCAAGATCGTCATCGTCCACCACGCGCCCCTCTTGCGAGGTGGCCGCGCCGACTGGCCGTGGCATGGACTCAAGGGCGCGCGTGCGCTGCTCCGCGTGGCTCGCGAAGGCGGAGCGGACGCCATCCTCTGCGGGCACATCCACGAACGGTTCGTCCACGAGGGACCGCCGCTGGTGGTGAACGCAGCCTCCTCGACTGAGCTGGGAAAGGAAGGCTACTTCGAGCTGACCATCCGGCGGGGACGCATCGAACGCCTCGAAGAGCGGAAGCTCTGAACCCGGCGCGGCCGTTCAGGCCGCGTTCGCCTTGACCTCGGCGACCACCACCCGGTTCCGCCCCTGCTGCTTGGCGAGGTACAGCGCGCGGTCCGCCGCGAGGATCAGCGCGCCGGGCGACTCCCCGTGGCTCGGCATCGAGGAGACCCCGATGCTGCAGCGGAGCGAGATGGCGGCCGGCAGGCCGGATTCGCCGAAGGCGCGGCGCTCGACGGCGCTGCGGATGCGCTCGGCAAAGGCCGCGGCACCCTGCTCGTCCGTCTCGGGAAGGAGCATGAGGAACTCCTCGCCGCCGTAGCGGATCACCGAATCGCTGGTGCGCGCCTCTTCCTGCAGGATGCGGACGAAGGCGCAGAGGACGCGGTCGCCGGCGTCGTGGCCGTAGGTGTCGTTGCAGGCCTTGAAGTGGTCCAGGTCGAGCATCAGGACGGAGAGCGGCCGCGAGGTGCGGCGGGCGAGCGCGAGCTGCTTGGGGAACAGCTCGTCGAGGAACCGACGGTTGTAGACGCCCGTCAGCCCGTCGCGCAGCGCGCGGTCGCGAGCGAGGGCGAGGAGCCGGATGGAGCTCAGCGCCGTCGCGGCGACGCCCACATAGGACTGGGCGAGGCGAACCCTTTCCGAAGTGAAATCCCCCGGTCGCCGCGCCTGCAGGTTGACGAGCCCGATCACCTCGCCGGTGGCGATCATCGGCAGGCAGAGATAGGAACCTTCCTCCGGTACGCCGAGCTTGCATTCGCAAGCGGTAGGCGCGGACGCCTCGGCGATCGACACCGCGACGCCCGTACGAATGCCCCGGCAGCTCGCCGGGTCCTGGAGGATGGGGAAGCGGGCGGCCGCGAGCGCGGGCCCGTGGTCGAGGGGCCACGCCACGTCGAGGCCGTCGCCGCCGGGTTTACGCAAGAGGATATGTAGCGCGGTGGGACCGAGCTCCTCCTGCAGCGCGCGGGCGAGCATCGAATGCAGCTCGGCCTCCTCCTCGATCAGCTGGCTCACCTCGCTGAACGCGCTGAGGGCAGCCGCTACGTCGTGCTGGCGGGCGAGCTGCGCTTCGCGCTCGAGCACGCGGCTCTGCAATCCCTGCAGTGCGGAGGAGAGCCGGGAAATCTCGCGGATGCGCAGCCGGCCGGAGGGGGCGGGGAAGCTCGCATCGTCGAGCGCCGCGAGGGCCAGCTCGGAGAGCGGCTGCAGCGTCTTCACGGTCACGAACCAGATGAGCAGCGCCGCGCCCAGCAAGGTGCCGAGGAGGATGACGAAGGAGATCTCCCGCCGCACCTCGAGCCTGCGATCGTTGGCTCCGTTGCGGCGGGCGGTGTGCAGCTCGAGGGCCTTGTCGAGCTCCGCCTTGGCAGCGCGGATGGCATCGAAGCGCGAGCGCCCCTCGTCGAGCAGCAGATCGAGGTGGGCGATGGCGCCGCGTCGCCGCTGCCCGATCTGGGCGACGGCGAGCGCCTGCCAGGAATCGGTTCTCTCGTGGAGGCGGGTAATGAGGGGCTCGAACTCCGCGCGCTCGCCGTCGTTCAAGAGGCCGAGCATCTGCCGGACATCGACGTCGTCGAGGTCGCGGGCGGCGGCGTAGGGCTGCAGGAAGATGATCTCGCCGCTCGCGAGGTAGCCGCGAAGTCCGCCTTCCTCGTTGAGCATGTGCTGCATGAGGTCGTCGGACGCGCGGGCGATGCGGACGAGACGCTGGCGCTCCGCTTCGGCGCGGCCCGTGGCGGCGGTGAGGCCCCATTGCGTGGCAAACGCCGCGACGACCATCGCCAGCAAGCTGCCGTGGACGCCGACGACCATCAGCGTTCGAAACGAGATCTCGCGACTTCTCGCCACCAGCGCAAAACCACCCGCGACGCCGCGGTGTTCCCGGCGCCGTCAGGGGTGTGTCCGAGGGAGTGCGGCTCCTACTCGTCGCGCAGGGCGACGGCGGGGTCCAGCCGGGAGGCGCGTGCCGCCGGGTAGATGCCGAAGAGGAGCCCGATCCCGCAGGAGACGCCGATGGAGAGCGCGACCGCCCAGGGCGGAACCTGCGCCGGAAGCGGCGTGGCGAACCGCATGACGGCCGCGGCAGCGTAGCCGATGGCGACGCCGATGAGGCCACCGCAGGAGGCGAGCACCACCGCCTCGATGACGAACTGCGCAAGGATGCGAGAACGGCGGGCGCCAAGCGCCTTGCGCAGGCCGATCTCGCGGGTCCGCTCGGCGACCGCGACCAGCATGATGTTCATCACGCCGATGCCCCCAACGAGGAGGCTGATGGCGCAAATGACCAGCATTCCGAGCGTGATGGTCCCGGCGAGCTGGTCGAAGGTCTCGCGGACCGAGTCGTTCGAGAAGATGAAGAAATCGTCTTCCTGCTGCGCGTCGAGGCCGCGGATCTGGCGGAAGGCGGCGATGGCGTGATCCTGGAGCCGGTGGATGTCCTGCCCGGGCTGGCCCATCACGGTGATGTTGATCGACCTGCCGGTGCCGTAGAGCTCCATGAAGAGCCCGATCGGGATCGCCGCCACCTGATCCCCGTTGCCGCCGAACGGTCCGCTCCCCTGCCGCTCGATGGTCCCGATGACTTCCAGCTCGAGCCGGCCGAGACGTACCCGCTTGCCGAGGGGATCCTCGTTGGGGAAGAGGATGTCGACGATGGAGGCGCCGATCACGATGACCCGCGCCGCGGTCGCGGCTTCGTTCTCGCGGAACCCGCGGCCATGCGCGATGGGCAGGCTGTTGTTGGTGAAGAACTCCGCGCTTCCGCCGGCGGCCTGACACCCCTGCGCGAGGCGGCCCTCGTAGCTCATTTCCTTGGCGAACTCCCACACCTCGGCGCCGACCTGCTTCGCCTCGGGGAGCTTGTCGCGAAGCTGGTTGGCCTGCTGCCAGGTGAGGTTCTTGCGCTTGAGCAATTCCGGGTTGGGCGGACCGAAGCTGCCGTTTGGCAGCTTCTGGATCTGGAAGACGTTGGCGCCGAGGCCGCCGAGACCCTCGTCGATGAAGCGACGCAGGCCGGTCATCATTGCCATCGCGGCGCAGACGAGGCCGACGCCGATGACGATGCCGAGCAGGGTCAGCCCCGCGCGCAGCTTGTGACCGCGCAACGCACCGACCGCCAGGCGGGCATCGTCGCCGCGCGCGCGCAGGGTGCGGAAGAAGCCGGCCCGCGCGGGCGCCGGCGCGGTGAGCGGCAGCCCCAGTGTCGCGTCACTCATACCGGAGCGCCTCGATGGGATTGAGCGATGCGGCGCTCCATGCAGGCCACAGTCCGAAAATGAGTCCCACCGCAGCGGAGAACGCGGCGCCCGCCACCACGATCATGGGATTCACGCTCGCCGCGAGGGGAGTCACGATGGAGACCAGTTTCGCTGCGCCGAGCCCGATGGCGGTGCCCAAAAACCCGCCCACGCAGCTCACCACCACCGCCTCGCAGAGGAACTGCAAGAGGATGGTCAGCTTGCGTGCCCCGAGCGCGCGCCGGATGCCGATCTCCCGCGTGCGCTCCTTCACCGAGACGAGCAGGATGTTCATGACGCCGATGCCGCCGACGATGGCGGTGATGAAGCCGATGACGAAGACGACGAGCTTCATCTGCTTCGTCATGTCCCCGAACATGTTGAGCATCCGATCCTGGCGGTTGACGGCGAAGTTGTCGTCCTTGTCGGGAGCGAGCCGGCGGTAGTTGCGCACCACGGCCACCACTTCGTCCTCCGTCTCGGTCACCTTCCCGGCGGGCGCGACGACGGCGATGGTCACGCCGCGCTTCTGGCCGAAGGTGCGGAGGAACGCCGAGAGCGGCAGCACGATGAGCATGTCTTGCGATTGGCCGAACGAGTTGCCCCGGCGAACCAGGGATCCGACCACCGTGCAGCGGCCGATGGGTCCCACGCGGAGCTGCTGGCCGATGGGATCCTGGTTGGGGAAGATGGCGTCCTCGATGTCGGCCCCGATCACGCAAGCATCGGTGCCGACCTCGTGATCGATGTTGCTGATGAAGCGGCCGCGCTTCAGCTGCCAGCTCCCCGTCTCGAGAAAGCTCTCGGTGGTCCCGCGGATGAAGACGTTCTTGATCTCCTTGCCGCCCTTCCCGACCACGCCCTGCGTACCCGCGATGGGGGCGACCGCGAGCGGAAGATTGGCGAACCGCTCGATGGCGCGCCAATCGCCCTGACCGACGGCAGGACGATTCCGGTACTTCCACCAGTTGCCGCCGTCGACGATCCAGGGGCGGGGGCTGACGTAGAGCGTGTTCGGACCCAGCGAGGCGAGCTGCCGCCCGAACGCCTCGTCGAGGCCGATGGCCGCGGAAGACACGGCGATCACGGTGGCGATGCCGATGGAGATTCCCAGGATGGTGAGCGAGGCGCGCAGCTTGTGCATGAGCAGGCTGCGCAGCGCCTGCACCACGGCGTCGCGAAGCTCGCTGAAGAAGCGGAAGAAGGCGCGGAAGAATCCGATCTCGCGCGCCGAAGCTCGCCTCTGGAGACCTACGCCGAGCGCCGCTTCGCTCATGGACGTCCCTCCACCGACTTCTGGGCGGCCTGGAACGCGGCCAACGCTTCCGCACCGAGTGCTTCGGCGTTGGCATACGCCACTTCGCGTCCCGGTCCGTCGGCGACGACGAGCCCGTCGACGAGCCGCACCGCCCGCGGGCAGCGGGCGGCGAGCTTCGGCTCGTGGGTGACGAGCATGATGGTGTTGCCCTTCGAGTGCAGCTCGTGGAAGAGGTACACGATCTCCTCGCCCGTCTTGCTGTCGAGGTTTCCGGTGGGCTCGTCGGCGAGGAGCAGCGACGGCTGCGTAACGAGCGCGCGGGCGATGGCGACGCGCTGCCGCTGGCCGCCGGATAGCTCGGCCGGCTTGTGCTTCATGCGGTCCCTGAGCTGGACTTGCTCGAGCGCGTGCTCGGCCGCCTCGCGTCGCTCCTTCTTGGAGAGCCCGCGGTAGATGAGCGGCAGTTCCACGTTCTCCAGCGCGCTCGCGCGGGGGAGGAGCTGGAAGCTCTGGAAGACGAACCCGATCTCGAGGTTCCGCACGTCCGCCAGCTCGTCGTCGGTCAGGTCGCCCACGTCGCGCCCCGCAAGCCGGTAATGGCCGCTGGTAGGGACGTCGAGGCATCCCACGATGTTCATGAGGGTCGACTTTCCGGAGCCCGACTGCCCGACGATGGCGAGGAACTCGCCCTTGTTGACCGAAACGTGCACGTCTCGCAGGGCGAGGACCTTGGAGAGTCCCAGGTCGTAGGTTTTCTCGATGTGCGAAAGCTCGATGAGCGCCATGGAATCTCCTTGGGGCCGGCCGTGAGCGCGGCGCCTAGCTACGGCCGCCCTGAGGGCCCTGGGGGCCTCCGGGTGTGGGCTTCGGCTGCTGGATCTTGACGGCGTTCCCGTCCTGCAGCTCGCGGGCGAGGGTCCGGTACGGTCCCTCCACCACCTGCTCGCCCTCCTTGATGCCGTCGAGAATTTCGATGTCGGTGCGGCTGGCGATGCCGGTGTGGACTTCCCGCATTTCCGCCTTGCCGTCCTTCACCACGAAGACGACCTTCACCGGCTTCGGCTTCCCGGTGGTGGCGGTGGTCGGCGGCGCATCGCCGTTGGTGCCGGCCGGCGGCGGCGCGGCCTTGTCGCCCGCCGCGAGCGTGCCTTCACGCGGGCCCACCTTCTGCTCCTTCTTCTTCGCCTCCCGGCTCGTCACCGCCTGGATGGGGACGGTGATCACCTTGTCGTGGGTGGCGGTGGCGATGGAGACCGCCGACGACATTCCCGGCAGGCCGTTCTCCGGCGCCTCGTTGAAGGCAATGCGCACGAAGAAAGTGGTCACCTCGGCATCGGTCCCCGGATTCTTGATCTGGGCGTTCTTCACCAGGCCGGAGACGTATCCCTTGAACTGCTTGTCGGGGATGGCGTCGATCTCGATGGTGGCCTCGTCGCCCTCGTGGATGCCGACCACCTCGTGCTCGCCTACCTCCGCCTTGACCTCCATCTCGGTGAGGCCGCCCATCAGCATCACCACGTCTTCCGAGAGATCGGACCCGCGGATGCGCTCGCCGACCTTGTGCTGGATCTCGAGGATGGTCCCGTCGATGGGTGCGGTGAGGGTCGCGCGCGAGAGGTTGTAGAGCGCCGTCTCCAGCTGCCCCTGGTTCTGGGCGACGAGCTGCTTCTGCGCGGCGAGCCGGCCCTCGTCCACCTTGACGAGGGTCTGCGCCTTGTCGAGATCGGAGTCGCTGGCGAGGTTCTGTTTCACCAGCGTCTCGGTTCGGCGGAGATCGTTGCGGTCCTGGGCGATGCTGGCGCTGATCTGGTCGATCGAGGCTCTGGCATTCGCGACGCCGGCGCGGAACTGCGCCACCTGCGCCTCCTGCAGGCGCCGGTCGATCTGCCCGAGCACCTGGCCCTTCTTCACCTGCTGCCCCTCCTTGACGGGCAAGGACAAGAGGTCGCCGGAAATGTTCGAGCTGACTTTCACCGTCTCGTGCGCCTGGAGGTGCCCGGCGGCCGTGACGGTGCGAGTGATGGGTTGCTTCTTGGCGGCCGACACCTGCACCTCGACCGGCGGCGGAGGGCGCGGCTTGAGGCCCTGGTAGGCGGCGAAGCCGACGAGCCCCAGGATGAGCACGGTGGCGATCCAGCGTCCTTTGGTCATTGCTTGCTCCCGAGACTCGCGAATGCTTGCGTTTTCAACCACCCACCGCTCTACGGAGGGCGGATTCTGCTTCGTGGCCGTCTACCAGCGCGTTCGCGCGGGCAAGCTCGCTCTGGGTGAGCTTGAGCTCGGCATCGCGCACTTCCAGCTGGGTCCCGACGCCGACCTGCTGCCGGGTGCGGGCGAGGCGGAGGTTCTCTCCTGCGGTCTGCACGCTCTGTGCGGCGATGCGCGCCTGCTGCCGGGACGCGGCGAGCTGGGCGACGGCGCGCTGCACGTCCGAGGCTACGGTGCGGCGGCCCGTCATGAGATCGACCTCGGCCTGCGTCGCGGCGATGTCCGACTTGGTGGCCTGGGCCTTGGTGGCAAAGCCGCTGAACACGTTCCAGGTCAGGTCGACGCTGCCCCTCAGGGTGCTGGCCGAGTCGATCGAGTTGGTGAGCGTACTGAGGTCGCGCGCCTGCTTGCCGAAGCTTCCATTGAGCGCGATGGTTGGCCAGTAATCGCCCCGCACCGCCGAAGCATTCTTGCGCTGCGCCTCCACCGTCAGCGCGAAGGCCTTCAGGCTCGGGCGTGACAGGAGCGCCTTCTCCACCGCCTGACCCGCAGCCGGCGGCGCGGCGGGCTCCTGCTGCATCTGCGAGGGTTCCTGGATGGTGAGAGGGTCTGTGGGATCGACCGCGACGACGATAGCCAGGTCCTGGCGCGCGAGCTCGACGCGAGCCTCCTGGCCAAGGCGATTGATCTCGTCATTGTCGCGATTCGCGCGGGCGGCGTAGACGTCTGCCTGCGTGGAGCGGCCGCCCTCGAACAGGCGTTGCGTGAAGTCCGCTTGATCGCGAGAGCGGATCGCGGCATCCCCGAGAACCTTCAGCTGGCGTTGCTGCCGGACGAGCTCGTAGAAGCGCTGCTCGACGGTGAAGACGGTCTGCAGCCGCTGCTCGTCGAACGACGCCACCAGCGCCGCCTGCTGAGCATCGGCCGCGTCCAGGGCGTTCCACCATCTGCCGCCGTCGAAGAGCAGTTGGCGGACCCCTACCGTCGCCCCATACCCCCGGAACACGTCGGGCGAGGAAGGCACCGTCACGAAAGTGGTCCCGGTCGGGTCCCTGGGATCGGGAATGCGGGTCGGAATGCCGCCGCCGTTGCGCGTATCGCTGAAGGAGGCGTTGAAGGTGAGCGCCGGAAGGATTGCGGCGCGCGCGATGGTCACGTCCTGCACGGCGGATTGGGCCTGGAGATCGGCGCGGCGCAGGTCGGGATTGTTGCGCAGCGAGAGCTGGATGGCCTGCTCGAGGGTGAGGCCGTTGCCTCCGGGTGCATCGGCCGGGGTCTGCCGGCCCGTGGTCGGCTGCACGTTCGGCGGCGGCGTCACTTGCGGAGTGGGCTGCTGCCCCTGCGCGGCGATGCCGATCAAAGCGGCGAGGAGGGCGATCATGGATGCGGCCCTCCCTGCGGTCCGGCTCCCCCCCCGGTCATCGCGGCGATCAGCACGTGTATGCAAAGCCAACCGATCAGCGTGGCCGTCATCGCCCTGCGCAACGGCAGGTTGGCTGCGGCGGCGAGACCATATCCCGCGAGGAGCGCGCCCCAGAGGGAGAAGATGTCGAAAGCGCCGAGCAGCCGCGCCAGAGCTCCGGCAAGGGGATGACTTGAAATCTGCGCCCACATCGAGGCGAGGTCGGCGGGCAAGAGGGGCGGACCTTCCGGCGGAATCGACTGCCTTCCCACCGCCGCCCCCACGCTGAGCAGGTCTCCGATCGCCCCGGGAATCATCGCAGCGGCGGCCACCGCGGCGACCGCCTTTCCCTTGGCGCGGCCGCGCACGAACCAGGAAAGCCCGAGCAGTCCCACGCAGAGGAGGCCGAGCTTCACCGGCGGCCACACCACGCCGAGCGAGATGGTCTTCACCACGTAGGTGCGCTCGGCGTCCTTGGTCTGATCCTCGATCTGCCGATCGCTCATCGTCTTGAGCTGACCGCTGCGGTCGAGGTTCGCGAGGGTCGCGTCGCGCGCGTCGATCCGGTAGGAGCTCGCGCCGGCCGCGAGCAATGAGCAGAACAGCGCGAAGAGGAACGGCACAAGGACCCGCTCGCGCCGGGCCACCCGTTCCATTCCGACGTCGGGCGCGACGAGCGCCAGGACCGCCGGCGGTACTGCCCACTTGCCAGGCAAGGCCTGGACATTGCTTTCCACGATCACTCCTGACCTCCGCGGCTTGCGCCAGTACGGAGTTGGACGAGGGCTATTTCGCCGGGGGACCCCCGCGGCTGGCGGGCATACTACCCCGGCGGTAGGATGCCTCCATGCGGCGGCGGCTCCCTCCCCAGCACGTTCTCGCGCTGTTGGTGGCGGGCCTCTTGTGCCTCATGGCCGCTGGAGTGGCCACCATGTACAAGTACGGCCCGAAGCGCGGCCACATCTACGCGGCGCTGCAGCGCGACCGGTAGCGAACCGCTTCATTCTTCGGGAGTTTCGACGTCCTCCGGCTTCTCGGGCTCACCGGAAGCGACCTTTCCTGCCAGCCGTTCGATGATCGCCGCCGGCACCACCGGGGTACCGGAGAGCTCGCCCACGGCGGCCTCGAGGCGGCGGGCGAAACCACGCGCGGCCTGCGAGCGGTCGACCGCCTTTCCGCCCCGCTCGAGCTCATCGAGGAGCGGCCGCGCACCGAGGATCGCCCGGGTAGCGGTGGCGACGAGCCTCTTGCGCACGACCCAGACGGAAGCGGCACCGAGCTCGCCGATCACCTCCGCCGCGAGGCGGCGCGAATCGGCGCCGAGTTGCGGCTCGATCTCGCGAAGCTTGCGCAATAGCAGGGTGAGGGGCGGATAGGTGAGCGTGCGGAGGAAGAGGTCCTCGATCTCCGGCATCACCGACTCACGCACGAGAATGTCGACGGCGCGGTCCCGGGCTCCGCCCGTCTGCGAAAAGATTTGCGCCAGGGCGCCGATCGACGCGGGCGGCTGGCGCTTGGCCGGCTCCGGAAAGCGCTCGCGGAAGAAGGCGACCTGCTCCATCCACCCGAGCGCGCGGTTCGAGCGCTGCTGGAAGTGCTCCAGAGCCCCGCGAGCGACGCGCAAGAACCCATCCGGATCCTGGAGGCCGGCTGCGCACTCGAGGACCGAGGGCGCCGGCAGGAGGGTCGCCGAGGCATGTTCGAAGAGAGCGAGGAACGACAGCGCGCTCCAGGTTGCCTCCTGGGCCGCGAGCGGCGTTTCCAGCGCCCAGCGAGCCAACGCCTCGGGAGGCGCCCGCACGCCCGTAAGGTCGTCCGTAGGCCTACGCATATCCCGGCTCGTATAGCGGCTGCGCGCCGCGTCCGCCATCTGCGGGGGCGCAACTGGGTTACGCTCCGCTCCGATGCTGCTTTCGCGCCAGGAAATGACGTTCGATTTCGGGACGGCTCGCCTGTCGGCGGAGCGCGACCGCGCCCTGCTCGGCTGGATCGTCAACCAGTTCCTGTACGGCGAGGTCACCGGCATCCAGTGCGGCCATTGGCTGTACGAGGCGCCCGATCTCGACGCGGCGCGGTTCTTCTCGCGCCAGGCCGTCGAGGAGTTCCAGCACGTCGACAACTTCTTGCGCATCCTCGATCTGCTCGGCGAAGCGCCCGCTCCGCCCCACCGCATCGTGCGCTTCCTCTCGACCGGAATGATGCCCGCGAGCTTCGAGGAGCACGTGTGCCTGGAGATGGCCCTCGGCGAAGGGTTCGTGCTCATGGCGCTCTATGCGGTCATCGACACCATCGACCATCCCGGGATCCGCGAGATCCTCGAGCGCGCCGTCCGGCAGGAGGAGCGCCACGTGGAGTTCGGCGAGCGGCGGACCCGGGAGGCAATCGCCCGCCATCCCGCGTTGCGCCGTCGCTTGCTCGGGCTCTCGCTGGTCTCGACCTGGGCGGTGCGGAGGCTGGCGCGATTCATGCGCAAGCGCCTCCCTGCTGGGCACCCGGTGCTCGCCCAGCTTCCCAGGTTCGTGGAGTTCGCGGTGGACCGCTCCGAGCTTCGCCTGCAGCGCATGGGGGTGGCGCAGATCCCGCCCTCGCGGATGTCCGTCTCGCAGAAGGGTGCCGCCGTGGCGCTCGCCTACGGGCGCAACCTTGCCACCGCGCCGCTGCGGCTCTTGCCGCGCAAGCGGCTGACCGAGACCTATCTGCGCGATCCCTCGCTGCGCGCGCGCGTCGAGGCCGAGGCGGAGAAGGTCGTCACCCGGCCGCCGGCAGCTTGACGATGAAGCGCGAGCCCTTGCCCACTTCGGACTCCACGGTCAATTCGCCACCGTGCTGCGAGACGATTTCGCGGCTGATGGCGAGCCCGAGGCCCGAGCCCGACTCGCCGCGCTTGGTGGTGAAGAAGGCGTCGAAGATGCGCCGTTGATCGGCAGGCGCAATCCCCGGACCGTTGTCGGCGATCATCACCCGCACCTCGTCGCCGCTTCGCTCGGTGGTGACGCGAACCCGGGCGTCGGGCCGCCCCGCCAGGGCCTGTCCCGCATTGACGAGCAAGTTGAGGAAGACCTGGCCCAGCCTCGCCTCGTCTCCGCGCACCTGCACCCCGTCGCCGAGCGAGGTGGTGATCTCGGCGTTCGACACCTGGAGCGCGCTCATGCGCAGGGCGAAACGGACGGCGTCGTTCAGGTCGCAGGTGGAAAGCTCCTTCTCTTCCCCGCGCAGCGCCCCGCGCATGTCGCCGACGACCCGGGCGATGCGCCGCGCGCCTTCGAGCGCGTCGCGCGCCGCTGCCAGGCGCTCGGCCGCTCCCGGCCCGCTCGCCGGGCGCAGCTCCTCGAGGAGGAATTCGAGGTTGGAAATGACGAAGGCGGCGGGATTCGCCACTTCGTGGGTGAGCTCGGCCGCGAGCCGTCCGGCGAAGGCGAGGCGCTCGTTGTGCACCGCCTTGCGGACCAGGGAGACGTTCTCGAGGGCGAGGAGCGCCTGCGATGCGAATACCGAGGCGAGCTCGAGATCGGCCGGGCGGAAGGGAGTGTGCTCGTGGACGCGGCTCATGTTGAGCACGCCGACCAGCCGCGTCCCGGCCAGGAGCGGATAGACGATGCTCGAATGGACCCTGCCGTGGGCGCGCACGCTGCGGAAACGCGGATCTTCGGAAGCGGGCCCGACGATGAGCACCGGCTTCCCCTCCTCGGCGACGCGGCCGGCAATGCCCTCGCCGATCCGCACCACGTAGGAGCCTCGCGCGCTTTCGGGAAATCCCTTCGAATAGGCGACGACCAGGTGGTGCGGTCCCTCGGGAACCATGAGCGAGGCCTGATCGGCGCGCAGCGCGCTCGCGGCGGTCTCGACGATCACCTGGGGGATGGCGCCGGGATCCTGCGAAGCGAACACCGCGCGGCTCGCGTCGTAGAGGGTGGCGGTGCGGAGCAGGCGCGAGCGCTCGACGGCGTGGGCGACGGTGCTGAGCAGCAATCGCGAGGAGAACGGCTTCTCGAGGAGCTCGAAGGCGCCGGCCTCGAGACACTGCCCGGCCATGTCCGACTCGGGATAGGCGGTGACCACCACCGTCTCGCTCTGCACGCCCATCTGCCGCGCCTCGCGCAAGAGCTCGCAGCCGCTCTTTCCCGGCATCACCAGATCGAGGAGCAGGACGTCGACGTTCTCGCCGGCCAGCTTCTGCAGTCCCTCCTCGGCGCCGGCTGCGAGCGTCACGTCATAGCCGGCATCGACCAGCTCGCCGCGCACGAGCGATCGAAAATCCGCATCATCATCGACGACGAGAACGGACGCGCGGGACATTGCCTCCCCTTCGGGCGGTTCCCCAACCGCTCAATTTACTAACCATGGTTTTGCAGACCGCCATGGTCAGGTAGCTGGCCCGCGCGGCCAGGATCCTGGCCACAAGAACAGCTACTTACTGACCTGGTCTTCATAAACGCGAGCACTTCGCGAGTGATTATCGAATCGCGTGCACCCGCCGGCGCGTCATTTTCGGAACGACCGGGCGCACCCTCGCCCGAAGGCGGGCCACCCTGCGCCGCGCCCGCACGTGGCTTGCCGCCCGGTAGCGGCCCGCACCAGCGTTCCGCAAAGGAGGTCGAACATGAAGGAAAAGGGACTCAATCGCGGCGGTGCGAAAGGTCGGGAAGCGGACCCGGGATGGCAGCAGGAGCAGGGAAGCCTCCAGCGCAAGGGCAACCTCGACCAGTCGAAACGGAACCAGGGCGCAGAGCACGGCGGCCTTTCGCGCGAACCCAACCTGACGGGTCGCGAAGAAGAGACCGGCCACGAAGTGGACTAGCTCCAGAAGCGACAGATCGGCTTCAGCGGGCAACCCTCGCACCGGCGCGCATCGCGGCGCGAGGCGCACTGCCCGCTGATGCCGAGATGGGAGAGGGCGAAGTCGAATCGCACCGGATCTCCGGGATCGAGCTGGCGCAGGCGCGCGGTGACATCTTCCGCGGTCTTCCAGGACAGATCCTTCCGCGCCGTCAGGCCGACGAACCGACCGATGCGATGGACGTGCGTATCGAGGGGAACGACGAGGGCGTCCGCCGGAACGTCCCAGAGACCGAAGTCGACGCCGTCGGGTCCGCGCACCATCCAGCGCAGGTACAGGTTCAGCCGCTTGCAGGCGCTGCCTCGCGAAGGGTGCGGCAACAGGTGCTTGAGGCGCCGCGTCGGACCGCTCTGCCCGAGGAGGGGAGTGAAATCGGCCGCGCACAGCTCGTCCACGAGCGCGGCGAGCGCCTGTTTCAAGTCCTTGCGCTCCCTGTACGCCGCGGCGAAGAAGGTCCCGAGGGAGCCGTGCTCGCGCTGGATGCGCCCCGCTCCGTAGAGCAGGCAGGCGACATCGCGCGGACCGGTCATCCGGTAGGAGAACTCCGCGGCCCGCCTGAGGAGCTCGGCGGGCTTCGCGTCCCGGGCCACCGCGGCGGGAGACGGTCCGAGCGCCTCGAGCAGGGCGGAGAGCCTCGGCTTGAAGAGGTCGACGCGCCCGTAAGCGAGCGCGGCGCAGAGAAGACCGGCGACCTCGATGTCGAGCGGATCGCGGTAGCGGTGCACGAGCTCCACCGGATCCGAGCGCATGCGCAACGGCGCGCTCGTCTCGGCGAGCAGGCGCTCCAGTGCGGGTCGGACCCGGGCGGCGCGCGGCCACGTTTTCACCGAGAAAGCTCCTCGATGAGATGCCCCAGCTCCGGCAGGATGAGCTTGTCCATCGCCAGCCGGACCGCGCCCGGGCTGCCCGGCATGGCGAAGACGAAGAGCCCCGAAGCCGTCTGGCCGGCGATCGCGCGCGAAAGCATCGCGGCGCTTCCGATCTCCGCGAACGAAAGCGACCGGAACAGCTCACCGAACCCGGGCAGCGGGCGCACGATGGCGGCCGAGAGCGCCTCGAAGGTCGAGTCCCGCCGCGAAAGTCCCGTCCCGCCCGTCACCAGCGCCACCTGCGCTCCGGCGGCCTGGGCACGGGACAGCTCCGCTGTGATCCTTTGCGGATCATCCGGGACGATGGCCGACCCGGCCTGGAGGTGTCCATGGCCGGCGAGCTTCTCGCGGATGATCCTTCCGCCGTCGTCCGTCTCCTCGGTCCGGCTGTCCGAGCAGGTGATGACGAACGCCTTGACCGAGCGCGGCGCCCGCGCCTTGTGCTGCTTGGGAACGTCCATCGTTCACTCCTCGATCTGGAGGTAGACGCGGCCCCCTTCGACCCGGATCGGAAACGACTGCTGGTCGCCGCACAACCTGGGCCTCGTGACGTTGCGCCCCGACCGCAGCTCGAAGGCGTACTCGTGGCAAGGGCAGATCACGGCGGCCTTCCTGGCATCGATCCATCCGCCGGAGAGCAGGCAGCCGGCGTGATTGCAGGAATCGTCCATCGCGCTGATCTCGCCCTCGTGGCAAGCGAGCAGGACCAACCGCTCTCCCACCTCGAGCCCGCGTAGCTCACCTTCGTACAAATCGCTCGCAGAAACTTCCACCCAGTTGCCCATCCCATTCCGCCCTACCATGGAATCGCGTTGACGGCCCGTGGCTTTCCGCCTACACCCGAATCCATGCGTATCGCCGCAGCTCCTCTCATCGCTCTCGTCATGCTGCTCGGCGCGGCCTGCTCGCACAACAACATCCCGGGGACCCAGATCCGCGACGCGCCCGAGAACCGCGCCATCCTCGACGTCCTCGCCGCCTACAAGGCAGCGATGGAGGCGCGCGACTCCGACGCCCTTCTCGCCCTCGCCGCGCCCAACTATTTCGACAGAGGCGATCCGAACAGGACCTCGACGACCGGTCCTCTCGACTACGGTACGCTGCGCCGCGACCTTCCCGACGACTTCAAGGACGTGAAGTCGGTGCACCTCGACATCACCGTGAAGGACGTGCAGGTGGACGGCGACAAGGCCCACGTCGACTACTACGCCGTCCTCCGCTATGCGGTTGCCGTGGTGAGCGGGGAGAAATGGTTCAGCGAAGCGGACGACGCCCGCATGCGCCTCGTGAAGCTGAACGGAAAGTGGAAGATAGCTTCGGGTCTCTGACGGCTCAGCCCGTCGCCGCCTGGATCTCTTCCGCGTCGAGCATCTCCAGGGCGTGCAGCGGCGCGAGCGATTCCTTCCGTCCCTGGGAAAGTCTGCGCACTCCTTCCTGCGCGGCGGCGCAGCGGAGCGCCCCTCCGAAGGACTCGCGCTCCTCGGAAAGCAGCCGCCGCTCGCCCTGGTACCCGGACACCACCGCGCGGATGGCCGCGATCGGCTCGGGCGCCCCCAGAGACCAGGCCTCGGCCGCGCGCGCGAGATCGAGGACCAGCGGTCCGCTGTGGGCCGCGCCCGAGGGCAGCACGGCCGAACAACGATCGCCGAGATAGAGGGCCTGCCCCGGTCCCAGATTCCCGTGCGCGGCGCCCGAGGGAAGCGCCGACAGCTCCAGCTCGAGGAGCGCTTCGCGTAGCGGCGAGTCCTCCTCCTCCAGCTGCGCGGCGATCTTCGAGCACGGCACCGGCTCCGGAACGGATGCGGGGTGCGCTTCTCCTAGGCGATGGAGGCGGCCGAGCAACCTGCCGACCTCGAACAGCTGGGGAGTGCGGGCGGTGGCCGGATCGAGCATCTCGCCGGGTGGCCACGCGTAACAAGAGGCGCCGGCGGGACCACCGTCGTTCGCCAGGACCGCGATGAGGCCGCCGGCGCGCGCCCGGCGGGGCCCGGGCACCGGAAAGCGCGCCTCGACGAGAAGATCGAAGAAGGTGGCCTCGAAGGCGAGCGCGAGAGGCGCCGCCGCGCAGAGCAGGAGGAAACGACCTTCCGGCGTGTACACGCGATAGGCGGACGTGGTCGGAACCGGCGCCACCAGCTCTTCGATCCGCTCGGGCGACGCCGGCAGACCGAACTCGAGGAGGGCGCGGGCCCGGAGCGAAGCCGATGCCTGCAGGGACTCCACTTTTTTCCGCTTAGCATTCCTGGGCCTTCCGCCGGAAGGGACGGGGGGCTGCCCCCGTCCTCCCGTCGACGCCGCTGTCCTTTCCCGCCGCGCCGCTCACACGGACGTGCAAAGCGACACCGGCGTTACTCGGCGGGAGCGAATGGAAAAACGTTTGAAATTTCGCGGCTCCCGCCGTCAGTCCAGAGGTGAACCAGTGCAGCGGGTGGATTTGATCGAAGGCCGCCGATCGTGCGAACAAGGAATACATGGGTTCCGCCGGGGGACGCGCTGCTCAGTGGCGAGCGGCAGTATTGAAGTGCCTTACCGCCGTCGTGCTGGCGACAGGCGCGTACGTCTTCTACGCGCATCGGGTCACGATGCTCGACCAGGTGGAAGACATCGTCGCGGGTCCGCGCGGAGCCGACGGAACGCGGTCGGGCGGCGCGCGCGAAGAGATGGCGAAGGACACCCCGAGCGGGCTCTTCGCCGCCGAGAAGCTGTTCGAGCGCGCTCTCACCGTGCACGCGCGCAATGCCTACGCCCTCGTAGCGCTGGCAGACATCGAGACGCAGCTTGCCGGAGCCGGCGTCGACAGCCGCGCTTCTCGCGCCGCCGAGCTTCGCGCCCGGGCAGAGGTACGGGACATCGCGCTCCCCGAGCGATTCGAGGCCCGCGCGCTGGCCCTGCTCCAGGAAGGCAAGAGCGCCGAAGCGGAAACGTACGTCCGCGCCCTCCTCGCCCGGTACCCGCACTCGACCGGCGCGCCGCGCCTCAACGACGTCCTCGGCCATGCGCTCCGGGCGCAGGGAAAGGTCCGCGAGGCGCGCGATAGCTTCCGCAAAGCCGCCGGGGGAGCGCGCGAGGCGCGTTTCACCTCCGACCTCGCCGAGGCCCTCATCGACGAGGGAAGCTTCCCCGAGGCGATCGCCGCCTTCGATCGGGCGCTGCAGATGAGCCCGTCGCATCCGCGCGCCCAGATCGGCAAGGCGCGCGCACTGGTGGCGTTGGCCCGCGAAGGACGCGGCGATCCGGCAGTGGCCCGCGCGCTGCTCGAACCGGTCATCCAGGCGCCCGACGCCGAGATGACTCCCGCGCTCCGGGCCCGCGCTCTCGCCGTCCGAGCGGACGCGAGGCTCGTCCAGGGCGACGCAGCGGGCGCATCGCAAGATGCCCAGGCAGCAGTGGCCATCGACGCCAAGCTCTCTTTGGCGCTCAAGGCGCGCGCGCTCGCGGTACTCGCCGGCCCCGACCGCGCCCGCGGCGAAGAGAGCCTGCGCGCGGCCATCGCCGCCGACCGTTTCGACCCGTCGACCTACGCCGACGGCGCCGACGCGCTGCTCGCCGCAGGCGATCCCGCCGCGGCTGCCCGCATCCTCGACTCCGCTGCCTCGGCCCTTCCGAAGAGCGCGCGCCTCTCGCTCGCCAGGGCCCGGGTGGAGGAGCGCAAGGGAGATCTCGTTGCCGCGCAGGCGGCGCTCGATCAGTCGCTCAAGCTCGATCCCTCGAGCGCCGCCGCGTACCTCGTCCAGGGCCGCATCGCGGAGAAGAAGCGCGAGTTCAAGGTAGCGGCGCAATCGTATGCGCGGGCCTCGCAGTTGCGCGACGATCTGCCCGAGCCGTACGCGCGGATGGGCTCCTTGTACCTCGCGACCAAGCAGGTCACCGAGGCAATCCGCGTCTTCAACGAGGCGCTGGCCCGCTACCGCGCGACGCACGCTCCTCCCGGAGTGATGGAAGCTTTCTACGAGGACGTGCATTCGTCACTGGGCAAGGCCGGCGAGCGCAAGCTCGCGGCAGAGTGGCTGAAGTCAGCTCGCGCGGAACGCTGAACGCGCGCGCGGATCAGTGCGCCGGTCCTCCGGGGATCGGCTGCGCCGCTTCGGCCGGACCGAACAGCTCGTCCTCGCGCGAGAGCAGCTCGCGGGCTTCCGCGTCGTCGGGGTCCGCCTCGAGAGCAGCGTGCAACTGCGACTCGAAGAGCGCCCGGTCCTGCGCCTTCACCGCGATGCTGGTCGCGTAGGCGATCCGGTTTCGCACCGACCGCGGTGCGCGCTCGACGGCCGCCTCGAGATGGCGCCGCGCCTCGGCGAGGTCGCCCCCCGAAGAGGAGGGAAGCGCCGCGTAGAGCCGTCCCAGCTCGCGCTCGGCGCCGGCATCGTCGAGGTCGGGAGCGAGCTGGGCGACGCGCTCGAGTGACTCGATGATCTCGCGCCGCTCCTCGACGAGCTGGGTGAACCCCCGGGTGCGCGCGAGGATGCCTTTGCAGACGGCTTCCAGATAGAGGAGCTCCGCCGCGGCCGGACCCACCCGGGCGATCGCCTCGCCTCGCGATCCCTTCCGCGCCTCGGGATCGACGGCGACGATTCCCCCCCACGCATCCGCCGCGCAGGCCTCGGCGTCTGCCGGCACCTCCTCGGCGACGGCGTCGGGACGCTGTGCCCGCTCGCGTCTAGCGCGGCCCGCTGGCAAGAGCGCGCGCTCCGGATCGGGCAACCCGGGCGCGGCCTCTTCCCAGAGCCGCGCCGCCTCCGCGAGCGAAGCCGGATCGCCCTCGCGTGCTTTCGCTTCCGCGCGGGAAACGAGGGCGAGTACCTCCAGCCTCGGTCCCGCGTCGGCGCTGCTCACGCCGGCGTCGAGTCCGGCATCCGCCACGCCGGCATCCAGCACGACACCAGCGTCCGCGGAAGTCGCTCCCGCATCGGTCGGGGAATCGCGAGAGGCTGCTGCCGTTCCGGGCCGCGGAGCGGAGGCGCACGCAAGCGCAACGATGCATGCAACCGCCGCCGCTGCCAGCCGTGCGGCCGATCGCAATCGGCGCCTACTTGCGGCGCGAACCGGGCTTCGGGGGCCGCGACGGAGTCGCCTGCTTCTGCCCGCGCGGCTGCGGTTGCGCGGGCAAGGAAGGCGACTGCAGCGCGAAGAGCAGCCCGCCGCCATCGCCGCCGCCGCTCGCCGGCGACTCGTACAGCTCGCAGGTCGCCTGGCCGCGCAGGACCAGTTCGCCCTTCTGGTTTTCCGCCCACAGCTCGACGTCCGCGTAGCAGGCGCCGGCATCCCGGCGCAGCTCCGCGATGCGGCCGCGGCAGGTGAGCTCGTCACCCGGCCAGACGATCTTCACGAACCGGGCGGCGAGCCTGCGGACATGGCCGCGACGGAGCCAGGCGGTGAGAAGCTGCCCGACGAACCCCATTGCCAGCATGCCGGGAGCGAAGAGGCCGGGGAACCCGAGCGCGTGCGCGAACGGCTCGTCGAGGTGGAGGCGGTTGAAGTCTCCGCTCGCGGCGGCGTAGCGGACGATCTGCACGCGATCGATGGCCGGCTTGGTGAGCGGCGGCAGATCGTCGCCGACGCGCAGTTCGCTCCAGTAGAACGATCGCGCGAGGCTCTGCTTCGGCTGCTGGACCTGCTTCGCCGGCGTCAGCGCGGGAACGTGCGAAGACTTCCTGGGCGCCGGAGGAGGCGGTGGCGGCGCCGATCGCGCTGCCGCCTTCTTCGGCGCGGGCTTTTTCGCGTGCTTGCCGACCTTGGGAAACTTGGCGATGCGCGCAAGCTTGTGCGACTTCGCCTGCTTCGCGGCCGGCTTGGACGCGATCTTCAGCTTCCTCACCGTGCTGCGGCTACTCATGGAGGTCTCCCGGGGTCGCCTTCGGCGCCATGCGAACGACCCACAACTGTCGCGATCGGTAGACGACGTCCTGGGTCTCGTCGCGTCCTTCGTCCTCGATCACCACCACGTCGGTGAGGCCGCTCGGCGTCTGCCGCTGCGAGACCTCGACGACCTTGCTGCGCACGGTGAGCTTGTCGCCCGCCACGATGGGCCGCGCGTATTCGAAGCTCTGCTCGGCCTGCAAGAGGTGCTTGCCGGGCGAAAGCAACAGGCCCTCGCGCAGGTCGCTGCCCGCGCGCAGGGTGGTGGGAAAGGTCGGCGGCGCCACCACGCTGCGGTATCCGGCGGCGCGGGCGGCGGCCTCTTCGAAATAGATCGGATTGGTCTCGCCGATCGCCTCGGCGAACTTCCGGATGCTGCCTTTCTCGACTTCGTTGATGGCGGGCTTCGACTCCCGTCCAATCGCGTTGCGGTCCACTGTGCTGCTCCTCATCTGCCCGCAGGCAGGTCGAGAACGGTGATCAACCCCGGCTCCGCTCCCGCCACCAGCGGCACCGCGTGGGCGACCGACCACGCGGTGGCCCGATCGCCGGGAACGCCTCCGGGGATGACGCACTTGAGCCCGGGATCGCCGACGAGCTCGATCTCGTCGCGAGGATCCGGAGCGCCAAGCGCGATGGTCAGTTCGAGATGGGCGACTTCCTTTCCTTCGTGGAACGCGCGCGCCACCTGGTGCACGCCGACGATGCCGCCCTTGGGAACGGTGAACCCCTCCCCGGAGACGTCCTCGTCGGCTTCGACAGGGTCGATCGACTCGTCCACCTCGTCCACTTCCAGGCCGACGCCGAGCGCGGCGAGGGCGGCCGATTCCATGAGGCCGATGTGACCGACGGTGCCGTCGTCGACGCCGCGGTCGAACTCCTCCTCGTTCATCCCCGCGCCGATCTTGCGCTGGAGCTGGAGACGGCGGGTGCGAGCATCGACGATGCGCAGCGCTTGCACGCGGTCGACGCGGCCGACGACGCTGCCGAGCGTCGCGGGAAGCCGGTCGAGCACGAAGCCCGGATTCACGCCGGTGCCGAGCAGCGAGACCTTGCGCTTCTCGGCGATGCGGTCGAGCCGCTCGGCGATCTCCGGATGGCGCAACCACGGATACGCAAGCTCTTCGCAGGTGGAGATGACGGAAAGGCCCGCCGTCAACGCCTGCGCCAGCTCGCCCTCGACGCCATCGAGACGGCTGCCGGTGGCGTGGAGGAGGATGCCGCCCTTCCCGCGTCCGAGCGCGACGTTGGCGTCCGGGGTGATCACCACGTCGGGAGCGGGCGCGTCGATCACGTCGCCGAGCTTGCGGCCGACGCGGGACGGATCGAGGTCGAGCGCAGCGACGATTTCCACTTCGGGTTTGGCGAGGGCCGCGCGGGCAATCAGCCGCCCGATGGCGCCGAGCCCCATCAGAACGACCTGGATCGCCACGAATGCCTCCCGCTTTTCGCCGCTCGCTGGCCCGCTTATAGCCCGTGCCCCAGAGGGCCGTACAGTCAAATTGACTGGTTCATCACTGGACACTGCAAAGGCATGATGTTTGCCTGAGAACGAAATTCATTCGTAACCACTTGCACTTGGCTCGTGGAGGGTCCACGGTGCGCGGCATCGCGGGTTCGGCCCCTCCCGCGGTGCCTTGCCCCGCGAGGACGGGCAAACGAGGGCCCGAGTGTTCGCCTCTCCAGGGGGCGAAAAGACGGCATGACGCCCTTCCATCGCGGTCGAAATGGCCGCTGAGCGTTCGGGGCTACGGGTGCTGGTCGTCGCGCAACCTGCGCGAGCGGCTACGCTTGCGGCATCGCTTTCCGAGGCGAGCGGGGGCCGCGTGTCGGTTGCCATCGCGGGCCCCGCCAGCGACTCCGACCGCAATCTGCACGACCTCTTCCTCGTCGATGCCGCCGACGCGGGCAAAGATCTCGCGCGCCTCCGCGAGCAAGCGCCCGCCCTCGTCGTCCTTTCCGACGGCGAAGTGGACCCTGCCGAAGCGGCAGCGCGCGGGGCCACGCTGGTCTTGCCTCGCGAGGTACCTTCCCACGTGCTGGCGAGCGCCCTCCTCTCCGCCGCGGCGTGGTGGCGCGAGGAAGCGGCGCTGCGAGAAGAGCGCGAGCTTCTCCTCGATCGGCTGGTGGCGAGCGAGCGGACCGCGTCGCTCGGGACCTTGTCCGCGGGCATCGCGCACGAGATCAACAATCCGCTCGCTTCGGTCGTCGCCAACCTGGCGATCCTCGCCGAGCAGCTTCCCGAGGCAGCGAAGAAGCCGGCGCTGATGTCCGAGCTGAAGGATGCGGTGGCGGAAGCGCAGCGCGGCGCCGACCGGGTGGCGCAGATCGTGCGCGGATTGAAGGTGTTCTCCCGCGGCGACGACGAGCGCCGGCGCTCCGTCGATCTCGCCCAGGTCGCCGACTCCGCGCTCCGTCTCGTCGCCAACGAGCTGCGACACCGCGCCCGGGTCGTCCGCGATTTCAAGCCGGCGCCGCCGGTCGAGGCGAGCGAGCCGCACCTCGTGCAGGTGTTCGTGAACCTGGTCCTCAACGCGGCGCAGTCGATTCCCGCGGGCGACGCGAAGCAGAACGAGGTGCGGGTCGCCATCCGGCCCGGCGGCTCCGGACAGGTGATCGCGGAGGTCGCCGATACCGGAGCGGGGATGTCCGCCGACGTGCTTGCGCGCGTGTTCGACCCCTTCTTCACCACCCGCCGCGTGGGCGACGGCGTGGGTCTCGGACTCTCCATCTGCCACGGCATCGTGACTTCCCTCGGCGGACGCATCGAGGCGAAGAGCGAGCCGGGCAAAGGAAGCCTCTTCCGGATGACGCTGCCGGCGGCGCGCGCCTCGGTTGCGGCGGACCGGGAGCCCTCCTTGGCGCCGCGCACGCGCGGCCGCATCCTGCTCGTCGAGGACGATCCGCTCGTCGCAAGGGCGGTGCAGCGGATCCTGGGAGACGAGCACGAGGTGACGAGCGTCTCCGGCGGCCGGGCGGCGCTCCGCGCGCTCGCCGACGCCACTTACGACGCGATCCTCTGCGACCTGATGATGCCGGAGATGAGCGGCATGGAGCTGCACGCGGAGCTGTCGCGGACGCGCCCTGAGCTGACCGAGCAGATGGCATTCCTGTCCGGCGGCGCTTTCACCGAGGCCGCGCGCGAGTTCCTCGCCCGGGTACCGAACCCCCAGATCGAGAAGCCATTCGATCCGAAGACGCTGCGCGAGCTCGTGGGACGCTTGCTGGCGCGCTAGGTCTTCTTCGATCCGACGCCGAGCGCGGAGAGCAAGAGATAGACGTTGCTGTCGGTCCAGTTGCGCGGACCGACGAACTTCATGCGCAGCTTGCCGGTCTCGTCGATGAGATACGACTCCGGATACTTCGTCGTCCCGTACTGCTGGGAGACCTCGGCGCCGCGATCGAGGACCACCGTGTACGGCGGCGCCACCCCCGCGAAGTACTTGTCGATGACGGGCCAGTCGTCGTCGACGCTCACCGCGACGAGCTCGAACTTCGAGCGATCCACCGTGGAGGCGAGCTGGCGCAGCGACGGCTCCTCGTCGCGGCAGGGCGGGCACCAGGTCGCCCAGAAGTTGAGGAGCACGACCTTGCCCTTGTACTGCGAGAGGTCGAGGGTCTTGCCGTCGTGGAGCGGGAGTTTGAACGAGGGCGCCTCGGCGGGCGGAAGCTCGTCGGCCTCGAGAGCGCCGGCGGCGCGGGCGAGCGTGCTACCCGAGTGCTGCACGAACTTGCTGACGCCGACGACCAGGATCGACACCACCGCGAAGGCGACGAAGGACTCCTTCACGATGCGCGGCACCACCCACGTCTTGCGGCCTTCGACCGGGATGCCCGAATAGGCGCGGCTCACCGGGACAGCCTCTCAACCAGGGCTTGCGCGGTCAAGCGGTGCTTGAAGGCGCGCCGGCCATCCACCTCGACTACGGGGATGTCGTAGCGGTGCATCTCGAAGATCGCGGGGTCGGCTTCGATGTCCACTTCGCGGTAGGCGAAGTCGATCCGCGAGCGCGCGGCGCGGATCTCCGCTTTCGCGTGATCGCAGAGAGGGCAGTCGCGCTTGGTGAAGAGGACGACCTCATGCACGGAAGCGTCCTGCGGCCATCGGCTCAGTGCTTGCGATGCCGCCGCGAGCGGTGCGCGCGAGCCACCGGCGGCTGTCCGAGCGATCCGCCCACCAGATAGGAGCGGAACGCCTCGCGCGCGACGTACGGCGCGTGGATGGTCCACTTGAGGCCGTTCACCACCACGGCCGCGACGGCGATCTGCGGATCGTCCGCCGGAGCGAAGCCGACGAACCACGAGTAGTCCTTGAACGGCCTCTGGTGGTTGGAGAGCGAGCCCGTCTTGCCGGCGACGGCGATGTCCCCGAGCACCGGGCGGCCGCGCTCGCGGAACGACGCCGTGGCAGTGCCCGCCGAGACGGTGTTCTTCATCATGTCGCGGAGCGCGGCGGCGGTCTCCGCCTTGAGCAGGCGCGTCGAGGCGTCGTTGTGTTCCGGCTTGCCGTCGATCTCGTCGATGAGCGTCGGCTCGAGCGCGATCCCGCCGTTGCCGACGGCGCCGGCGATGAGCGCGGCGTGCATGGGGGAGAGCTTCACCTGTCCGAATCCGGCGGCGCTCTTCGCGAACTCGAGCTTGCCGTCCGGGATCGCTGCGCTCGACTGCTCGAACGGTTGATCCCAGATGGGGCGGTTGAAGAGGAACTTCTCGGCCTCCTCGCGGAGGGCGGCGCCGTCGAGGTGCTTCACGGCCATCTTGGCGAAGACGACGTTGGCGCTCTTCGCGAGCGCCATGCTGAGGGAGAGGCAGCGGCGGTCGACCCGCGGCTTGTCCTCGAGCAGCTTGCCGACGATGCCGCGAAGGCCGCCGTGGAAGCAGGTCTCCTCGTCGGGGGAGATACCCTTTTCGAGAAGCGCGGCGCCGGTGATGATCTTGAAGACGGAAGCGGCGGGATAGAGCGGCCGCGTGGCGAGCCCGGCGCTGTTGCCCTCCTTGTCGTACTCGGCCATGGCGAGGACCTTGCCGGTCTTCGGATCGATGGCGACCATCGCGCCCTGCTGCGGCTTGTAGAGCGCGAAGAGCTTCTGCATCTGCTCCTGCAAGCGGGGATTGACGGTGAGCTTCGCTTTCCGGCCGCTCGGCAACTCGGCGACGTATGCCCTCTGGTCGCCCTTGCCCTCGAGACGCGCCTTGCGCAGGAGCGAAAGCCCTTCGGGGTGCTTGGCGTGCTGGACGACGGCGTTCGCGGCTGCGGCGGGGACTTCCTTCACCTCGGCCGGCTTGCTCGGCGCGGCGTCCTCGCCGATGGCAGCTTCGATGGCGCCTTCGTCCTCGACCTCGTCCATCCCCTCGTTCGCGTCGTCGAGGACGGAAGGAAGCGGCGCGGAGACGTCGGGGCTGATCGGCGCCGGCCGGGCGGAACCGACGGCGTCCTGCGCTCCGCGCGCGGCGAAGCAAAGGCCGGCCGCCGCGGCGACGAGCAGCGCGCAGGCGGGCACGCGGAAGATTCCTCGGGGCTGCTTCTTGGTCACTGTCATTCCACTCTAGCTGGGAGGGGCGCTGCCGCAAGAACTGCATGGACAACCTTCGGGACTTCCAGTTTGTTTCGTGAAACAACTGACGCCCCGTGGAACCACCCCGCCTCCTGGGTACCCCGGCGACATGGCGCACCTTGTTCGACGTCGACATACGTCACGTCGTCATCGCGCTCATCCTGCTCTGCCTCGCGGGAGTCGCGACCCGCCTGGTGAACGCCGCCATCAAGCGCACACTCGACCACCATCGCGAGCGGGGCTCGCTGATGCCCGAGACGACCACCCGGCTCCAGGTGAGCCGCCGCCTCGTCGATGCCGCCATCTGGCTGGTCGCGATCAGCATGGCGCTCACCCAGTTCCCGGAATTGCACGTCCTCTCCGCCGGCCTCCTCGCCTCGGCCGGCATCTCGGGGATCATCGTCGGCTTCGCCGCCAAGTCGACGCTGGGCAATGCCATCGCCGGGGTGATGATCTCGTTCGCCCAGCCGGTCCGCATCGGCGACGACATCGAGCTGCGCGGGGAGCGGGGAGTGGTCGAGGACATCACCCTGCTCTTCACCGTGGTGCGGCTCGTCGACGGCAAACGGCTCATCATCCCCAACGACACCCTCTCCACCGAGGTGATCAAGAACCTCACCCTGGGGGGCGCGACCCGCATCGCGCGCATCGACGTCCTGGTCCCGCCGAAGAGCGATGCCTCGGCCATCCGGACGGTGCTCCTCGGTGTTGCCGCCGCGCACCCTGGGATCGATCGCGACGGGCCGCCGCCGCGGGTCGACCTGATCCGCGTCGACGAGCGCGGCGCGCTCGTGCGGCTGACCGCGACCTGCGTCAATCCGGCCGCGGCCGACGAGCTCGCTCAAGCGGCAATGGCGCGCGCGTCCGAGCGCCTTTATGGTATCGCCTGGTAACGCGTGGCGTTACCGCCCTGCCGTGCGCTTGCCCGCGCGGCCGGGAATGGCCAGGTAGGGCGAACGGTTCCCAATTTCCCACTGCGCGGTACAGGCGGATCCGCTGACACGGCCGTGCTACCGTGCGCGTCAAATCGAGAACTGAAGCCAAGGGGTCTCCAGTCGTGAACAGCAACAGCAACAGCAGCTGGAAGGTCGCAATCGCTGCCTGCATCGGTGCCGTGGCCGGATTCGCCATCGCCTCCTACGTGCACGGCGGACCGTCAGCAGGCACTCCGCTTCGCGGACAGAACGCCGCCACCGACCGGGCAGCGGCGCAGGCCGGACTCCCCCCAGGGTGGGACGCCGTCTACAAGGTTCCACTCGGGGTGGCGCCCATCAAGGGCGACCCCGAAGCCAAGGTCACCATCGTCGAGTTCAGCGACTTCCAGTGCCCCTACTGCGGGCGCGTGATGGAGACCGTCCACCAGATCGAGCGCGCCTACGGCAAGGACGTGCGCATCGCCTTCAAGCACAACCCCCTGCCCATGCATCCCGATGCGCCCTACGCTGCGCGCGCCGCCATCGCCGCCGGCAACCAGGGCAAGTTCTGGGAGATGCACGACAAGCTCTTCGAGGCCAACATCTCGCGCGCTCCGAACGGTCTCAAGCCCGACAAGATCGAGAGGATGGCGAGCGACCTCGGCCTCGACGTCGCGAAGTTCAAGGCCGACGTCGGGCATGCGTCGGAAGCGGGCGACATCATCGCCTCCGACCAGGCGCAGGCGAGTGCCCTTGCCGCCTACGGAACGCCGACCTTCTTCATCAACGGCGTGAAGATCGCGGGCGCCGTTCCGTTCGAGACCTTCAAGGCGGTCATCGATTCGCAGATCAGGCGCGCGAACCAGGCTCTCGCGAGCGGCGTCTCGCGCAAGGACCTCTACGACAACCTGATCAAGGACGGTCGGACCGCTCCGCCTGCCGCTCCCGCCGCCCCGGCTGCCGCGCCGCCCCCGGTGCAGGTGCGGGCGGTCGATCCGGGCGACGGTCCCTCGATCGGTCCCAAGCACGCCAAGGTCACCATCGTCGAGTGGAGCGATTTCCAGTGCCCGTTCTGCGGGCGCGTCGAGCCGACGCTGAAACAGATCCTGGAGACCTACAAGGACGACGTGCGCATCGTCTGGCGCAACGAGCCGCTGCCGTTCCACCCGAACGCCCTCCCCGCCGCCAAGGCGGCGATGGCGGCCGCCAAGCAGGGCAAGTTCTGGCAGATGCACGAGCGGATGTTCGCCAACCAGAAGGACCTGTCGGAGGCGAAGTACGAGGAGTGGGCGGGCGAGATCGGCGTCGACGTCGCTCGCTGGAAGGCAGACAAGGATTCCCAGGCGATCGCCGAGGCGATCCAGCGGGACAACAACTACGGGCAGCAGGTCGGCGCGAACGGAACTCCGAGCTTCTTCATCAACGGCAAGCTCATCGCCGGAGCGCTGCCCTTCGACAGCTTCAAGACGGTCATCGACGAGCAGATCGCCAAGGCGAACGAGCTGACCAAAAAGGGCGTTCGCGCCGACAAGCTCTACGAGGCCATCGTGGCCGAGAACGTGAAGACGGCCGGCTCCGCCCCAGAGGCGAAGGTCGAGGTGGGCAACGCCCCGGCCATCGGTCCGAAGAACGCTCCCGTCACCATCGTCGAGTGGAGCGATTTCCAGTGCCCGTACTGCGGGAAGGTCGAGCCGACGCTGCAGCAGCTTCGCGAGGAGTACAACGGCAAGATCCGGCTGGCCTGGAAGAACCAGCCGCTCTCCTTCCATCCGAACGCGATGCCCGCCGCCGAAGCGGCGATGGCCGCCGACGAGCAGGGCAAGTTCTGGGAGTTCCACGACGCGCTCTTCAAGCGCCAGAACGAGCTAGGGCCGGCGCTCTACGACGAGGTGGCGAAGCAGGTCGGCCTCGACGTGGACCGCTTCCACGCCTCGATCGAGGGGCACAAGCACGCCGCGCAGATCAAGGCCGACATGGCGGCGGGCACCGCTCTCGGCGCGGACGGGACACCGACCTTCTTCATCAACGGCAAGAAGCTGGTGGGCGCGCTGCCCGTCGACAGCTTCAAGCAGGTCATCGACGCCGAGCTGGCGGCGCAGGTGGCGAAGAAGTAGCCGTCCGGGATGCCGATGCCGCCGCCGGGCAAGGAATATCGCATCCGGCCGCTGCGGCGCGGCGATCGGGACGTCCTCTTCCGGCTCCTCGCCAGCGAAGGCTGGGTGGTCGCCGAGGGCGAGCAGGAGACCGTGCTCTCCTGGGTGGTGCAGCATCCGGAGATGGAATCGTTCGTGGCGCACGAGGCCGCCTCCTTCACGCGGGTCTTCGCCATCATCACCATGTCGCACCGGCCCCAGCTCCGGCTGGGCGGCCGCGTCGCGACCATCGATCTCTTCCTCGTGGGCGAGGAGCACCGCGGCACGGGTGTGGGAACGGACCTCTTGCAGACGGTCCTGCGCCGCACCGAGGCCCTCGGGTGCAAGCGCGTGGAGCTTGCGTTGCCAGGGACGCGGGACGGCCGCCACGAGTTCTTCGAGCAGCACGGCTTCGTGAAGAACGGCGACGAGCTCTACGTGCGCCGGAATCCGCCCATCGCCCGGAAGTAGCCGTCAGGCCTCAGCGCGGCGCGCTGGATCCGTGGAGCTGCGCGCCCTCTCCGGGCGCCTGCGGCGCTCCTCCCTCGACCTCGAGGGCGGCATCGATCTCGACTGGCCTCGTCCCGGGTCGGACCGACACGGTGGTCGCGAACGACCGGTAGCCCGCGGCTTTCACCTCGATGCGGTGATCGCCCGCCGCCAGCGAGCGCAGGTGCGGCGGGACCTTTCCGGAGGAGCGCCCGTCGACGAACAGCTCGGCATCGACGGCGGGCGAGACGGTCACCACGATCTTGCCGGGCCGCTTCTCGGCCGGCTGCTGCAGGAAGATGGCGAGCCCCGCGACGAGGGCGATGGCAGCCGCCGTTCCCGCCACCACCAGGAAGCGCGTTCCCCGCCAACCCTCCTCGGGCCGGGAGGGGCGGGTGAGGCCGCCGCTCCGCCGCTTGCGCAGGGCTCCGGTCCGGTCCTGACGATTGTCGAAGGGAACCGCGCGCGAGGCGGCCGCCTCCAGCATCTGGGTCGGCGGGACAGGCGGCCGAGGGGCATCCGCTTTGGTGCGTTCTTCTACCTGCAGGGGCGCCGGAGTCGGCGTCGAAGGCGGCGGAGGAGGAGGAACGGCGGCGGAACGGGCGCCCTCCCGGGCTCCGCGCGACGGAGGGAGCTCGATGCGCCTGGTCGGACGCGGTGTCCCCGCGGGCGTCGCGGCCTGCACGATGGTTTCCGCCTCGGTCGCCACGTGCCATCCGGGCTCGGTGCGGCGGAGATCGGCACTGAGGGCGCCGCCGCCCCCCGCTCCGCGGCTCACCGATCCGGGAATCGACGCAGTCACCTCGCTGGCGCGGCGCTCGACCTGTAGCCAGCGCGAGATTCGCGCCTCCTCTTTCTCGCGCTCCCCCCGGTACTCGTCGAGGAGCCACTCGGAGAGTTGGCGCGATCCGTACGGTGCGCCCGTCTGGAGGGTGAAGCGCAAGAGGTCGTCGTGCATCTCGCTCGCCCACTGGTAGCGATCGCGCGGGTCGCCTGCGAGCGAGCGCAGGACGACCTCCTCGAGCCCCTCGGGAATGCTGGGGTTGAGCGTGCGCGGCGGAGCGACCTCGGCCGCGCGGACCTTCTCCAGCACCGCGATGTCGCTGTCGCCGGTGAAGAGCTTCTGCCCGCAGAGCATCTCCCAGAGAAGGACGCCGGTGGCGAAGATGTCGCTGCGGTGATCGACGGCGTGGCCCTTCACCTGCTCGGGGCTCATGTAGCTGAACTTGCCCTTGAGGATGCCCGCCTGCGTCTTCGAGAAGCGGCTCTCCGCCTTGGCGATGCCGAAGTCGATGAGCTTCACGTTTCCGTCGAAGGAGACGAGGACGTTCTGCGGAGAGATGTCGCGATGGACGATGCCGAGCGGCACGCCGTGGCCGTCGCGCTTGCGGTGCGCGTAATCGAGCGCCTCGCAAACGCGGGAGAGGATGAAGCAGGCCTGCGGGATCGGCATCGGACGGCCGATCTTGCGGAAGCGCTCGTTGAGCTGCCGCACGTCGCGCCCGGAGACGTACTCCATGGCGATGAAGTAGCTGTCCTCGTGCTTGCCGAGCTCGATCACCTGCACGATGTTCGCGTGCGACAGCTGCGCGGCGATGCGCGCCTCGTCGACGAACATCTGGATGAACTCGGGGTCCTCGCCCATGGTGGGGAGGATCCGCTTGATGGCGAGCAGGCGCTCGAACCCAGCGGCGCCGAAGGCCTTGGCCGAATAGACCTCGGCCATCCCGCCCACGGCGATGCGCTCCAGCAGCAGATACTTGCCGAACTTGATGGGTTGTCGCATCGCGATGCAGACTGTTGTTTTCCCTGACTGTAGGGGAATGAGCGTTCGCCGGGCAAGGAGGCGCGGGAGATGCACGCGTGTCACGCCTGCGGAAACGAGATCGATCCCGGACTCTCGGGAGTTGGACGCCGCGACGAGTGCCCCCACTGCCGCGCCCCGCTGCACGCCTGCCGCAACTGCGTCGCCTACGACGAGACGGCCCGCTACGGCTGCCGCGAGCCGCAGGCCGAGCCGCCCCGCGACAAGGACGCCGCCAACTACTGCGATTTCTTCGTCTTGCGAAAAGGCCCGGCGCGCCCGAAGGAAGAGGACCCGCGCGAGAAGGCGCTGGCGGCGCTGGACGCCCTGTTCAAGAAGTAGCCCGCGGGCCAGCGACCGCGGCTACCTGGTCTCCGCCGCGATCCACTCGAGATACGCGCGGTACCCGGACTCGACCGGAATGGCGAGCACCTCGGGCACCTCGTAGGGATGGAGCTCGAGGATGCGGAGCTTGAGCCGCTCGAGATGCTCTGCCCGCGTCTTGAGGAGCAGCATGACCTCGTTCTCGTCCTCCACCTTCCCTTCCCACTTGTAGATGCTGCGCACGGCCGGAAGGACGTTGCCGCAAGCGACGAGTCCCTCCTCGACCAGGATGCGCGCAAGGTCGGCAGCCTTGTCTGGCGTAGGGAGCGTGGTGAAGACGAGGAGCGCGTCGGTCACGGGGGCGGTGTATCCGGGCGCGACGGCCGCTGTCAAAGCACCGATCATCGCTCCGTGCTACGGCGCCGGCGGCCGATCACCTCCCATTTCAAGTCATCGGGCGCCTTCCCCGTGACGCGAATGCGTCCCATGTGCACGCCGCGCAGATGGTGCACCGCACACAAGCTCACCCGGTTGTGCGGCTCGTCGCTTCCGCCGTGGGAGCGGTAGTCGATGTGATGCGCGTGCGCCGCGGCTTTGCTGCATCCCGGTTTCCGGCAGTACCCCTTGTCCCTCGCGAAGACACGCCTTTCGACGGTCGACGCACGTTTCAGGGCTGGACCCCACGTATCCACGAAGTGCTGCGCGACGATTCGCAAGCACTCCGATGGCGGAATCCACCTCCCGGCGGCCTTCCGCGCCGCCGCGATCGCGCTCGCGAGCAGGAACGCAACCGAGCGGGGCATGCGCAGGTCCATCTCCTTGCGCGCGCAAATCTGCCTTTGCTCGTCCTCCTCCTCGAGCGCGCGGCGGAGCGCGATACAGGTCATCCCTTCGGCGCGCGCGATCAACTCCCCCACGTTCGCATCGGTCGCGTGCGAAGCGATGACCCGCGCCTTCTCGTACGGGATCCGTCGCTCGCGGAGCACGCGCCGGAGCGCGGGCAGCTCATGGAACCTGCGCTCGAGCCAGATCCGCTGTTCCACTGCGCGCCGCGACATACCGAGGCGCTCGTCGCAGAAGTGTCCGAACGACGCGAACTGGGCGTCGCGCCAGAGCCCGAGCATGCGGAACAGCATTGCCAGGTGCCCGAAGACCTCGTCCCAGCGCGCGCGCAGCCCTGCGAGCCGCCGCAATTCCGCGTCGAGCTCCCACGGATCGGTCTCGGAAGTCTCGTCACCGGGCGCCGCAACCGGCTCCGCGCGATCGAGGAACGACCACGCTCTCGTCTGCTGCTCGAGCCATTCCTTCACCGGCTCCAGCCAGTCCGACACGGGAGCATGGAGAATGGTCTCCGCCGCCTCGTCGTCAGGCGACGCGTGCGCGCCGAGGAACTCCTCGCAGATGACCTCCAGCCGCTGCCACTTCGGCGCCGTCGCGCCGAGCATCTTCCCCGCGAGGCCGAGCGCCTGTTCGACCACGGGACGAGCCTCGTCCGATACTGGCAGGCACACGCGTTCCCACGGCTCTTCCGGCACCTCGCCGCGTCCGACCGCCGCCTGCAGCGCGCGCAGCGTGTCGACGCGAGCCCGCTCCACCCACGCCGCCTCGGCTTCGCCGCGAGCGACGGGCGCAACGACCTCCGCTTTGCGCGCGCTCACATCGCCTCGCCACACCGCTGCGCGAAGAATCGGGCAGTCGCGCAACTTCTCCGCCTGCCGCACCATCTTCTGGGCGGTGCTCGGGGCGATGTCGAGCTCCTCGCGAGCGTAGTCGCCGATGCAGGAGTGCCCGAGCTCGACGACGCGATCTCCGACGGCGAGCGCCGAGAGCGCATCGCCGATGGCGACGTCCAGAGCTCCCCATCCCCGCGCGCAGCGCACGAGAAGTCGGTCGAGCAGGAGACCCGCTTCGCTGCGGAGTAGGCCCTTCCGCTCGTGCGGCATCGGCGGCTCGAGCGTCCACGCCACCGAGGCGATCGCGTCGAGTGGATCGGCTGGCGTGCGGCAACTTTCACTCACGCCATACCCGTAGCATGCCCCTCCGACATCCGAGGGCGACGGCAATCGTTGGTCGTGCTAATCGCACCTCGTGGCGAGCTTGCAGATCAAGGACGTCCCGCAGGACCTGTACCGCAAGCTCAAGCGGCACGCCGCCCGGCAAGGGCGGACGCTTCGCGATGTCCTGCTCGAAGCCGTGCGGAAGGAGGTCGCACGCGCTGAGTTTCGGGCTCGCCTCGCGCGACGCGATCCGGTCAGGCTTGATCGTCCAGGGCGCGCGTTGGAGGAGACCCGCGCCGAAAGGGACAGCGAGATCGACTCGTAAGCTCCGTCACCAAGTAACGGAGCGGTAACGGCCCCCTACCCCTTCCTCAACCGCGACAGCGCGCTCGCCACCGCACTGGGGCCCCTGAGCCCCTTCTGCGCCATCCAGCCCATCACCTTCGGCCCGCCCGCCGCGAGGACTCCGAGCCAGCCGTGCATCGTCAGCTTCAAGAGCCCCGCATGGAGCTTCACCTGGATCTTCTCTGCCGGATCCTTCGCCACGATGTGCTGGAAGAAAGTGATCCCGAGTTCACCGATATCCGCCTCGGGCTTCGCCGTGATTGCCCGCACCGCACCGGGCGCGATGGTCAGCTCGAAGTCGGGATCGCTCGCCTTGCCCGCGTCGAAGCGCGGCTGGCCGTCCTGGGCGTAGAAGCGGAAATCGCCCGGGACGTCGGTGAAGCGGACCGCGACCGACACGCCCTTCTTCAGCGAAGAGGCGGCTCGCCGACCCGCCGGGCTCATCTCGAAGAACTTCCGGAGGAGCACCTCGCTGGTGAGGATGTCCCTCGGTTCCTGCGGCGAGGTTGCGCTCGTCTGCTCGACTGGCATGCCGGGAAGCTAGGTCCAGCCCGACGGTCTGGCAACCTGGAACGAGGAGATTAGACTACCGCCCCCATGACGCCGCGCGAGGTCGCCCAGACTCTGCGAGAGATCTCGCAGCTCCTGCAGATCAAGGGAGAGAACGCCTTCAAGGTGCGCGCCTACGAGCTCGGCGCCGACGCCTTCGAGACGCTTCCCGCCGACCCCGCCGCGCCGGGCGGTCTCAACGAGCGTGTGAAGAAGGGAACGCTCACCGAGATGGACGGGGTCGGCAAGGCCATCTCGGAAAAGGTCACCGAGCTCGTCACTACGGGCCACCTGCGCTTCCTCGACGACCTCCGCAAGGAGTTCCCGCTCGGCGCGCTCGACCTGATGCGCGTGCCAGGGCTCGGCCCGCGCAAGGCGGCCGTCCTCATCCGCGAATTGGACGTAGCGAACCTCGACGACCTCGAGCGCGTCGCCCGCGAGGGCCGCGTGCGGGGCCTGAAGGGCTTCGGCGAGCGCACCGAGAAGCTCATCCTCGACGGCATCGGACAGGCGAAGGCGCGCCAGACGCGGCAGCCGCTCTACGAGAGCCGGCGCATCGCCGAGAAGCTGCTCGAGCGGGTCCGCAAGGTCCCGGGCGTCCTGCGCGCCGAGATCGCCGGGAGCGTCCGCCGGTACGCAGAGACCAACGGCGACATCGATCTCGTCGTCGCTTCCCCGACGCCCGACCCCCCGATGGAGGCCTTCGCAACCTCGGTCGAAGTGATGGAGGTGATCGCGCGCGGCCCGACCAAGTGTTCGGTGCGGCTGCGCGACGGCCTGCAAGCCGACCTCCGCGTGGTCCCCGAAGCGCAGTTCGCCACCGCCCTGCACCATTTCACCGGCAGCAAGCAGCACCACGTGAAGCTGCGCGGCCTGGCGCGCGACCGCGGTCTCTCCATCAGCGAGTACGGGCTCGCGCCCCTCGACCCCGCGAGCGGACCAGGGCCGGAGATCCGCGACGAGGCCGACCTCTATCGCGTGCTCGGCATGCAGACCATTCCGCCCGAGCTACGCGAGGACCACGG